>Ga0209056_10002237_pt1 | contig 20991 bp, 26 predicted proteins | sample GraSoiAngelo_114_FD_185876 | JGI IMG/M metagenome (GOLD analysis project Ga0209056, IMG submission 185876) | Grasslands soil microbial communities from the Angelo Coastal Reserve, California, USA - 14_0903_13_40cm (SPAdes) (version 2) | ecosystem: Environmental > Terrestrial > Soil > Grasslands...
CCCCCCTCACGACGCTCGTGTGGCTGACGTCGTTCGTGTCGGTGGCGCTCACCTGCCTCGCCTCCCGCCTGCTGATCCCGCATCTTGGCGGCGACCCGACCCTGTGGTGGAAGCTGTCCCTCGTCATCACCTGCGGCACCTTGGCGGGCGCCATCATCCCCGAGTTCGTGAAAGTCTTCACCTCTGTGACCTCGCGGCACGTGCGGGAGATCGTGACGTCGTCGCGTGAAGGCGGTGCCTCACTGAACATCCTGTCCGGTTTCGTCGCCGGGAACTTCAGTGCGTTCTGGTTAGGACTGACGATGATGTCGCTCATGGCGATCGCCTACGGCGTGAGCACTGCCGGGCTCGCCGGCCTGATGGTGGCGCCGGCAGTCTTCGCCTTCGGCCTCGTGGCATTCGGGTTCCTGGGCATGGGACCGGTCACGATCGCGGTGGATTCGTACGGTCCGGTTACGGACAACGCGCAGTCGATCTACGAGCTCTCGCTGATCGAGCAGGTGCCCAACGTGCGCGGCGAGATCAAGAAGGATTTCGGCTTCGATCCGAACTTCGCGGTCGCCAAGGAGAATCTCGAGGAGAACGACGGGGCGGGGAACACGTTCAAAGCGACGGCCAAACCCGTCTTGATCGGCACGGCCGTGGTCGGCGCAACCACGATGATCTTCTCGATCATTGTGGCCTTGACGCGCGGCCTCCAGCCCGAGCTGTTGTCGAACATCTCGATTCTGCATCCGCCGTTCCTGCTCGGCCTGATCACGGGCGGCGCCGTGATTTACTGGTTTACCGGCGCCTCGACGCAAGCGGTGACGACCGGCGCGTATCGCGCCGTGGAGTTCATCAAGGCGAACATCCGGCTCGAGGGCACGACCAAAGCCTCCGTGTCCGACAGCAAGAAGGTCGTGGCGATCTGCACGCAGTACGCGCAGAAGGGGATGTTCAACATCTTCCTCACGGTCTTCTTCGCGACGCTCGCGTTCGCCTTCGTCGAGCCGTACTTCTTCATCGGCTATCTGATCTCGATCGCGCTGTTCGGCCTGTTTCAGGCGATCTTCATGGCCAATGCCGGCGGCGCGTGGGACAACGCCAAGAAAATCGTCGAGACCCAGCTGAAGCAAAAAGGAACCGAGCTGCATGCCGCGACCGTCGTGGGTGATACGGTCGGGGATCCGTTCAAGGACACGTCGTCGGTCGCTATGAACCCGATCATCAAATTCACGACGCTGTTTGGGCTGCTGGCGGTCGAGCTCGCGGTGTCGCTGACCGCGGAGCGTGGCGTCGCCTTGACGCTCATCCTTGCGGGCACGTTCCTCGTCGTCGCCCTCGTGTTCGTGTGGCGCTCCTTCTACGCCATGCGGATCGAATCTGCTCCCGCGCGCGCGAAGGTGCGCTAGCGCTCCCGCCGAGTCGTGATGACGTCCACCCAGATCGTCGTCACGGCGCTCGGCGCCGGAGCCATCGTCTGGGTGCTGTGGTACTTCCTCTTCTCCCGCGGCAAAGTGGTTGCCGCCACCGCCGGCACGGAGGGAGTCCAGGAAGTGCGCATCACGGTGAAAGGTGGGTACACCCCCGATACGATCGTCGTGCAGGCCGGCAAGCCGGTGCGGCTCCAGTTTTATCGCGACGAAACCGCGGACTGCTCGGAGCGTGTGGTGTTCGAGCGCTTCGGGATCGACAAGCAGCTCCCTCCGTTTGAGACCACCACCATCGAGTTCACGCCCGATCAGCCGGGTGAGTATCCCTTCCGCTGCGGCATGAACATGCTGAAGGGACTTTTGGTCGTGGAGCCACCCGGCGATCGCCGCGCCGCATCGTCGCCGCACAAGTTCCACGCGGGGGGGGGCGGGGGGGCGGGGGCGCCATGAGTAAGGCCCGCATCGTTCTTCCCATCGAGGGCATGACCTGCGCGAGCTGCGCCGCGACGGTGCGGGAGGCGCTCACGGGCGCTGGCGGCGTGACGTCCGCGGGTGTCAACTTCGCGACCAACAAGGCCGCGATCGAGTACGACGATGCGCAGACGAACGTCGGCCAGCTCATCAGGACCGTGCGCGAGGCGGGCTACAACTGTGGCACGGCGAGTGTGTCGTTCGGCATCACCGATCTACACTACGCGTCGAGCGTCGCACCGCTCGAGCGGGCGCTGGCCGGCGTGCGCGGTGTGATCCGCGCGGTCGCCAACCAGGCCACCGAGACGGCCACCGTCGACTACATCCCCGGGGTGGTTACCGCACAGGATCTCGAGCAGGCGGTGCAGAACGCTGGCTTCGATGTCGCGGCGCCGATCGCGGCTGAGGACCCGGTGGAACGGGAACGCATCGCGCGCAGCCGGGAAGTTCGCAGCCTCGCGTGGAAGTTCGCGCTCGCGGCCGTCGTCACGGTCGTGGCCATGCTGGGCTCGATGTTGCTGATGGCCGACCGACCGATGGGCGATAACGGCACGATGAAACAAGTGGACCTGTTCGGTCGCCTCATCATGCCGCTGGCCGTGTCGCTGCGGGATTGGGTCGCGGCGCGAGGCTGGGCGCTCGAACTCACGTGGATCACCTGGGGGCTGGCGATCATCACGCTTCCGGTCGTCATCTGGTCGGGGCAGCAGTTCTATAAAGGAACCTGGAGCGGCATCCGCCATCGGACCGCCGACATGAATACGCTCATCGGCGTCGGGACGGGTGCCGCGTACCTGTACTCACTCGTCGCCACCGCCGCCCCGACGTTGTTCCTCCGCGTGGGGCTGCCGGCGGATGTCTACTACGAAGCTGTCTCTGCAATCATTGCGTTGGTGCTGCTGGGCCGGTTGCTCGAGGCGCGCGCCAAGGGCCGTACCTCGGAGGCGATCCGGCGATTGGCCGCGCTGCGCGCGAAATCGGCGCACGTGCTGCGCGATGGTCATGAAACGGAGATTCCCGTTGAAGCGGTGGTCGTCGGGGACCTCGTCATCATCAAGCCGGGCGAGAAGATCCCGGTGGACGGTGTCGTGACCGACGGCGCGTCGGCGGTGAACGAATCGATGATCACCGGCGAGCCGATCCCGGTCGCGAAGAAGCCGGGGGATGAAGTGATCGGTGGCACGCTCAATACGACCGGTAGCGTGACCTTCCGCGCCACGCGCGTCGGCAAAGACACGGCGCTCGGCCAGATCGTGCAGCTTGTCGAAGATGCGCAGGCCACCAAGGCGCCGATCCAGAAGCTCGCCGATCACGTCGCCGGCGTGTTCGTCCCGATCGTCATCGCGCTCGCCATCGCGGCCTTCGTCGGGTGGTTCGATTTCGGACCGCCGCCCGAGGCGCGGGCGGTCGTATTCGCGACCGTCGCGTTTGTCAGCGTTTTGATCATCGCCTGTCCCTGCGCGTTGGGGCTCGCGACGCCGACGGCGATTCTCGTCGGCACCGGGAAGGCGGCGGAGTACGGCATTCTGATTCGCAGTGGCGAGGCGCTCGAGCGGCTCGCGAAGGTGCGCATCGTGCTGCTCGATAAGACAGGAACGATCACCGAGGGACGGCCGGCGGTGACGCACATTGTCACCGCCAAGAAACCCGACGGCACACCGATCAGTCCGACGGACGTACTCAAGTGGGCGGCGTCCGTCGAGCAACGGTCCGAGCATCCCCTCGCGCATGCCATTCTCAAAGCGGCGCAAGACAAGCAGGTCTCACTCCTGCCGGTCGAAAAGTTCGCCGCGATGGAAGGACGAGGGGTGCGTGGCACGGTCGATCGCCGCATCATCGAGGTGATCTCACTGCGGCACGCGCGCGAGCGCAGCCTGGAGCTTGGCTCGCTCGGCACGGATGCCGACCGGCTCGCGGCGCAGGGCCGCTCGCCGGTCATCTGCGTCGTCAACAACACCGCGCATGCCGTGATCGCGATCTCCGATCCGGTGAAGCCGACGTCCAGGGAAGCTATCCTGCGGCTGCAGCGTCTGGGGCTGGATGTGGTGATGGTGTCGGGCGACTCGCGCAAAGGCGCGGAAGCGGTAGCCGCGGAGATGGGCATCGCCGAAGTGCTCGCCGAGGTGCTGCCATCGCAGAAAGCGGATCTGGTCAAGAAGCTACAGCGTCAGGGTAAACCCATCGTCATGGTCGGCGACGGCATCAACGATGCCCCGGCGCTGGCGCAGGCGAACGTCGGCATCGCGATCGGGACCGGCACGGACATCGCGATGGAGGCATCCGACGTCACGTTGATCCGTGGCGACCTGCGCGCGGTGGCAATAGCGATCGAGCTCGCCCGCCGCACGCTGCGCACGATTCGCTGGAACCTGATCTGGGCGTTTGGTTACAACGTCGTGCTGATTCCCGTTGCGGCCGGCGCGCTGTATCCTGTCACCGGTTGGCTGCTGTCGCCGATCGTCGCGAGCGCGGCGATGGCGTGGTCGAGCCTGTCGGTAGTGTTGAACAGCCTCACCCTGCGGCGCTTCAAAGCTCGAGGAGTTGTCAGTCATGCGTTACTTCCACAGAACTAGCGCGAGTCCCGAGGCCGTACTCGATGTCGCCAAGACCTTCTTCGGCGGCCGCCTCGCGCCCGCTGAAGAGTCACCGCGGCGGCGCGCGTATCACGGAACGTTGGGCCGTATCACCATCAGCGCGCGGCCCGAGGGTGGGCACTACACCTTCGTCGAGGCGACGACCGATCAGGTTGGTGAATCGGAGCTCGACAAGCTCGCCAAACGCTTTCTTGCGGAAGTGCATCGGCTCGTCGAGCCGACGCACGTCATGCGCGGAGCCTACTAGCCGGCGATCTTGGCGCCGTAGCCCGCCTTCGCGACCGCCGCTACGAGTTGGTCCGTCGTTATGCGGTCGTCGTCGAAGTCCACTTCTGCTTCGCCATCGGGCAGATCGATCACCGCCGAGTAGACGCCGCTCACACTCTTGAGCGCTTTCTCCACCTTGGCCTGGCAGTGGCCGCAGGTCATGCCGGTGATGCGCAGTTTGATGTTCGCCATGGCTCTTCCCCCTCGACTATAATTTAAGCCCATGGCTCCTCCAGCGACGCGGCCAACCGCAGCGATTCCCACCGGGACAGGGGCGGCGGGGGCGGCGGGGGCGGCGCTGTCGAGCGACCAGCTGCTCGAGATCTATTACTACCTGCGGCTTACCCGCACGCTCGAGGAGCGCATGGTCGCGCTCTACCGTCAGAGCAAGGTGATCGGCGGCCTGTTTCGCTCCCTGGGACAGGAGGGTGAATCGGTCGCCACGGCGTACGCGCTGGAGCGCGGCCGAAACAAGGACATCCTCTCGCCCCTGATCCGTAACCTCGGCTCGCTGCTCGTGATGGGCGCTCAGCCCGTCGAGATCCTGCGGCAGTACATGGCCAAGGCCGACAGTCCCACGCACGGCCGCGAGCTCAACGTTCACTTCAATGATCTCGAGAAAGGCTACCTCGGCCAGATCTCGCATTTGGGAGACATGATCCCCGTCATGGCGGGGATCGCGCTCACCTTCAAGCTGCGCCGCGAGCCGAGGGTAGGGTTGGTCTACATCGGGGACGGCGGTACCTCCACCGGTACCTTTCACGAAGGCCTGAACTTCGCCGCGGTGCAGCGGCTGCCGCTGGTCGTCATCGGTGAATACAACCACTGGGCCTACTCGACTCCCCCCGAAACGCAGTTCGCCGTCAAAGACCTTGCCGAGAAGTCGCCGGGGTACGGCATTCCTGCCGTGACGGTGGACGGCAACGACGTCTTTGCGGTGTACGAGGCCACGAAATTCGCGGCCGACCGTGCGCGCCGTGGGAAGGGCGTGCATTTCATCGAAGTGAAGACGTATCGCCGCAAGGGTCACGCCGAGCATGACGATCAGCACTACGTGCCCAAAGGCGAGCTGGATAAATGGGCACAGGAGAATGATCCCGTCGACCGCTATGTGCAGCGACTGCTTTCCGCGGATCTTGTCGGCGCAAGCGACTTGAAAGACATCGACGACCGCGTGCGCGACGAGGTGGATCAGGCGACGGACGCCAGCGTGGACGAGCCGTTGCCCGAAGCGGAGACAGCGCTGCCCGGCGTCTTTGTCGACCCGCCCGTTGCCGACAAGCTCTGGTTTAAGGCGCTGTGATGGCCGAAGTCACCTTTCTCGAGGCGCTGCGCCAGGGACTCTGGGAAGAGATGGAGCGCGACGAGCGCGTCTTCATCCTCGGCGAAGACGTCGGTCTCTACGGCGGCGCGTTCAAAGTCACGGAAGGATTCACCAAGCGGTTCGGTGAGTCCCGCGTGATCGACACGCCGATCTCCGAAGCGGCGATCGTCGGAGCGGCGGCAGGAGCGGCCCACATGGGCCTGCGGCCCGTCGCCGAGATGCAGTTCATCGACTTCATCTCCTGTGCCTACGACATGCTGACGAATTACGTCGCGACGGCGCGCTACCGCGCTGGGCTATCGACACCGATGGTCGTGCGCGGTCCCTGTGGCGGCTATGTGCGCGGCGGCCCGTTCCATTCACAGAACCCGGAGGCCGCTTTCCTGCACACGCCCGGGTTGAAAATCGTCTATCCGGCGACCGCCCGTGACGCGAAGGGATTGATCAAAGCCTCGATCCGCGACGAAGATCCGGTCCTGTACCTCGAGCACAAATGGCTGTACCGGCGCATCAAGGAGCAATTGCCGGAAGGCGAAGAAGTGCTCACCCCGATCGGGGAGGCGCGCCTCGCGCGCGAAGGGAAGAATCTGTCCATCATTAGTTACGGCGCGACCGTCTGGAAATCGCTTGAGGCGGCGGACCGCCTCGCGCAGGAAGATGGGCTATCGGTCGAAGTGGTCGACTTGCGGACGCTCTTGCCGATGGACGATGCGGCGATCGTCGCGACGGTGAAGAAGACGAACAAGGTGCTGATCGTGCACGAGGACACGCGCACGGGCGGCATCGCCGGCGAGATCGCGGCGCGAATCAACGAGCAGGCATTCGAATGGCTGGACGGTCCGATTATGCGCGTGACCGCGCACGACGTACCGCTGCCGTATGCGCCGACGCTGGAAGACTTTGTGCTCCCGCAGACTGACGACATTGTGAAAGCTGCGCGCTGGCTCGCGGCCTACTGATGGAGAGGATATGGCACGCGTAGACGTACTGATGCCCCAGATGGGGGAGTCGATCGCCGAAGGGACGTTGAGCAAATGGCTCAAGAAGGTCGGCGACGCGGTGAAGCGCGACGAGCCTCTGTTCGAGATCTCCACCGACAAGGTGGACGCGGAAATCCCCGCGCCCGCTGCGGGCGTCCTGGCGGAGATCAAGGTGCAGGAAGGACAGACCGTCCCGGTTCAGACGCTCGTTGCGGTCCTCGAAACCGAGAAGGGGGCCGCGCCGCCCGCGCCCGCGAAACCCGAGCCGCCAACGGCGGCCGCCCCCCCCCCGGCACCGCCGGCTCCCAAGCCCGAGCCTCCTAAAGCTGCTCCAGCAGTGAAGCGCAGCGACGGCGACGGTGGTGGCGGGGGTGTGCAAACGGCCGAGCAGCGGCTCCGCACGAAATCGACGCCGCTGGTCCGCAAAATTGCTGCTGAGCACAGCGTCGATATCTCACGCATCCCCGGCAGTGGTTACGCGGGGCGCGTGACGAAACAGGATATCCTCGGCTACATCGAAAGAGGTCCGGCTGCCCCCGCACCGGTACCCGGTACCCGGTACCCGGTACCGACTGGTGGCCTGATCGAGCATCCGGTCGTCGAACCGTGGCCAGGGGACAGGGTCGAGCCGTGGTCCAAGATCCGCAAGATCACCGCCGATCACATGGTCATGTCGAAGCGCGTGTCCGCACACGTCGCCAGCTTCTTTGAAGTCGACTTCACGCGCATCGCGCAGCTGCGCGCCAAGGCCAAACAGAGCTACGTCGAGCGCGGCGTGAGCCTCACGTTCCTCGCCTTCATCGCGAAGGCGTGCGCGGAGAATCTCCGCACGCACCCGATCGTCAACGCCGCCGTCTCCGGCGACAGCACGATCTATCGCGGCGACGTCAACATCGGTATCGCGGTGGCGCTCGATTGGGGGCTCATCGTGCCGGTGATCAAGCACGCCGACGAGCTGTCGCTCATCGGGATCGCGCGCGCCATCAACGATCTCGGCGAACGCGCGCGGACCAAGAAGCTGTTGCCCGACGACATCCAGCGCGGCACGTTCACGATCACGAATCCCGGCGGCTTCGGACCGTTCGCCGGCATTCCGATCATCAATCAGCCGCAGGTCGCCATCCTGGGTGTCGGAGCGATCGAGAAACGGCCCAAAGTCGTCACCGGGTCCGACGGCACCGAATCGATCGCCATCCGGACGATGGGCATGCTGACGATGTCGTACGACCACCGCGTCGTGGATGGCGCGGATGCCGACAAGTTCCTCGCCGACGTCAAGAAGATGCTGCAGGAGTTTCCCGAGGGAGCGGTGTGAGCATGCCCAAAGTCCTGACCGCGGCGCGAGTGCGCGTCGCCGCGCAGAACGAGACCGAATACGTGAACACGCTCCGCGAGTTGAGCCAGTTCGCGGAAGCGCGAGGGCAGCGCATCTGGCTGTTCCGGAACGCGAAGGACCCGCGCCTGTTCATCGAATTCTCCGAGAGTCCCACCGAAATGTCCCACCGGGCGCAGGCGTCGCGGTTGCCGGAGGAGATCAAGCTCGAGCGGCGCCTGCAGGCGATCGCGACGTACGCGCCCGATGCCTGGGAGCTGTGGAGTGAGGTTCCTGTGGCCACCGCGTCGCAAGCCTGACGCATGGCGCGACGCACGATCGCGGTAGACGGCGAGAAATGGGAGGTATCTCCAGCGGGTCGCGTCACGGTGTATGGGCGCGACCAGTTCGGTCTCATCTTCGAGCAGGGCACGGGGTCACAACGCCGGCGGCGCGTGACGCATTTTTCGCCGGTCGGTTCCCGGTCGCCCGACCGCGCGTTCGCCGAGCTGTCCGACCGCGAATTGCTCGAGCTGTTCCGGCAGTCGCACCCGGCCTGGACCGCGCCCGAGGTGTCCTACGCCGCACATTGATCTCCACTGCCACTCGACGGCCTCCGATGGTGAATGCGAGCCACCCGAGGTCGCCCGCCGCGCGCGCGCCGTCGGCCTCACGGCGATCGCACTCACCGATCACGACACGACGGACGGCGTTGCCGACGCGGCGCGCGAGGGGGCAAAGCTCGGGATCCGCGTGATCCCGGGCTGCGAGTTCAGCGTGCGCGCGCCATGGGGCGAGCTGCACGTCCTCGCGTTGTTCCTGCCCGCTGAGACGGAGCGTCTGCAGAGCTTCCTGCGCGATACGCGCGCGGCGCGACGCCGGCGCGGCGAACAGATCGTGGCCAAGCTGCAGGGACTCGGTGTGGCGATCGAGCTGGAGGACGTGGAGGCGCAACTCATCGGCGGCGACGGCGGCGCGCTGGGTCGGCCGCATGTCGCGCGCGCACTCGTCGACTGCGGAGCGTGTGAAGACATCACGGATGCGTTTCGCCGCTACCTCGGCCGGGGCCGGGCGGCGTACGTCGAGAAACCGCTCCCAACCCTCTCCGAAGTCACCTCGCTGGTGCACGAGGTGGGTGGGCTGACCGTCGCGGCGCACCTCGGCGATCATGGGACCGAAGGACAGCTCCGGGCTTTTCAGGATCAGGGACTGGACTGTGTCGAGGTGCGCCACCCGAGCCATCCTCCGGCCGTCGAGCAGCGACTCATGCGCCTCGCCGAGCGGCTCGGGCTCGGGATCAGCGGCGGCTCGGACTGGCACGGCGAAAGTGAGTATGGCGACACCCATGCGCCGCTCGGCAGCATGAAGGTACCCGACGCGTGGCTCACTCAACTCGAACGGCGGTTGGAGCTGGCAACGAGGACCAGGACATGAGCGAACCGTTACCGATCGGCAGTAAGGCGCCCTCCTTCACCGCTCCCGCGTCCGATGGCCAGACGTATTCGCTCGGCGCGCTGCTGAAAAAGGGGCCGGTCGCGTTGGTGTTCTATCCCGGCAACAACACCCCCGGCTGAAACCGCCAACTCTCCGCCGTGCGCGATGAGATCGCAGAGTTCAAGGCTGTCGGGATGCAACCGCTCGGCGTGAATCCCGCGGGCATCGAGAGCCATAAGAGCTACGTGGAAAAGATGCGGTTCAATTTTCCGTTGCTCTCCGATCCGGACCGAGCGATCGCCCGCGCGTATCACGCGCTCAAGGACGATGATCGCGGGATCCAGCGCACAGTGTACGTAATTGGACGAGACGGAACGGTTCGCTACGCTCAGCGCGGCGCCCCCCCCGTGGACGACATCGTGGCGGCCGTGAATGCCCGCTGATTTTCGGGGCAAGGTCGCACTCGTCACGGGCGTGGGGCGCGTCGGACAAATCGGACATGCGGTCGCGCGCGGCTTGGGACGTGCGGGCGCGAAGCTCGTGCTCGCCGACGTGAACGCCGTCGGGCTGGCAGATCGCGTGAAGGAATTCGCGGGGGAAGGCATCGCGGCCAAGGCGTCGGCCGGTGACCTCACACAGCCCGACGCGGCACGCGTCGCCGCCGCGGCGGCGCAGTCGCACTTCGGTGGGCTCGACGTGGTGGTGAACGTGGCGGGCGGGTTCTTCAGCTACGGCCCGTTCACCGAAGTGAAGCCCGACATCCTGGAGCGTGAATTCGCGGTCAACTTCAAGACCACCTTCTTCATGTGCCAGGCCGCGATCCCGGTGCTGCTGTCGCGCGGGACCAGGGGGGGATCAATCGTCAACTTCGCGTCGATTGCCGTCGTCCGCTCGCTCATGCACATGTCGGCGTACAGCGCGGCGAAATCCGCGGTCGCGGGTCTCACGCGCGAGCTGGCACGCGAATACCGCGACGCCAACATCCGCGTGAACGCGGTGGCGCCGGCGACCGTGCGGACCGCGGACAACGTCGCGACGATGCAGCCCGATCCCAAGACCCCCTTCGTCGAGCTCGAAGAAGTCGTGAACACCGTGCTCTTCCTGGCGAGTGATGAAGCGAAAGCGATCACGGGGCAGATCGTGCCGATCACCGGAAAGGCGTACTAATGCGGCTCGAGGGCGCGGGCGCGTTGGTGACCGGCGCTGGGCGCCGGGTCGGGCAGGCGATCGCCATCGGATTGGCCCGTGCGGGATGCGACGTGGCGGTGCATTACCACGGCTCCGCCAGCGGCGCCGAGCAGACCGCTCGCGCGATCCGCGGCGCGGGCAGGCGCGCGGAGCTGCTGCAGGCGGACCTGAACGACCCGCGGGCCGCGCGGGGACTCGCCGACCAGGCCGCGCGCGTCCTGAAACGGCTCGACGTCCTGGTCAACTCGGCGGCGATTATGGTGCGCCAGCCGGTCGAAGAGGTCACGCCGGAGAGTTGGGATGCGACGCTCGACCTCAACCTGCGAGCGACGTTCTTCGTGTCGCAGGGAGCGATCCCGCACTTGCGCCGCGCGAAAGGCAAGATCGTCAATATCGCCGACTTGGCCGGCCTGGAACCGTGGCCCGCGTATGTCCCGCATTGCGTCAGCAAGGCCGGCGTCGTGATGCTGACTAAAGCACTGGCCCGCGCCCTTGCTCCCGACATCACGGTCAATGCGGTCGCGCCCGGGGCGGTGCTGCTGCCAGAGGATTGGGACGAGCAGTCGCGCGAGCACATTCGCGAGACCACGCCGCTCAATCGGCTGGGCACGCCAGCCGATGTGGTAGCGGCCGTGCGGTTTCTCCTTGCCGATACCGACTTCGCGACGGGCACGGTGCTGGTCGTCGACGGGGGGAGACTCATCCGCTGAGGGACGTCGTCGTGGTGGGCGGCGGCTGCTACGGTACCTTCTACGCGTCGCAGCTCGCGAAAGCCAAAGCCCGCGGCAAGACCGACTATCGGACCGTCATCGTCGTCGATCGCGATCGCGATTGCCGGGCCCGCCGTGACCTGGGAGAAACGCCCGATCGAGAATTCGTCCTCTCTGATTGGAGCGTGTTCTTTGACGATTGGCTTTCCGACGCACGACGCACGACGAACGACGCACGCGACGATCAGATCGTTCCCTCACCGCACATGCCGCATTTGATGTTTGCGTGGGTATACCGGCGCGCGCGCGAGCGGTGGCCTGATCGCGATGTGCTCGTCACGCCTGTGCCCGGTGATTTCCCGACGCCGTACGACCGGCAGAGCGGAGGTCCGGATGAGACGCGTTACGTCTCGTGGGCGGACTGGATCTGCCCGACGCACTGTATCGAACCCGCGCTCTGTCCCGCGATCGGCGCGCCACGCACGTGGGAAATGTCCGACACGGTTCGTGATCTCGCGTCCCGACTCCGTGCGAACGGACGGCCAGTGAGCGGGCCTGCCTTATTCGTTTGCAAGCACGAAGTCTTTGGCGTTGGCATGTTCGCCGCTGACGCTGTTCGTGCCGGCGATCGCCTCGTCGCGGAGGCGGGTGCGAGCGGGAATCACGCTGAAGTGCTGGTCGGCACGATCTCGAGTTGCCATGGGGCGCTGAATCTGTTGGCGCTCGGGGCGCAGTGAATCCTGAGGATCGCCGGCGGTACCTCGAGCATGCTCGTGAATTATTCAATGCGGGGGAATTCTGGCTCGCCCATGAGGCGTTGGAAACAGTCTGGCGTTCTATTATGGAGGAAGACGAAGCCCGGGTCTGGCAGGGGTTGATCCAAGCCGCCGCGGCGCTGCTGCATCAGGCACGCGGGAACCGCCATGGCACCGTCGTGGTTGGAGCGGCGGCACTCGCGAAGCTGGCCGGGCCGCAGCGTGCCGAAATCGAGTTCGATACCGTGAACTTTCGCGCGCAACTCGCGCGCGCCCTTGCGGGAGAGGGCAATCCCCCGCGCCTGGAATTCAGAGCCAATGACTGAGCTTGCCAAACGAGAGTACGACGTCATCATCGTCGGTGCAGGGCCCGCCGGGCTGTGCGCCGCCCTGTATGGGGGCCGCGGCATGCTCAGCGCCCTGACCATCGAGCGCGGCGCACCGGGCGGCGAGCTGCTGAACACCGACCTGATCGAAGACTACATCGGCTTTGAGAGCATCAAGGGCTGGGAGCTCGCGCAGAAGATGACCGAGCACGCGCGGAAGTTCGGCGCCCAAATCGTCACGGACACAGTCGAGCGCATTCACAAAGCATCCGATGGCTGGTTCGACGTGACCACCGCGCGCGGCGAAACCTATCGCACCCAGGCAGTGATCCTCACGGCCGGTGGGACGCCCGTCAAACTCGGTGTCCCCGGCGAGACGGAGTACGCGGGCAAGGGCGTCTCCTACTGTGCGGTGTGCGATGGCGCGTTCTTCAAAGGTGAGCGCCTGGCGGTCGTCGGGGGCGGCGATGCGGCGGTCGAAGAGGCCGACTACCTCACGCGCTATGCGAGCAAGGTCCATCTCGTCCATCGGCGGGACGAATTCCGCGCCTCGAAGCTGCTGCAGGAGCGCGCCTTCGCGAATCCCAAGATCGAAGTGATCCGCAATACCACCGTTCCCGAGATCGTGGGCAACGAGCGGGGTGTCACGCACGCGGTGCTGGAAAACAGCGCGACCGGCGGGCGCTCGAATCTCGACGTCGGCGGGGTGTTCATCTTCGCGGGGTTCAAGCCGAACACGCAGCTCGTCGACGGGCACGTCGACCACGATGCAGGCGGCTATCTGATCACCGACAATCGGATGATGACGTCGATGGCGGGTCTGTTTGCGGCGGGCGACGTCCGCAGTCAGGTGACGCGGCAGATCACCACCGCGGTGGGCGACGCGACGACCGCGGCGATCGCCGTGGAGAAGTATCTCAAGTCGCTGCGCGAACAGCAGCGCGACGGCAAGCCCAAGAAGTGATCATCCAGATCCCGAACGGCGTGTTTGCCGAAAACGCGTACGTGATCGTGGACGAACGGGCGCGCGAGTGCGCGATTGTGGATCCCGGGGAAGAGGCAGGCCTGATCCTTCACAAGGTCGAGGAGACCGGCGCGCGGCCGGTGGGCATCTGGCTCACGCACGCGCACGTCGATCACGTCCTCGGCGTACCCGCGGTCGCGCAGCGGACTGGCGCGCCGGTTTGGCTCCATCCTGCCGACCGGCCGCTCTACGACGCTGTGCCCGACCAGGCCGCGTGGTTTGGCCTCGGCGCGCCGGATCGATTGCCCATTCCCGACCACGACATGGTTCACGGCGAACGTCTGGCGGTAGGTGGGCTGCGGTTCGAGGTGCGGCACGCGCCCGGCCATTCGCCGGGAAGTGTCTGCCTCGTCGGGCCGGGCGTCGCGCTCACGGGCGACGTGTTGTTCGCCGGCTCCATTGGCCGAACCGACTTGCCAGGCGGCGATTTCGAGATGCTGATCGGCAGCATCGAGCGCGAGTTGCTGACGCTCCCCGACCACACCATCCTCTACAGCGGACATGGACCCGAAACGACTGTCGGACGAGAGCGGCAGACGAATCCCTTCCTCAAAGGGCTCTCCCGGATCGCTTAAGGCTGCACCGACGTGCATGCGCTGCGGTGCCCAGGTCCGGCCGAAGCCGTGGGGCTGCAAGAATCCGTGTCCGAATTGCGGCTTCATGTACCCACTCGGTGACTGCTCCGATTGAATCACGTCTTTGCCATTCTCCTGGTTGCGGTGGACAGCGTCGCGCGGGCGTGGCGTATTCAGCTCGCGACGCGGGCCGCAGGTGGTAGGCTCGCGTTCCACGATGCGCTGCGCCTCAACCTGTACGGCGAAGCCGCCTCGACTCTCACGCCCAATCGGCTCGGTGGCGAGCCGGCGCGGTTTCTCGGGATGACGTGGTCGGGCCTGCGGGTAGTGATGGCGTTGGTCGCGCTCGGTGTCGAGGTCGCCGCTGAATGGCCGGTGTTCGGCACCATCGCCGTCGCGCTCGCGGCGTACTATGTCCCCGACTGGAGTGAGGCGGCGGACCGATTTCTGAGTCACAGTCTCGCCCGCGATTTGCTCGGCTTCGAACTGATCGCGCTCGTCGTGCTGCTCGTGATTTGGACGTTGCAACGACTGGTGCGACCCGGCGCCATTCGGCATCGGGTGCGCCGGCAGTGGCGCGTCGCGCTCGCGCACGTGCGTCGCGCGCGATGGTGGGTCCTGTTCGTGGGAGCGCTGCTGACGGTCGTCAGTCTCGGTGCTCGCGCGCTCATTCTCGCGGCGCTGGTGTGGGGACATCGGGATGCGCCGTCGTTCGCGGTCATGTTCTTCGGGTCGCTCGCGCTGTTGCATGCCCCCCTTTTGGTTCCGCTGCCGTCGGGCGGCGGCGGAATTGAAGTCGCGTTTCTCTCGGGATTCGCTGGAGATTTCGGATCGGCCCAGGTGACGATGCTGCTGCTGTGGCGGTTCTACACGACCATCCTGCTCACCGTGCTCGGTTTCTATCTGCTCGTGCGGACGCACGGCGTCGCCGCCGCCAAGGAGCTGTTTACCGTCGGCTGGTTTCGAAGGCGTCGCTAGACAGGGGGGGCGGGGGCGGGGGCCATCGCGATCAAGACAATCGAGCGTTCCGAAACGCTGGCGACACCGTGGGGAACGCCGGCCAGCGCGGGAATCAAGTCGCCCGCACGCGCGTCGACGCGCTGCGTGCCGACGATGAAAGTGGCCTTTCCGGTCAGCACCACATAGAATTTGTCGGCGCCGCCATGCGTGTGAACCGATTGCGTCTGGCCCGGCTCGAAACAGTTGAGGCCGACGAACAGCCGGTCCGAGCGGAAACAGTCGATCTTGGTCATGGCGTCCGGGCGAAACGTGGCGCGTTCCGGCAGATGCTGAATCAACTCTCGAGATTCCATGGGCGATTCCTGGCTGGAGACTGACGCGATGTCGGGTCCGCGGGGAATGAAACAAACGCGCATCGAACGGGATCCGCTCGGCGAGCTGCCGGTCCCGGCGGACGCGCTCTGGGGCGTTCAGACGGAGCGCGCCCGCAACAACTTCCCCATTTCCAATCTGCGGCCGCTGCCAGTCTTCGTCGACGCGGTGGTCTGGATCAAGAAGGCCGCGGCCCTGACACATCGCGAGACCGGCCGGCTCGACAGGACGCTCGCCGACGCGATCATCCGTGCCGCCGACGAAGTGCTGGCGGGCGGACATCGCGAGCACTTCGTCGTTGATCCCTACCAGGCCGGCGCCGGCACGTCCCATAACATGAATTGCAACGAGGTACTCGCCAACCGCGCCAACGAGCTGCTCGGCGGCAACCGTGGCGAGTACCAGCCGGTGCATCCCAACGATCACGTCAACATGGCGCAATCGACGAATGACGTGATCCCCACCGCGATTCGTCTGGCCGCGCTGGCGCAGCTCTCGCCCCTCGTCGCGGCACTGGATCGGTTGAGCGGCGCGTTGCTCGCGAAGGGTGAGGCATTCGACTCGATCGTGAAGTCGGGCCGCACCCATCTCCAGGACGCGACACCGGTGCGCCTCGGCCAGGAGTTTACGGCCTATGGGCACACGGTCGAACGCAACCGCGACCGCCTCACGCGCACCGCCGACGATTTGCGCGACCTCGGCATCGGTGGCACCGCTGTGGGCACGGGATTGAATGCCGAGCCGGAATATCCGCCGCGGATGGTGGTGCATCTCCAGGCGATGACCAGTCTCGAGCTGCGCGCGGGAAGCGACAAAGTGCAGCTGATGCAATCGATGGGCGATGCCACCGCGTTCTCGGGAGCGCTGCGGACCTACGCCGTTGACCTCGCGAAGATCGCGAGCGACCTGCGCCTGCTGGCATCGGGGCCGCGGACTGGTCTCGCCGAAATCATGCTGCCGGCCGTCCAGCCCGGCTCGAGTATCATGCCGGGAAAAGTGAATCCGTCGATTCCCGAGATGGTGAATCAGGTGTGCTATCAGGTGATCGGCAACGACGTGACGATCGCGGCGGCCACGGAAGCGGGACAACTCGAGCTGAACGTGATGATGCCGGTCATCGCGCACAATCTGCTGTTTTCGATGCTCATCCTGAGCAACGCGACACAGGTGCTGGCCGAGCGTTGTGTCGAAGGTATCGAGGCCGACGCGGCGCAGTGCGCGCACTGGCTCGAGCGCAGCCCGGCGTTAGTGACGGCGCTCGCACCGAAGATCGGCTATGCGGAGGCCGCCAAGCTGGCAAAGGAGGCGGTCGCAAAGAATGTGACCGTCCGGCAGTTGGTGATGGAGAAGGGATTGTTGAAAGGGAAGGAGTTGGAGGAGGTGCTGGACCTGAGGGCGATGACGGAGCTCGGCGTGCCGGGAAAGCGGAAGTGACCTTCACTCTGGAGGCGCACGTATGAACTGGGTCGTCGTGGGACTGATTGCCGGAGTCGTGGCGTACCTCGTGGACTGGTTGATGTGGGGCAAGGTCTTCACCAAGGGCATGGACGCCTTCGTGACGCCGATGACGCCGGAAGAGATGAAGCGGTTCATGGGACCGGCGATGGCGAAGTCGGCAGTTCTGGCGCTGTTCTTCGGCGTGCTCTTCGCCTGGTTCTACGGGCAGTTCCGGCCCTGTCTCTGGGTTCAGGGCGGCGGGCCGCTCGCGGGCATGGAGTTCGCCACGGTGCTGTGGGTGCCGACGATTCTGCTTTCGACGTTGGGGGGAAGCGTCTGGTATACGAAGGTCCGCCCGCTTCACATGGCGACGGCGTGGTCGTGGCTGGCCCGCATGAACGCCGCCGGAATCGTGGTTGGATTGCTGATGAAGTGAGCGTAGTCACGGCACGCGCGAGCGCGATCTCGTAACAGTCTGCGCATGCGGACTCTCACGCTTCTTGTCATCGCACTCGCGTGCGTCCCCCCCGGTCGCGTCGCTGCGCAGCGGCGTGCACGTATCGGTCCCACCGTTTCGTCGATCTCCATCGAAGACGGCTCCGGCAGTAGCCACTCCTTCACGTCCTTCGGCGCCAGCGTCGCGTTCCTGACAGGCGACGACGGCGAGCTCGGCATCGGCGTGTCGCGCTACGGCGATCTCTCGAGCAACAACTGTGTACGCCAGATGACCTTCGTCGGCCTCGAGTCCAACTACTATCCGGTCGGTCCCAAAGGCATCGCGCCGTACGCCTCGAGTGCCATCGGCCTGGCTCGCGTGACGGATCAAGACGTCGGCTTCCTGGGCATCTGCAGCTCCGCGGCACCGACAAGTGAGATCGGGCTCGGCTTTGGTCTTGGTGTGCGTTTGAACATCGGCCCACAAGCGACCGCACTCGTTGAAGGCCGGTTCTTCCAGGTACCGAATAGCGCCATCCAAGCGCTCGAGGGTCGGGCGAATGTTTCCCTCGCATTCGGAAGCCCGCGCAAGACTGAGCTCCTCAACGGCACGCTCGGACCGGCCGTCGGTATTCTGACGCGGCTGGGCGGATCGATGGAAGGGCGGGGCCCCACACTGGGCGTGCGCTTCCGCCGCGATACCAAGAAGGCAGGGTCGCTCGGCCTGCAAATCGATTATGCGCCGCTGCGGTTGAGCAACTGCCCGAGCAACTGTGAGCCCGCGGCGGTGCTATTCGCCCCAGGGTACGAGCCGTCGCTGCGTTCGTCGTGGGGTCGGCTGTACTTCGACCTGGGGTTCCTCCTCGCCGGATTCCCATCGCCGGGGTCGGATCGCGGCCTGGCACAAGGCGCGCACGCCGGGCTGGGGGCCGACATCCTGAGCGGGAATTCAATCATGTGGAACGTCAACAGCCGCGTGGTGTGGTTGCAGCGGAACACCGGCGAGAATGTCTTTCTGCTCCAGGCCGGTGTCAGCATCAGCCCGAGGGTTGAATCCCGATAACGGCTCTCGCATATTCACCCCATGCGCGTGACCACATGGGCGGAATACGGGCTAATCGTTTCGGTTCATTTAGCTAAGCGCGCGGGACAGGGTCCCGTCGCGGCCCGCGAATTGTCCGAGCAAGAGCGCCTGCCGCACGACTACGTCGAGCAGATTCTGCTGCGTCTCCGGCGCGCCGGGCTCGTCGACTCGGTGCGCGGCGCGCGGGGCGGCTACCTGCTCGCGCGTCCGCCGCAGACGGTCAGCGTCAAGGACGTGATCGAAGCGTCAGAGCACGTGACGTTCGAGGTCAATTGCGATTTGCACCCCGTTGACGATGAGCGCTGCGACCCGAGCACGCCCTGCAGCATTCGGCCGGTGTGGCGGTTGCTCGAGCGGCGCATCAATGAAGTCCTCGCCAGCGTCTCACTCGCCGATCTCTCGCATGCGGAGCCTGAAGTGTACCAGATCGCCGGGGTCGCCTCCGGGAATTGACCATGCTGTCCCATGAGGAGCTGCTGCGCTACTCGCGGCACCTCACCCTTCCAGATGTCGGTCTCGAAGGCCAATCGAAGCTTGGCGCCGCGCGCGTGCTGCTGATCGGCGCCGGCGGACTCGGTTCCCCCGTCGGACTCTATCTCGCCGCCGCCGGTGTCGGGACGCTGGGAATCGTGGACTTCGACGTCGTCGATCGCAGCAACCTGCAACGCCAGATTCTGTACGGCACGTCGGAAATCGGCACGCGTAAGACGGTGGCGGCGCGGGAACGATTGCACGACGTCAACCCGCACGTCCAAATCGAACCATTCGGTGAACGGCTGACCTCGGCGAACGCGCTCGACATCCTGGGCGGCTTCGACATCGTCGTCGATGGCTCCGACAACTTTCCGACGCGCTATCTCGTCAACGATGCGTGCGTGCTGCTCGGCAAGCCGGACGTGTACGGATCGGTGTTCCGGTTCGACGGTCAGGTCTCGGTGTTCGCCGCGAGACAGGGTCCCTGTTATCGCTGTCTGTACAGCGAGCCTCCGCCTCCGGATCTCGTTCCATCGTGTGCCGAAGGCGGAGTTCTTGGTGTGTTGCCCGGAATCATCGGCTCGCTTCAGGCGCTGGAGGTGATCAAGCTGATTGTGGGCTTCGGCGATCCACTGATTGGCAGGCTGCTGCTCTTCGACGGCCGGAAGATGCAGTTCCGCGAGCTCGTGCTCGAAAAAGATCCCGATTGTCCGGTCTGCGGCATTCACCCAACGGTCACGTCGTTGATCGATTACGAGGCGTTCTGCGGATTTGGGGAAGAGGGAAGCGGGAAGAGGGAAGGGGCGGAGATCAGTGCCCAAACCTGACCTTGTACTCCTCGACGTTCGCGAACCGCGCGAAGCCGACATCGCCCGTATCGAAGGCGCCCGGCTCATTCCGCTGCGTGATCTGCCGCGCCGACTTGGCGAGCTATCGGCGCGAGCCGAGATCGTGACGCATTGTCATCATGGGCAGCGCTCCATGCAAGCGCGCGAGATTCTCAAAGGCGCGGGGTTTTCGAATGTGCGGAGCTTGGCCGGAGGAATCGACGCGTGGGCTCGTGAGGTGGATCCAGACGTGCCGCGATACTAGACGTCTGGGCGCCTAGGCGCCTAGGTGTATGCCGAAGGGGGGACTCGAACCCCCACGGGCTTGCGCCCACTGGCTCCTGAAGCCAGCGCGTCTACCAGTTCCACCACTTCGGCATGATTCTGAGGAGGGCAAAATCTAGATCGTTGTATAACCCCAAGTCAATGCTTATCTTGCCTTCAGTATCGTGGAAAAAATTTCCATCGCCAGAAATCCCCGCGCGCGGCACGATTACCATCTCCTGGAAACGTGGGAGGCGGGACTGGTGCTTACGGGCACCGAGGTGAAATCGCTGCGCGATCGGAAGGCGAGCTTGAGCGAAGCATACGCGCACGTGCGAAACGGCGAAGTCTGGCTTGAAGGTATGTCGATCTCACACTATGGACCCGGCAGTTATAACAACCCGCCGCCCGCCCGCTCCCGCAAACTCTTGCTCCACAAACGCGAAATCCGGAAACTGCTGGGCGCCACGACGCAAAAGGGATTAACCGTCGTGCCGCTGGAAGTCTATTTCAAGGACGGACTGGCCAAGGTGGCGATCGCACTCGCCAAAGCCAAGAAAGTGCACGATAAGCGCGAAGACCTGAAACGGCGCGTGGCCGAGCGCGAAATGGCACGCGTGGTGAAGGGCAGGCGGGCGTGAACATTCTGCTTTTGCTCGCCACGCTTCTGCCGCAGCAGGTGCTGATCGCGACGTGGCGCGGGCAGGTCAGCATCCCGGTATCAAACGAGCGGGGCGCGGCGGCTCTGGCGGCGATCTTACTC
>Ga0209056_10002238_pt1 | contig 20990 bp, 18 predicted proteins | sample GraSoiAngelo_114_FD_185876 | JGI IMG/M metagenome (GOLD analysis project Ga0209056, IMG submission 185876) | Grasslands soil microbial communities from the Angelo Coastal Reserve, California, USA - 14_0903_13_40cm (SPAdes) (version 2) | ecosystem: Environmental > Terrestrial > Soil > Grasslands...
CCGCCGCGTCCATATCGGTGAGCGCCGGGAAACCCGCCTGCGTGAGGATCTGGACCGCGAGCTCTTCGTTGGTGCCGGTGAGGCGGATGACGAGGGGCACCTGGAGCGGAAATGCCCGCGTGGCCTGGACGATGCCGGTAGCGACGTCGTCGCAGCGGGTGATGCCTCCGAAGATGTTGAACAGGATGGCCCGGACGCTCGTATCGGCGGTGATGATCTGGAGGGCGCTGACGACCTTCTGAGGGTTCGAGCTCCCGCCGATGTCGAGGAAATTGGCGGGCGCGCCGCCGTAGTACTTCACGAGATCCATCGTCGCCATCGCGAGCCCGGCGCCGTTCACGCAGCAGCCCACGGCGCCGTCGAGCTTGATGAAGGTGAGCCCCGCCTCCCGCGCGGCGACCTCCGAGGGCGCTTCGGCGCTCGTGTCGCGCAGCGCCGCGATTTCGGGACGGCGGTCGAGCTCGTTGTCGTCGATCACGATCTTGGCGTCGAGGGCGGCGACCGCCCCGTCGCGCGTGGTGACGAGGGGATTGATCTCCGCCAGCGATGCGCCCACGGCGTAAAAGGCCGCATACAGCCGTTGCATGATGTCCGCCGTGGCGCGCGCTTGCGCGATGTCGCGGTGGAGCTTCAGCGCGAGGCCCAGCGCTTGATGCGCGAGCAGGCCGTAGCGCGGGTCTACCGCGAGCCGGTGGATCTTCTCCGGCGTCCGGGCCGCCACCTCCTCGATGTCGATGCCGCCGGCGGCGCTCACCATCAGCACGGGGCGCTGGGAGGTCCGGTCGACGATGATGCCCACGTAACTCTCGGAGGCGATGTCGGCCGCGGGCGCCACGAGCACCCGGCGCACCGTGAAGCCCTTGATGGTCATGCCCAGGATCTTGGCCGCGTGGGCTGCGGCCTCGGCCGGGTTCGCGGCGAGCTTGACGCCGCCGGCCTTCCCGCGTCCGCCGGCGTGCACCTGCGCCTTCACCACGACGGGCCCGGCCCCCAGCCGTGCGGCGATCGCGCGCGCCTCGTCGGTAGTCGTCGCGACCTCCCCGGGCGGCACCGGGATGCCGTGCCGCCGCAAGATGTCGCGCGCCTGGTATTCGTGGAGATTCACACTCAGTCCCTCGTGATGGTGGTGCCGGCGTCGCCCTGCAACGCCGCGAGCCCCTGGGCCAGCTCGGCGATGATGGCGCGATGGCCGCTCCCTCCCGCGCCCCCGTCCACGCGGACGAAGGCAGCCGCCGCTTCGACCTTCGGACGCATGCTGCCGGTGCCGAGCTCCTTCCCGGCGAGCAGGTGATCCGCCTGGGCGAGGTTCAGGCGGCGGATCGCCTTCTGTTGCGGCGTACCATAGGCGTGGTACACGGCGTCCACATTGGTGAGGATCAGCAGCACGTCGGCCGCGATCTCGCGGCCAAGGATCGCCGCCACGCGGTCCTTGTCGGCGACCGCGTCCAGCCCCTCGAGGCGCAGGGTCGGGTCGTCGTACACGGGCGGCCCGCCGCCGCCACACGCCACCACGATGTGCCCGGCGGCGACAAGGTGGTGAATCATCTCCCGCTCGACGACCGCGCTTGGCCTCGGGCTCGGGGCGAGCCGGCGCCAGCGGCCCCGCTGCTCTTCCTTTACAGGAACGCCCCGCGTCTGGAGTCGTGCCACCCGCACCGGATCGAGGGCGTGGCCGATCGGCTTGGTGGGACTGCGCAGGTTCGGGTCGTGCGGATCGCACAGCGTCTGGGTAATGAGCGTGACGACCTGGCGTGTGACACCGGCGCGCGCGAGCGCGTTCTGCAGCGATTGCTGGATCATGTAGCCCATCCAGCCGGCGGTCGCGGCGACGAGCACGCCCAGAGGCAGCGGCTCGACCTCGTCGGCGGCGATTTCGTTACGGGCCAGCTCGTCTCCCACCTGCGGGCCGTTGCCGTGGACCAGCGCGATACGCCACCCCTCACGCGCCAGGTCCACGATCGGCGCGAGGCTCGCCCGCGTGTGGCGGAACTGGTTGGAGATCGTAGGCCGCTCCCCCGGCGGGGCGACGGCGTTGCCGCCGAGCGCGACGACGATGGTACCGGGGGGGGCGGGGGGGGGATTCACGGCGGCGCAACCTAGCGGCGCTCGGGGGTGGGAGCAAGCTTGCGGTGCCCCAGGCCGAGCAGCTGCTTCAACTGGCCATACAAGCGGCCGAACGTCTCCAGGTCGCCGGCGGCAAGGGCCGCGTCGGCCTGGGCCGCGAGCTGCTGCGCCCGCCGCCACCGCGCGGCGAGCGCCGTGTCGGCGGGCGCACGTGCCTCGCCACCCGAGGCGAGCAGGCTGCGGAGTGCGGCGCTCACGCTCCTGCCCTGGCCGCGGTGCTCGCCCCACGAGAGAAACACCGTGTCGATGCCGGTGGGTGGACCCCCGGAGGCCGGCTGGCTGAACAACGCCTGTTCGAAGTAGAGGGCGCGGGCGACGTGCCAGAGTCGGGGCACGCCGGGCGCCGTCGTGTTGGGGGAGCCGACGAGCGCCGGCGGCAGGCGCGCGGCCGGGTTGGGCCGCCAAACCCACAGCCGAGGGCCGTCAGGTGCCATCGTCCCCGCTACGAGCGCGGCGAGCGTGCTTCCCGCTTCGAACCCTTGGGCCATCCAGACGCGGGGCGCATTCGTCGCCCCGTCGGTTGGCGCCACGATCTCGAACGGCTCCCTCGGTCGCGCGCTCCACGCCGTCGTGTCGGTGCGCCAGCGCTCCAAGAGCGCCGTTGCGGCGCGGAACGCTCGCCCGGGGAACGGGAGCTGTGCGCGCAGGGCCGGAGGCAGACTGTCGAGCGGTCGTATCAGGGGCGCGAGGAGCTTCGCCCACGCGGCGGCGAGCGAGTCGGCACCCGGGGCGAGGTAAAGCCGCGTGTCACCGCTGGCGGCGTTCACGGCGCCGACCAGGCCCGCGTGCAGGTACCGCAGCGAATCGCGGCCGCCCCCCCCGCCCTCCCCGCCTCCCCCACCGTCCACCGGCCGGGCGAGCGGAAAGGCCTCCGCTTCGAAGTACCCGTACGCCACCCACCACAGGGCGCTGTCGGCCAGCACGGGAGCGGCCTCGTCGAACGAGGCGAACGGTGCGAGCCGCCCGAGCCGCTCCGGCACGTCCCGGCGCCACAAGAGCACCAGGCCGTCGGTCTCGCGGCGCGCCAGCGCGGGGCTCTGGAGGGCCCACGCGAGAGCGGTTCGGCGCCACCAGCCCGCCAGCGCGATTCCCGAGTGGCGCAGCGCCGGCCAGGTGTCGGGGGCCGCGACCGCGAAGTCTGTGAACCGCGGGCCGAACCAGGTGGTGGAGTCGCGCGTCGCGACCGGCGCGAACGCGAGGACCGTGTCGTCCTCCACGGCCGCGACCGGCCGCCCGACCCGGGCCGACGGGCCCCGGTGGATCGCGGCCCAGCCAGGGGGCGGCTGTCGAAGCGCGATGCTGTCGACGTCGGGCCTGAGCGCCACGAGCCAGGTGGCTCTCCCGTCGCCCAAGAAGTGCGGCAACAGTCCCGCAGCCGTGGGTGTCGACTGCGGGCGCACGACCTCCCGCCGCGACGCGGCCGCGGCGAGGATCCGCTGGGCGTCCCAGATGGGTACGGTCGCCGCCGCCGCCTCGGGGCTCGGGAAGCCGCGCGGCGCGCTGTCCACGAGCGTCGTGACGCCGAACGCGAGCCTCTCGAGCCGCCGCCGCTCGGCCGCAAGGGCCGTGTCGGGGTCGGCGGCACCGCCCCGGCGCGGCCCAGCGCTCGACAGCGCGCCGGGAATGACGGCGAATCCCAACAGCGACGCGGCGAGCAGCGCGCTCCAGGCCGTGACGAGCAGCACCGGCTTCTCGCGCAGGCCCCACACGAGGCTCACGACGGTGGCCGCGACGCCGACGCCCGCGACGACCGGCGCGGCCGCGAGTCGCACGTCGAGCGTACGACGCGTGAGCGTGCCGTGCAGTCCCGCGACGGCCTCGGCCGGATCCAGCAGGGCGCCCCACGTGAGCGTGAGCGCGAGCAACGCGAGCAGCACGCCGAGGTGCGCCCGGGCGTGCGCGTTCGCGTAGGGCAGCCAACGACGGAACCGCAGCGAGCCGATCCCCACGTACAAGAGGGCGACGACGACGGCGGCGGAGCACACCGCCACCAACGCGAGCTCCCGCAGTCGCTCGGTCCAGGGCAGCCGTCCCAGGTAGTAGCCCAGGTCCTGCTGGAGCACGGGGTCCGTGACGCCGAAGGTCGGCGGGCGGGATGCGAGCGCCGCCGCCATCCACCAATCCCCTGTGCCGAGCGTGAGGAGGAACCCGAATACCAGACCGCAGGCGATCGTGCCTGCGAGCAGCAGGGGTTGCGGGACCGCCTCGACGATCTCCAGGTCTCCGAGCCGGCGAGACAGCTGCATGGAGCCGATGGAACGGTAGACGAACAGCAGATTCGCCGTGCCCCAGGCGATCGCCCCGATGAGCAGCAGCCCTGACACCAGCCGGGCGAAGTCCCGGGCCGTGAGGTACGCGCTGCCGCCGGGCAGGCTCGCCCCCCAGGCGCGCTCGGCTGTCTCGAGCGCGAGCCAGCGCCCGCCCACGAGCACCGTGACCAACAGTCCCACTCCGACGAGCAGCGCCCGGCGGCGGACGACGGGCTTCACGCGCCGGGGCTCTGCGCGGCGAGCCAGCTCTCGACTTCGGTCCGGTAGGAGGCGAGCGCCGCGGCGGTGGCCGCTTCGAAGCGGAGCACCAGCACCGGCTGCGTGTTCGACGCGCGCAGCAGGCCCCACCCTTGCGCGAAGGTGATGCGCACGCCGTCGAGGGTAGACACCGGGTACTTGCCGGCGAAGTGCTTGGCGGCGCGCTGCACGATCTCGAATTTCCGGTCGTCGGGGCAGTCGACACGCAGCTCCGGGGTGGCCACGGTGACGGGAAGGTCGGCGAGGAGCCGCGAGAGGGGCCCTCCCTGCTCTGCTACGTAGCGCAGCAAGCGGGCTGCGGCGAACAGCGCGTCGTCGAAGCCGTACCAGTCGCCGCCGAAGAACATGTGGCCGCTCATCTCGCCCGCGAGCGGCGCGCCGCTCTCTTTCATCTTCTGCTTGATGAGGGAGTGACCGGTCTTCCACATCGTGGGCACGAGACCGGCGCGCTCCAGCTCGCGCGGCAGCACCTCGGAGCACTTCACGTCGAAGATCACGGCGTGGCCCGGGCCCATGCGGCGCGCGAGGTCGCGGCCGAGCAGCACGAGCAGTTGATCGCCGAACACAGGGCGCCCCTGCTCGTCCACCGCGCCGATGCGGTCGCCGTCGCCGTCGAAGGCGATGCCCAGCTCTCCGCCCTCGCGGCGGACGGCCGCCTGCAGGTCGCGCAGATTCTCCAGCGCCGAGGGATCGGGGTGGTGGTTGGGGAACGTGCCGTCGGACTGGCAGAACAGGGGAACGACGTCGGCGCCCAGGCGCTGGAGCGTGTCCACTGCGACGAGGCTCGAAACGCCATTGCCGCAATCCACGACGGCTTTCACCTTGCGGGGGAGCGGACCGTTGCGCTGCACGATGGCGTCGCGATAGCGCGGCAGAACGGAACCGTCCTCGCTGCGCCCGCCGCCGGGGCGGCCCGGGGTGCGCCCCTCTTCGATGAGACGCCGGAGACCCTGGATGTCCGCGCCGGCCACTGCTTCGCCGCCGAGGACGCACTTGAAGCCGTTGAACTCCGGCGGATTGTGCGAGCCGGTCACCTGGACGCCGCCGTCCACGTTGAGCACATGGGTCGCGAAGTAGAGCGCCGGCGTCGGGAGTTCGCCCACGTCCACGCCGTGGCCGCCCACGGCCTCGATGCCGGAGAGCAGGCCGTGCGCGAGCGCGGGTCCGGAGGGCCGGTTGTCCCGTCCCACGGCGAGGCGGGGCGCGCGCCCCAGGCGCTCCCACCCTAGCGTCGCGACCGCCTGGCCGATGGCGCGCGCGACCTCCGCCGTGAGCTGGTCGCCCACGGTCCCGCGGATGTCGTACTCGCGAAAAATGGCGGTGGGGAGCTTCATGGGGGCCCCGTCGTCAGCGACCGGTCGACGGTGACCGCGGCGCGGCGGTCGTGAGCGCCGGCCCGGAGCGCAACCCGTCACCGCTCGTCTTCGCCAGATCGAGCAGGCGATTCGGGCGAATGCCGAGGAACAACAAGCCGGCGACCGACACCGCGACCGCGACACCGCCCAGCCGACCGATCTGCATTCCGGTGTGGGCCTGCTCGAATGGCTCGGGCTGCATGTACATCGCCATGATCACCGGGAGATAGTAGCCTGCCGAGATCACGCTCGTAAGGACGAGAATGGCGGCGAGCGGGAGCTGCCCCGCCGCCGTGGCTGCGACGAGGATGTACCACTTGCCGATGAATCCCGCGGTCCCGGGGAAGCCGAGTAGCGAGAGCATGCAGACCGCGAGGGCGAACGCGAGCCACGGTCGGCGTGTTCCGAGCCCCGCGAGGTCGTCGATCAGCACGGTGCGCTCCCCATCCCGTCCCTTGGCGGCGAGGAGTGCGAAGGCGGTGAGAGTCGTCAGCGTGTAGGCAACCAAATAGAACACGAAGGCCGCCGAGCCGGCGGTCGTCCCCGCCGCGACGGCGACGAGCAGGTATCCCGCGTGCGCGATCGACGAGTACGCGAGCATCCGCTTCACGGTCCGCTGGGCCAGCGCGACCAGGTTCCCCACGACCATGGTCGCGACGGCGAGCCACCACACGATCTGGTGCCACGCCGCAACCCCGCCGAAGGCTTCGCCCAGGACGCGCAACAGCGCCGCGAACGCCGCGGCCTTGACGGCCGTTGCCATGTAGCCGGTCACGGGAGTCGGCGAGCCGTCGTACACGTCCGGCGCCCACATGTGGAACGGAACGGCCGCCACCTTGAACCCGAACCCCACGAGCAGCAGCCCGAGGCCGATCAGGAGCATCGGCCTGTCCTCCAGTCCCAGGGTCCGGATCTGAACGCCGATCTGGCTCAGGTTCGTGGTCGCGGTCGCGCCGTACACCAGGGCGATCCCGTACAGCAGAAAGCCCGACGCGAACGCTCCCAGGAGGAAGTACTTGAGTGCCGCCTCCGCGGCGGCGCCGCTGTGGCGGTTGATGCCGGCGAGCGCGTAGACCGCCACCGACATCAGCTCGAGCCCGAGGAACACGACCATCAGATCCTCGCCGCCGACCATGAGCATCATGCCCAACGTGGCGAAGAGCAGCAGGGCGTAGTACTCGGGGGCGAGCAAGCGCTCGCGCTCGAGGTAGTCGAACGACACCAGCACGGTCAGGCCCGCGGTCCCGAGGAGCAGCCAGTCCGCGACGAAGCGGAAGTCGTCGACCGCGATCATGGCCGGGGCTCCGATCGCGCGCGCCGTGTGCCACCAGAGCCACCACGCCGCCGCTCCCGCGGCCGCGAGCCCCGCCAGGGTGACCCACCCGGCCACCCGCAGGTCGGCGGCCGTGCGGTGCCGCCACGCGATCACGAGCAGGAGCACCATTCCTACCAGCGTGAGCATCAGCTCGGGCAGCAAGGCCCGCAGCAGGTCGCGCGAGTTCGAGAGGTCGAGGCTCACCGGACCGCCGTGAACGAGGCCGCGTTGAGCCGCACCGACTGAATGAGCTGCCGGGCGCTCGGCTCCATCCGTCGGAGGATGGGCTTCGGGTACACTCCGATCCACACGATACAGGCGAGCAACGGGACGAGCACCGTGATCTCGCGCAGCGAAAGGTCGGCGAGCTTCTCGTTCACGCTCTTGTCGAGCGGATTGAAAATCACGCGCTGCAGCGCGGGGAGCAGATACATCGCGGCGACGATCACCCCGGCCGACGCGAGCGTGGCCGCCAGGGGGTAGGTCCGGAACGTCCCGAGCAGCACCAGGAACTCGCCGACGAATCCGTTCGTGGCCGGAAGCCCGATCGACGACAGCGAAACGATGGTGAGCACCGCCGCGAGCATCGGCACGACCTTCGCGATCCCGCCGAACGCCTCGATCAGACGGGAATGCCGCCGCTCGTACAGCATGCCGGCCAGGAAGAACAGTGCGCCGGTCGAGACGCCGTGGTTGATCATCACCAGCAGCGCGCCCTGCACGCTCTGGAGCGTCAGGGCCCAGATGCCGAGCATCACGAAGCCGAGGTGCGCCACCGACGAGTAGGCGATCAGCTTCTTGAAGTCGGGCTGGACCATCGCCACCAGGCCGCCGTACAGGATGCCGATCAGCGAGAGCGTCACGATGGCCCGTTGCACCGCCGGGTGCACGGCGACGGCCGGGAAGAGGGGCAGCGCGAACCGCAGGAAGCCGTAGGTCCCCATCTTGAGCAGGACGCCCGCGAGCAGCACCGATCCCGCCGTGGGCGCCTCCACGTGCGCATCGGGAAGCCAGGTGTGGAACGGGAACATCGGCACCTTGATCGCGAACGCGAGGAAGAAGGCCCCGAACAGCCAGAACGCGAGGGCCCCGAGTCCGCCGATGTGCGCCGTCAGATGTGCATAGGAGAACGAGTACTCACCGGTGCGCTGGCCCACGACGTAGACGAGCGCGAGGATCGCCACCAGCATGAGCAGCGAGCCGAAGAACGTGTACACGAAGAACTTGATGGCCGCGTAGAGGCGGCGCTCTCCGCCCCACACCCCGATGATGAAGTACATCGGAATGAGCATGACTTCCCACATCACGTAAAAGAGGAACAGATCGAGGGCCACGAACACCCCGATCATGCCCGTCGTGAGCACGAGCATCAGCGCGTAAAACCCGCGCTCGCGCGTCGTGATGTAGGAGTAGCTGCCGAGCACCGACAGCGGTACCAAGAACGTCGTGAGCAGGACCATGAACAGCGAGATCCCGTCCACGCCGACCGTGTAGCGGATCCCCCAACTCGGGATCCACGGCGCGTCGAGGATGAACTGCATGCCGCCCGCCGGCGCGAACGTCCACCACAACGGTGCCGAGATTGCGAACTCGACGAGGCTGGCTGCGAGCGCGAGGTGCTTGGCCCAGCGCGCCGGAGCGAGTACCACGACGAGCGCGGCGAGCGCGGGCCAGGCGAGCAGCGCGGTGAGCACCCACTGGCGGTACATGGGCTAGCGCACCGCCGCTCCGACCACGGCCAGGACGCCGATCACGAACAAGACCACGTACACCCCCACCTCGCCCGTCTGCAGCCGGCTCCCCAGCCAGCCGGCGGCCCGCGACGCGGTGGCGGTACCGTTCACGAGCAGGCCGTCCACGATCCGGGCGTCGACGATCTTCCAGAGCACCTCCCGCGAGAGCCACATGACCGGTCGCACGACGAGCGCGTCGTAGAGCTCGTCCACGTACCACTTCTTCCAGAGGAGTCGGGCCAAGCCGGTCTCGGGCGGCGCGCGCCGCGCCGGCACGAGTGCTTCGGGCTTAAGGAGGCGGAACGCGCCGACGATGCCGAGCGCGGCGACCAGGACCGCGCCCGCCACCAAGGCCCACTCGGTCGCCGGTGCCACCTCGAGCGCCGGCTGGAGGCGGCGCGCGACGCTGGTCACCGGCTCGAGCCAGTGCTCGAGGAAGGCGCTGCCGCCGAACAGCTCCGGGACGTTGAGCGCGCCGCCGAGCACGGTCAGCGCCCCGAGGACCACGAGCGGTCCCGTCATGACAGACGGCGCCTCCTGCAAGTGCTCCTGCTCGCGCTCGCCGGTGCGGTTCGGGCCGTGGAAGGTGTAGAGCATGAGCCGGGTCATGTAGAACGCCGTGAGGAGGGCCGCCGCGAGACCCATCGCCCAAAAGGTGTACCACAGCGGTCGCACCGCCGCTTCGGCGAACGCCGCCCCGAGGATTTCGTCCTTCGAAAAGAATCCGGCGAACGGCGGGAGACCGGCGATCGCGAGGGTCGCGATCCACATGAGGGCCGCGGTCCAGGGCATATAGCGGGCGAGCCCGCCCATGTTGCGCATGTCCTGTGCGTCCTCATGCGTATGGGTCGCGTGGTAGGCCTGATGCACGGCGTGGATCACGCTCCCCGAGCCGAGAAACAGCAGCGCCTTGAAGAACGCGTGGGTCACGAGGTGGAACATCCCGGCCGCGTACGCGCCGGTGCCGACGCCGACGAACATGTAGCCGAGCTGGGACACCGTGGAATACGCGAGCACCCGCTTGATGTCCCACTGCTTGAGGGCGATCGTGGCGGCGAACAGCGCGGTGAGCGCGCCGATCCCGGCGACGACGGCGCCGGCGAGCGGGGAGAGCGCGAATAGCACGCCACACCGGGCCACCAGATAGACGCCCGCCGTAACCATCGTGGCCGCGTGGATCAGCGCGGAGACGGGCGTCGGGCCCTGCATGGCGTCGGGGAGCCAGGTGTACAGGGGGATCTGGGCCGACTTGCCGGTGCAGCCGAGGAACAGGAAGAGCGTGATCGCCGTGGCCGCCGCCCCGCCCGGCATGAGGGCGGCGGGTGCCTTGGTGAGGACCGTATCGAAATCGAGCGATCCGAAGCGGGTGAAGATCAGGAACATCGCCACCAGGAACCCGAAGTCCCCGATCCGGTTGACGATGAACGCCTTCTTGCCCGCGTCGGCGTTGATCTGCTCGTTGAACCAGAAGCCGATCAGCAGGTAGGAGCAGAGCCCGACCCCTTCCCAGCCGACGAACATCACCGGGAAGTTCGCGCCCAGGACCAGGATCAGCATGAAGAACACGAACAGATTCAAGTACGCGAAGTAGCGCGCATACCCCGGGTCCTCGTGCATATAGCCGACGCTGAACACGTGGATCAACGCGCCGACACCCGTCACGACGAGGATCATCACGGCCGCGAGCTGGTCGAGCTGCAGCGCGAACGCGACCTGCAGGTCGCCCGCGGGGAGCCATTCCCAGTAGCGGAACACGAGCGGCGCCGTCGGGTGTTGGCGCGCGAGCTCGGCCGCAGCGAGGGCGGCCGCCACGAACGCCAGCACCAGCGTGCCAACGCCCACGATCGACACGGCGCGCTTCGCCGTCGGCCGGGTGAGCGCGAGCGCACCGTTCACGACGAACCCGAGCAGCGGCAGTGCCGGCACCACCCAGAGCAGGGACAGCGCGGGCGCGGGCATCAGCCTTTGAGCAGGTTGATGTCTTGCAGATTGACCGTCTGCCGGTGGCGGTAGATGGCCAGCATGATCGCGAGCCCGACGCCGGCCTCGGCCGCGGCGACGGCCATCACGAAGAAGACGAAGATCTGACCCGCGACGCCGAGCTGCTGTGCCAGCGCGACGAACGTCAGGTTCACGGCGTTGAGCATCAGCTCGACGCACATGAAGATGACGATGGCGTTGCGCCGCAGCAGCACGCCGGCGACGCCCAGCGCGAACAGCACGGCCGACACCGCCAGCGACGGTCCGAGGAGCATCAGAGCTTTCGCTTGGCGAGCACGACGGCGCCGACGATCGCGGCGAGCAGGAGGATGCTGGTGACCTCGAAGGGCACGAGATAGGCACCGAACAACGGTCGTGCCACGGCCGGAACCATCCCCTGCTCCGCCGCGGCGCGCGCCACGGCCCCCGGCGCGAGCGCCAGCCCCGCCGGCGGCGCCGCCCGGCGCAGCCCCAGCAGTTGCACGAGGAGGAACCCCGCGAGCAGCACGCCCACCACGAGGCCCGCCGGACCCTTCAGGTCGGTGGGTCCCGGCCGGCCGAGATTGAGCAGCATGATCACGAACAGGAACAGCACCATGATGGCGCCGGCATACACCAGCACCTGGAGCACGGCGATAAACTGCGCGTCGAGCAGGACGAAGAGCGCCGCGAGCGAGAACAGCGTCACGACCAGCCACAGCGCGCTGGCCACAGGACTCCGACGGGTGATGCAGCCCAGGGCGCTCACCACGGCCAGTCCCGCGAACACCCAGAAGATGATCAGCGTCCCGTCCACCGCTTACTCACCCTTCGGATCGGAAGGATCCCACAACGTCGAGACCGGGTGCGTTTGCGCGCACAGCCGCTCGAGGTCGTACACGAACCGGTCGCGCGAGTACTCAGAGTTCTCGTAGTGCACGCCCACGTGGATCGCTTCCTCGGGGCAAACCTCCTGACAGTACCCACAGAACACGCAGCGGAACTCGTCGATCTCGTAGATCAGCGGATACCGGTTGCCCTGCTCGTCCTCTCCGGGCACGAGCTTGATACAGTTCGCCGGGCAGATCTGGGGGCACAGGCCGCACGCGACGCACTTGGCGCGCCCCTGCTCATCGGTGAGCATGCGATGCGTGCCGCGCCACCGCGGCGAGAGCGTCCAGTCCTTGCTGCTCTTTTCCTCCGGATACTGCATCGTCACTTTGGGCCGCCACAGGTGGCTCAAGGTGAGCGCCATGCCCTTGAGCGTAGCGCGCAGGTAGGAGACTTCGGTCCCCGGCCGCTTCATCACTTTCACGCCGATCGCCATCAGACCCCCCCCGCCCCCTCCTCGGCCGCCACCGAGCCGGCGATGATGTGGCCCCGGTCGAGCACGAAGAACAGGAGCACCGCGAGCAGCAGGTTCAGCCCGAACAAGGCGAGGGCGAAACGGGTGTCGTACGGCCAGCCGAGCCGGTCGTGCAGGAACCAGATCGCGGTCGCGATCACGGTGAGGTAGGCGAGCGCGAGGGGCAGCATGACCTTCCATCCGAGGGCCATCAGCTGATCGTAGCGGAAGCGCGGCAGCGTCCAGCGGACCCAAATGAAGAGGAATAGGAAGAAGATCGTCTTCAGGGTGAACGAGCCGAGCGTCAGCACGGTCTTGAACGGTGTCCACGGGGGGGTGTTGTCCCACGTCGTGAACGGCACGTCCCAGCCACCGAAGAACAGCGTCGTCATGAGCGCGGACGCCGTGACCATGTTCGAGTATTCCGCGATGTAGAACATCGAGAACTTCATCGCGCTGTACTCGGTGTGGTAGCCGGCGATCAGCTCGGCTTCCGCCTCCGGCAGGTCGAACGGCAGCCGGTTGGTCTCGGCGAACGCCGCCACGATGAAGATGAAGAACGCGAGCGACAGCGGGAACACGTTCCAAGTGAAGAGCGACGCCGACTGCTTCGCGATGACGTCGGTGAGCGTCACGTTCCCCACGAGCAGCAGCACCGCGACCGTGCTCATCCCCAGCGCGATCTCGTAGGAGATCATCTGGGCGCTCGCCCGCAAACCGCCGAGCAGCGAGTACTTGTTGTTGGACGACCACCCCGCCAACACGATGCCGTACACGCCGAGCGAGCCGAAGGCCAGGATGTAGAGGAATCCCACCGGCAGGTTCGCCACGACCATGTCCACCGCCCCCCACGGCGTGGGGAGCGGGGCCGCGAACGGGATCACAGCGAACGTCAACAGGGCCGGGATGAAGGACATCGCCGGCGCGAGCATGAAGAGGACCTTGTCGGCTTGGGCGGGGAGCGTCTCCTCCTTGACGAGGTTCTTGAGCCCGTCCGCCGCCGGCTGGAGCAGCCCCTGCGGGCCGACCCGGTTCGGGCCGAGCCGGTCCTGCATCCACGCGCAAATGCGCCGCTCCGCGAGGGTGAGGAGCGCCACGCCAACCATGATGACCGTGAAGACCACCACGATCTTGATGATCGAGCCGACCAGGAAGAAGGTCATGCCGGCACCGCTGCCGCGGTAGGCGCTGGTGCTCCGGCGAACCCGAGCTGGGCGTAGGAGAGCCCGTGAAATGCCTCCACCGACGCCGCCAGCCGGTCGAATGCCTCGGCGGCCGTGCCGACCCGCCCGTCGTGTGCCCCGTCCAGCGTCGCGACCAGCTCGGAGAACACCCACCATGCCGGCCGCGTCATTCCCGGCGCGGACTTCGCCTGGAAGTAGCGCTGCACCCGGCCGTCCCGGTTCACAAACGTGCCCTCCTCTTCCGCGACGTTCGCGATCGGCAACACGGCGTGGGCGTCGCGGGCGCGCTCGGGAAACACCGTCCCGGCGTAGATGAGCGCCCCCGCGGTGCGTACGGCGATGTCCGGCTCATCGAGCACCAACACGACCGAGGCGGTCTCGGCCGCCGCCACGGCCGCCGCGTAGTCTCGGCTGTAGCCGAGCAGCTCGGCCCCCCGGCCGTTGGGCGCCCGCTCGGCGCGGAGCGCGAGGTTCGGGACGCCCGCGAGGGGCGCTTCCTCTCCCATGACCACCTGGAAGGCGCCGCTCCACTCGAGACCGCGGAACAGCTCGCGCACGAAGTACAGCGCCTCCGTCGAGGCCTTGGGGGAGACGAGGGCGACCGCCTTGCCGCCCGCCCCGCGCAGCCGGCTCGTCACGAGGTCGAACGCCTCGTCCCAGTCGGTGGCGTGCAGCTCGCCGCCCCTCCCCCGGCGCACCAGGGGGGCTTCGATGCGGTCCCCGCGGTTCATCCAGCGGTAGTTCATGCGCCCGTGGTCGCAGATGAAGTAGCGGTTCACCTCGAGGTTCGACCGCGGGCGCACGCGCACCACGACGTTCTCGCGGGTGTCCAGGGTGACGTTGCACCCCTGCGAGCAGCCGGTGCAGATGGAGGCCGCTTTGTCGAGCTCCCAGGCGCGCGCCTTGTGCAGGAAATCCTTGGAGAGGAGGGAGCCGACCGGACACAGATCGACGACGTTGCCCGCCCACGGATGGTCGAGGCGCCCTTCGGAATGGATCCCGATGTAGGCGCGGTCGCCGCGCTCCGAGACGTTGAGCACCGGCTCCTTCGCCACGTCCTCCATGAAGCGGACGCAGCGCGTGCACAGGATGCAGCGATTCGGGACGTACAGCACATCGGGGCCGAAGTCCTCGACCGGGTTGAAGCGCTTCGCGTAGTCGGGGCTGTACCGCGTGGCGGGGCGGCCTTCCTGGAACGTGAAATCCTGCAGCTCGCACTCTCCCGCCTGGTCGCAGATCGGACAGTCGAGCGGATGATTGATGAGCAGCAGCTCGAGCACGCCCATGCGGCCGCTTTTCGCCTGCGGCGACTGCGTGCGGACGACCATGCCCTCCGCCACCTGCGTGGCGCAGGCGATCTGAAGCTTCGGGGCCTTTTCGATGTCCACGAGGCACATGCGGCAGAGCCCAGCGACCGGCAGTCCCGGGTGGTAGCAGTAGTGCGGCACGAGCACGCCCGCCTGCTTGGCGGCCTCGATCACGAGCGTCCCCTTGGGAACGCTCACCGCGACGCCGTCGATCGTGAGGTTGACGAGCTCGTCGGCCATCAGGCTACCATGACGGGCTTGCGGCGTCCCGCGACATAGTCTTCGAATTCCTTCTTGAACTTCTTGATCCCGGACACGACCGGGGCGGCGCATGAATCCGACAGCACGCAGATCGTCTTGCCGGTCATGTTCTCGGCGAGATCGAGCAGCAGGTCCAGGTCGGCCGTCTTCCCCTGCCCCGACAGAATCCGCTCGAGGATCTTCGTGGTCCACGCGGTGCCTTCGCGACACTGGGTGCACTGGGCGCACGATTCGTGCGCGTAGAACCGGGCGAGTCGCATGATTTGGTAGACCATGTCGGTCGAATCGTCGAACACGATCACGCCACCGGAGCCGAGCATCGAGCCCTTCTCGACCACGCCCTCGTAGTCGAGGAGGCAGCTCTCGGTCTCCTCGCGGTTCAGGATCGGCACCGACGAGCCCCCGGGGATGCACGCCTTGAGGGTCCGGCCGGGCGGCATCCCACCACACAGGTCGTAGAGCAAGTCCTTGAGCGGGAAGCCCATCGTGACTTCGTAATTGCCGGGGTTCTGCACGTGGCCGCAGACGGAGAACAGCTTGGTGCCGGTGCTTTTCGGGGACGCGAGCGACAATCCCTTGTACCAGGCCGCTCCCTTTTTGAGGATGAGCGGCACGGCGGCGAGCGTCTCCACGTTGTTGATCGTGGTGGGCATGCCGAACACGCCGGCGGCGGCCGGGAACGGCGGCTTGATCCGGGGATTGCCCCGCTTGCCCTCGATCGAGTTCATGAGCGCCGTCTCTTCACCGCAGATGTAGGCGCCCGCGCCGCGGTGGAGGTGAAGCTTGATGGCGCCGAACACACCGGCGGCGGTCGCCTCGGCGAGGGCCTTCTCCATGACCGCCCAGGGCTCGGTGAACTCGCCGCGGATGTAGATGTAGACCACTTCGGCCTGGATCGCGTGCGCCGCGATGGCGGCGCCTTCGAGCAGCGCGTGCGGCGTCCACCGCATGATCTCACGGTCCTTGAACGTTCCGGGCTCGGATTCGTCCGCGTTCACGCACAAGTAGTGCGGCTTCTTCTTCTCCTTGGGCATGAAGGACCACTTGAGCCCCGTCGGGAAGCCGGCACCGCCCCGCCCGCGCAGCCCCGATTCCTTCACGCTGTCGATGATCCGGGCGGGCTCCATTGTGAGGGCCTGGGCGAGCATCTCGTAGCCGCCCCGTTTCACCCAGCCCTTGTACGTACGGGCGTCAGCGTCTCCGAAATGCTTGGAGAGGAGCACCGTTTCGCGAGCGTGCGGTTTGCGGGGGTAGCCCATTTACCTCCCCTCCCATCCCCACCGAGTGCGGAATGCGGAGTGCGGAATGCGGAATTGATAGACCCGGTTCGATCCCAGAAGTCGGGCTTCGGCCTCGAAGCACACTCGATACATTCCGCACTCCGCATTCCGCATTCCGCACTTGTCTTTGCTCACTTGTACTTTCTCACGATCTCCGGAACCCGGTCGGGCGTCACGCTCTCGAGGAAGTCGTCGTTGACGAGCACCGGGGTCGCGAACCCGCAGGCGCCCAGGCACTCCACCTCGATCACCGTCCACTTGCCGTCGGGGCTGGTGGCGCCGAGCTCCTTGGCGCCCGTCGCGTCGAGGAACGCCTTCACGACGTCCTCCGCGCCGCAGATATTGCACGGCGACGTGGTGCACACCTGCACGAAGTGCTTCCCCACCGGGTGCTGGTGATACATGGTGTAGAAGGTCACGACGCCCTTCACGTACGCGGGCGTCAACCCCAGCACCTCGCCGACCTCGGCCATGTTGCGGTCGGAGATCCAGCCGCGCGCCTGCTGCACGAGCCACAACGCCGGCAGGAGGGCCGCCTGCTTGGTGGGATAGCGCGTCAGGATCTCGCTCAGCTGCTCGAGCGCCTTGCCCACGAATACCGGCTGGTACTCTTCCGTGCCCGGCTGCGGCGTCGGATGCGCGCTGACACTCATCGATCCACCTCGCCCATGACGATGTCGACCGACGCGTTGATCGCGATCAGGTCGCTCAACAGGTGTCCCTCCGCCATCTTGGGCAGGGCCGAGAGGTTGATGAACGACGGCGGCCGGATGCGCCAGCGAACCGGCTTCGCCGTGCCGTCCGACACCAGGTAGTTGCCGAGCTCGCCTTTCGGATTCTCGATCCCGACGTAGGCCTCGCCCACCGGTGCCTTCACGCCTTCCATGACCTGCTTGAAATGGTAGATCATCGCCTCCATGTCGTTCATGGCGCGCGACTTGGGAGGGAGGATCACGCGCGGGTCGGCCACGTTGACGGGGCCAGCGGGTAGGCGCACGAGCGCCTGCTGCAGGATGCGGTTCGACTGGGAGCACTCCTCGAGGCGCACGAGGTAGCGGTCGTACACATCGCCGTGCTCGCCCACCACGACGTCGAAGTCGTAGGTCTCGTAGTCCAGGTACGGCTTGTCCTTGCGCACGTCGTACGCGACGCCCGAGGCGCGAAGCATCGGGCCCGAGAGCGAGTGGTTGGTCGCCTCCGCGGCGGTGAGCGCGCCCACGCCCTGGGTGCGGCCGACCCACACGGCGTTCCGCGTCAGCACGCGATCGATCTCGCTCAACGTCCGGGGAAAGGTCTGGGTGAATTCGCGGAGCCCGGCGACGAAATCGTCGGGGATGTCGGCCATCATGCCGCCCACGCGCGTCACGCTCGTGGTGAGCCGCGCGCCGGTCCACATCTCCTGGAGGTTGTAGATCCGCTCGCGCTCCTGGAACGCCCAGAGAAATGGGGTGAACGCGCCGAGGTCGATCGACGTCGTGCCGAGCCAGACCATGTGCGAGATGATCCGGCTCATCTCGCACGCCATCACCCGCAGCACCGTGCAGCGTGGCGTGATCTCGATGCCCATCAGCTTCTCGGCGGCGAGGGCGAAGCCGACGTTGTTCGCCATCGGCGAGAGATAGTCGGTGCGGTCGGTGAGCGGGATGATCTGGTTGTAGTGCCGGTACTCCCCCAGCTTCTCGAAGCCGGAGTGGAGATAGCCGAGATGGGGGATCACCCGGACCACGGTCTCGCCGTCGAGCTCGACCACGAGCCGCAGCACGCCGTGGGTCGCCGGGTGCTGGGGCCCGATGTTGATCAGCATGTGCTCGCCCGCGAGGTCCCGCTCCGGCGGAGCCCGGTCCGTGGCGTTCGGGGCGCCCGCCACCCCGAGGGGCACCCGCACCGGCTGACCCCGGGCGTCCAGGCCGGGGGTCGCGAGCTCGAGCTCGACGGTGCGCTTGCTCATTCGGAATCGGGGAGCTGGCCGCGCTCACCGCGGCGCAGCCGCTCCTTCATGTCGGCCGGGAGCTCGTCGTAGGCCTCGGCGATCGACAACTCCTCCATCGAGTAGTGCGCCTCGGGGTTGGCGCCCAGGGCCTGCCGCACCTGCTCGGCGCGGCTGAAGCGGCCCCGCAGCGGGAAGTCCTTCCGCAACGGGTAGCCTTCGGCGTACGTCTCCCACATGAGGATGCGGCGCAAATCGGGGTGACCGCGGAAGGTCACGCCGAACATGTCGTACGTCTCCCGCTCCAGCCAGTCGGCGCCCCGCCACAGCGGCACGACGGAGTCGACGGTCAGGTCCCCGCGCGGATCGAGCTCGACTTTGACCCGCAGGTCGGCGCGGCGCGCGAGCGAGCGCAGGTGGTAGACCACTTCGAGCGGCCGCTCGCGGTCACGGTACTCCACCGCCGTGACATCGACCAGGTAGTCGTAGCGCTGCTGCGGCGTATCGCGCAGCCACGCCATCGCGTCGATCAGGGCTTCGCGCGCGACGTAGACGATGGTGTCGCCGCACGACTCGAGCCCGCGGCCGATCGCGTTGCCGAAGGTCGCTCGCAGGGCGTCGACGGTGGGGTTCACGCCGAGCGGAACTGGTGGACGGAGTTGCCGAACGGCTCCGAAATCTCGTCGATCTGCTCGGGGGGCAGGCGCAGGCCGCGCTCGTCGAGCGGCTGCTCGTCGCGGCGCGGGACGCGGTCGAACAGCGACTCGCCCTTGATCTTCTTGTGCAGCAGGAGCACGCCGTACAACAGCCCTTCCGGGCGTGGCGGGCACCCGGGGACGTAGACGTCCACGGGCACGATCGTGTCGATGCCCTGCACCATCGCGTAGTTGTCGAAGATGCCGCCGGTGGACGCGCACGCCCCCATCGAGATCACCCATTTGGGCTGGGGCATCTGATCGTAGATCCGCCGGATGACCGGGGCCAGCTTGAAGGGCAGCCGGCCGGCGCAGATCAGCACGTCCGCCTGGCGGGGCGAGAACGCCTGCCGTTCCATGCCGAAGCGGGCGAAGTCGTAGCGGCTGGCCGCGGTGGCCATGAACTCGATGGCGCAGCACGCGGTGCCAAACGGCATCGGCCACAAGGAGTTGGCGCGCGACGAGTTCACCGCCCAGTCGACCAAGTCCTGGAACTTCGCCAGCAGGTAGTTCGGGCTCTGCCCTTGGACTTCCTTCGTCTCGAGGACCCGCTTCATCACCGTACCCCGTCTAGCCGGGACGCCGTTGTGCTACGCTCTCGCGTGACGCATTCGCTTGACGCCTCAATTCCATTCCAACGCCCCGCGCTTCCAGACGTACACGTACCCGACCGCCAAGATGAGCATGAACACCAGCATTTCGACGAGCAGGAACCCCGTGCTCGGTCCCCCCCCTGCACCCCCGCCCGCGAAGTAAATCGTTCCCCAGGGAATGAGGAACACCGTCTCGATGTCGAAAATGATGAAGAGCATCGCGACGAGATAGAACTTCACCGAAAAACGCTCGCGCGCGGTGCCGAGCGGCGGCATGCCGCTCTCGTACGGGCTGTCCTTGATGGCGGTGGGCTTGTGGGGGGCGAGGAGATGCGACAGCCCGATCAACAGGGCCGCGTTGAACGCCACGAATCCGAGCAGGAGGAGGAAGGCGAGATAGGGCTGGTTCATGTGAGTTCGTGAAAAAATTCACTTGACCCGTCGAAACGTATCCGGCCGCAGCGGGCTTGTCAACCGAAACGAGTGGCGTAAGTGTCGATGCCGCCGATATATTGCCGCCCCATGTCCATCAAGTCCGACCGCTGGATCCGGCGTATGGCCACCGAGCGCCGCATGATCGAGCCGTTCGCGGAAAACCAGGCGCGCGCCGGTGTCATCTCCTATGGCGTTTCGTCCTACGGATACGACATGCGGGTCGCGCCCGAGTTCAAGATCTTCACCAACGCGCTCTCTGCGGTGGTGGACCCCAAGCGTTTCGATCCGAAATCGTTCGTCGAGTTCGCAGGTGACGTGTGCATCGTCCCACCCAATTCCTTCGCGCTCGCCCGCTCCGTCGAATACTTCCGCATTCCGCGGAACGTCCTGACGATCTGCGTCGGCAAGAGCACCTACGCTCGCTGCGGCATCATCACCAACGTGACGCCGTTCGAGCCCGAGTGGGAGGGGTTCGTCACGCTCGAGATCTCGAACACGACGCCCCTCCCCGCGCGGATCTACGCCAACGAGGGGATTGCCCAGGTGCTGTTCTTCACGGCCGACGAGGGCGACGAATGCGAGATCAGCTATAAAGACAAGAAAGGCAAGTATCAGGCTCAGACGGGAATCACCTTGCCGAAACTCTAGAGACGTCGCGTAACGACGTCGCGCAACAACGTCGAACGGAACCATAGTCACGTGCTTGTTCGACGCCTCTGTTAGACGCTCTTGCTTGACGCCGCCTTTCTGTTGTACGCGTATGCCACGGCGAGGGCGATCAAGGCGAGCGCGAAGAACGACGCGATGCGGTACAGGGCCTCGAGGTTCGAGAGATCGTACAGCACGATCTTGAGTCCCGCCCCTGCGGCCACCGCAAGCCCGGCCGAGCGGACGTCTTTGCGGTCGCGCTGGAACCCGATCCGTACGAGGGCGGCCGCGTAGACCAGCC
>Ga0209056_10002239_pt1 | contig 20987 bp, 18 predicted proteins | sample GraSoiAngelo_114_FD_185876 | JGI IMG/M metagenome (GOLD analysis project Ga0209056, IMG submission 185876) | Grasslands soil microbial communities from the Angelo Coastal Reserve, California, USA - 14_0903_13_40cm (SPAdes) (version 2) | ecosystem: Environmental > Terrestrial > Soil > Grasslands...
GCCAAGGCACCCTGCAGATTGTCGGCACCAAAGGTAGGCGTGCGGACATACTGCCACTGCCCGTCGAGACCGGTCGCGCCATCGTCCAATATTTGCGCCACGCGAGGCCAAAGTGCACAAGTAGGTCACTCTTCATCCGGCACATGGCACCGTTAGATCGCCCGTTGACCACAGAGATCGTGTGCTGGGCCATGCGTTGCGCGTACGCTCGAGCGGGCCTTTCTAAACCTTGGCGTGGCTCTCACGCGCTGAGGCATAGTTTCGCCTGCCGGTTAATTAACGCCGGAACTTCGCTCAAAGAGATTGCCGACGTGTTGCGCCACAGAAGCCTCAACACGACCACCCTCTATACGAAAGTAGATCTGAAGCGTCTCGCCGCAGTGGCCCTACCTTGGCCCGGGAGGATGTCATGAAACGAACGCCATCGATGGTTTCTCTGGTGAAGGACTATCTGAACTGTCGTCGAAAACTGGGCGTTGAATTATTGCGAGAAGGCAGCCTTTTGTTGAATTTCGCGCGCTTCGCTGATCATGCTGGACATACCGGGCCGCTGACACAAGACCTGGCCGAATCTTGGGCATGTACCTCACGCACCAGTCAAATTAACCGGGCTCGGCGACTCGCTATTGTGCGCCGATTCGCCGAGTATCGCCGGCAATTTGATTCCGACACGCAGATTCCGCAAAGCGGTCTATTGGGCCGGACAACTCGCCGCCTCACCCCACATATTTATTCCGCCGAGGAGATCGAGCGGTTGTTGGCTGCGACCAAGGAATTAAAATCGACAAATGGTCTTCGCGGCGCCACGTACAAAGCTTTCTTCGGGTTGATTGCCGCAACCGGCTTACGCCTCTCGGAAGCTATCAATTTGAAACGCTGCGATGTGGACCTGGCCAACGGAATACTCACCGTTCGTTATACCAAATACGCAAAAACGCGTTTGGTCCCATTACATCCGAGTACGACGCAAGCTCTGGGGCGCTATTTGCGCTGTCGAGATCAGAAGATCCCCGCGCCAGCGAACGACTTCTTCTTCCTGTCCGCCCGCGGAGCTGCCCTCGATAGTCGCACGGTGGAGTACACCTTCGGTCGTTTACGCAAACGCCTCGGTTGGATCGGGCGGGGAAGCTACTCATTCCCGCGCATTATGGACATGAGGCACAGCTTCATATGCCGTCGCTTGGTGTCCTGGTACAAAGAGGGCGTGAATGTGGACAACGCCATTCTAGCTTTGGCCACCTACGTCGGACATACGGAAGTAACGGCCACGTATTGGTACATCACCGGTGTGGCGGATCTGATGGCTTTTGCCGCTCAGCGTTTTCAACGCTTCACCCAGGGAGCTTCAAAATGAGCGCCAAACTTGCGGAACCCAACTTCGCAACACTGCTGCAGCGGTTCTTCACTGAGCGCCTCATCCATCAGAAGAACGCAAGCCCAAGAACGGTCTCGAGCTATCGGGACACCTTTCGGATTTTTCTACAGTTCGCCCAGCGACGTTTGCGTAAACCGCCCACCAAAATTGAGCTTACTGATATCGACACATCATTGGTGAGTGCTTTCCTCGATCACTTGGAAGTGGACCGCCACAATACAATCCGTAGTCGAAATGCACGCTTTGCAGCACTGCGCTCCTTCCTCCAGTATGCTGGGTTGATGGCCCCCACTGCATTGGGCACGATTCGGGGTGTCATGGCAATGCCGATGAAACGTTTCGAGCGGCGTCTGGTCGGGTATCTCTCCCGGGAAGAGATCAAAGCTTTGCTCAACGCGCCGGATCTAGCTACTTGGTTTGGCCAACGCGATCGCGTCATGCTGGCCACGCTTTACAATACTGGTGCTCGAGTGTCTGAGCTTATCAGCATGACGGTGGGCGATGTCGTGCTGGATCGAAGCTCCTCAATTCGCATTCATGGCAAGGGCCGCAAAGAAAGATCTGTACCCCTATGGCGCACGACCGCCAACCAAATACGATTATGGCTACGTCAGAATCAAGGCGCCCGCGATCGCCCGCTCTTCCCAAATCGTACCGGCGGTCCGATGACGAGAACAGGTGTGACAGATCGCCTCAAGCTGGCTGCCGTAACAGCCGCAACCCGCTGCCCGCAGCTGAAGCAACGTCACATCTCGCCCCACATCGTTCGACACGCGACTGCAATGAACATGCTGCAGTCGGGTGTAGACATTACAGTCATTGCATTGTGGCTCGGCCATGAAAGTACCGCCACGACGCACATGTACGTAGAAGCGGATTTGGCCATGAAAGAGCGGGCCCTCAAAACGCTTCAAGCGCCGAGCGTTAAAACGCATCGTTTCTTGCCGGAAGACCGGCTACTTGCCTTTCTGGAAGGGCTTTGATTATGCACGGATGACGACGTGAGCCATGCCGCCAGGGGCCTGAAATATGCACGTTGGCAGGCCTCTGGCGTCTCACGAGCAATCGTAGCCCGAAAACTCCTGCATAATCCGGAACCGTGCCTAATTGGTATTAGCGAAATGTTGCGATAATACCAAGAAGAAAGAATTGGTAGGCAATTTCAAAAATAACGGCCGGGAATGGCATCCCAAAGCGGCCCCCGAAGCGGTCAATGTGCACGACTTTATAGATCCCAAACTGGGACGTGCCATCCCGTACGGTATCTATGACATCGCCGACAACAAGGGCTGGGTCAGTGTCGGCACCGATCACGATACCGCCAGTTTCGCCGTCCACGCGATTCACCGCTGGTGGTTGGCCATGGGGAAAAAGCGCTATCCCAAAGCCAGCCGGCTGATGATCACCGCCGATGGCGGCGGCAGCAACGGCCACCGTCTGCGTCTATGGAAAATAGAACTGCAAAGGCTGGCGAAAGAGTTGCGTATTCCCATCACGGTTTGCCACCTGCCGCCCGGCACCAGCAAATGGAATAAAATTGAACACCGCCTGTTTTCCTTTATCACGCTCAATTGGCGCGGAAAGCCGCTACGCAGCTTTAAAACCATGGTTCAACTGATCGCGGCAACGACCACCACAACCGGACTCACGGTGCGCGCCGAACTGGATGAAAACAAATATCCCAAGGGCATGAAAATCTCCGATGCCAAACTGGCCGCCATCAAGCTCGTGCGTCATGCCTTCCACGGTGACTGGAACTACACCATATCACCACAATGACTTGAAGCGTTTATTTATGCACAACCCCTTACTGGACCGATTGGGCGCGTTGGACCGTCGTCCTGCGCCCGGATCAGTTGCACTCCGAGCCGGCGTGTCGCGTGCCGCTGATTAGTGAGGATGGGGAGTTCCTTGTGCTGTTGTTGCAGATCGGACCCATATCCGCCGAAAGTACGCCGCAAGGAAGGAGAGACCTGGGTGCTCAGATACCGGGTCACGAGCGCGGACGGCAGAAGAGTCGAACACATCGCAACTGTCGGACTTGTCTGGGACTTTCCCAAGGACAGGGACGCATGGCGCGAGGTCGATAGACTCGGACTCGGAGTGCGGATCAACGACACCGCCGCCGGCCGTGCTTCATTCCATTTTCTTGCAGAGCATTACTTGAAGGCCGATTTCGGCGCGGATGCTGTGCGCGCGAAATCGGCAAACACCATACCCATCGTTGAGCACTATGTCCGCGACTACGTCATCAAACGATTCGGTGAGCGCATCGCGGAGGACATCAAGCCACTTGAAATACAGAAGTGGCTCAAATCCCTCAACGAAATGGGCGGGCTTGCCTGGACGACGATTGCAAAGTTGCGGGGCCTCATGCACCGCATCTACAAGATCGGCATCCTGCACGAACACGTCGCGAAGAATCCTGTGCTGTACGTCGAGACGCGTTCCAGGTCCACCTACCGGGCAATCATCATCACCCCGGCCCAGACCCTGGCGATTCTGAAATCCCTATCCTCTCCGCTTCACTACACGCTGGTGCTCACCTGTGCGGCGACTGCGCTCCGCTCGTCAGAGATTCTGGCGCTGCGCTGGGCGGATGTGCATTGGCACGAGGGAAGGATTCAAATTTCCAAGCGCTGGGCCAAGGGAGAAGACGGAGAAACAAAAACCGATGTGTCGGACGGTTATGTCCCGCTACATCCGGTCTTAGCCGGGCATCTTCGTGCGTGGCAACGCCAGACGCCACATGCCAATGAAACCGACTTTGTGTTTCCATCGATGAGAGCCCGGGGAAGGAAACCGCTCTGCTCTTCTGTATTCGTCGCCGACTATCTGCGACCGGCAGCCAGGAAAGCCGGAGTGCATATCGAGGACGGGCAAAAGTTCGGTCTCCACAACTTGCGTCACTCGCTTAGCAACTGGCTGGTGAACAAGGCGAAAGTCGAACCCAAAACCGTGCAGGGAATCTTGCGTCATGCCAAGATTCAGACGACGCTCGATCTGTACACGCAGGAAGACAGCGATGAAACGCGAGCCGCGCAGGGCGAATTCCTGACAGCTGTGGGGATGAGTACGACGGTGAACTAAAAGTTGTGGCTTGGAGTTTTAGGAGTCACGTCCGATAACTCCTTTAGAAAGAATGGCGGGGACGACGAGACTCGAACTCGCGACCTCTGCCGTGACAGCACAGCGTTTTGATGAATTGATTGATATCAAACGGTGTCGGCGGATATCTTTTGATACCACAAGGTACCGGATGTCACTTCTTATCGTCCCCTTATTGTACCCAGATTGGGCTTGTCCCCTGCCTGGTTACAGTCAGCCTTCCTGACGTTTCTTGCGTTCGGCATCCTGCTCTAGCATGCTCACCATGAGTCGAACCGGTGACCGGAACGTGGTCGCGCGCAACCGTTCGAACATGGTTTGCAACTCAACGAGTCCATGGGCTGCAGCAAGGTCCAACGCTGCGAGCGTGCCGACCACCTTCAATCCACGATGCCGCGCTATAGTCACACCGTCTCGTTCGTCCATCAACAGAAGGGTGGCTTGTAGTTCGGACGCAAGGGATATCGCTTCCCGCTCGCCTGCGTCGAGATGTGCCAGAGCAGAATCGACGGGTAGCTTCAGGCTCACTACTTCCAACCACTGGGGAGGCTGCGAAATCCACGCGCGCACGATCCCGGGCGTGTTTGCATGAGCGAGCTCGGCCTTCACAGCGGGAGGGATCAAAACCCTTCGATATAGGTTTGGAAGAATATCGGCTGCTTGAATGAGCACGAGGTAGTTCAGGGGAGTTGTATCAGCTACGATCGCTTGCATCTACAAGCCGAGTTGCCGGTGCGTGTCGCGATCCCGCTCGATGTCTTCCAGTGTGTATTCCAGTTCGACGCCATGGTTCTTCAGAAAGGCATCGACTTCCATCCGGGTCTCGTAACCAAGCAACTGGCGCAATTGGGCAGCCGAAATCTTGCGTTCACGGTACGCGGCTAGGGCCAAGGCCTCGAAGGCAGCCCGGGACAAATCTTGGCCAGGAGCAGCCAGGGCCGCTGAGAGTTCGTCAGGAATCGCAATCGTGACGTGTCGCATTATTGAGAAATTATAGCATCATCCTGCGAGAAAAATGTCGCGGTCAACCGGATGGTCCGGATGGTCGTTAGTAGTGAGCCTCTTTCAGAAATCAAACGCGGCCAAATCGAAATGCTAGCGGTGACCGGAGGCGCACCGTTCCTCGCGGCCCGAGTCCAACTGCAACGTGCGGAAAGACAGCAAAGGGAAGGGAACTCGTTGAAGACCCAACAAAAGGTTCGAACAGCGCAAGAAGGTGTGTCCTCTTGCACCCTAACGGGTTTCACTGAATCGATGCAGGTTCTTTAAAAAAAGTGGCGGGGACGACGAGACTCGCACTCGCGACCTCTACCGTGACAGCGCTGCGTGGATAGGTTTTACAACAACATACAACAACGCGGGGACTGCCAAACTACCCGTAAGCCGCACAAGACTACACGAATTGTGGGTTGGGTTGTGGGTTGGAAAATCGTGTCGCTGGCCTCGGGCACGCCGCACCGGAAATCCATTGCCTAACGGTTTGGTTTCCTCTTGCACGCCGCCAGTCGATCTGCTATATACTGAACCACATGGTTCAGTATAACGAAACCCGCCTCGACGCTTCGTTCGCCGCGCTGTCGGACGCGACCCGGCGCGGGGTGCTGGAGCAGCTCAGCCGCGCCGACGCTTCGATCACGGACCTCGCCGGAAAGTTCCATATGACCCTCACGGGCATGAAGAAGCATGTTGGCGTGTTGGAGCGGGCAGCGCTCGTCACTACTGAAAAGGCCGGGCGCGTCAGAACCTGCAGGCTTGGCATGCGCGCGCTGGAAGAAGAGGCCGCCTGGATCGAGCGGCACCGCCAACTCTGGAGCGCACGCTTCGACGCGCTGGACAAGATTGTCGAGCACTTGAAATCAAAGGAGAAGGCAGATGCCCGAAGGAAAAGAAGGTAGTCCCGCCGCCATGAACCGGACCGCCGTGGAACGCAAGTCCGACCGCGAACTCGTCGTGACGCGGACGTTCAATGCCCCGGCGCACATCGTCTTCGAAGCGTGGAGCAAACCCGAATTGTTCAAGCGTTGGTGGGTTCCGAAGTCGGTGGGCATGTCGCTGCTCTCGTGCGACATGGATGTGCGCACCGGGGGCGCGTATCGCTTCGTCTTCAGTCATCCGGCCTTCGACCAACCGATGGCGTTCTTCGGCACGTACAGAGAAGTGACGCCGAACAAGCGCCTCGTCTGGACGAACGAAGAAAGCGATCAGGGCGCCGTGACCACGGTGACGTTCGAAGAAAATGCCGGCAAGACGCTGGTCACCCTACACGAACTCTACCCCACAACGGCGGCCCTCGACGAAGCCCTCGCCGGTTCGGCGGAAGGCCTGCCCGAACAGTTCGCGCAGCTGGAGGAGTTGCTCGCAGGCAGATCGTGACCACACCGCCGCCACCGGCGTATGGAAGGGATAACGATGACATACACGAACAGACGCGATTTCCTAAAGACTGTCACAGCGACCGCAGTGCTGACTGCAATCCCTCCCGTTCAAGCCAAGGAGACCCCCACTATGTCAAAAGAGAATTTTGCCGACGTCAATGGCCAGCATATCTTTTACAGCGTGCATGGCGCCGGCAAGCCGCTCATTCTTCTTCACGGGGGCATCAACCCAGACAGCTTCGGGAGCAATCTGGCCGAACTGGCCAAGGGCCGGCAGGTGATCGCCGTCCATCTTCAGGCGCATGGGCGCACGCCAGACACCGACAGGCCACTGCGCTGTGAAACGATGGGCGACGACGTTGCCGCTCTGATCGGCCATCTGAAACTCGGCAAGGCCGACGTGATGGGCTACTCGCTGGGCTCCTTCGTCGCGCTGCAGACCGCCATCCGCCATCCGGACGCGGTCGACCGGCTCGTGCTCATGGCCGCGAGGATGAGGCAGGACGACGCTTATCCGGAGGTGGTGGCGGCTTTCAATCAGTTGGAGGCCAACGCTGCCATGCTCGGCGGCAGCGTCAAGGCATCGCCGTTAGGGCAGGCCTATCCCGATGTCGATTGGACGAACCTCTTCCGCAAGGTCGGGGACCTGACCAAGCGCCCCTTTGACTGGAGCGCCGACGTCGCCAAGCTTCAGGCTCGCACACTGCTGGTCTTTGCCGACGCTGACTACCTCCGGCCCGAACACATGGTCGAGTTCTGGAAGGCGTTGGGAGGCGGCCAGCGCGATGCCGGGATTGATGGCTCACTGCGGCCCGCAAATCAGTTCGCAATCGTGCCGAACACCACTCACTACACGCTCGCGGTCGAGCCGATGCTGCCGGAGATCGTCGAGCGCTTCCTGGGAACCGCATAGAAGGCAGTCGGTCGCGGCGAGGCCCGGAATTTGTCGGACGCCCAAAACAACTAGCCATGGCGGTCGGTCACGCCAATGCGATGGAAAATCGTAGAGGTTAAGATCATGTCGCAGGACTGCCGCTGCAAGGCAATTCACTCGACTGATTGCACCCTCCTGCCCTTCCATTCGCCTCCATGCCTGAAGATTCTTCTGCTCCGCCACGGCGGTGCAGGAGGAAAAGATGAAACGCGGATGTATGCAACGAAATAGTCGCAAAGAAGGCCCTGATGTCTGGCAGTTTCGCTGGTCTGAGACCAGACTTGACGGCAAGCGTCTTTACCACAAGAAAATTGTCGGCACAGTCGAGCAATATCTTGATGAAGATGCTGCACGGCGCTCCGTAGTGGGGCTGCTCTCAGAACTCAGCACCGATGGCCGACCAACGAATTCCGGCACAATGACCGTTGCTCAACTTTGTGATCACTTCGAGCAACGCGAACTCCCAAAGGAAAACACTTGGCGCAGTCACGCGACCAAGAAAATCTATAAGGCGTACTTGACTCGCTGGATTCGCCCTCACTGGCAGAAATACGGACTTGCCGAGGTTAGAACCATACAAGTCGAGTCCTGGCTTCGCGGATTGCCATTAGCAAAAAGCAGTTGTGCCAAAATCCGAAACCTGATGTCCGTCCTCTTTAATCACGCCTGCCGATATGAGCTGTTTGACCGCAACCCAATCTACCTCGTTCGTCAGAGCGCCAAACGCCGAACACCGCCGGCCACTCTGGTGCCCGCCGAAATCAAGGCGCTAATCGACGGCCTGGCACTTCGAGAACGCACATTAGTCCTTCTTGCCGCATCAACCGGGTTGCGGCAGAGCGAGATATTCGGCCTAAAGTGGGGCGATATCGACTTCGAGCGGGGCACGATGAGCGTCATCCGTTCCATCGTGTACGGAGTGGTAGGCCCGTGCAAGACCGAATCATCGCAAAAGCCAGTGCCAATGCATCCGACTCTCGCGGACGCTCTGACGCAGTGGAGAAAACGTTGTACCTACGTCAGGCCGGAGGACTGGGTTTTTGCAAGCAAGCGCTATCGAGGCCGAAGACCGTACTGGGGCCAGGCGATCTTGCGCAAATACATACGTCCTGCAGCTCAACGAGTCGGAATTCAGAAGCGATTCGGATGGCATACGTTCCGTCACACCTACTCGACCTTGCTGCGAAGCGTGGGGACTGAGTTCAAGGTGATGCAGGAGCTGCTGCGGCATTCGTCGTTCCGCTCAACGTTGGACGTTTACCGCAGGCAGTAACGCCCGCGAAGCATGCAGCGCAGGCGGCGGTGATGTCGCTAGTCTTTTCTTCCGATGAGGATGGAGCAACACGCGTTGCTGGATAGGAAGCTCTGGATCGCCTAAAAAGGGCACAAAAAGGGCGCGAAACGCGCCCTTTTCGCGCCCCCAATGGTTTCAATGAAATCCGCCTAAGTGCTTTAGAAAGAATGGCGGGGACGACGAGACTCGAACTCGCGACCTCTGCCGTGACAGAGGTACCGTAGGTCACCTCTTATCGTCCCCTTATTGTACCCGGATCGTGCTTTGTCCACTCGCCCGGCTATTGTCGGCCTTCTTGACGTTTCTTGCGCTCGGCATCCTGCTCTAGCAGCCTCATCATGAGGCGAACCGGTGACCGGAACGTGGTCGCGCGCAACCGGTCGAACATGGTTTGCAAGTCAACGAGTCCATGGGCTGCAGCAAGTTCCAACGCTGCGAGCGTACCTACCACCTTCAGTCCGCGATGTCGAGCTAAAGTCACCCCGTCTCGTTCATCCATCAACAAAAGGATGGCTTGGAGTTCGGACGCAAGCGATATCGCTTCGCGCTCGCCTGCGTCGAGATGTTCCAGAGCCGAATCGACGGGCTGTTTCAGGCTCACAACTTCCAACCATGCAGGAGGCTGCGAAATCCACGCGCGCACGACGGCGGGAGTGTTTGCATGAGCCATCTCGGCCTTCACAGCGGGAGGGATCAAGAATATCGGCTGCTTGGATGAGTACGAGATAGTTTAGAGGAGTTGTGTCCGCTACGATCGATTGCATTTACATGCCGAGTTGCCGGTGCGTGTCGCGATCCCGCTCGATGTCTTCCAGTGTGTATTCCAGTTCGACGCCATGGCTCTTCAAAAAGGCATCGACTTCCATCCGGGTCTCGTAACCCAGCAACTGGCGCAATTGGGCAGCCGAAATCTTGCGTTCGCGGTACGCGGCTAGGGCCAAGGCCTCGAAGGCAGCACGGGACAAATCTTGACCAGGAGCAGCCAGGGCCGCTGAGAGTTCATCAGGAAGCGCAATCGTGACGTGTCGCATTATTTAGAAATTATAACATCATTCGATAAGGGAAATACGGCGGCTGAACCGAATGGTCGTTAGCAGTGAGCCCTATTTAAAGAAAAAAGTCCTAGCATTTCTGCACCCAGCGCCGCGGTCGCCGGGGCTCCGCAATTTGCTAGCGCATTCGCATTGGGGGCTATTGAACCGATTCCAAACACGATCGGCGAGGTATCGTTTCAGCGAAGCCTTTGAAACTGTTCTTACTGATCTTCAGTGATCGAATCTTGGACTCCAGGGTAGATCGGGCTATGCCCAGTTTGAAACACTAAGAGTGTTAACTGTGTTGTTCGCGCAACGCGGCGATCCGCTGGTCCTGCAGGAACACCGTGTCGCAAATGCTAAAAATCGTTTGCGCTATCGGCTCGCCAATTATCTGCTCTCTGGTCAATGCTTCGCCAACGAGAGAATTCGTACCTACCGGCCGATCAGCGGCGTTGATAACCCTGAAGGCAGGCCCGGTCTCAAGTTGTCTAAAATCTAGCGCCACAGCTTTCCGGCTCACTCGACCGGCATCTTCGCCCCACTTTCCAATGATCAGGTCGAAATTCGCTGCCTTCTCCTCATGGCCAGGCGTCCACTCCACAAAATAAGCTGCAATGGTTGCGTCATCCTGAGTGACGTAGCCCCATACGCGACGAGTCATGTTTCCGCAGCAGCTGCAAGGCCCGAATGTACGGTCGTCTTCCGGGTTAATCGCTAGCTGGTAGCCAAAAGTGTTTTCTTCCTTTGCATTACTCATCTACTCTCATCCCCAATGCTCGACACCCAGGCACCCTCAGTGTTCCTTCAGGCCAAGTCGCAATAGAAGAGCCGCAAGCAAGATTGCGAAAACGAGTTTAATAATTTCCTTCGTCGCCTCGTCCCGAAGTATGGAACGAATATTCTCCCAAAATGTGGGCTGTATGCCCTTTGTAAGGAAGAGATCGTAGCCAAGCTTCGCTACTATACCCGCCGGACAGTGCGGATCGCTGGTTGCGCCGAGCCAACTGAAATCGAGCACGTGGGTAGTATCGTCCGCAAGATGAACCGCACCGCTCTCCTGCATACGCGACCGGCATGTGCTGCAGACGAATGACTGAAGCGCCTTGTAGCGCGCTTCGGTCAGCTCGGAGGTGAAATCGAAAAGGCATCCCTTGGTGCCCAGGTGGAGCGACTTGCTCAGCGACGGGACGGCGAAGCTTGCAGCTTGGCGCATCAGTAGAACAACGATGAATTCCAGGATCGAGGGAGGTGCCATATGGCGCTCCCAGTTTCCCAATGCCTGAACGTGAATATGTTTTTCCTTGAGCCCGTAGTGCTCGTCGGAAAACTTGGCCAAAGAAATCACAGCAAAATTGTCCGGAAACGACTGATCAGCCAAATCGTACGTTTTCTGCTCTGCGGCAATGAACCGGTTCATCCGCTCGCGAAAATCTGGAAGCATGGACCGACACTTGTCACGATCCACGACCTTGCCCTCACCCAGAGTCACTAGCAATTCATCTTCTGGATTGGGCGACAGAATCTCGAACTCAATGGAAGTCTGAAGCGTGTTGAGATGTACGATCAGGTATTTCAGAGCAGTGACGTTCAGCTTTCCAAGGGCAGCCAGTATCACGCCCACCCTCGTGGGCGCAGCAGGCATTACCAGTGAATTTAGGGTTTCATTAGCCACTTTTGGCACCACCGAGGAGGACTCTAACGACTGCCCCCGAGCTGGGTCAAGTAATCCTGACAGCAGAAAACGCCGAAGGGCAGTTGTTTGATTGCAACAACCGACTGTCAGCTCAGGTGCAGGATAATTCCCGCTTCGGAAACCATCAGGGAATGGGAGTGTAGTTTGAGATGGGCGGTTCAATTGCGCGATGCAACTTGCGCAGCACTTCGTCGATCCCCAAATCCCAGTTCACTGCAAGTCGATCAAGCAGACTCGGGCTGTACTCGTATATCTGTTGCTTTGTGACTCCACACCATACTGGCAGAACGACATCTGAACCTTCGAGGATTTGACGCGTAAAAATGGAATCAAACTCCGTTTTTGTCCAACCCGTATTGCTTAAAAAGTTGGACGAGAGGATGAGGACGCATTTCTTAGATTCTTTCAAACCTTTTTCTACGCTGGCACGCAGGCTGTCCCCTACTTTGACCGAATATTCGTCATACCAAACCGGACAACGCATTCTGCTCAATCCTAGAGCGATTGGCTGTGCAATGTCCTTCTTATCCCTCCAATCGTGCGAGATGAAAGCTAAAGGTTTTTCGTATCGCGAGCGCTCCAGAGCACTCGTTGGTGTACGAAAGACGACATCTAACCCCTGTTCTTTAGTACGTTGTTCCAATTTCCCTACCTGCTCTGCGGAAAACAAATCCTCGGTGTAAAGAAACACTCTGCCGGAGAATTTCAGATCCGCAGCATCATGAGTACGTTCGCCGGGGTAGCCCGCACGTACGGCAACACCCTTAACGGAATCGAATAGCCACTGAGGGTTCATCGCGACTCCCTCGCATAGTGAATACGCTTCCGGGCCAGTCGGTATGAAATACGAGACGTATTTAGTGCCGCTATCGAAGTCGTAATGCACGCGTCCGCGGACCTCAAAAGCGGTCGCGGAACCGCCCTGATTAATCGTCAGAGTCAGGGTGCTTGCTGCATTGAGGACGGACGGAAAATCCGTGTCGAAGTACTCTCGGAGCGTGGCCATAAGGAATGATAACGTCCTTTATCATTCACCATCTGGGTTGGCAAGCGGGCAACAAATTCGGGTCGTTTGCCCCAGACAGCGACTATCCGCTCACTGGTTTGCTCCCGCGAAATCCGCCCAGTGGCATTTCTAGACCCTAGCGCGTTTGTCGGTACTAATCCGACGCACGAACCGATTCCCGGTTGCTCGTTTGAACGAAGCCCTCCGGCGCAGTCGCCAGAGCTTTCGATCATTAGTTTATCGATATGAAGCAGTAAGCTGTCGCAGTTGCTTTAGCATCGATGGATTGCTAGATTCCTCTTTCTTGGAGGCCTATCGCCTCACGTTTGTTTTCAGTCCCATCTAAGCAAACCATTTTCGAAATCCAGCCACACTCTTTGGAATCCGGTTTTCGCTAATCCCAATAAGCCGTCAAATTCGTATCTCGGATCAGGATCGCCATCGGCGACGAGCATAATCTGAGAACCGATGCTTTGGGTGCCCAGTGATACATCAGAGGCGCGGAACCATGCGGCGTACATCGTACCCGTCGCCGTAAAAATCACAGTATTTGTCTCGTTAGGCAGCGGCTCCAGCTTCGCCAGACTCGCCTCGAGCCGTTTGCGGAAGAGAAGCAGTCTCGGTGTTCCGGAATCGACCAGCAGACGCAATACGTGTCCGGCGATCCTGACCTTCACCGTGAGGAATGGCTTTTGAGTGTCAAACCGGACCGCGTTTTTGGGTGTATTCGCAGGTGCAAAGACGATTCTTCTCGTTCGGTAGTCGATCATGAAGCTGCCACTGCTGAGAACGTCAAGACCCGCAATGGCTCCTAACGGAACCCCGAGGGCGCGTTGCATGAAGCTCAAGTCTTGCACTACGACTCTGGCGGAAGCCATGTGCAGCGCACCGATATCGATACGCGGCACCACTACGGTTTGCACGTCAATTTTGCCGTTGGATGATAGTAGCGGCTCCATGCTTCCCCGCAAGTTAAGTCTTCCGGCCAACTCTTTGCTGATTGCCGTTGGACTAGTTCCCGTGTCTAGCAGGATGTTCACGTTCTCGATCAACCCAATATTGCCTTTCACGATGATGAGATTATCGTTGTAGAGCTCGAAATGGACCTCGGCAGGCTGTTTGCGTGCATCCTTAAGGCGCTTTCGGTATTCACGGGCGGCTTTGTCAGCAGCATTCTCGCTGGCGCTGTTGGCAGCCAAATGTCCGAGTTCATGTGCTACCCAGTATCCGAGGGAGTCGTCACTCACATATCGGTCGCTGTCGATGAACACGCTGCGGCTGGGCAGGTGCGTGAACATGGCGCTGGCATATCCGGCTGGCACTTTGAGGCGAAATATTCTGGTCGTGTCGATGTACTTCCAGTGCGGCACAAAGAGAACTCGCAGTGGATAAAAGACGGGTTGCATGATCCGAATCTGAGCGCGTACCAAGGCTTCTTGTTGGGGCGTACCTCCGAGGACTGTGTAGCTGTTTGCGGAAGGTTCAGGCGGGGTTGCTTCTTCGCTGACCAGCTTTGCGTTCCCGTTCGTTTGTCCCCAGCCGAACTGTGCAAATCCCAAGATGAGTAGAACCGCCCAAATTCTGACCTTCATTTGCCACCTCCAGGCGTGTGCTGGAGGCGAACTTGGGGCTGGTTAGGAGGAAGCTCAATGGACGGCGGCTTGATTGAGGCTTGATTGGTTATGAGCGATTAAAGCTTTTTGTTCCAGTAACTTAGTGCCTTGGCTTATCTAAACCTTGTCATCTAGTTGGAGGGTGTTAGACTCGCGCTAAGATCTGGGGTAGACGCAGATGGCCCTTGAAGCCCAAGCTTCCGCAATCCTGCGCTTCGGAGTGTTTGAGGTGGATGTGCGTGCCGGAGAAGTGCACAAGCAGGGCGCACGGATCAAGCTGCAGGAGCGGCCGTTTCATGTCCTCACCGTTCTCCTGCAGCGGCCCGGGGAAGTGGTAACTCGCGAAGAGCTGCGCTCTCAGAACTGGCCCGCCGATACGTTCGTGGACTTCGACAATAGCCTGAACACGGCGATCAACAAGCTACGCGAGGCTCTTGGCGATTCGGCGGATAATCCGCGGTTCATCGAGACACTGCCTCGGCGCGGGTATCGGTTTATCGCCCCTGTTACCGGGGTAGATGGGGCAGCGGGAGGGACCGCCGCGGGTGTGAGCGCGGTCACACCGATTCGCGGCCGGAAGATCGCTGTCACAGCGGCCGTTGTAGTGCTCGCCTCGGGAATAGCGGGAGGACTGCTCTGGCGGACGCGGCAAGCACGGCACCTCACGGAAAAGGACACCATCGTTCTCGGAGATTTCGCCAATTCGACTGGCGATGCAGTATTCGACGGGACGCTTCGAGAAGGTCTTTCTGTCGAGCTGGAGCAATCGCCCTTCCTGAGTCTCGTTTCAGAGGAAGGAATCCGTCAAACATTGCGGATGATGGAACGACCGCCAAATACGCGACTCACTCCTGAAATCACGCGCGAAGTTTGTCAACGGACGAGCAGCGCGGCTGCACTGGACGGCTCGATTGCCCTGATCGGCACCCGGTACAATCTGATTCTGAAGGCTGTGAACTGTGCGAATGGAGACTTGCTGGCAAGCACAGAAGCGCAGGCGAGCGACAAGAGTCACGTTCTCGACGCGCTTGGGAATGCCGCTTCGGAAATGCGGAGGAAACTGGGAGAGTCTTTGAGCACGCTCCAAAAGTACAATACGCCTCTCGAACGAGCGACGACTCCATCCCTCGAGGCTTTGCAAGCCTTCAGCCTTGGCGTCAAGAACAACTTTCCTGCAGCCATCCCGTTTTTTCAGAAAGCCATTCAGCTTGATCCAAACTTTGCTATAGCTTACGACCTGTTGGGCGGTGCGTATGGATCCATCGGCGAAAGGGCCTTGGCCGTAGAGAATACGCGGAAAGCCTTCGAGCTGCGCGGACGTGTGAGTGAGATGGAGAAGCTCAACATCGAAGCAGATTACTACTTTGGTGTGACTGGCAACCTAATCGAAGCACAGCGGAGCTATGTCCTTGGGAAGCAAATCTACCCGCGTGAACCTGGCTTCTGCGGCGGCCTTGGTGTGATCTATATGTCTCTCGGACAGTACGAATCGGCTCTCAAAGAGCACCGGGAGGTCCTTCGTCTTCTCCCTCCTGACAGTGTGGCATTCCGATTTGTCGCGTATACCTACTTGCTGCTGGACCGTGTCGAGGACGCCGCAGCCACAGCCCGTGAGGCGCGCGAAAAGGGGCTGGACTCTGCTTTGGGTCCTACCGCCTATTTGATCGCCTTCTATCAGGATGACGCGTCCGAAATGGCGCGACAGGTGGCCGCTGCCGCGGGTAAGACGGGAGAAGAAGACTTGCTCTTGGCACTAGAAGCCGACACTGCTGCTTATTTCGGACATCTTGGAAGAGCGCGTGAGCTGTCACGGCAGGCTTCAAATTCTGCGAAGCGGGCGGGAAAGAAGGAATCTTCGGCAGCCTACGAGGCCATGGCTGGGCTGCGCGAAGACTTGTTTGGCAATACTGCCAAAGGACTAGATCAGACAAGGATGGCAATGACGCCATCGAGCGGACGCGACATCTATTATGGATTCGGGCTGGCATCGGCTTATGCGAAAAACGCAAAGGCGACCCAACGATTCGTAGAGGGTTTCGAAAAAGGGTTCGCTGAAGACACGGATGTACAGTTCAATTACCTTCCGACCCTTCGCGCCAAGCTTGCGCTTATGCATTCAAATCCCCTGCAGGCGCTTGATGATCTCGAGCTCGCTGCTCCGTATGAACTCGGTTTGCCGGCAGGTGGCTTTTACAACTGGCCCAACATGTATCCCGTCTATGTGCGAGGAGAAGCATATCTAGTTGCACATCGGGGCAGCGAAGCGGCAGCAGAGTTTCAGAAGATTCTCGGCCATCGCGGGATTGTGCTCAACGAACCCATCAGCGCGCTGGCGCATCTGCAACTAGGGCGCGCCTACGTTTTGCAGGGCGACACTGCCAAGGCCCGCGCCGCGTATCAGGATTTCCTCGCACTCTGGAAACACGCCGACCCTGACATCCCGATCTTGAAGGAAGCGAAGGCGGAGTACGCAAAGCTACAATGAGGAGTGAGCGCGCTGAAATCCAACGTTTCGGAACGTTTGAGGTGGACGTGCGCTCGGGGGAGTTACGCAGGCAGGGCGTACGGATTAAGCTGCAGGAACAGCCGTTTCATGTCCTCACCGTTCTCCTGCAGCGGCCCGGGGAAGTGGTAACTCGCGAAGAGCTGCGCTCTCAGAACTGGCCCGCCGATACGTTCGTGGACTTCGACAATAGCCTGAACACGGCGATCAACAAGCTACGCGAGGCTCTTGGCGATTCGGCGGATAATCCGCGGTTCATCGAGACACTGCCTCGGCGCGGGTATCGGTTTATCGCCCCTGTTACCGGGGTAGATGGGGCAGCGGGAGGGACCGCCGCGGGTGTGAGCGCGGTCACACCGATTCGCGGCCGGAAGATCGCTGTCACAGCGGCCGTTGTAGTGCTCGCCTCGGGAATAGCGGGAGGACTGCTCTGGCGGACGCGGCAAGCACGGCACCTCACAGAAAAGGACACCATCGTTCTCGGAGATTTCGCCAATTCGACTGGCGATGCAGTATTCGACGGGACGCTTCGAGAAGGTCTTTCTGTCGAGCTGGAGCAATCGCCCTTCCTGAGTCTCGTGCCGGAAAAGCAGATCCATCAGACGTTGCGGATGATGGGCAAAAATACGAGTGCGCGACTTACGCCCGAGATTGCTCAGGAAGTTTGTCAAAGGACAAGCAGTGCGGCTGAACTGGACGGTTCGATTGCCCTGATCGGCACCCGATACAACCTGATTCTCAAAGCGGTCAACTGCGCGAGCGGAGACTTGCTGGCGAGCACGGAAGCACAGGTGGACGATAAGAGTCATGTTCTGGATGCGCTAGGCAAGGCGGCTTCGGAAATGCGCCGGAAGCTTGGGGAATCCTTGAGTTCCACCCAAAAATACAACACACCTCTCGAGCAAGCGACCACTCCATCTCTGGAAGCATTGCAGGCCTATAACTTAGGTCGGCTAGCTTTGGCGCACGGCGAAGATGCGGCCGCTTTGGGCTTTTTCCAGCGAGCCACTCAACTCGACCCGAATTTTGCGATGGCCTACTGGGGAATGTCGCAATCATATAACGGCGAAACCACCTTGGCAGTTGAAATCGGCCGGAAGGCCTACGGCTTGCGTGAAAGGCTGAGTGAGTTCGAAAGATTAAGGATCGAATGCGATGACCCCTCCGGCGATGTCATGAAGGCAATGCGCAGTTGTGAACTTGGCGCAAAAACGTACCCACGCGACGCCCTCTTTCATCAGGACCTTGCACTCTACTCAGACGCGCTGGGACGCTATGAGACAGGCCTGAAAGAGAAACTAGAAGCCGTTCGTCTCGCCCCATACGACGGCCATTTTTGCCGGACTGTTATCTACGCGTATCTCTTGTTGAACCGAGTCCAGGAGGCTGAGGCTGCAGCCAAAGAAGCTTGCGCAAAGGCCGTGGACGCCAATTCTGAGACCATCCTTTACCTAGTTGCTTTTTATCGGGATGACCATGCGGAAATGGCGCGACAAGCGGCTCGTGCTGTGGGTGTACCGGGAGATGAAGACTCTATGTTATCTGCGGAGGCTGACACGGCTGCCTATTTCGGACATCTTGGGAAAGCCCGTGAGTTAACTAGGCGGGCTGCGGAATCTGCAGAGCTAGCAGCGGAGAAGGAAACTGCGGCGACCTACTATGCTACGTCTGCGCTGCGGGAAGCGTTGTTCGGAAACGTAGACAGAGCACGGCAGCAAGCCACTCTCGCGAAGGGGCGTGCGTCCGGGCGTGATGTGGATTACGGCTTGGCGCTTGCCCTTGCCTATGCAGGGGATGCGAACCGGGCACGAGTACTGGCTGATGGTTTGGGCAGGAGGTTCCCCGAAGACACAACTCTTCAGCTCACTTACCTTCCGACACTTCGGGCAAAGCTTGCGCTCGTTCGTTCAAACCCGCAGCAGGCGGTTGATATTCTTAGGGTCGCTGCTCCGTATGAGCTGGGTCTGTCGGCTCTTAGTGGTTACAATTGGCCCAGTTTGTACCCCGTTTATGTGCGCGGAGAAGCTTATCTTGCCGCACACCAGGGCAAAGAAGCAGCAGCAGAGTTTCAGAGAATCCTCGACCATCGCGGGATTGTGCTCAACGAACCCATCGGCGCTCTGGCGCATCTCCAACTGGGCCGCGCCTATTCCTTGCAGGGCGACACCGCCAAAGCCCGCGCCGCCTACCAGGATTTTCTGACGTTGTGGAAGGACGCCGATCCAGACATCCCCGTCTTCAAAGAAGCAAAAGCTGAGTACGCAAAGCTGCAGTAGCTCTGTCACCGGTCTAGAAAATGTCAGCTTTTTGCGCCAGGTCCACCGGTCAAACCGCCCTTCTCGCAACCTATCCACTGCAGAATGAAAACGCGGTAGTGTTGACCGAACCGATCAACTCCCGGATGGCTAGCCGGAAGCTATCCAGCTTCCCCGGCGGGATTAGTAATGGCTTGTAGAACGTGATTGGGCGATTCGCGATGTCTATCTCCAACGATTCGCTGTCACTGCTTTGCCGCGGCAGTAGCCACCCTCTCGATGCCCTCCCAGCGTATCCTGTCCGCCCCAGTTCTCAATCGCCGGTTCAAGACCTCAGCACAGCCTATTCAGGCAAGAAAGGACGGCGTCATGCAAAACGGCAGCCTTAGCAGAGAGCAACGGAAACGGAGCTCGGATGTTTGGTGCTACCGATGGTGGGAGTCGGGTCCAACCGGCAGGAGGATACACCGTCGAATCATTCTCGGTACGGTAGAGCAACTTCATGACAGACGGGCGGCGAACCAGGCGACGGCGGGGTTACGAAGGGAAATCAACTCGCACGACATCCGCACGAAGACGACGTTGATGACCGTGGCAGAGTTAGCGGACCATTTTCGTCAACGGGAGTTGCTCGACAGCAACATACGGATTACGTACTCCACCAAAAAAGCGTATGCCGGCTACTTGACGAAATGGATTGTGCCGCGATGGGGACAGAATGCACTGCAGCACATCAAGGCCAGAGAAGTGGAGTTGTGGCTGGCGAGTGTGCAACGCGCACGAACCACGCGCGCGAAAATCCGCAATGTGATGAGTGTGCTATTCAACCATGCACGCCGGTACGATCTCTTCGATGGCAACCCTATCCAATGGGTGCGCCAAAGCGCCAAACGTCGTAGTGCTCCCAATGTACTTACGATTGAGGAGGTACGGCATTTATTGGCAGCGCTACCGCCGCGAGAAAGAATCCTGGTGTTCTTGGACGTAAGCACCGGACTGCGACAGAGCGAACTGTTCGGTCTGCAATGGCAGGATATTGATTTCGAAATCGGAGAGCTCAGAGTGACGCGATCGGTGGTAGGTCACGTGGTCGGCACCTGCAAGACAGAGGCCTCTCAAAAGGCCATTCCACTTCACGAGGACCTGATCGAAGCCCTGAAGGGCTGGCGCCAGCAGAACCCCTACAAGGAGGCGCAGCATTGGGTATTTGCAAGTCCGAGTAGCGGTGGGAAAAATCCGTACTGGGGACAACAGCTGATGCGCCGGGACATCCGCCCGGTTGCCGAGAAGCTGGGGATCACCAAGCGCATCGGATGGCATACCTTCCGGCACACGTACTCCACATTGCTTCGGGCCGTGGGAGCGGATCTGAAAGTAATGCAGGAACTGCTGCGGCACTCCACGATCCGTGTGACCTTGGATACTTACACCCAGGCGGTGACAGCTGCCAAGCGTACAGCCCACACCGCTGTTGTCTCGCTGATTATTGGAAATGGCGAATAGAAGCTGGACTAGGGCACGAAGGGGAGCGATCAGCCCCCTAGGCCGAGGTTGAACGTAAACATTGTTATAGGGGAGCTGTGCGCGGAATTTGACGCCTCGCGCGGAGTTTGTACCTTTTTGTGCCCACGCGAAAATTCTTCCACTGGCGTAAGTGCTTGATTAGGAATGGCGGGGACGACGAGACTCGAACTCGCGACCTCTGCCGTGACAGAGTGGCAGTTTGCTGGAACTTAGTGAAACTTGACGGCGCTGACAGCCCGTCATTGGTATTCTAAGGAACTCTCCGCAACG
>Ga0209056_10002240_pt1 | contig 20982 bp, 17 predicted proteins | sample GraSoiAngelo_114_FD_185876 | JGI IMG/M metagenome (GOLD analysis project Ga0209056, IMG submission 185876) | Grasslands soil microbial communities from the Angelo Coastal Reserve, California, USA - 14_0903_13_40cm (SPAdes) (version 2) | ecosystem: Environmental > Terrestrial > Soil > Grasslands...
TTTTGCACCGCCAATAAAGTACGTGGTTTTTACCGTAACAAGCAACGCCAATACGTCTTTCTAGATTTTCCTGGTGCGACCATTACCGAAGCGGTTGGAATTAATAATTATGGTCACGTAGTCGGTGACTACAGAGACAGCGGGGGAAGGTTTCATGGTTTTTTTTGGAGTTACGGCTTATTCCTAACGGTTGATGTGCCATTTTCCGGCGCTGCCGATACAAGTCCCACGGCAATCAACAACATTGGCCACATCGTGGGCTTCTACGACGACCTCAGCGGTGGGCGGCACGGGTTTATTTATGACAATGCAACTTTTACCTCATTCGATTTCCCTGGTGCCCAAATGACAGACCCGGCAGATACTAACGACCAAGGCCAGATTGTGGGAAGTTACACGGATAGTAGCGGAGTCCTTCATGGCTTTTTGCGTCAAGGTGGCACATTCAGCGGTATCGATGTACCGTTTTCCGGAGTTACGGCGACTGAGGTTAGCGGCATCAATGATCGAGGAGAGATCGTTGGGCGGTATTTGGACAGTAATTCTACTAGTCATGGATTCCTGGCAAAGTAAATGTGAAGCACGACATCAAAGACGCCTAAGCAACCGGCATTGCCTAGTTTACTCGAAACTTTACGACGCGGACGGAAGGAGTCAAATTCTCGATCTCGCGACGTGTATGACGCGACTAAGAGCCTTTGGCCGAAGAAATCGATTTGGGGAAATCCTTTTCGTCACTTGACGAACAGCAGATTAAAGACAGTGACTCACAATTTGACCAGTTGGATCGGCTTATCCTTTTTAGCAGACTCGGTGAATTTCCTGCCAAAGTTTCCCATTCCTCGTTTGTTGTTCCTGCCCAGCTAGAAACCAGAAATTTAAAACTCTACATATAGCCCTTCTTCTTATAATACTTGAGCGCGATAATACTTGAGCGCGCCCGGGTGGAGCGGAATCTGCAGCGGACACTTTTCCGTGCGGCATAGATTTCTCATGTCCAACGGCTTGGCATCATCAATGGGAATCACAGCTTGTCTTTCGTCGATGCTTTGGACCGCGGCATATCGCCTCCGTGTCAAAAGCTTGGCCAAAGTAAACCTGGCGACTCCGGCCAACGGGCGCCGGAACGTCAATCCAGCCGCCTAATTGATGTTGCAGAAATTCTCAATCGACCGAGAAAGTTTGCCATTGAAGGACTAGCACATCTCCCGGTAACCGGCCTTGACGGGTTCATTATTTTCCGGATAACTAAGAATTTAGTCCTTCGACGAAGCACAGGATGACGGTTAAGTCGTTGAGTTCTCATGCTGCTGATCCCGTTCGTGGTGAGCCGGTCGAGCCATGAACTGAGCCTTCACACGGTCTCTCACGCGTGAAAGGCAGGTATTTAACCTAAGGAGGCAACCTGAATGAGCGATACGAAGCAAGGCAATCCCAACATCAAGAAATCCAATCAACGGTGGCAATCGGATGTTATCGTCGATTTGATCAAGCAGTATGGGTTCCCCTATATCTCGCTCAATCCCGGCGCCAGCTTTCGCGGGCTGCATGATTCACTGGTGAATTACGGCGAGAACCAGCCGCCGATGCTGCTCTGCAATCACGAAAAGATTGCGGTACAGATCGCCCATGGCTATGCAAAAGCAAGCGGCAGGCCGATGATGGCCATCGTGCATGACGTGGTTGGACTTTTACATGCGCCGATGGGGATTTATTACGCCTATATCGACCGTTGCCCTGTGTTTATCGTCGGTGCGACCGGCCCGATGGATGAAAAATACCGCCGCCCGTTCATTGACTGGATTCATACCGCCTTCGCCCAGGGCGACGTGGTGCGCAATTTCACCAAATGGGATTACCAGCCGGGCAGCATTCACGGCGTGCCGGATTCATTTGCCCGTGCCTATTCGATCATGATGAGCGAACCGCAGGGCCCCATCTACATGTGTTACGACTCGGCAATGCAGGAAGGCCCGTTGAAAGAAGACGTGCCGCTGCCGCCGGATTCCGCGGTCAAGGTTCCGTCCCGGATCGCTCCCGAGGCGGCGGCAATCGAACAAGCGGCGGATATGCTGACTGAAGCGAGCAATCCCCTGCTGCTCACCGAATACGCGGCGCGCATGCCCATCGGCTTCGAGTCCACGGTGGAGCTTGCGGAGACTGTCGGCGCCGCGGTCTTCGATATCAACAAGCGGCTTGGCTTTCCCAATCGACACCCGTTGAGCGTGAGCTTTCATGCCGACGCCTTCAAAGGCGTCGATGTGGTGGCTGCCCTTGACGTTGTCGACTGGACCCGCGGTTCACACAAGCTCAACACCCAGACGCGGGAGATCACGGTGGTGACGACACCGGACTGCAAATGGATCGATGTCGGCTTCGCCGATATCGAGATCAGCAAGTGGGCGACCGATTACAACAAGCACCACAATTGGAATCTCCGGGTGCTGGGCGACAGCGCGCTCACGGTCCCGGCGCTGATTGCGGCTTGCCGCAAGCGTGTCGACGGCAATAAGACCCTGGCGTCACGCATCGAGGAACGTAAAAAGGCGATCGGCGAAAGACACGCGCACCAGTGGCAAAAATGGCAGGATCAGGTGAAGGAGCAATGGAACGAGCGGCCAATGACCGAATCCCGCCTCGCCCACGAGGTATGGCAAGTCATAAAGGACGAGGATTGGGTGCTCACCGCCAACACACTGAAAGAATGGGTCCACAAGGTATGGGATTTCGACAAGCCCTACCGCCACGCGGGACGCGAGCTCGGCACCGGCACGCAGATCGGCATGTCCATCGGCGTCGCTCTGGCCCATAAAGGAAATGGCCGGCTGGTGGTCGATCTCCAGCCGGACGGCGATCTGATGTTCGACCTCGGCGCGCTCTGGATGCCGGTCAAGTACGACATCCCGATGCTGGTCGTGATGTACAACAACCGCGCCTACTACAACGACTGGGCCCATCAGATACACATGGCGCACCAGCGCGGCACCGATCCGGCCCGCGCCCATATCGGTATGGACCTCGAAGCCCCTTCGCCCGATTTCGCCCATATCGCCAAGGGGATCGGCTGGTACGCCGAAGGGCCCATCGACAACCCTGCCGAGGTCGGCCCAGCGCTACGCCGCTCGGTAGAGCAGGTCAAGGCCGGCAAGCCTGCGCTGGTGGACGCAGTCGTTTGGCGGCGCGGCGAAAACGCATAGCGACTCAAGACAAGAAAACATGACCGCAGCGGGACGCAAAGGACACAAATTGTCGCACCCCCCCACCTCTTTCCTCCCCCGCGCAGCGCGGGAGAGGATGAAGGAGGGGGAACTTCTTTGTGATATTTATGTTCTTTGTGGTTAAATAAATCAGGAGGAAAGTTACATGGCAAAGCCAGCTTCAAAAGTAGAAACCATCAAAAAATCCGATCGGCGATGGCAATCGGACATCATCGTCGACATGATCAAACGCTACGGGTTCGAATACATCGCGCTCAATCCTGGCGCCAGCTATCGAGGGCTGCATGATTCGCTGGTGAACTACGGCGAGAACGATCCACCGATGCTGCTATGCCAGCACGAAAAAATCGCCGTACAGATCGCCCACGGCTACGCGCGCGCCACCGGCAAGCCGATGATCGCCATCGTGCACGACCTCGTCGGACTGCTGCATGCGCCGATGGGCATTTACTACGCCTATCTCGATCGCGCGCCGGTTTTTATCATCGGCGCCACCGGGCCGATGGCCGAGCCCAAGCGCCGCCCATTCATCGACTGGATTCACACTGCAAATGGCCAAGGCGAAGCGATCCGCAATTTTGTCAAATGGGATTACCAGCCGACCAGTGTTGACGGCGTGCCGGGCGCCTTCGCTCGTGCCTACTCGGTCATGATGAGCGCGCGCCAAGGCCCGATCTATATGTGCTACGACGCCGGTCTCCAGGAAGCGCAGCTCGATCACGACGTGGAGATGCCGCCGGCTGATGCCGTTACCGCTCCGGCGCCGATGAGCCCGGACCCTGCGTCGTTGGAGAAGGCCGCCGACACTTTAGGCGCCGCCAATCGGGTAGCGATAATCGCCGATTTCGCCGCCCGCCCGCCGCATGGCTGGAATCACGTCGTCGAGCTGGCGGAAACGCTAGGCGCCTCGGTGTGGGACGTGGGCTCCCGGCTCAATTTCCCCAGTGATCATCCGCTCAACCTCACCATGGACCCTGACGGCTGCTATAAAGACGTCGACGTCGTGCTCACCCTCGACATTGCCGACTTCGAAAAACCGACTCACGTGCGCGACATTGCCACGCGCACCGTCGTCAGCAAGGTCCAGGCGAATGCAACCTGGATCGATATCGGCTTCACCGACATCGAGATCAGCAAATGGTCGATGGACTACGCCCGGCCGTTCTACGCGCAACAGCGCATGACCGCGGACGTGGTCACAACGGCGCCGCAACTAACCAAACTCCTGAAGGAGCGAATCGCCAAGACCCCAGGGCTCGCCGAGAAGATCGCCGAGCGCAAAGAGGAGATCGGCAAACGCCATACGGAAAACCGTGCCAAATGGCGCAAGCAGGCCGAGGAGCGCTGGGATGCCAAACCGATGACCGTACCGCGCCTGGCACTCGAAGTATGGGACGCGATCAAAGGAAAAAACTGGGTCCTCACCACGGGGGACCTGGGCAGCTGGGGAAAGAAGCTTTGGAACTTCGACCGGCCCTATTGCCACGCTGGACGCGAGCTCGGCACCGGCACCCAGATCGGCTTGTCCTTGGGCGTCGCTTTAGCGAATAAAGACACCGGTCGCCTCGTCGTCGACCTTCAACCGGACGGCGATCTGATGTTCGACGCCGGCTCGCTCTGGGTCGCGGCGAAGTACAAAATCCCAATGCTCGTTGTCATGTTCAACAATCGCGCCTATTACAACGACTGGAATCATCAGCTCGTCCTCGCCAGAACCCGCGGCACCGATCCGGGCCGCGCGCACATCGGCATGGACCTCTTCGGCCCCGATCCCGATTTCGCTGGACTCGCCCGCTCGATGGGCTGGTACGGCGAAGGACCGTTCGAGAACGCCGACGACCTCAAGCCAGCGCTCAAACGCGCCATCGAGCAAGTCGAACAAGGTAAACCCGCTCTCATCGACGCCGTCTGCGACCGCCGCAATCACGGATGACACCTATGACCAATCCCCGCGGCCTTGCGCGGCCGCGGGAATTCCCCGCTATTTTGGCAATATTCCGTGCCGGCTTCGGCTTGAGGTTAGCCGATCATGTGGACTATTATAGCTATGTTAATCGCTATGGTTTTTAACCAGCCTAGATGAAGACGGTGCAGCGGTCACCGAATAAATGACGAGGAGCTGCGGTTATGATTCAAGACGTGACTGTTGATATTCCCTACACTGTGGAGACGGGCGAACAGCTCGTGAACGAGACGTTTGGCCCGAACAATATTCGCCGGCGTAGGTCGGGAGCACACGAGTTGAAGCAGATGACGGTCCGTAACGGTCGGCTGCTCGCCGATCGGCTTTCACTGGACGAGCAGGGTTTTGTTTTCGTCGAGCACGAGACGAAGGTCGTGGACTTCTTCGACGCCCTACAGTTGGAGTCGGTGTACTACCCGGAGGTCGAGGAGTTGATCAAGGGCGCGTCGGGGGCTTCTCGCGTGGTAATCTTCGATCACACGCTGCGCTCGGGCAACGAGGCGGAGCGGGAAGCGAAGCTCATCCGCGAGCCGGTGCTCTCGGCGCACAACGATTATACGGAATGGTCTGGACCACACCGGGTGCGCGAGATTCTCCCCGATGAGGCCGAGGCGTTGCTCGCGCACCGCTTCGCGATCGTTCAGGTGTGGCGGGCGATCAATCAGCCGATCCAATCCAATCCCCTGGCGGTTGCCGACGCCAAGAGCGTCGCGATGGACGATTTTCTCGTGGCAGAGCGCCGCTACCCGCACCGGGTGGGGCAGACCTATCGGTTGAAGTACAATTCCAATCACCGTTGGTTTTACTTTCCCGAGATGCGACGCGACGAGGCCCTGGTGTTCAAGGTGTACGATTCGGAAAAGGACGGCCGAGCCCGGTTCACGCCTCACACATCGTTCGAGGACCCCGCGTCCCCGCCCAACGCGCCACCACGGCAGAGCATCGAGGTACGAGCTTTCGCGTTTTTCACATCCTAATTTGAAGAAGACCGGCTCTCCTCTTCACGGGTACCTCCTCCGAGCTTGTTCCACTTTGGCAAAGAAGCGCCATCGCGGTGCTGCTTTCTCTCGGCATATTGACAACAAGTTTCTTGAATGCGCTCTCGCCGGAAGGGTAACCATCTACGGAGACAAGGACCTACTGTCTATTGGAGGCCCGGTAACTGTTGATCGCACTAATCTTGCGATTCTCGATACCTCGGTCTACTTCCACAACCTGAGGTCCGGGCGCTTCAAAGTGAAAGGAGAAATTTTATGATCCTGCTGCTCGGTCCGGAAGATATGAATGGTCTTGTGACGATCAAGGAAGCCGTGGACGCGATGGAGCAAGGATTAAAGGATTGGGCCAACAACCCTGAGTTGGCCGCGTTGCGCCGCCGCGTGCACGCGCCATCGGGCGCGCGCGTGACCGTCCATCAAGGTGCTCCCGCATCGGCCGGCGTTACCGGTTTGCTAACCCATTGCGAGCAGGTCGTGATCCATCCTGAAGGTTATCAAACCTATTCCGTGCGAGGCCGACCCGTCCGGGTCATCTACAATGCGAACAATTCGGAGTTGCTTGCGATCACCATCGGAGAGGTCAGAGTGCAGGAGCTTCCCGAAGTCAATAATGTCGCAGTGGTGCCGACTGCCTGCGCCACGGCGGTGGGAGTGAAATGGTTGGCCCGGAAAAATTCCCGCCGGATTGGGATTCTCGGTTCGCGCGGACAGGCGAAGTGTCAGCTGGCCGCTTGCAAAGCCATTCTTCCGACTCTGGAGGAGGCAAGGGTTTATAGCCCGACTCCGGAAAATCGCACGAGGTTCGCTGCGGAAATGACGGAACTCCTCGATATGGAAGTCCGGCCCGTGACGAGCGCGCGGGAAGCGGTCAAGAACGCGGATGTTCTTATTTCCGTGACCAACTCCAACGTTCCCACGTTTGACGGAAACTGGTTGGCGCCGGGCGTCCATCTCTGTTCGATCGTCTCGAGCAACATCGGCCTCAAGCGCGGCGGGTTTGTCAAGCAGATGCGCCGCGAAGTGGACGACACGACACTCAGGCGCGCTGATATCATTGTCTGCAATTCCAAGGACCAGGAAAAGTTGGACGAGCCCGCCGTTTTGTGGGAACCGATTCAGCGGGGCGTCATCTCGTGGGACAAAGTGTGGGACTTTCAAGAACTGCTCTCGGGAAAAGTTGCCGGCAGAACCAGCGATCAACAGATCAGTTTTTTCAAGAACAATGCTTTCTGGGGCGTGGGCGATCAGGTCATCGGCGCGTTGCTATACCGTCGCGCTCTGGAGCGGGGCCTAGGCACTCAATTGCCGATCGATGGGGCAGAATACCGCGAGCGGTAGGAGGAAGCGAATAGCACAACGCGGGAGATAGCCAGCTCTCGCGTGCACCCGCCCGCTCGGTTGGGTTGACGCCGAAATCTTGTTGCGAATTTCGGAGACATCACACTAGACCTTTCCCTGGGATCTCAGATATTCGATTCTCTGTCTGACAATTTCCCCAACATCCGAGCTAGGGAGATTGTCGGGAACTTGAAGTGCTTCGGCGCCAAGCTGCGATAGTCTTTCGTTGAGCCCGTGAAGGCCGGATCGGATGCGCTCGTAATCTTGGAGGTATTGCCGGCAAGCCAGAATATTGTCGTCGATTTCCTCAAGGCACTTGTTGAGTTTTCGACTCTCTTGGCTAAACGACTGCCGCAGGTGGTCTACGTTGGCCTGAATAATTTGTTCCTCCACGGGCCGTATCTGCTTGGCAATTTCGTTTTTCATGTCTTGAAGCGCTAGCAGTAGACGCTCAAATGATTCTTCCTCTCTCATGAGATCCTCCGGTATTTGTATTCTTGGCTCTTTCATCGCCATATAATTTTGAGCGAGTGACTCTGACACTCTTTTTTGGACAATCGACAATGCCGACTTTGTATCGCGGATTTTTTCCTCAATCCTTGCTTCATCTGCCAGCAATTTTGCCAGTTTTTGAATCGCCGTGGGTACAGGCATCATTGCGTCCTCTCGATCATCACTCGGCTCCATCGCGTGAACGCTCCTAGAAATAGATAAGTTTTTTGTATCCAGTCCGAACCCAAACTGCAAGTGCTTTTTACATGCGAGAGGGTGGCGCCATTTTGGTTGAGGCCGGAGATATGCTAAGCCACCCGGCGCTCCGACACTATGGAGATGCATTTAAATGGGAAAAGATCTACGAGGCGAATAAGGAGAGAACGGAGAATCCGGATTATAGTTACGTTGGGCAGACGATCATCATCCCCTCCTGATGATCCGGTACGTGTTCAATTCAGAGGCGATACTATTTGGAGCCCTGATGTCTTTATCGTCGGAGCGACGTGTGGTTCACCACGCTCGGAGGATGACTAATGACTGCGTGTATTAAATGATCGGGGACAGGATTCGAGCCACGTCTAGCTGTCTCCAGAATTCTTCTTATCAGATAGTTGCCGTTTCCAGCTCAGCGTTCTTGCCTGAGCTGCGATATGCTCAGCTTCGGCAATCATCCCCTTTTGCTGATAGAAGATCGACAGGCTGGTGTAGGCCAGCTCGTCATCAGGTGCCACTTCGATGAGCCTTTTGCCGATTTCAATCGCTTCGTCAAGTTTTTCCTGGTGCGCATAGGTCATGGCTAAAGCGTGGAGAGCGTCCGAATAGCCGGGGTCGTCTTCCAGGGCCCGCTGATACGCCGCAATCGCCTCTTCGAGGCGATCCTGAGAGAAAAGCTCCATGCCTTCGTTATAATGATCTTGTTTGCTCACGGCTAATGCTGATAAAGTTTTTCGTTTGACGGTGCCGGGCTGGCGGGCTGGGTGGGGGAGGAAGAGGTCATAGCGGAAGCGGCTTCCGGGCGACATTTTTGCAGCAGAAGTGTCTTGAGAAGAACCGGATTGATTGGTTTCTTGAAGATGACGCCCTGCAAACCCTCCAGGCAACTCCGTTTAATGATGTGGTCCTTGTCGTAATTGAAAGCAGTCATCAGCACGACGGGAAGAGAAGGAAAAGTTTCCTTGATGATCTGGTAAAGCTGATGCCCGTCCATGTCCGGCATGACCACATCCGTCAGCACCAGATCGAATTGTTGCCGGCCCAAGCACTCCACGGCCTGGACGCCTGACGCTGCGGTTTCAATGCTACAGCGCTCTTCTTCCAGCATGTCCGTGAGCGAGTCACATATACCCGCGTCATCATCCACGACCAAGACGCGCAATCCACTGAGCGGATAGCGCGCTTCCGCCTTTGCGCGTTCCGGGCATTTCTTGCCGGCGTCCACGTGGAGATCGGCCATCATTTTTCCGTGGAGGTATTCCTTAGTACCGTATTCTCCTTCCTCAGCCATCCCCCCGATGCGTCCCGTAATGTCCTGGATTTTTCTGATCTGTGACGCCACGGATTCGAGCCGCTCCGACTCCACGATGTAGTCTTCGTCCGTCGCCACGCGACCGATATATCTCTGCAGCATCTCCACCTGATTGACCAACACCTCCAGGGAGTTGTTGACTTCGTGAGACAATCCGATGGCAATTTCGCCCAGCGTCACCAGCTGGTCTCGCCGTCTGATTTCGCGAATATCTTTTGCAAACCCGATGGAACCAGTCTCTTGCCCTTGCTCGTCATAGATAATGGAGGCCGAAATCGCGACCGGAATCTTTTCGCCCTTTTTGGTTTTGAAAACCGTCTCGAAGTTACCGACCCGCCCCTTTTTTGCGTCATCATCGGCGCGCATGGCGGCCATGACTCTGCGAGCTTCCTCGATGCTGGGATAGACTTCCAAGACATTTTTTCCCAGGACTTCTTCCGGCATAAAACCGAGATTCTGCCGGGCACCGTCGTTATAGAAGGTAATGATGCCTTCTCTATCCACCGCAATAATAATGTCCGGACAACTCTCGACGAGCTTCTGAAAGTATTGTACAGGTAGGGGCATAAAGACTAAGCGCGCTTCCATAATGATAAATCCTTCGCTTATAAGATTGCAAGAGCCAACATCAACCTCTAGCTGACCACGCCGGACATTCAGAGAATTCCAAAGCTTGCACCGCCGATGCACCCGACGAGAGACACGAGGCAGCTCAACTGGTTTTTGGCGTGGGCGGTGGTTTTTTGTGACATCGGCACGTCGATCTACTACGTCCCCGGAATCCTTTATGGACACGTCAAAAACGCCACGCCGTTTTTTGTCCTGTTAACCACCGGTGGTTTCGTTCTCCTGGCGCTCAAATATATCGAGATCTCGTGGCGCAACCCCGAAGGCGGCGGCGTCGTCACGATTACCACCAAGGCCTTCGGCCCTATGTGGGGCTGCCTCGGCGGCATGCTCATCATCGTCGATTACTTTTTGACTACGGCGATTTCGGCGGTTTCAGGCTTTCAGTACGTCGGCAGCGTTTTCCCTTTTCTCGACAACCACGTTGTGCTTCTCTCGTGTACGGGCGTCGGCATCTTGGCCGCATTGAATATCATCGGCATCCGGGAGAGCGCCACGGCGTCTCTGGTCATGGCGTGCGCCGCCTTTGTCATCGATATCATCGTCATCGGTGCCGCGCTTGTTTCCCTTGACGCGTCGCAATGGCGGACCATCCTGACCCATCTCGGCACCGGCAAAGAACTATCGTCCTATGAACTTCTGGTGGGATTCGCCGCCGCTTGGCTGGCCTTTTCCGGCCTAGAAAGTATCAGCCAGCTCAGCCCTGCCATGCGCTTGCCGCTCCGACGAACCACGCGGTGGGCCATGGCCGCGGTCATCGTCACCATGATTGTCACTTCGCCGGTCCTGACGGCTTTGGCAATAGGACTATTGCCCGATCAAATCAAAGCGACGGAAAGCGAACGCTTTATCTCAGAGCTGGGACTCGTTGTCGGCGGCTTCGGCGTCAAACTCGCCGTTGTGATGACGGCTTCAACTCTCCTGCTTTTTGCTTCCAACACGGCGATAATCGGCGCGTATCACGTTTTTCTGGCATTGGCTCGACAAGGGTTCTTGCCAAAGGTTTTGGAGCTGCGCAATCGGGCGTTCAATACGCCTCACATCGCGGTGTTAATAACGACTTCGATTCCGGTCATCCTTATCCTGTTAACCCGGGGCCAGATGATCATTCTCGGCGACATGTATGCCTTCGGTCTTCTCGGGGCCTTCGTTTTTTCCTCGTTCAGCTTGGATGCCATTCGTTGGAGACTCGGACGGCGGGATGTCGGGTTTTGGATCGGAGTTCTGACGACCCTCATGGTCGTCGTCGCCTGGGGCATCAATCTGGTCGAAAAACAGGTCGCCACTTATTTTGGGGGAACCGTAACGATCATCGGCATGCTGGTGGCAATCGGCGTGCGGCGAGCATGGTTCATCGAGGCTCTCACGCGCATTCCTTTCATAGAGCGGCTCCAGGCGCGCGCCTATCGCGCTTCCGAAAACCTGGTGGAAGATGAGCTGAAGGGATTGATCACCCTCGCCGAGGCCGTCGAAGTCAAGCCGCTTTATTCCTCTTCGACTTTGTTGGCGCTCCGGGATAACAGCCCGCACCTGATTCAGGAAGGGATTACCCGGGCCAAAGGCAAAGGCGAGTCAGCAGTGTATTGCATTTACGTCGAGGAATGGCCCGGACTGTTCGCCGGCACGACTCCTCATGCGCCAAACGAACAAGGAGTCGAGACGTTAAAAGCCGCTCTCCATGCTGTCCAGGGAAAACAGATCGAGATGATCCCGATCTGGACGGTATCGCACAACGCAGCGGAAGCTATCGCCCATGCGGCGAAGCGGCTCGACGTCGATGCCGTGCTCATCGGCGCCAGCCGCCGCTCAGCTTTTTATCACATGCTGCGGGGTCACGTGCTGAAGGGCCTCATGAAGCGTCTGCCGAGGGATTGCCACCTGGTGATCTGCAACTGACTCGCGAAGACTCAGTAGGGGCAACCGGCCGGTCGTCCCTACATAGTCGTAATCACAATTGCGCTTCCCGCCAGCTATTTAAAACCGATTTTCTGAAAAAAGCCGGTTTTCTCCAACGCGTTGACAAAAGAATTGTCGAAGAATTCCTTGGGGTCGGCGTTTTTTGCGTTGGGAAACTCCTTTTCATCGAGATAGTCAAACTGTCCTCGGATGGCTTCCGGTCGTACCGCAAGATTCATCGCCCAGTAAGGCGCAAACGCTTCGAAGGTGCCATCCACCGTCGGCGCATCATCGATCTTGACGTACTTGCTGATCGCCTTCTTCGCCACCGCCGGTTCCTTTCGCGACAAGACCACTCCTTCTGCGATCGCTTTCAAAAAGGCGTAGACTGTATTGGGATTATTTTTCAGATACTTCTCTGTCGTTCCGTAGGCGACCTGAAGTGCGGGAATATTGAGCTTGCCGATGTCAACCAACAGGTTCAAACCCGCTTCTTTCGCCTTTAGAGTGTTGGGAGCGGAGAGCGTGCCCGCTGCCGTCTTGCCGCCGATAATCGCGCTCAGAATCGCCGGAACCGTCTGCACGTAGAGTATCTGCACATCTCGATCAGGGATGAGGCCGTTTCTCTTCAGTGCCTCGCGCGTCGCCGTGTCGAGCGCCGCTCGCGGCGTGCTTGCAGCCATCGCTTTGCCCTTGAGATCCTGAACCGTCGCGATTGCTTTGGCGCCCCAAATCTGAAAAACGAGCTGCTGCATGGTGCCGCCGAAATATTTGACCTGCCCACCGTGCAGACGGGCATTGATGAGATCCGGTCCGTCGGTATAAAAATCCGCCTCTTCAGAGATGACCGCCTGAGCGGAAACCTGCGGATTGAGCAGCTGGAGCTTGGCGTTGAGACCATATTTCTTAAACAGTCCGGCGTCATTGGCCACCCAAATCGGCGTGAAAGCGCCGCTCGCCTGAGCGTAGGTCACGACCACATCGGTCTTCTCCGGTTTGCCACCGACTTCCGCGGCCAACGCATACGTGGTCGTCAAACCCATCAGGCCGGCAAGCCAAATTGACCATTGCCTTTTTTTGGTCCGCTTTTCTTGTTTCATGATGTCTCTCCTCTGCCGTTGCATCCCGAGCATGATCGAAACAAACTCTCAATCGCCGGCTGCGAGTCGCGCATCGGCGATCTTCAGTTCGACGGAAAAAGTCCCGTTCCATTCATTCTCGCTGAGCCGGTAAGCGAGATCGATCTTTGTCCCCGCGACCGCCGCAAAATCGTCCCCGGCTCCGAACGCCACGCCGCCGATGACGCGCCCTCCCTGCCGAAAGCGAAACCGCGCGCCGCCGGAAAAGAGCTTGCGTTCACAAACCTCCACCTCTCTCGTGATGAACAAAGGCTCGGGATTGCCGACCCCGAAGGGTTTCAGAGATTCCAGCTCGCGAACCAAGGGAAAGCCGATTTCGGCGAAGTTCAATTCCGCATCGACCTCGAGACACGGCAGCAGATCACCGGAGGTCAAAATTTCACGGGCAACATTCTCGAAGGCTCCGGCAAACAAACCGAGTTTTTCTTCTTTAATCGACAACCCGCCGGCGTACTCGTGGCCGCCGAATTTTTCCAAATGCTCGGCGCAGCGGCGAAATCCCTCCACCATATGGAAACCGCGAATGCTGCGCGCGGAACCTTTCCCCTGACCGCTCACGAAGCCGATGACCACGGTGGGCCGATAAAATTTCTCGACGATCCGAGACGCGACGATGCCTAGCACGCCGGGGTGCCAGCTCTCTCCGCCCAATACCAGGGAGTGAGGCGCCGCGCCGTCAAAACGGGCTTGGGCCTGGGTTAAGACCTGACTCAACACTTCGGCTTCGATGGCGCGCCGCTCGCGATTATGGGCTTCCAACTCTTGGGCGATACGCAAGGCGACCTCGCTGGAATTTGTGGTCAATAATTCCACTACCTTGATCCCGTAATCGACCCGCCCCGCGGCGTTGATGCGCGGGCCCAACTGAAACCCGACCTGTCCCGCACTGACTTCGCCCGCGGCAATGTTGGCCACCTGTTTGAGCGCCACAATCCCGGGACGAGTGGAGCCGCACAATTCCGAAAGTCCCCGCCGGATCAGGGTTCGATTGACCCCCTTTAGCGGCACCATATCGGCGATCGTGCCCAGCGTAACGATATCGAGGTAACGGCGAATGTCGGGGTCGCCGGACTGCGCGAACCAACCCGCCTCGCGCAACCTGGCGCGCAGCCCGATAACCAGATAGAAAGCCAATCCCGCCGCGCAAAGTCCCTTGTCCGGAAACAGACAATCGCGCCGATGCGGATCGATGACAGCCACTGCAGGCGGAAGCTCATCCGGCGGCTGGTGGTGATCGACCACTACGACATCCAGCCCGAAGTCTCGCGCCGCATCGATTTCACGGGCGTTCGAAATGCCGCAATCAACCGTCACGACCAAACCGACTCCGCGCTCTCTCAGGCGCTTTAGCCCTTCGGTATTTAAGCCGTAGCCTTCGTCGACCCGATGGGGAACGTGGTAGACGGGCTCTGCCCCGATCTCTCTCAAAAAGGAGACCAGAACCGAGGCACCGGTGGTGCCGTCGACATCGTAGTCCCCCCAGACACCGATGAGCTCCTGGTTTTTGATGGCGTGAATGATGCGCTCAACCGCCGGCTCCATATCGGCCATCGTAAACGGCGACGGCAGATCCGAGCGGAGACTCGAAGAGAGATAGCGCTTGGCCGAGTCCAAGTCCGCCAGGCCGCGCAACACAAGCAAGCGCGCCAAGAGAAGAGAGACCTTCAATTGTTCCGATTGACGGGCGACGATTCCGTCATCGGCTACTTTGAGCACCCAGCGTTTCGTCACATCACCCGGCATCTAGGCTAGAAAAGACTTGGGTTCGGAGGTGTATAGTTTATAATCGGATCTGAAATTGCCGTTCTCACTTCCTCCACCTTTTTTCCCAGAAAAGAACCACGGGACTGGCAATAAAAATGGTAGAGTAGACGCCGGAAAAAAAGCCGACGAGCAAAGCGAACGCGAACGGTCGAATCACCCCACCGCCAAGCACAAACAGCGCCAGCAATACCAGAATCGCCGTGCCCGTTGTAATAATCGTTCGACTAAGCGTTTCATTAATACTGGTGTTGATGACGCTCTCGAGGTTTTCCCGCCTAATCTTGCGCATGTTTTCCCGGACACGGTCGCAGACGATGACCGTATCGTTAACGGAGAACCCAACGACGGTGAGCAGAGCCGCCACAATGGTGAGATCGAATTCATAGCGCCCCAGCAAAAGCGCGCCGATTGTGACCAGCACATCGTGAATCAAGGCAACGACCGCCCCAAGCCCGAAGCGAAGATCAAAACGAATCCAGATGTAAACGCCCATCATAACCGTGGCCGCGACGACCGCCCAAGTTCCCTTTTGGCGCAATTCTTCGCCGACCTTCGGCCCTACGGATTCGATACGGCGAATTTCAAAACCTCTTTCGCCAAAGCGCTGCGACAGGCTCGTTCGAATCTGCTCGCTGAGAGCGCCGATCTCCACGGAAGTTTTTTCCATGCGAACGAGAAACTCATTGGAGCCCTCTTGGCCAAAATCCTGGATGACCGTATCGCCTGTCGCCAATTGACCCAGAGCGCTTCGAATTTCGGGAATGGTCACCCGCTGCTGGAATTTGAGTTGGACTAACGTCCCCCCGGCAAAATCGACGCCTAAATTGGGTCCATGAGTGAAAAGGAAAATTAAGACGGCTACGTTCACCAGAGTGGAGAGTCCCACGGCAATGTGGCGGTATTTGGTAAAGGGGATCTTTGTCCCTGGCTTGATAAGTTCCATGCTTTCCCTTTCAGATGCTGATTTGAGTCAGCTTGCGGCTGGCAATGCGATAATCATAATAGACGCGGGTCATGAAGACCGCTGTTACCACGGTGGTCAGAATCCCAACGCAAAGCGTTACCGCAAATCCCTTAATAGGTCCGGTACCGAACTGAAAGAGAATCACACCCGAAAGAAAAGTAGTCACGTTCGTGTCGATGATTGCGGGCAAAGCGTGCTTGAAGCCGGCTTCTATGGCCGCGCGAGGAGCCTTGCCAAGTCGTAGTTCCTCGCGGATCCGTTCATTGATCAGCACGTTCGCGTCGACCGCCATACCGGCGATCAAGACGATGCCGGCAATTCCTGGTAGCGTTAGAACCGCCTTGAAGCTAGCAAGGATAGCGAGTAAGAAAAGAATATGAAAGATCAATGCCATGTCCGCCAGTAGCCCAGCGCCTTTATAGTAAATCGCCATAAACAAGATGACCAACGAGCTTCCGACAATAAAGGAAATCACGCCTTCACGAATTGAATCGCTGCCTAAAGAGGGACCCACAGTCCGTTCCTCAGCAATTTCCACCGGCGCGGGAAGCGCGCCAGCCCTCAGAACAATGGCTAAATCCCTGGCTTCTTCAATGCTAAAACTGCCGGTAATGGATGCCCTGCCGCCGCCAATTCTTTCCTGGATCACAGGCGCAGAGTAGACTCGATTGTCCAAAACGATAGCCAACCGTCTTTTTACGTTCGCCGCAGTGATCTGCTCAAATAGCCGCGCACCGGTTGAATTCAAGACCAATTCAACATACGGCCCCTGCAGTTGCGAGCTGGGTCGCACGCGCGCGTCGGTGATGTATTCTCCCGTCATCAGCGTGCGCGATTCCACTATGTACGCGGTCTTAGTCGCTCCGACCCCACCTTCTCCCTTGCCGGCATAGCCGTACAGCACCTGGCGTCCAGGTGGCGGCCCGTTGCGTGTGGCGTCCTCGACGTTGGCCGTATCATCGACCAGTTTGAACTCAAGCAGCGCGGTTTTGCCGATGATCTCCTTCGCCCTTTCCGGATCTTGGATGCCTGGGAGCTGTACGAGGATGTTCTGCTGGCCTTCCCGCTGAATAATCGGTTCACTGACACCGAATTGATCGATGCGATTGCGAATGGTCTCCAGTGATTGATCCACCGCGTAGTCACGGAGTGATTTCATCTCTTCTTTGCTCAGCGACAAGAACAAATCGGTGGTCCCGCCAGAGGTTTGGGTATTAACCGTTGCGAGGTTGGCAAAATCGCTTTTCAACACGCCCCGCACACGCTCCACGCTGTCTGCGACTATCCTCAAATGAATTTGAATCCCCTGAACCCTCTCAACCGAGACCCCCGATACGCCTTTTTCGCGCAGAGTCTTCTGGATGTCCTCCTTTACCCGCTCGACGTTATTTTCTACTGCTTTGTCAACCTTGACTTCGAGAATCAAATGAGTGCCGCCTTGCAAATCCAAACCCAAGTTAATCCGGTCCGTTGGCAGAAAGGTGCCCCACCACGATGGAAGTTTCTCTTTGTCTATTAAAGTGGGAGTCAAATAGATGAGCGCTACCACGATCGCTATCGAGAATATAACAAGCCGGATCAGAACGCTTCGCCGCATTCCGTTACTCCTTTGCTTCCTTGCTCGAACTCTTCTCGCCCGTGACTACGGCAGAGATCTGAGGCCGGTGAACGCGGATCCTCACGTTGGGAGCCACCTCCAAAGTCACCACGTTTTCCGCCAGGGCCACCACCTTACCGTAAATTCCGCCGGAGGTCATCACCTCGTCATTTTTTTTGAGCTTATTGAGCAGCTCCTGGTGCTCCTTTGTTTTCTTCTGCTGTGGGCGAATGACCATGAAGTACATGATGACAAATATCAGAATGAACGGGAGTAGGGTCATCATCGAGTTGGGCCCGCCGAGCCCCGGCGCGGCTTGCGCAAATGCAATATCGCTCATGGATCCTCCTCAAATTATTCAGTCATAGAGAGGCTTCAAATCCCGACGTCGGGTCCAGAAATCGGATCGGCCTTCGCGAATGGCCTCACGACACATTTCCATAAGCCGATGGTAAAAGTAAAGGTTGTGGAGGCTATTCAATTGCGACGACAGAATTTCACCGGCCATGTAGAGATGGCGCAAGTAGCCCCGAGAAAAATTACGGCAGCAATAGCAAGCACAGTTCTCGTCCGGTGGCCTGGGATCGTTGGCGAATTCAGCGCGCTTGATGCTGAGTTTGCCCTGGGATGTAAACAGCGTGCCGTTCCTCGCGTTGCGCGTGGGGATGACGCAGTCGAACATGTCGAAACCGGCCCGCACCCCTTTGAGAATATCCTGCGGCTGCCCTACTCCCATCAAGTACCGCGGGCGGTTTTCCGGTAAGAGTGCCACCGTAAAAGCGCCGATGGATTGAAGCAACTCTTCCCCTTCGCCAACCCCCAATCCTCCCACTGCGAAACCGTCGAAGGGCATCGGCGTCATCTCTCGAACGCACCAATCGCGCAGGTTCTCGTCCATACCGCCCTGAACGATGCCGAACATCAGTTGGTCTTTTCGAGCATGAACTTTCAGGGACCGTTCCGCCCAACGAATGGTTCGCCCGGTGGAAGTTCGAACATATTCCCGCGTCGCATCATGCGGGATGCATTCGTCGAGCACCATTGCAATGTCGCTGCCGAGTGATTCCTGGATCTCCACCACCTTTTCTGGCGTGAGCAGATGAGTGGAGCCATCCAAGTGGGATTGAAAATGCGCCCCTTCCTCGGCAATACGCCGCATGGCCCCTAAACTGAAAACCTGATACCCGCCGCTGTCGGTCAAAATCGGCCCATCCCAACCCATGAAGCGATGCAAACCACCCAGCTCTCGAATCAAATCCGCACCCGGCCGAAGATAGAGATGGTAGGTATTACCGAGAACAATCTGGCAACCCGTTTCTTTTAAATCTCTGGGTAGCATCGCCTTCACCGTTCCCTGCGTCCCGACCGGCATGAAGGTAGGCGTCTCCACAACGCCATGGGCAGTGATCAGGCGACCGAGACGAGCCTTGGTCGCCGCATCTTTTTTTATTACTTCAAAGGGAGCAGTCATCTTCCGATTTTCGATTTTTGATTTTCGCTTCAATGTAAAATCGGCAATTTAAAATGCCAATATTAAAGAATCAACATCGCATCTCCGTAGCTATAAAACCGATACTGCATCTTGATCGCTTCGGCGTAGGCCCGCCGTACCTGTTCCAGGCCGGCAAACGCGGCCACGAGAATCAAGGGCGTCGAACCTGGAAGATGAAAGTTGGTGATCAGAGCGTCAATGACGCGAAACCGGTCCCCCGGACGGATATACAGACGCGCGATACCTTCATCCTTCTCTACTTTGCCTTTCTGCAGGGCGATCCACTCCAATGCGCGCGTGCTGGTCGAACCGACCGCCACCACCCGATGGCCGGCTTGTTTGGTCCGATTGATTTTATCCGCCGTCTCGGTGGAGAGTACGTACCGCTCCCCTTCCATCCGATGGTTTTCGACCCGCTCTTCACGCACCGGTTGGAAAGTACCCGGCCCCACGTGCAGGGTCAATAGAGCGCGATCAATTCCGGCTGCCCGCAAACGCTCCAACAACTCAGGAGTAAAATGAAATCCCGCCGTCGGCGCTGCAATGGCGCCATCATTTGCAGCATAGACCGTTTGATAGCGCTCCCAGTCGAGCGCGGCCGCTTCGCGGTTGCGCGTGATATAGGGAGGCAGAGGCGGTTCGCCGAGAGCTTGCAGTAGGTCGCGAAAGTCGCCGGAATGATGAAATCCCAATCCGAAACGGCCGCGGCCCATGTCGCCGATGACCTGCGCCGTCATGCCGTTCGCAAAAATAATTCGGCTCCCGACCTGCGGCTTCTTGGCGCTATCGACGAGAGCCAGCCAAAGGCTGCGCCTTTCGGGGAATGGTTCGAGGAGCAAGACTTCCACCTTGCCGCCGCTCGCTTTTGTGCCATGCAGCCGAGCCGGGAAAACCTTGGTGTCGTTCAAGACCAGCAGATCGCCCGGTTCAAGAAAATTTTCCAAGTCTGCGAAGACGCTGTGAGTCAGCTCACCGCTCCGTCGCTCAAGCACGAGGAGACGCGACCTTTGCCGGTCCCGGCTCGGATAGGCGGCAATCAAAGATTCCGGGAGCGCGTAATTGAATTCCTTAAGGTCCATAAAAAATAAATGTGATTCCGGCGCGCGAGGGTGACCTCGAAGTCCTCTCACCCAGGTCAGGTCGAAGGCTGCGACGGAAGGAACAGCTTGAATTGGATCAAAGATGTAATGTCGGGCAGGTTACAACGTCATGTATCATTCTTCTTCAGAAACGGTGTGAGCAAGTCGATAGGCACGGGAAAAATGGTCGTTGAATTTTTCTCCGATGCCACCTCGACGAGGCTTTGAAGGAAACGGAGCTGTAACGCCATGGGTTGTTTGCCGATAACCTCGGCCGCGTCCGCCAGCTTCTGTGAGGCCTGAAATTCTCCCTCGGCATGAATGACCTTGGCGCGCCTTTCCCTCTCCGCTTCCGCCTGTTTGGCCATGGCCCGTTGCATTTCCTGGGGAAGATCGATGTGCTTCAGCTCGACGAGCACGACTTTGATCCCCCAGGGGTCGGTCTGGGCGTCCAGAATCTCCTGAATGCGGGTGTTGATCTTTTCCCTCTCGGCCAAGAGCTCGTCCAACTCACCTTGCCCGCAGACGCTCCGCAGCGTTACCTGCGCGAGCTGGGAGGTCGCAAAGAGGTAATTCTCCACTTCCCTGACCGCCCGATTCGGGTCCAATACTCGAAAGTAGAGCACCGCATTGACTTTCACCGACACGTTGTCGCGGGTGATGACGTCCTGCGGTGGAATGTCCATGGTCACGGTGCGAAGATCCATTTTCACCATCTTTTCAATGCCAGGAATCACATAAACCATCCCCGGCCCCCGCGCCCCCACCATACGGCCCAGTCTAAAAACAACCGCCCGTTCGTATTCCTTAAGAATTTTTATTCCGCTGATAATGAGAATAACGACGATAATAAAAAACGTTGCAAGCGGTCCGACTCCAAACATGGC
>Ga0209056_10002242_pt1 | contig 20979 bp, 19 predicted proteins | sample GraSoiAngelo_114_FD_185876 | JGI IMG/M metagenome (GOLD analysis project Ga0209056, IMG submission 185876) | Grasslands soil microbial communities from the Angelo Coastal Reserve, California, USA - 14_0903_13_40cm (SPAdes) (version 2) | ecosystem: Environmental > Terrestrial > Soil > Grasslands...
CCCCGCCGAAGGACTGGCGGAGAAGCGAGGCCAGATTCGCGATTCGTTCTTGGGCGCGTTGCGACACGTGTTGGATTTCATGGCCGAAGAGCCGTGCGGCCGTGAGCAGGAGAGGGATGACGACGAGTGTGAAGACCGCCAGCCGCCACTCAAGGACAAACAGCATTACGGTAATGCCGGCGACGGTGAGTGCGGTTCCGATGAAATCGAGCAGGCCGACGAGCAGCGCGCTCTGCACGACCTGCGTGTCCTGCAGGCTGCGGGTAATGAGATCACTGCTGGTCCATCCTGCGAAGCGGTCGAGGGACCACCGCTGGACCCGCTGGAACACAAGCCGCCGGATGTCGGCGATGACCCGGTGCCCCAAGAAGAGGCCGAAGTACAACTGCCCATACAGCAAGAGACTACGCAGCCCCAAGACGGCCAGAGCTACCAATGCCGCGCGATTGAGAACCGCCACGCTTCCCGTCCGGATGATCTCGTCAACGGTCACGCCCGCGTACCGCGGAATGAATAGCTGTGTGCCCGTGAGCAGGATCATCGAGATCAGACCGCTGGCGAGGTGGGCCCAGTAGGGAGCAATGAAGGTCGCGAGGCGCCTCATGGACGTTTTCCCAGCGAAGTCGTCGCCAGTGTCAGCGCGCGTTCAGCGATTCGCGCCGCAGCGCCCGTCGATGACGCGTAGAGTGCGCGCAGCTCGGTCCTCATCGTCTTCCGGCGTCCTTCGTCATCCAACAGATCACAGACGCGGTTCGCCAGTTCTGTGGGCGTCCACCTGCCAATCCACTCCGGCGCGATCGCCTTCCCGGCCCGGAGGTTTGGCAACGCCAGCAGCCTGGGTCGTGCGAAGTATCGCCGGGCCGCCACCCGCTTGATCATCCGGCCGACGCCGGGGATGCGCCCAATCCATTCTAGCAGCCCCTCGGCGGGCACGCGGTCGATGAACTCTAACGGCACAATTGCCGCGAACGGCACCCCGAGCATTGCCAGTTCTACCGTGCTGGTGCCAGGGAAGGTGAGCGCGAGGTCGCTGCGCGCCAGAGCCGTCCATGGGTCGCGCGTAATCCAGACGATATTCAGCGCGGGCCACCGGGCGGTCACGTCCATTCGCATTGCTGTGAGGAACTCTGGGGACAGGAACTCAGCGGCAATGACCTGAAAGGTTACATGCGGCCGACTGGCTTGCAGAGCATCGGCGACCCGCAACAGGTACGGAAGCAGCGCACGGACGTATCGATCCCGGCTCCCTGGTAGAAGAGATACGGTCACATTTTTCCCCTCGCTCCCTGGAGCAGGGGGAGAGGGTATGATCGCATCTATCCTCGGATCCCCGGTGACGACAATCTTCTCTTCCGGAACGCCGCGCGTCCTGAGCTGTTTCGCCAGATCCTCCGAGGTCGCAAAGATCCTTGCATACGCACTATGCCGCCGCGCCACGAGCACTGTCTCCGCAAATGCGCATGCCGGAATTCGGAGGCGCCGGGCGATCCGGGCAGAGAGCCACAGATCTCCTCCCAAGTGGATGACCGAACCTCGAGGGGCCGCATCCAACCGGAACCTCCCGAGGGCGAGGCGTACGCCCTCGGTCGGGGTCAGGATGCGGTCGAACAAGTGCCAGGTTTTGACCACATCTACTTCTCTGCCCCCGGCGAACTGGGTTGGAGACAGCACCAGCGTGAGTCGGAGGTCGGAGGGCCCGATCTCTCTGGCTGCCCTGGCGACGGGGCGCACCCAGCCGGTCAGTTCACCTGGGCCGTTGCCGGCCAGCACGAGTTCTGTGGTCAACGTCGAACCACCCGTAGTGTGGGTACGTAGTAGGCAAGCGGCACATCTCTCGATTATAGTGTCCGCGACGGGGGTGGGCAAATGAGCCGATTCCGACCTGCAGTGCGCGCGGTTATCGCGCTGTTGATCTTGGTACTGCCCCTAGGGGCTGAGGCTCAGGACATCACGGGGTTGATCAAGATCTTTGGGATCGGGTACGTTGTGGATCGGTACTCGGAGCCCCTGAATAACTTCGTGAACACATTGTTGAGCAATAGAGGGGTAGCTGTCCGCGAGAAGACGAAGGTTGTCCCAGTTCTCTCGATCGGTGTGGGCCAAGCCAGTTACATCGGTGCGGCGCAAGTCTCAGGTCCCGTGAACGCGCTGAAGAAAGTGCGAGCGGTAGGGCAGTTAGAGGCCGACTTCAACTCGGTCTTCCGGATAAAGGCTCTGGTTCCCATCGATAGCACAAACCCCATTAAGGACGGCATCAGACGTGTGCCGGGAGTCGGAGTCACCGCCGTCATCGACATCCGGATCTAATGTTGCCGTTCACGCGGATGTCGAGGGGCTCAGCGCATCTAGCGAGGGCGCTGATCGGTGGTCTCGCGTTCTGTCTCTCTCTGGTGCTTATGCCGCGATCCGGCGTTGCTGCTCAAGAAGGTCCTCCGCTCGTGGTCGACGCCGACCAGGTCGTCTACGACGATACCACGCAGACCGTGGAGGCGACTGGAAACGTCTCTTTGAGTTATCGAGGTATTCGAATCAAAGCAGATTTCACACACATCGAACTGCGCGAGGAGCGCGCGGAGGCCCGCGGGCATGTGGTGGTCGTAGATAGCACCGGGCGGGAGTTGCGGGGTGATGCGCTAGTCTACAATGCCCGAGACCAGATCATCGAATTGACGCAGGCAGAAGTGATCGTCAACGGCGTCTACATCAGGAGCGGCCGAATCGAAGCATCACCTGGGTTGATCGTTGCACGTGAGAGCACTCTCACAACCTGCGATCCGGCACACCCATTGTACCGCGTGACCGCCTCGAGCCTTGAGGTCATTCCGGGGGAGCGGGCGGTGCTGAACGGCGCGACGCTGTGGGTGGGTCGTTACGGGATCATCTCATTGCCGACTCTGATCGTATCGTTACGCGATCCGAAGGCGACGGCGGGCAGCTTTCCCAGTGTTGGATACACCAGTATTGATGGTCTGTACTTCGCATATCGTTTTGCCTTTTTTATTGGCGCGCCGCTGGCATACGTCTCAACCAGCCTCGGCACGCTGGCGCAGCGCGCGGAAGTCGGGCTTGAGCTGGAACGCCCACTGGGCTCTCTACCGCTCTCACTGATCGCAGCCGGCAGTGCGGGCTGGCACCATGAGTCGGGATTAAACATTCAGACTACGAGACTGCAATATGATGTTGGAGTCAAAACCTCTACCATTCAGTTCGGTCCGCAGACCGGCTGGCAGACGACCTGGAAATGGACTGACACCGCGTATGGAACCGGTGACCGACAGGGAGTACTGCGTTTAAGCTCGGCGGTGACGAACCGTCTGGCGGACGACACAACGCTCACGCTCGGCCGGAACGTGCTGCGCGTGTACCCGGCCACATCGTCCGCACCACCACCCCCTCCTCTAGCGATAGACTTTATCAACCCAGAAGACCTGATCGATGAGCTGCGCCTGGAGTATGCGAAGACCGGCACACGGGGGGATGCCACCGCCACGACGTTCAAGACAGGCACTTTCTACGACTACTTGCCCAACACGCTATCGACCAACACGACGTCGGTGACTGTCACGTATGGAGAACGGGTTCTCAATCACTATCACTGGCAGTTGGAACCAGAGTACAACCTGGACAAGCATTTCGTGACATTGATCAGCGACACCGGCATCGCGCTTGGTTCCGACGTCTATTTCACCGTGCAGGCGAAATATGAGACAGCCACCCCGCGGTTTGAGGATCTAGACTACATTGTGACAACCCAAATTCGCAGCTGTTTTGAACTCTCCATTAAGTATCGACAGGTCCGTCAGGAACTGTGGATCTCTCTTGGCATCTCGCCATCACCGGTGTGGCAGACGCAGTACCAGTCTGAGAGACCCAACCATGTGATTTGTGACTCGTGACTTGCGAATAAGCGAGGGTTGCGATTCACCATTCACGAATCACGATTCACAATGAAGGTTCGCATCAACCCATCTATCTTCCGCGAGTACGACATTCGCGGCGTCGTCGGCCGGGATCTGACGCCCGACGTCGCCGAGGCGATCGCGCGCGCTTATGCGACGTATTTGCGCTCCCGGCTCCCGGATCCCGGCTCCCGGATCCTGGTCGTTGTTGGCCGCGACAACCGGGAGAGTTCGCCCTGGATCCGCGACTCGGTCGTGCGGGTCCTGCGGGCCAGCGGCTGCGACGTCGTCGATATCGGCACCGTCATTACGCCGGTGTTCTATTTCGCCCGGGTTCACTATGGCATCGACGGCGGCGTCATGATCACGGCCAGCCACAACCCGCCTGAGTTCAACGGGTTCAAACTCGCCCATGGATTTGGAACCATCTTTGGAGACGAGATTCAGGCGGTCCGCCGCCTGGCTGATGCGGGAGAGACCATTTCGGGGAACGGCGCAGTGGAAGAGCGAGACGTGGTTCCGGCCTACCGGAGCATGCTAAAGCAAAAGATCATGCTAGGTCCCCGCCGGCTGAGGGTCGTGCTGGACTGCGGGAACGGCACCGCCAGTCTTATGGCTCCCCAGGTCCTGGAAGATCTCGGCGTCGATCTGATTCGGCTGTACTGTGACTCTGATCCCAGTTTTCCACATCACCATCCCGACCCGGTACAACCGGAGAACCTGCGTGATCTCATCGCCACAGTGCGACGGGAACATGCCGACGTGGGCATCGGGCTGGATGGGGATGGGGACAGAATCGGGGTCGTAGACGACCGCGGGGAGATCATCTGGGGCGACACCTTGATGATTCTTTTCTGGCGCGAAATTCTGCCCAAGCATCCCGGCGAGGTCGGAATCGTTGAAGTGAAGTGCTCTCAGGCGCTGTATGAGGAGATTGCGCGGCTGGGCGGAAAGCCAATGTTTTACAAGACCGGCCATTCCCTCATCAAAGCCAAGATGAAGGAATTGAGCGCCGTCTTCACGGGCGAGATGTCTGGTCACATGTTCTTCGCAGACGAGTACTATGGCTACGATGACGCAGTGTACGCTGCCGCGAGGCTGCTGCGGGCATTGTCCAACACTGACAGGAGGCTGTCCGGGCTACTGGCCGATGTCCCACGGTACCACATCACGCCGGAAGTTCGCGTCGACTGCCCCGACGAGGTAAAGTTCGACATCGTCCGACAAGTGACGCGAGATTTCACGCGCGCCTATGAGGTTGTCGACGTCGATGGCGCCCGAGTGCTGTTCGGCGACGGCTGGGGCCTCATTCGGGCGTCGAATACACAGCCGGCCCTGGTGTTACGGGCCGAGGCCAAAACTGAGCAGGCGCTTGAGAAAATAAAGCGAGCGCTCGAAGCTGAACTGAAGAAGTTTCCCGAAGTCGGGTCGATTCGCTGGTAAATGATCTACTTCTAGGCGCTCCCGACCCACTTCACCCACGGAATCGTGTCTTTGACCGTATTGTGAAATCTCTGATCCCCCGTCCAGAACTCACATCGGTAGCGCTCCGCCAGGGCGAGATAATGGCAGTCGTATGTCGAGGAAAGTTTGAACCGGTGGGCCAGTTCCATAGCACGATCCGAAATTCCCGGTTCCTCCCTCATCTCGATCGAGAATCCCAGGACTATCCTGAGGGCCGCCCTGGCAGCGGTCAGGTCCAGTTCTCCGCGAACAACGCGCCGATATATGGCATTGGTCACTTCCGCCACCAGCAGACACGGTGCGAGAAGCCGGGTGCCTGCCCGCGCCCACCCAAGCGCCAGAGTCAAAGCCTTATCGCTGTAAGGTTCGGGAATCGCCCACATGGCGGCCAGGCTGGCGTCAACTACCGCGTCGCTCATCGTGCAGCGCGCTGCTCTCTAGTTTCGCGAATGAGCTCGGCAGAGCTGACCGTGAACACTTGACCGCGGAAGGTTCGAGTCTGGAAGCGACGGGCGGCCGCCACCGCATTTTCCGCGAGACCGGTACCCTCTCCAGCAGGCTGTCGCTCCCCATCCCGCGCGAGTTGGGCGGTAATCGCCCGGAGGCAGTAGTCGGAGATCGAAACGTCCCGCCTCGCTGCCGCGGTTTTGACTCGACGGCGGGTCGCGTCGGGAAGATAGATGTTGAGGCGTGCTACGGCCGATTCTGTTTGATGTCTCCTTGGCACGAGTCTTCACCTCCGTCTCGTTACTATAGCACTAAAGCACTATAGTGTCAATTTACTGGCCGGCGCTAGTTATTTGCGCCCAGAACTCCTGCGAAGTAGGCTATGCCGTCCGGTGAGGAGAATAATGCCACGCGATGAAAGCCCTGGTCCTCGCCGGAGGGAAAGGCACGCGTCTGCGGCCGCTGACCTACACCACGGCCAAGCAGCTTATCCCAATCGCCAACAGGCCAATCCTCCATTATGTGATGGAGCACATTCGCGCCGCCGGAATCCGCGACGTGGGAATCGTCATCTCCCCTGAGACAGGTCAGCAGGTGCGGGAAGCGCTCGACCACGCGGGCTTTGATGTCCACCTGACCTACCTCGTGCAACAAGAGCCGCTTGGGCTTGCGCACGCGGTGAAGATCAGCCGGGACTTCCTCGATGATCAACCGTTCGTCATGTACTTGGGAGATAATCTCATTGGTCAGGGCCTCCGGCCCCTTGTCGAGGCCTTCGAACGGGCTCGTCCCGATGCCCTGGTGTTGCTGAAAGTGGTGAACGATCCCAGGATGTTCGGGGTCGCCGAGCTGGACGGCAGCGGGAAGGTCCGCCGGCTGATCGAGAAGCCCAAGGATCCCGCCAGCAACCTGGCCCTCGTCGGCGCCTATCTGTTCGGTCCGGCCATTCACGCGGCCATCGACCGGCTGGAACCGTCGTGGCGAGGAGAGTTAGAAATCACCGACGCGATCCAGCGGCTCGTGGACGAAGGCCGGACCGTTCACAGCTCAATCCTGGAGAGCTGGTGGCTGGATACGGGCAAGAAGGACGACCTGCTCGAGGCGAATCGTGTCGTCCTTGACGAGTGGATCCAGCGCGATGTCAAGGGTGTAGTCGATGATGGCAGCCAGGTCATCGGACGGGTCGTGTTGGAGGAAGGCGCAACTGTGCGGCGGAGCCAGATTCGCGGTCCGGCCGTCGTGGGCGCGGGAACGGTCATCGAGGAGGCTTTCATTGGACCGTACACGAGCATTGGATCGCACTGCTCAATCACTGGTTCAACATTAGAGCACTGCGTTCTGCTGGATGGGGTGCGAGTGGAAGGCATTCAGCGGTTGGAGGACAGCATTATCGGAAAGGACGCCGTCGTGCGGCGTCTTCACGGCAAGCACCAGGCCGTGCGGCTGATGCTCGGAGATGACGCCGAGGTACTCCTCTAGATGGCATTTCGGTTCTCCCGGCAGTCCATTCCTGATGTCGTCCTCGTTGAAGGGGACCGTTTCAGCGATGCTCGAGGATTTTTCATGGAGACCTATCGTCATTCCGAGTTTGCGGCGGGGGGAATTCCTGTGCGCTTCCCCCAGTTGAGCTACTCACGTTCGAAGAATGCGGTGCTGAGGGGGCTTCATTACCAGATGCGCCCAAAGGCCCAGGCAAAGCTCATCTCTGTGGTGCGCGGTGAGATTTTTGACGTCGTCGTGGATATCCGCCATGGCTCCCCCGCGTATGGAGGCTGGATCAGCGCGATTCTCTCCGACGGAGGTCACACGATGTTGTATGTCCCGGAGGGATTTGCGCACGGTTTCTGCGTCCTCAGTGGTGAGGCAGATGTCATGTACGCATTGACGGCTGAACACGATCCCGCGCTCGATAGGGGGATTCTCTGGAGTGATCCTCGGATTGGCATCTCGTGGCCCATCCGGAACCCGATTCTCTCGCAAAAGGACGCCTCGCTGCCTCCGCTGGAGGCCGCAGACAACAACTTTGAGTACGAGGCGAAAGGATGAAGACGGTCCTGGTTACGGGTGGCTGCGGGTTCATGGGGAGTCATTTTATCAGGCTGTTAGAGCGTCAGAGGGATTGGCGCGTGGTCAACCTGGATAAGTTGACGTACGCAGGGGATCAGGAAAGGCTCGAGGCCATCCCGAATGATGCCCGCTACCAGTTTGTGAGAGGCGATATCATCGATCGACAACTCGTGCACGAGTTGTTCGAGAACGAACACCCCTGGGCTGTCGTCAACTTTGCCGCTGAGTCCCATGTGGACCGGAGCATCCTGGATCCAGGACCTTTCTTACAGGCCAACGTGGTCGGGACCCAGATCCTGCTCGAGGCTACCCGCACATGCCGCGTGGATCGATTCGTGCAGGTTTCCACGGATGAAGTCTACGGCGATACCGAGGGCAGAGAGCCATCTCTGGAGGACAGCCCGCTCCGGGCGAGCAGTCCATACGCGGCGAGCAAGGCGGCGGCTGATCTCATTTGTCTTGCCTATCGGCGCACCTATGATACGCCGGTGCTGATTGTCCGAAGCTCGAACAACTACGGGCCTTTCCAGTTTCCTGAGAAGCTTATCCCTCTGATCATTCGGAACTCCCTAAAAAACCAAGAGTTGCCGGTCTATGGCGACGGAGGGCAGCGACGGGACTGGCTGCATGTGGATGACAGCGCCCGCGGGTTCCTGGACGTCCTGCGCGAAGGGACGCCAGGGGAGATCTACAACATAGCTACCGGGAGCCTGCGGACGAACATGGAGATCGTCCGCGAAATCTGCGCCCTGCTCGCCCGACGCGCAGGCCTGGATCTCGACGGCCTGCTTTCCCGCGTTCGGTATGTCGACGATCGTCCCGGCCACGACCGCTGTTACGAGATGAACACGCGAAAGATTCGTAAGGAACTGGGATGGACTCCAGACGTGACACTTGACGCCGGGTTAGAGCTGACCGTGCAGTGGTACATTGACCACCAGCACTGGTTGGAACACGTGGTGTCAGGTGAATACCAGGCCTACTATGATGCGGTCTACGCGCGCACCTGGCAGCAGAAGCAATCGTAAATCGAATCGCGGCGTCTTGTCCCGATGCCGCATTTGTGGCTGCCAGACACTGGAGAAGTTTCTCTCTCTTGGCCCCAGCCCATTAGCAAACAATTTTCTCACCGCCGAGCAGCTTCGACGGCCGGAGCCGTATTTTCCGCTGGACGTCGGTTTTTGCACTACCTGTTGGCTCGTCCAACTGGCCGATGTCGTGCCACCGGAGGCTATGTTTACGGAGTACCTCTATCTGACTGGGGCGTCCCAGCCGATGCGTCTCCACTTCGCCGGGCTGGCGGCGGATCTCGTGGAAAGGTTCAGCCCGCCGCGGGGCGGTCTGATCGTCGATATCGGCAGCAATGACGGAACATTCTTAGAACAGGCGCAAGCGCATGGGCTGCGGGGTCTGGGGGTCGAACCGGCCGCGAATGTCGTCGCCGTCGCTCAAGCGCGCGGCGTAGAGACGCTCAACGCGTTCTTCAACGCGGAGGTCGCCGAGCGCATTGTTAGGGAGAAGGGTCCCGCGAAGGCGGTCGTGGCCACAAATGTCTTCGCCCATGTACACGATCTTGACGGGTTCGTCGCGTCGATGGTCCGGCTTCTGGCCGAAGATGGCGTGTTTGTGATCGAAGTCCCGTATGTGGTGGATATGCTGGACAGGCTAGAGTTCGACACCATTTACCATGAACATCTGTCCTACTTTGGTGTCCGACCGCTGACCCTGCTCTTTGAACGGTTTGGGCTGCAAGTAACCCACGTGAGCCTTCTGAAGGTTCACGGGGGATCGATTCGCGTGTATGTGCAACGCTCCCCAGGTCCCCCTCCGTCGCGGGCAGTCTCAGAACTTGTGGCCAAGGAAACCGCCGAGGGGTTCGGCACATCGGACACGTATCAACGGTTTGCGCAGCGAGTACAAACGCTCAAGGATGAGTTGGCGGGACTGCTCGGCCAGCTGAAAACGCAGGGAGCCAGGATCGTTGGCTACGGGGCGCCCGCCAAGGGGAACACCCTACTAAATTTCTGCAAGGTCGGTCCTGACCTCTTGGAATACCTTGTGGATACTACGCCGTTCAAGCAAGGACGCTTTTCGCCGGGGATGCACATCCCGGTCTTTCCTGAGGAGCGGTTTCACAACGAACCTCCTGATTATGCCCTCATTCTCGCCTGGAACTATGCGGAGGAGATCTTGGAGAAGGAGACAGTGTTTCGGCATCAGGGTGGAAAGTTCATCATCCCGATTCCTCGTCCCACCCTGGTCTAGAGTTGCAGTCTATGAGGATTGCCGTGGTGGGCAGCACCGGACAACTAGGTAGTGACGCGGCGCAGGTGTTCTCGTCACAGGGCCATCAAGTCGTGCCCCTCACTCATCAGGCCGTTGAGGTCGCCGATCTTGACGCTGTGCGGGCCGCCCTACAGCCCATTGAGGCGGACGTGGTGTTGAATTGCGCCGCTTATGTACGGGTAGACGAAGCGGAAGAGCGGGTGGCGGAGGCGTTCAGGGCAAACGCCGTTGGGGCGTTCAACGTCGCAAAAGTCTGCAGTGAGCAAGGGGCCGTCTGCGTCTATCCGAGTACCGACTTTGTGTTCGACGGTGAGAAGGATGGCGGATATACCGAAGCTGATGCGCCGCGACCCATTAATGTTTACGGGGCCTCAAAGCTCGCTGGCGAGTACCTCGTACGCCAAGCCTGTAAGGATTGGATGATCGTGCGGATGGCCAGCCTATTCGGGAAGTCCGGGGCCCGAGGCAAGAGTGGTAACTTCGTTGAGACGGTGCTTCGGAAGGCGCGCGGTGGCGAGACGCTGCGGGTGGTATCCGACACTCGCATGTCACCGACCTACACGATGGATGTGGCACAGGCCCTGGAGGGTCTCATCGCAACGGAAGCGCGGGGTATGTTCCACGCGGCCAACGCGGGGTCGTGCACATGGTACGAATTCGCTTGCAGGGCGATTGCGCTGGTGGGAATACAGGCGCACGTGGAGCCGGTCTCAGCGTCGGAGTACCCGACACGGGCCCGCAGACCCGCCAACTCTGCCCTGCGGAGCGACCGTTTTGAAAGGGCAATCGGGGAAGCCCTCCGGCCGTGGGATCAAGCCCTGAAGGCGTACCTCAAGGAAAAGGGACACACGGGATGAGAATTAAGGCGATGTCGAGCGGTTTGCTGTCTGCCGCATTCTAGACTGGAGCGATGCCTAAACGATGTCAAGCCAGGCCTTGATTTTGGGTGCAGGGGTCACGGGTTTGGCGGCGGGGACTGCGTCTGGGTTACCAGTTTTCGAGGCGACGGACGTACCGGGCGGAATCTGTTCTTCGTACTACATGCGCCCTGGGGATTCTGCGCGATTACCAGTCCCTCCGCCCGACGAAGAGGTCTACCGGCTCGAAATCGGCGGCGGGCACTGGATCTTCGGCGGAGACTCCGCGGTGCTGCGGTTCATCCAGTCGCTGGCCCCAGCGCGCCGATATACTCGAAGCTCTGCTGTGTATTTTCCAGACGGCCAACGTTTGGTCCCATACCCCATCCAGAACAACTTGGCCGCCCTTCCGAGTGAAACACGAGAGCAGGCTGTTCAAGAAATTGTCGAGTTGAGTCAGAAGAAGCACTCCGTCGCCACGATGGCCGATTGGCTCCGCGCGAGTCTTGGGGAAACCTTGTGTGGATTGTTTTTCTTTCCGTTTCATGACCTGTATACCGCAGGGTTATATACGTCGATCGCCGCACAGGACGCCTACAAGTCGCCGATCGATCTCTCCCTGGTGATCAAAGGAGCCTTCAACGAGGCACCGGCAGCAGGGTACAATGTAACGTTCATGTACCCGGAAGAGGGATTGAATGCTCTGGCGCAGCGGATGGCGGCACAGGCGAACGTCAAGTATGGAAAGCGTGTGGCCGGCATCGACCCGGACCTTCGCGTCGTGCGGTTTGACGACGGGAGCGTTGTCAACTACGACCTCTTGCTATCCACGTTACCGCTGAATCGGATGATCGGCCTGACCGGCCTGCGCGTCGATAGTGCGGCCGATCCGGCCACTTCAGTGCTTGTGGCAAATATCGGGGCTCATCGAGGGGATCGATGTCCGGACGCCCACTGGTTATACATCCCACGCTCTGAGGCCGGATTTCACCGGGTCGGTTTCTATAGCAATGTGGATCGGTCTTTTCTGCCGGCGTCCCATCGGGAGCGCAATGATCGCGTGGCCATCTACGTGGAGAAAGCGTACCAGGATGGCAAGGCTCTGAGCGCAGCTGACTCCGCCAACACCTGCCGAGCAATCGTGCGTGAGTTGCAGTCTTGGGGTTTCATCGGCGAGGTGGAGGTGGTGGATCCCACCTGGATCGACGTGGCTTACACGTGGGCGTGGCCGGGGTCGACCTGGAGAGGTAAGGCCCTCAAGATGTTGGACGAACACGGGATCTTGCAGGTGGGTCGTTACGGCCGATGGGTCTTCCAGGGGATCGCGGATTCGATTCGCGACGGCTTGGTTGCAGGTGCTGCCTTTCGCGCGGGTGCTGGCAAGCGACTGCGCGTTACAACGTCGGACGCTGGAGCCTGATAATGGCCGCCCGCATTTGCTACCTTCTGGCAGGGTATGGACACACTGGTGGGAGCATGGTTCTGTACAAATTCATGGACAAGCTTAGTGAGCGCGGTTATGAGGTATATGCCGTGACGCCGAACGACAGCACCAAGTGGAGGCCGGGGTATTCAGGAGAGGTCGTCAAGCGATTCGAGAGCGGACAGCCCCGCCAGTCGGTTCTTGAACGGCTCCCGTTCGTGCGCCGTTTGCGCCAGGTCAAGCTCTCGCCGTTTGGTCCGGTTGAGGATTTGCATTGGCAGACTAGCCGCCTGATGAAGAGGTGGGTTCCGTCCGAGTTCACCGTCGCAACTTATTGTACCACCGCGTACGCCGGATACATGCTCATGGACAAGACCCTCCCGCTATACCACATGCAGCACTATGAGGAACTCATCTTTGAAACGGAACTTGAAGCCAAAATCGCGAGACTCACCTACTTTTTGCCTCTCAAACTGATTGCGAATTCCGCCTGGTTGAAGGATCAGGTGCTGTCTCGCACGGGGCGCAATTCGTACTTTCTAAACCCAGGACTTGAGACACGTGTCTTCTATCCACGGGAACGCACGGCGCAGAAATATGAGAAGGCGACGCGATTTACCATTCTGTCATATTACTCCCCAACAAAGTTCAAGGCGTGGGACGATGCGGTTAAAGCGATGAAGATCGTCTTGGGGAAAGCTAGAGATCGTGTGGATTGGGTCGTCTTTGGCGGTGCGCCGGTCTCCCTCCCCAGTCTTCCCGTAAGGTTCGTGGGTAGAGTTTTTGAGGATCACTTAGCGGACCTGTACAGTTCTGCGCAGGTGTGTTTCATGAACTCATGGTATGAGAGCTTCCCATTTCCACCATTGGAAGCCATGGCATGCGGGGCCGCTGTCGTCACAACCCGATTCGGGACAGAAGATTACGCTTTCGATGGAGAGAATTGCCTGGTGGTCCCGCCTAAGTCTCCAGAGACGCTCGCTGAAGCTATCTTGCGCCTCGTGGATGATCGGTCTCTTGCAAAGCGTCTCGCCGAGGCGGGACCGGAAACCGCCCGTCGTTTCGACTGGGAAACCGCGGCAGACAACTTGGAGAGGATCCTCGCAGAGGCACGAGTGGATGCTAAGGTGGTTGGGAACGTGTCCTCTCCTGCAGGCAGGACCCCGTAGGCGAGATACTCACGGCGGGCGGGGGTGACCAAACTTGAGAATCACACAGTATGCCAGAGCTTCTGGAAGAGGCGAGCGTTTGGTGTTGCAGACTGACTGGGAGACCGCGAAGCGAAGCAGAGACTTTGTATTGCTCGCACACGTTCAGCGCTATGAGTGGGTTATACAGGAACTGCGCCGTCACTCGGTAGTTCCCAGAACGCTTCTGGACATGGGCTGTGGAACCGGCTACGGGACTAACAGGCTTGCCCAAGAGACGGGGGTCCCCTTCGTAGCAGGTATCGACATCTCCCCGGAAGGCATAGCGTGGGGTCGAAGCCATTATGGAGTACGCCCTAACCTATGGTTCAAACAGATGAATGCGCTTTCCCTCACGTTTCCTAGCCGGTTCTTCGATGTAGTCGTGTCGTTCGACGTGTTGGAGCATTTGACGGAGCAGCAGCAGCACGTCTTCCTGCAAAACATGGCCAATGTCGCGACGACATCCGGAACGTGTTATGTTGGGTGCCCAAATGGGAGCGTAAGTCAGCGAAACTGGATCCACCATAAACACGAGCCGTCTGCGGAAGAATTCGCGGCAATTCTAGGTAGCTACTTTGGCGGCGTGCAGTTGTTGTGCCAGGATCTATCCATCGATGGCGTGAGGACGCAGGATCAGTGGCACGACTACCTTATCAGGCAGGTCGCGGGATTCATTCGGCTTCCAGTTCGTCAGCAAGCGATATACGACAACCTCGGCATCTTCAACGACCGGTGTGAGAGCGCCTTTGGCCTTCTCGCAATCTGTACGAAACCGAAAGAGGCAGCCCACGTCACGGGCCAGGGTGCCGAGCTAGGCGACGCCAATTCGCGAAGCAATATCCAAGAGTCCTCGAGATCGCTAGCAACGTGAGAAGGTTGCGTACGGGAATGGTTGTGTCGAGCAAGCCGGTCCATGTGCGGAAGGTACGAGTTGAACCGGGTCATCGATCTTCGTGAGACGCCGCCTGCTGGCCGCCGGGCCGCTCATGAAGAATACTCGAGAAAACGGGGTGCTCGGCGAGTGCTCGACTCGCATGCATTCGCCTTTATCACCGTGGTCAACAACGAGACGCAGTATGCCACGTGCCTTCGCTACATCGACGCACTCCAGGTTCCGCCTAGGTACTCGGTGGAAAAAATTGCGGTCTTTGGAGCGACATCGATGGCGGAGGGATGCCAGCGTGGCATGGAGGCGTCGACGGCGCGCTACAAAGTTTACCTACACCAGGACTTGTACCTGGTTCATCGAGGTCTGCTGTCCGAACTTCTCCATCTTTTCAGAACATATCCGCGACTAGGGCTGGTCGGCGTGGAGGGCGCCACACGTCTGCCTGCTGCCGTCTTGTATTCTGTAAATAACCCACTTCACTGCTACGGGCGGCACTGGACTTACCGGCGGCCGGGCGGCCTTTCTTCTCTTCTCGGCTCGGCCAACCGCCGCAGGTTGCACTTCAATCGATTCCGATCGTTTGTCGGCGACTACCTGCCTGCTGTTGTAGTGGACGGATTCTTCATGGCTACCCAGTATGACATTCCGTGGGCGAACCCGCTGGGCGGTTTTGAATTGTACGATCAAGTGCAGGCTCTGGAATTTATTAAAGCGGGACTGGAGGTCGGGATTGCCCGGCAAGAGGCCGTCTGGTGCCTTCACTCGGGACGGCTTCAGGAGCCTTCCCACCAGCAGATCACGCGGAGGCAGGTCGGAATTCACAACACTGCTGCGGCGTTCCGGAAGCTCTTTCGGGCGTTTATCAGTGTGCCGGCATGGAGGCTTTTCGAGCAATATCGGGAAGCGGAAGGGCGGGTGCATACGTTAACGGCCGAGTTCGGTGGCGAAGCTCCGAGCAAAGGAACCGTGTCTGGGGGTGTCCGAGTGCCCGATGCGTCGCGGGAGAGCCTGGGCGTTGTGATTGTTTCGTTTGACGGCCGGGGAGCACTTCTGCGCACGCTGCGGGCTCTGTCCCTCCAATGCGAAGCATTAAAGGAGGTCGAGCACCTGATTGTAGTGGTCGATAACGCCTCGACTGACGGCACCGCTGAAGTAGTACGCCGGGAATTTCCGCATGTGACCGTGATAACCAATGACTCTAACGAGGGACCGGCGCGCGGATTCAATCTGGGGCTGCGGCACCTGGGTTTCCCCACCTTTGTCCTTGTCATGAGCAATGATGTTGAGTTCCCCACCGGGACCCTTGCCAGAATGAGGGGCTACCTGAGGGAGCACGCGTCGATAGCGGGCGTGGTCGCGGCCTTCACCAATCCGGATGGGACCGCCCAGTTCCAGCGGACGGCCATCGTGGAGCTGATGCCACGACGACCCCGGCAACCACAGCCGATTACTTTCGTCGATACAACTTGCGCGCTGGTCAGAGGCGAGGTTTTCTTTGATGTTGGATTGTACGACGAGCGGTTTTCATCGTGCCATGAGGCCCTTGATTGGTCGCTCAGGGCTAAGCGCAAGGGGTACAAGTTTGCGCACTTGCCGGAAGCCAGGGTGCTTCAGTATCGCAGTGGTCGATTGCGGCAAGAAGAACGGACCGGCTTTGCCGAACGCTCAGTGGCCAATCTCTGGCTCGTATACAAACACACCGGTCGCCGGTGGGCGACTGTCCTCTACTGGGTACAGCGGGTGCGAGCCAAGTGGTTGGTCTTTCGATGGCGACGCGACAGTGAGGCGCGGCACCAGTTCGTCGAGGCCATTACCCATATGGAGGCTTTCTACCGCAGGTTGCGAGAGGAGAACCGACGGCCACAACTGATCGAGCCTCAGCAGTTCTAGTGTCTGTGGGCTGACGAAGGTAACGCGGACTACTCTGGATCAGATGGCGCTATGGGACTCTCCACGGATGAAGGCAACATCTGCGACTCTGGATAGGCCAGTTACGTCAATCACGCTATTACCGATGGCATCTGGCAGAAAAGCACGGTAACCGTACTGCGTCATGAACTTGGCCAGGTCAGCAAGCGTATGTCCGAGCAGCGGATACGCTGCAGGAAATACTTCGGTAACGATGGCTGGTCTATGACCGACCTCAAAAAATCGCCGCAGGCCACGGAGGACAGGAAACTCGAATCCCTCTACATCGATCTTGATAAGCGCCAAACGAGACAATGCAGTCCGCTGGAGGTAATCATCAAGCGTGATCATTGGGACTTGCATCATTGTTACTGAGTCATCGGGATTGCCAAGTTGCGGAAGTATCGTATGACTGTCAATGTTCGTGAGGCTCGTTCGGATCGTCGCGATGCCCGGCTGTTCACCGACTGCCACTTGATTGACCACAATACTGTAGCGAGGATTAATTTCGGCCAAGCGCCGCAGTTTGCGCACATTGCTCGGGACTGGCTCAAAGCAGTGAACTTGGCCGGTCGATCCTACTGCGTCAGCGGCGACCGCGGAGAGATACCCGATGTTAGCTCCCACGTCAAAAACGATATCTCCGGGATGCAGGAGACTTCTGAAAGCCCTAACGACATCTGGTTGATAACGCCCGTAATATACCTTAAAGCCAATCGAATCGAGTTCAAAATCAACCTCGAGAGCGACATCTCCAATTTGCTTGGTGAGGGTCAACCGAGGCCAAAGTGGGGAGTTCCTCCAGCTGGAGAGTAGCTGATTGCCGAACGGTAGCAACTTCTTCATAGGCGGACCCAGCTTACGTTTCATTGAGGTAGAGGTACGGCGCCTTATTTGTCCAGCGGATCAGGGAGGGCCGTGCCGTGACGCAAGTTGCTCATAAAGTGACGCTGCTTTTCCAAGGCCAAACGGTAGGCAGCTGCGTCGGATGAGTTGTGCTTGCCGGCCAGGCGAAGATGGATGAGTTTGCTCAAGAGTTGCGCAGTTTGGATGACGTACGCGAAACGGGCCCACGATCGACCAAGGAATTTAGCGTAGAGGCGGAGATTCGCCTGGTAGAGATCGCCTAGAATTCTGTCGCGATTCTGCGCCTGCCCTCGACCGCGATAGTGAATGACCGGAAGATTGGGGAGAAAGTGAAACAATAGTCCTTGACGATGGGCCCGTATTGACCAATCGAGGTCTTCGTTGAAGAAATAGTAGTTCTCATCGAATAGGCCGACTCTATCTTCATCATATGTCGGGCGGCGCCCCAGGTGAAAGGTGGTCCCGAAAAATGTTATGGGAAAGACCCGGTCAAACCGCCTCGGCCAGTGGCTGAAGCCGAACGACGTGCGGAACTTCTGAGGGGACCCATCCGGGTTGATCAAGCGCACGCTGACGCCCGCGATGAGTGGATGGGTATCCAGGTAGTCCATCATAGGACCTAGCGTTCCCGGAAGAACTTTGATGTCGCTGTTCATGAGCAACACGAACTCGGAGTCGGCGCAGGCCAGTAGGCCCTGGTTGAATGCTCGGGCAGGTCCCGCGTTGGCTGGGTTCTGGATGAGATGAACCGACGGAAACGCGTCGCGGATAGCTGCTGCAGTGCTGTCAGTAGAAGCGTTGTCTACAACGATAATCCGATATAACGTCCCGGTCCGATCGGCATCCTCGCAGACAGATCTCAGGCATTGTAGAACGAGGTCGCGCGTGTTGAAGGTGACAATGACCACCGCGAGGTCGAGACTACTCATACCTATCCCCAACGCCATGGGTTCACCAGAACATCCCTGTGTCCTGTCTTGGGGAAGCTGGAAATCGGAGTATCCCAATGGATAATATCCGAGTCCACGCCCGGCTGGATGCGGGCACGTTCACTCGGCCGCTCCTCTGGCTCATCGTGGGGACCACGATTTTCCGCGGCATCGTCGGTGCCACGATCCCCCTCATCGATGACGAGGCGTACTATTGGCTCTGGGCGCATCATCTCGACTGGAGTTATCTCGATCATCCTCCCATGATCGCGTACATCGTGTTCCTGACGACCCGGTTCGGCGATAACGCGATCTGGATTCGGCTGGGCGCGCTGCTCTGTGGCGCGGCGACCACCTATGCACTGTTCCTCTTGGGCCGTGAGTTGTTCAGTGCGCGGACCGGATTCATCGCGGCAGTCCTATTCCAAATTGTCCCGCTGCTGACCGGCAGCGGCTTGCTGGCCACACCCGATGGCCCTTTGTTTTTGGCCTGGACCCTCGCCTTACGGTTTGTGTGGCAAGCGTTGCATGGCCGGCCTCGGCGATGGGCCGACGCGGGTATCGTTGTTGGCTTAGGCTTGCTCAGTAAACTCTACATGGTGTTCCTTGCAGCCGGGGTGCTGATCTTTCTGCTCTTTTACGGGCGGCGGTGGTTTAGGCGAGCGCAACCGTACCTCGCGACAGGGATCGCCGCCGTCCTCTTTCTCCCCGTGCTCTACTGGAACGCCGTCCACCACTGGGCGATGGTGCAGTTTATCGTTAACGAGCGTCCCGGCGGCACTCCTTATGGGCTCGCCGGCATCGTGGAACTGTTCTCCCAGCAGCTGTTGTTTGCGCTCCTGCTCTTCCCCGCGTTCGCGTATGCCGCGTACGCTGCGTGGCGGCGTCGAGCCGATGAGCGCTTCGCATATCTTTTCTGGACCTCGTTCCCTCCCGTGCTGTTTGCGCTCCTCGCGGCGGCCGCTGCCGGCGCCCCTCACGGGAACTGGTTCGGGCCGGGCTACCTCGGATTCGCCCTTGTGCTCGGAGCCATGTGGAATCGTGGTTTTGCCCTCCTGGCAGCGACAAGTGCGACCATCGTCCTCTACGGATTCATCGTGCCATTTGTCCCTGCGCTACCGCCCGCGCCGGGAGCGGAGACGCTCTATGGCTGGAGGGAAGCTGCTTTACGCGCGCAGCAGGAGATCGCTGCATTCGACAGACGCCCCGCGGTGTTCGTGGTCGACCGGTACCAGATCGCTGCCCAGCTGGCGTACTACACGCGGAACACGATCCCCGTGGTCCTGCTACCCTGTCCGCATCCCGAGTCGATCTGGCCCAAGATCCAGCAGTTCGCGGGTGCCGATGGCATCGCAGTCATCGATGCCCGATCCAGACCGCGCGTGAAGTGGTCGCAGTACTTTGCGCGGGTGCGAGAATTGGTTCCTCTTCCTGTGCAGTTCCACGATCGACCGATACGCGTGTTCCGGATCTTGAGGCTTGAAGGCTTGTCCCCTGAAACAAACTGTGTAAGACTGAGACCCGATGAAAGCGATCATCCCGGCAGCCGGCATCGGCACCCGGCTGCGGCCCCACACCTACACCCAGCCTAAGGTGCTCCTGCACGTGGCCGGCAAGTCCATCCTGGCGCACATCATCGATGAACTCGTCGCCGTCGGTGTCGACGAGATCGTGGTCGTCGTGGGCTACCTTGGCGAGCGCATCGAGGCGCAGGTGCGCGAGCAGTACCGGTCGCTTCCCGTCCAGTTTGTCCAGCAGGCCGAGCCGCTGGGGAACGGGCATGCGGTCTATGTGGCCCGCGAGTACCTGGACGGGGAACCGGCGTTAGTCGTGTTCGGGGATACCATCGTCAAAGGCGATCTCGCCAGTCTGGTGCGCAGCCGCCAGTCGATGGCCGGCGTCACGGAAGTGGAAGATCCGAGGCGGCTGGGCGTGGTGGAGCTGGACCGCGACGGATTCGTCCGCCGGATCATCGAGAAGCCCAGCGACCCACCCAGCAAGCTCGCCGTGATCGGAGCGTACCTCATTCACGATACCAGGGCATTTCGCCGGGCGCTGGAGAGGATGGTCACAGAAGACCGTCGGATGAAAGGGGAGTACTGGCTGGCGGACGCCATCCAGATCATGATCGATGGCGGGGAGCGCATGAAGACCTTTCGCGTCGACCACTGGTACGACTGCGGGACGGTCGAGGCCCTGCTGCAGGCCAACCGAGATCTCTTAAGACTCGCACCGCCGGCCGTTGCTACCGGCACCTCCACAGTGATCTCACCCTCATACATCAGCCCGTCAGCGGTGCTGGAGGGGTCCGTGGTGGGCCCATACGCGTCCATCGGCGATGGAGCCCGGGTCATCGGCTCGCATGTGAAGGACTCCATCATCAACGCCCAGGCCGTGATCGAAGGAGCCCGGCTCGACCAGTCGATCATCGGCGAACGCGCGGTGGTGCGAGGTGTGACGGGGAAACTCAATCTCGGCGATTCGTCGGTGGTCGACGTCTAGGGCAAGGCGAACTGCGTCTACCTGGTCTACCTGGTCTGCGGGCCAGGGCATGCACGTGATACTGTGCACACCGGGACATTCGTGAGACACATGCTCGTAGGATTGCTGGTGCTTCTAGCCGGAACGCTCCCGGCTGCAGCGGCGACAGCGCAACTATCTGTGTCGCGGGGGACTCAACCCGCGCTGATCGCGGTGCACTGGGTGCGGCCCGGCGACACGCTGTTGGGAATCGCGTGGCGATACCGGGTGAC
>Ga0209056_10002243_pt1 | contig 20971 bp, 14 predicted proteins | sample GraSoiAngelo_114_FD_185876 | JGI IMG/M metagenome (GOLD analysis project Ga0209056, IMG submission 185876) | Grasslands soil microbial communities from the Angelo Coastal Reserve, California, USA - 14_0903_13_40cm (SPAdes) (version 2) | ecosystem: Environmental > Terrestrial > Soil > Grasslands...
TGGAAACATATAATAATGTTGACGCCTGCACGTTCGAGCTCGGTATAGGCGCTAGACAGTTGAAGCCGAGATACTAGTGTTGCCGGGGGTGGTACTCCGACCACGTCACAGTCCGCAAGGATGGACTCATGCCTCACACGACAAGTATGGCCTTGAAGGTTACTCTGATGCTCTTTGCCGCTGCCGCGATATTTTCTTTTGGGCTGAACGCGACAGTTCCAGCAGGTTGGTATATCGCTGGGTCTAAACCTGCGGGAGTATGAAGGGGGCTGTGATGACTCCATACCTCAAGCGTTTGCTAATCAGAGCCGCCCGTGCACCGGGCGACGAAACTTGAAAGCAGCGTCACCACAACTTGAACCGGGCCCTCAGAAACCTGCGAAGCGCTCATCTGTCTATCACTTTTTGCATCCGAAAATCGCATGCGCAGAATCCTGCGGGTGGGATGTCTTCTCTTCGTATTCGAAACTTGTTAAGGTACACTTTTCTCATGCGTTCTCGCGCTTCTCGAATTGCTGCTACGCTCGCTCTGCTCACCTGCCTTGTTTGCCCGCTCGTCGAGATGTTCGACAACTGGGATCACTCCTTGCAAACCGGGAACGATACCGAATACGGTCTCGTCGTTCTTGCGCTGTGTGTGGGAGTCGCGTATTCGTTTGCGCGCTTCATCTTCACATCCGCGGCGCTTGGTTTTGCTGCAAAGAGTGTTTTCGCTCGCTGCGTCCTGAAGTCCTTCTTGTCCACGGCATCTAGTTTCACTTTTCTGCTCTTTGATGCAACGAGTCCCCCTTCCCTCCCACTTCGTATCTAGAAATCTGCAACAGATGATCCGAAAAGACACTCAAGGGTAGGCCCGTCTGTTCACGGCACCGCGATGGGCCGTCTTTGCAGTTCAACCAACACATATTTCTTTGTTCTTCCACTATTTATTGGACTGGGTGACTCAAGATGGTTCTGGCTTGCTGTTCGTTTTCCATGCGTCATTTGGCTATTGCGATTGCCGTATCGTTAGCCTTGTTGTTTTCCGTGCCTGACGCTGCCGCTCAAGCGTCGCGAGTTGGAGCAACTCTTCAGGGCACTGTGAGTGACACGAGCGGCGCTGTTATTCCCAACTCGAAAGTTACGCTGCACAACCCTTTAACCAATCAATCTCGTACTGTAACAACTGATGAGCAGGGTTTCTTTCGAGCAGAGCAGCTTCCTGTCGGTACGTATGAAATACGAGCGGAACAAACAGGCTTTGCACCCTATCGGCAAGCAGGCGTTGGAGCGAGTCTCGGACACACTGTTCATCTCGACATCGTGCTGGCTCCGTCGTCTGCGTCTGAACACGTGACCGTCAATGCCCAAACCTCGTCCCTTGATCCCTCACAGTCGTCGGTCGTTTCATCTGTAGATCAAGAAAGGATAGAAGAACTGCCTGTGCGGAGCCGAAATTACTTGGATTTCGTTCTTCTTGCACCAGGCGTTTCGAGTTCTCCAATAGCCTCCGGCGTGAGCGGTTCGACGCCACTCATTGGCAGTGGCTTCACTTTCGGCGGACTGAGATCGCGTAGCAACAATCTCTCCATCGATGGCCTGGACAACAACGACGAGTACACAGGTTCGAGTCGTACAGAGCTTTCACCGGAAATCGTGCAGGAATTTCAAGTGGTCAACAATGGCCTTTCAGCAGAGTCGGGCGGAGCCTCGGGAGGTTCGATCAATGTCATTACTCGTTCCGGGACAAACACAATTCACGGCGACGCGTTCCTATTTGCGCAGGACAGTGCATTCAATGCGCGGGACCCGTTCGAGACTGAGTCCGGCAAGCCATCATTTCGGCGCTTCCGCGCCGGCCTTGCCCTGGGCGGCCCCATAGTTAAGGACAGAACCTTTTACTACGCCGCCCTCGAACAAGAACACAACCGAGGGCAAATCGGCTCGCATATTGATCCTACCGTGGCATCAACCATAAATGCCTTCCTCGCGACGGGAGCAGTTCCGGCGCTAGCAACGCGCCAGATCACGACCGCTTTCTCTCCAATTGCGCGCGCAGAAACGGAGGCTGCGGGCAAGCTCGACCACCAGCTCACGAAAAATACCGATCTGAAGGTGCGCTACACCTTCACAAACAACAAGGAATCGGGCGATGCGTTCAACACCAACAGCCTCATCGACGCAAGTGCGCGCGGCAGCAGCTTCACGAGCGACAACACTGTTTCGGGATCGCTCACCACTATATTAGGCTCGGAAGCCGTTAGCGATTTGCGGTTTCAGGCCGCCACACGCCATGCGGTCCTGCGCACGAATGAGCCTTTGGGCCCGGAGATTGACATCGCTGGACTGGTTACCTTCGGCCGTCCGTATGCGGGGAACAGCGAGCGCCGCGAAAATCATTATCAAGCCAGCTATACGTACTCTCGCACGCGAGGAAAACATCTTTGGAAGGTCGGCGGAACTGTCAATCGCGTCAGACTGCGGGCCGACGTACCGGACGGCTTCGATGGCGTATATCTCTTTGGCTCTCTCGGCGATTTCCTCGCGGGAAATCCCAATCAGTTTCGGCAGGCGTTCGGGAATTCGACCGTGGACTTCCCGGTGACGAGTGTAGGCGGATTTGTGCAGGATCATTGGTCCCTCGCCCGCCAACTGACAGTTGATCTGGGCGTGCGTTACGATTTTGAGCGCCTACCTGCTGGGTTCAATCAAGACACCAATAACGTCAACCCACGAATTGGCCTCGCTTGGAGTCCGTCTCCTAAATGGGTGTTTCGTGCGGGGTATGGAGTTTTTTTCGACCGCTACGTTCTCGCCACTTTGGCGCGAGCCATCGAGAGAAACGGTTCAGAGGCATTCGAGCAGGTAGCGGATGGAAACGTGGCGGCTAGCCTTTTCGCGACGGCGCAAGGCGGGCCACTTGTTGCGCCTGTACTCGGGATTGCTCCATCTATCTTCCAACCTGATCCGCGCATGGCGACCCCCCACAGCCAGCAAACCAGTGCAGGTACGGAATACCTGCTCGCGAAGAGTCTTACGCTGCGCGCTGACTACTTGTTCGTCCGCGGGCTCAGGCTAGCGCGAACAGTTAACAGCAATTTGTTACCTCCGGTTGTCCTCACGGTTGCGAACGCGCTTAGCCTTGGTGTTCCAAATCCAACACCACAGCAGATCGGACGAGAGGTCTTTTCACCTGGGCGGCTCAACACTCAGTTTAGCGACATTTATGTACTCCAGAATTCTGCGAGTTCGACCTATAACGGCATTTCATTCACGCTTAATCGGCGGATGAGTGATGAGCTGGCGTTCTCGGCGAGCTACACACTGTCGAAGACATTCGACGATGCTTCAGACTTCGACGAACAACCCCAGAATCCATTCAATCTGCGAGCAGAGAATGCAGTGTCGCGCCAGCATCAGCAGCAACGGTTTGTTTTCAACGCTCTCTGGGAATTGCCCATTGGGGGCGAAGAGGACAAAGGCGGCAAGGCAGAAGAAAGCACTAGCTGGCTCACGCAAGCCTTCAGCCATATTGAAGTGGCACCGATTTTGACACTTGAAAGTGGCCGGCCTGTGAACCCGCTGACGGGCCTTGACTCGAATCAGAGTCACGCCTTTCCCCTCTCGGCCAGACCGCTCAGCCTCGGCAGAAATTCTCTGAACACGCCTGCGCTGGCCACCATGGACTTCCGCGTTCTGAAGTACTTCCCGTTCGGCGGGGCGAAACGCCTCGACGTGGTAGCGGAATTCTTCAACGTGTTCAACAGCGCGAACGTCTCCCAGATTAATCCCGTGTTCGGCTCACGCTCGACGCCAATACCCGAATTTAGGCAACCGGTTGCCGGAACTAGCGCCCGCCAAATCCAGTTTTCATTAGATTTTGAGTTCTGACGATTATTCATCCCAGCGCTTGCGGTTGAGAATGCATGTGAGTTCGATAGGAGTTTTGAAAATCATGGCGATTTACCGAATCACAGGCGCTTGCCGGCTGCTTGGGTCTTCTTTGCTCATCTGTGCCGCTGTAGTTCATGGCCCAAGCACATCATTCGCTCAGACGGCCGACTCATCCGCTGAGCAGACGCAAAACGCGGAACCACGCTCCGGCACGGTCGGATTCTCAGAGCAGGCGCGGGAAAATCAACAACAACCACAGGCACAAGATGTCGCCAAAGATCCGGGTTGCAGTATCCGCGGGTTTTCCCACGAGACCTGGACTGAAGCCTCGCAATTCGGGGACGGATTAAAAGCTGTTCCCCGAAACGTTGTTCGTCCCAGCAATTTGAAATGGGAGTTGCCAATCTTGGCAGCCACCGGTGTACTGATCGCGAAGGTAGACCGGCCTGCTGACAATCGCATTCAATCGAAATCCTTGCAGCAAACGGCCGGGCAGTGGTCGAACGTTGGCCTCGGGCTGGAGCTTGGATCAGCTGGTCTCGCCTATGGCTTGGGGTGTGGCAAACACCATTCCTATTTGCGCGATACAGGATTCAAAGCACTCGCGGCAATGGGTGCGACGGGTACCGCAGATTTGGCTCTCAAGCTCGCGTTCGACCGCCAGTTTCCTTACACGCCGAACAGCACGGGAAAGTTCTGGGGTGGCGGAAGGTCTTTTCCGTCCGGGCATTCCGCCACAAGTTTCGCATTTGCGGCGGTGATCGCTCAGCGATACCCCAAGAATAAATGGGTCAAGTGGGGAGCGTATGCGCTTGCAACCGGAGTCAGTCTCTCGCGTTACCCGGCGAAAAAGCACTACCCCTCGGACATCCTCATAGGCGCAACTTTGGGGTACGTGACGGGAACCTATTTCGCTGAGCATTAGCCGAGTGTCATTTGACCAGATTCTCGGGCTCTCCTGATCCAGAAACGGCGGTCTCGGACCTTGCCAACCATCGTCACCGGTCGTCAAAAACGTAATACTCATGTCGTGAATGGCAGCAAAATGCGAACGAAGGGTGAATACACACTGATCCGATGGATTGAGTCCTGGCTTCGGCGTCGGACCTCGAACCCACAGCATCTGCCGTGACAGGGTGAAGCCCTAACGAGAGGGCAGCGTTCTAACCGCGCTCGTCTCCGGCTCGCTGTGAAGCCTTCCATTGAAGTGCGCTTGAACGTAAAGCTTGGAGGCCTGCACCTTGGGTCTCCTAGCTCCAGATAGAGAAGATCGTGAACAACTGGAGCCTGTTGGGCGGTCTTGGGGGCTGCGGAAGCTCATAAGCGCAAGGAAAACCGCAAGAAAACCTTTGCGCTAAACTTGCGCTAAACGATGGGAAATGTCGGGCAACGACTGGCAATGACGGGCAGTTAAGTCGTTGAAAAGATTGCTAACCCGTTTGTTTAGAGAGCCAGGGCGCCGTTTCGTAATTGGCAGGTCGTGGGTTCAATCCCGACCCTCGGCGCCACCGCTCAAAATCCCGCGAAATCAATTAGTTGACCTTCTCATTTTCTGTAGCCACCAAAATGTTGTGAACATTAATGAACAGAACGCTACAAGCGTCCAAGCGACCATTCTGTGATTCTCCGAGGGAAACTCTACCACTGTCGCAGAGATGGTCAAACCCAAGACTTCTTCGCCGATTCACCGAAGGGTCTCAAGTGATTTGCGATGGAAGGCAGAAGAAAGGCGTCAGTGCTGGATGTCGGCGAAGGCGGGGATGGAACTGCGCGAAACGTTTTTGTAAACGATGCCGCCCTTCATTACGAAGACGACGCGGCGGACGGCAGTGATGTCTCTTAGTGGGTCACCATCGAGCGCGATAATGTCGGCCTGAAGGCCGGTGGTGATCGAACCAATCTGATCGGACATACCCATGGCTTCCGCCCCGAGTGAATTGGCAGAGACCATCGCGGACATGGGGTCCACACCGCAGTCGCGCACGCGGTCAATGAATTCCTCGGCGTTGCGGCCGTGAGAGCCCGCCACCGCGTCCGTCCCGAAGACGATCTTCAGCCCCGGAACTTTCCTAGCGCGCTGAATCACATCGTGAAGCATGGGCAGAAGCTCCTTCATGGGTTCAAACTCTTCAGGAGTTTTCGGGAAGAACGGAGTTCCGGCATACTTTTCCCTATTCGAGAGATAATTCTCGACGATCAGACCGGCCTGCGGATCGAAATACGTGCCGCGCTCGGCCATCAACTTCAGATCGGCGTCCGTGGCGCCCAAACCATGCTCGACTTCCGTGCATCCGGCCAAGACGGCCATGCGAACGGCATCGCGAAAAGCGTGAACCAACGTGTGCAGGCCCTGCTTCTTCGCCTCGTCGCACGCGGCGTTTAATTGATCCTGGGAAAGCGTTGGCGGACCGCTGCGCATTCCCCCGGCTGCATAGATTTTGATGAGGTCCGCGCCCGCGTCCTTTTGTTTGCGCACGAAGGCACGAATCTCGTCCGGCGTGCCCGTCTTCTCGGCTTGCCCTGAGAGTGGCTGGTTGGCCGTCAGAATTCGCGGTCCGGGTAAGGCTCCGCGCGTGATCGAATCGCGCAAAGGGAGGTCACTGGGCGAACCGACGCTCTGCACGGTGGTGAAGCCGGCCATAAGCATCACCCAGACATTTGAAACGGAAGCTAGCGTGGCGTCGTCCCGCGTAATTCGCGCGCTTGAGGGAATGGCGTCGCGCTCCGATTGCGGCAGGGACTCAAACGTCGCGCCGGCCAATTTTCCGTTTTTGGCGAAGAACCAGTTGATGTGCACGTGGGCGTCAATCCATCCAGGCAAGACGGTGAGGCCGCGGAGGTCGTAGTCCACTGGGCCGGCCTTGGGATCAAGCACGGCGATCCTCGAACCTTCGATGACGATGCGCGTGTCGTGCAGAACATGGCCCTTGCCATCGAGGACGGTGTTGGCGGCGATAACGATGCGTTTTGCAGGTGCGGCCGTTTGCGAGGACACGATTGGGGAGAGGGCGCAAACGGTGAGAAGGCTGGATAGGCAGAAAACAATCTTGGTTGCGGGCACAGGCACTCCTAGTCTAAATCGCCATATACAACCTACCGGGCCGCGCGGGATCTTACTACTCCCTGTTGCGGCCAAACGTGGGTGTGGCGGCCGATGAGCTTCCCTCTTTCCCAAGAAGTGTGGGTCACAGCCGGCCGAGCAAGGCGAAGGTCAGGAGGAGAAAAACTGTGCAACAAGCCGCGTCACAACCGCGCCTAAAAGTGCCTAAAACTGCTCAACTCGAAACTGGGAAACCGCTGGAACTGAAGATAGTTAAGGGTTTCGAGTTTTGCTGATGCAATCGGCAGGTCGTGGGTTCAACTCCCATTCTCGGCTCCAGATTGTTCAGTTCACTTTCCCATTTTCTGTACCCGCCGAAAACTGGGGAACACTAGAAAACACCAAGCCACCCACCTCCGCCACGGCGCGCCCTTGCGACTCCGGGATCGCGCGTGTGTAGAGGTTGAGAGTGGTTTTCAGGTCAGAGTGTCCAAGGATCGCCTGAGCCGTTCGCAGTGATTCCCCCCACTTCACCAGGTAACGTTGCGTGAGTGTGACGCCGCAAACTATGCCAGCTGATGACTGGTAAGTTTAGCTTTCGACGCCTTGGTTGCAAGACCATTTGCCACGGCGCAAGAAAGAACCGACGAGCTGCCCTCACAACTTCTGAACAAAACCTGCCGAATACCGTGCTAAACCGTGATACATGGTGCCTTTGACCCCAAACTCGAATTGCGCGCCCCGGGAAGTTGGCTCAAGGGTCGCGGCAAGCGTAGCGGTTCATGCGCACGATCGGCTTCCCGCGATCCAGAACCCGATGTGCGATGAAATAATCCGGATTACGCTCTCGCCATTGCTTCTGCTTTTTTCTCCGGCGAGCCACCTGACAATCCGGATTTCGACACGCTCGCTGACGCAAGCCAATACGCGGATCGGGCCGAAACCAACGTCGGCAAATGCAGCAGGGTTTCTTTCGGGCATCTGACATGGTGATCCATGATCACCACGCCAGCAATCGAAGTCAGCCTTGGCGAGTAAGGCGGATTTACTTTCAGAAAGTGCCAAAAGCGCCTGATCGCTTTTCATTGAATCCATCGCGTTAATGGACGTAGCTTCTGCTTAGCTTCGACCAAGGCGGTACGCCACCGTTGCTCGAACTTTCGCATCGCCTCCCGCTTATGCTCCTCCCAGTCACGGATGTAGTCCCACTTCTCCTTCACAGGGTCCCACATCCAAAAGCTCTTTATTTCGGTGAGCTCGGCATCGGTGGGTACATCCGACACGATCAGCAGCAACGTGCCACACCCGGGGCAACACCGCTTCTTCCGAAAGGCAAAATCCCATCGACACCTCGGGCATTGGTAGCGCCGCGGTCGGAATTTCATAATCGCCTCCCGAGGGCTCGTAGCTTATCTCCGCACCCTCTGCCCAGACAAGATCCTTAACACCAACACCTTGCATCGGGGTGCGCACCTGGCGTAGGAAAGTACGGGGGGTGGAGATGAATCGCAACAGCGCAAGGCTTCTGGCCCAAAATCCACAGATCTTAAAACGTCTGGCCAAGAATATGGCGCAGCAATGCTTCCGAAACACGGTCTTGGAAAACTTCCACGCGGGAATCACTCCCTATTCCGAAGCAGGCGACTACTCTGACGTTGTAGTGAAGACCCCTGCCGGTACAATCCCGCGGTCAAAACTCTCGCGTCTCAACGATCAAGAGATGAAGACGCTTATGATCGATGTGGTCAACCAGACCTATTTGCTGCTCCGGACTCTGTTCGATGCTCCTTACAAGCTACGACGGCGGCAGCTTTCGGAAGGTGGCACTCAACCTTGGAACACTTGGTTGCCATCATTTCGCGCGGGGAAACTCCGAAGGGACCAAACAAGACCCTCAATTGAACAAACGGCTTCCTCAATAATGAGCACGCTGCGGCAGGTGCTTGCAACGTCAAAGTCGGACAGACAGGGCGCTAGGCCGTCGACGCTGCTCCTTAGACCTGCGATGTGCGCCGCCTGTACGATAGGCATTCATCGCCGCCTCGTCTATCCAAGCCGTCATGGTCCAAAAGACGTTCTTGGCGTTGACTAGTAGCCTGCCGCCGAGGAAACCAGAGCTGCGCTCTGCCTGGCGCATGGTCTTGAATGTGTCCCAGAAGAATTGCGGAAGGTAGATAAAAGACCGAACTCGCAAACGCGTCACGGAAATCCATGCCATGTTGTCCTCTGGCGTCCATAGATTGGGACGACCGCGCGCATAATATTACTCCGGTTCTCGTTGAGTGTTCCGTGTCCCGCACTCTCCATAGAGTTCGTTGCGATGCCAGGGCCCTGTGACGCGACGATGATCATCGTGTGTTGGCCTTCCAGGTGTATCATTGGGAATCCGGAAATTGGGATCGCTTCCCACGTAATTTCCGGATGCCAGGCACAATCCCAAGAGGCACCGCTGCGGGCTACGAACGAGGTCACTTTCAGCGCTGAATTCGCGCCGCGCCACGATCAGAGCCGATAGCCGACCAGCGTCCCCGGCGCCGTCCGCAGGAAGAGCATGCCGGCGACGTCGTCGACTGCGTACACCGGCTCGCGCTCCTTACCCAGATCCACGCGCGCGCGCGGCTGCCCGCTGTCCTTGTCGATCTGAAGCAGTACATTTCCGTTCCCATCGGGAGCGCGAGTCAACATAAAAACCGAGCCTGGGACGGTGAGCGAGGCCTTGAAGCGTTTCGTCGCGAGCGCCGCGGACTGGCGCGAGTAGCCTGTGAGCTGTGCGCCGGACTGCGAGTACGCCGTCGCCAGTTGCCCGGTGACGTATCGCGCGTTGGGATCCATGGTTTTCTGCGATGCTTGGGTGAAAGCGTCGCCATACGCCGAGGCGGCGGCGCCGTACAGGCCGGCGCGCACGGCGTTCACCGCATAGAGCGCGCGCACCACCCCCGGAAGCTGCGGCGCAGGGTAATAAACTTGCTGCTTCACCTGCCCATCCCGCGCCACGAGCACGAGGTTCTGCGGCGCGATAAGCACAACGCCTCCGGGCCGGATCTCCATATCAATCGGATCTTCGCCGCCCTGCAGCTTGATCTCGCCGCCGAGCGCGCGGAAGGTGCCGGCCTCGCGATCGACTGCGTATAGGCGGTGGTCGCGGTTCGCGAACACGTAAAGCGTCCGCCCTTCCGAGGCATGATGTAGGTAGTACCGCCCGGCCTTGTAGTCCTCCGCGCTCAACGGCCTGCCGCTCTCAATCGCGTCCTTGAACTTTTGCTCACCCGTGGCGAGATCGATGATGTTGACCTCGGCGTTTATCGTGGCGTCGGGACGCGAAACGTAGAGCAAGCCTGCCGGCGTAAGCTCCACGTAGGCGAGCTGGCCTTTGATCTTCACATCCTTCTTCAGCCGCAGTGTCGCCGTGGCCACATCCATCACGTTCACGAAAGTGCGCGACTCAGCGTCCACGGCCAGCACCACGGCGTCGCCGGCGACCATCGCATCGATCACATTGCCATGCATCCGCAGTGACTTCGTGGCAACCGTCGTCCCATCTTCGTAGCGAGCCACGTTGAGGCCTGTTTGGACAACTCCGTTGATGACGCGGCGGCTCCGGGTTGGCTCACCTTCCGGCGGTGCTTCGGGGAGCATGATGATCCCAGCGGGATGTTGGACGATATCGCGGATGTTCCCCTCCACGCTCGCGGGCTTGGCCCAGAGCGCCTGACCGTCAGCGAGGCTGTAGGCCATGAGGTGGTCGTCGAAGCTCACGTAAATGCGATCGCTTTTGTTGAGCGACGGGTAGAGCTGCACGTGTCGCGGGGATTGCGCCCAGCGGGTGGCGGTGGGCAGTGCTGCGGACCACCGCACCGCGCCAGTCCGCGTGTCCAGAGCTCGCAGACCTATCAGCGTGTGGACGACGATCATGTCCGGCCCCGCCTGCAACACCTCCAACGCGCTGCCCTCGGCAGCAGTGCGCTGTAAACCCTGCATCATGGCACCGAAGCCCCTCTTCTTAGGCTCGGCCTGTTCGAACAGCGCCTCGTTCGTCCAACGCTGTTCGCCCGTCACAAGATCGTAGAGCGCAACAACCGAAGGCCCGTCCAGGCGCCGCCCGTGGACGAGAAGGGTGCCGCTCTGCGGCAGAACGCGGCGGGTTGCGATTTGCGCCAGGTTCAGTCGGTGGGAATCGAAGACGACCGCGCCAGTCACAGGGTCAAAAATCACCAGCAGGCCCGGGCGCGTCGCTTCCATGAGGAGAGAGCCCTCGACCATGCGGACGCCGTCAGCCGGCAATCCGCCGAGCTCGGGCTTCTCCCACATGACTTGGCCGCGCTCGGTATCGACAGCCGCGAGCGCGGCGTCCGTCGAGACGAGGAGAGCGCCCATCGGCGTGAGCTGCTGCCAGCGGATGTCTCCCTTCACCTTGAGTGTCCATGCCGCGGTCGCACCAGAAGGGGCGGGCGCAACGGCTTGAGCATTGAACTGCTGCGGTTCAGAGGATATTCCGCTGGGTAGGAGCACGGAAACGGGTGCAAGCAGCACACCGGCTAATATGGTTCTCTTCATAAGGGATTTAGTCTCCTGGCTGAGTTCGGAATGAGGGCGGCTGTGTTACTTTGATCTTGCCAGAGAATCTGTCCTTAGGAAAATATGCTTGAGGTATAGCAGTGTCGGCCTAATTACTCCCATTTTGAGCGATCCCTTCCGATTTGTCTTAGGGCAACCGGAAACAATGGCGCGAATCGGGTCTGCCGGGATTACTTCCGGCTTGGCCGGGATGTTTAATTGTCAGCGGACTCGTCGATAACATTAGGCGACAAGAGGGGACCTATTTTCCCACAGCGCCGTTCGAGGCGACATTCGAAGGCCCCCAATGCGGCGATTCATCTGCAGCCGTGGGCAAATGCGCCGATGAAAGCCTCGATGCCGTACGGTCGTATGCGCGAATGTTTTCGGGCCCGGCCAGTCGTTGTGTCCGAAGCCCGGGTAAATCGGGTCAACAAGGTGATGGCGGTCGGAGAGCTATTTAGCGGATTGCGATGTTGGTCCACTTCACATCGTCAGAACGACGCGGAACTGTGCATTGCCGCTCATCATGCGCGCGTAAGCCTCGGCCGCTTTTTCGAGCGGGTACGTCTCGATCATGGGACGCACGCCGCTTAGTTCGGCGAATCGCAGGGTGTCCTCGGCATCAGCTGCTGTTCCCGAGGCCCAGCCTTGAATACTTTTACTCCCACTAATGAGCTGCACCGGTGTGACCTCGATGGGATCAAATGCCGCACCCACTACCATGAGCTTGCCGTTTGGCCCCAGACCGTTGATCACTTCGGACATCGCTTTCGAGCTTGGGGCTGTCGCCAGGATTACCTGTGCGCCGCCCAGTTTCTGCAGTGCCTCTGCTGCGTTCGTCACTTTGTTATCAATGTACAGGTTTGCTCCGAGTTTCTTTGCGAGCTCCGCGTTTTCCGACCCGCGCCCGATGGCCGCGACCTTATAACCAAACTTGTTCGCGAATTGAATTCCCAGGTGACCCAAACCGCCGATGCCCAACACCGCAACAAGGTCACCGGGCCTCGCACCGCTGTGCCGCAGAGCGTTGAAGGTGGTAATTCCGGCGCAGAGGAGCGGCGCGGCTTCGGCGTCACTCAGACTTTCCGGCATGGTCGTCAGCGCCTCCACGGGAGCCACCATGTATTGCTGGTATCCGCCGTCATAGCTGATGCCCGCAATCTTCAGATTCTGGCAATTGCCAAAATCTCCGCGCCGGCACGCGAGACACGTACCGTCATGGCCGCCGTGCCAGCCGACGCCGACGCGCTGCCCCTTCTTCCACTCGGAAACACCGGCACCCAGTTCATCGATGATGCCCGCGACTTCGTGTCCTGGGACGCGGGGATACTGAATTCCGGGCCAATAGCCTTCTTTCGTGAACACATCACTGTGGCACACACCACAGGCCTGCACCTTGATGAGCACGTGTCCTACACCCGGCTTGGGGATTTCGCGCTCAACAATCTCGAAATCGGCTCCCGCCTTAGAAATCTGGGCTGCCTTCATTGGTGCTACTGCGACCCTTGTCGTTGCCATAAGTCCTCCTATGAATTCTCAGCCATTGTTGAAAGCACTGCTACTATCCGTTTACCTTCGGGGTAGCCCGTGAAAATAAAGTCTTTTGCCGTTACAAGGGTATGGCACTGGTAACAAATTTTCTTCCCGAATGAGCTATCGCTCCCGAAAGGCTTGATCGTATCAGACGCTCCGTCATATAAAAACTGGGCATATCCCCATCCACTGGTGTCCGGAAATCTCTTGGAATCCTTCTCGATGAACGAAACCGATTTTAGGGTGTCCGGCACCTCCACAAAATAGGGGGACGCAGCGTTCTTTTTTTTTGGACCACTCGATCTTTACAGTCATGGAGCCTTCGGGAAAAGGCTTGCCATTGCCGGGAATCCCTTCCTTATACGCGTTTATCATCACGGGATTCCCCGGGATGGCCTTGATCCCGACTTCCGTCTGACGCACTGCGACATCCTGCCATGTTTCGTATGCTCTAAACTCAGAAAACGCACAACGGGCAGCATCATCGTTGATCAACGTCTGCTGGCCTCCAGCCCGGCCCTCGCAGCGCCTGGCCCGCCACGATCCCCGTCAATTTGCCATCCTGGAATTCTAATTGGCCATTGACGAAGACATATTTCACACCTTTGGAAAGGCTGGCAGGCTCCGCATATGTTGCCGTGTCTTGAATGGAATTGGCATCAAAGACTGTGATATCGGCAAAATAGCCCTCCTTGAGCAGGCCACGATTGAGCAAGCGTTCGCGTTGAGCGGGCAGGGACGTCATTTTACGAATAGCTTGTTCAAGCGGCAGCAGGTGCAGATCCCGGACGTAACGTCCAAGGAAACGGGGCATGGCCCCAAAAGCTCTCGGGTGGGTGTGCGCTTCAAAGAGCGGTCCATCGAGAGATAATTCGCCGGCGTCGAGGCAGAGGCTGGTCCACGGTTGCTTCAACCCGAATTGCATATCGTTTTCGCTGGCCATGAAGTAGAGCGCTCCGGTCTGGCCTTTGTCCGCGAGGATGAAATCGAAGAGTGCATCGAGCTGTGTTTTCGTTTGCGTTTCGGCAATCTGGGCGACAGTCTTACCATCAAATTTCTTAAGATCCGGATTTACCACGCCCGAAACCATGACGCCGCCACCGCCGCCGCTGTCGAAGTATAAGTTTTCCCATTGCTGGTGGTCTGCGCTCATTTCTGCTTTTATCTTGGCGCGGGTCGCGGAGTCCCGCAGGCGCTGCAGGAGTTTCGCTATACCACCGTCGGCGACCCATGGCGGGAGGCTGGAAGCCAGAGCCGTGCCTCCGGCAATGTAGGGGTACATGTCCGCAGTTACATCCTGTCCGGAGTCACGCGCCGTTTGGATCATCCCAACGATTTTGGGCATGGAACCCCAGCGGGTCTTCCCGCTGACTTTAAGATGGAAGATTTCAACCGGCAGATGCGCTTCACGCCCAATGCGCAGCGCCTCGGCGATGGCCGCTGGCTCGCTCTGTCCTTCACTGCGCATGTGCGTGCCGTAGATACCGCCGTATTGCGCAGCCACTTTTGCCAAGTCGATCAATTCTTCGGTTTTGGCGTAGTGTCCCGGTGGATAAATGAGGGCCGTTGAGATTCCCAACGCGCCTTGTTGCATGGCCTGTGCTACGAGAGCCTTCATCTTTTCCAGTTCCTCGGGTGTGGGTGGGCGGTCCACGTCCCCCAACACTGCTTCTCGCACTTGCGCGGCACCCACGTATGTCCCGATATTCAGAGGTGTGCCAACCTTTTTCAGGCGGTCGAAGTAGCCATCGAGCGTGGCCCAATCCACCTTGAGTTGGTAGTGGTCTAGCACAGGCTGAAGCGGTGCCAGAGTAAGGTCCGTCTGTGGCGCGATTGATCCTCCCTCACCGGTAATTTCCGTGGTGATTCCCTGCGAAAGCTTGCTCAAGGAACGGTTGTCGATGAGTAGCGACGCTTCCGATTGTCCGAGCATGTCGATGAAGCCCGGCGAAACGACCAGTCCCGAGGCATCAATCGCGCGAATGGCGTGCGCGCCATCGAGTTTTCCGATCGCCACGATGCGGTTGCCGCGCAGAGCAATGTCCCCGGAAACCCAAGGATTTCCGGAGCCGTCAATGATTTTTCCATTTTTAATGAGCACGTCGTAGTCACGGCTGTCTTGGACGCTTGCTTGCGAGTGCAATGGGGCGTCAAAAGCCGCGGAAGCGATTTCACCCAATGCTTCTCCGACGATTTTTTGTGTCGCTTCAGGATCCTCCAAGGGAACGGCTACCATGTTGGCGTAAAGGGCCAGAATAAGACGCTCGCCGCTGGCTGTCTCCATATAGCCTGCAAGACCCTTGCCGGTGATCATCAAATTCTTGTTCAAGGCATCGTAGACGCCATACGTTCCGGTTTTTGCGTGCACGTGTCCCGCGGCAGGTGAGTTCACCTGAATCTTAAAGAGCGTGCCATCTTTTCCCAGGATCGGCAGTGCGTGATGAAAATCGGCGAAGTCTTTTTGTTTGGACATGTAAAGCAGATAGTGGACCATGAAATCCGGCGTATAAAAGGCGTTGCCACCGGCTCCGTCGCTTTGGGACGCGCCAGTAAGATCAAGCCCACCTTTCTTGAGGAAATCGTTCTCCAGGTCAAAACCCGTGGGATTAATTTGGTTAGCTTTGTTGCCCAGCAACGCGGCGAGAACGAAGGGCGTCATGCTGGCGTGAAGGTTCTGGCTGACTTTCAATGTGACCTTCACTTCTTCCGTGAGAGGTGGTGAAACATGCTCCGCGACTAGGTTCTCTGGTTTGTAGCTCGCGGCTAGCACCTTGAAATCAGGCTTGTCCCCGGTAGACGCAAAGACAGAGGCCACACCATTTTCCTTCAGAGCTTCCATCAAAACGGTACCGGCAAAACGACTGGGCTCAGGAACACCATAGGAGGCCATGGTAGAGCGGGCGCCAAGGGCCAGGGTGCCGGTCACGGTGACGATGTGCGTTCCGTCCGCGTTAGGTTTGCCATCAGAGTATTCGAGCGAGGCCTTCGATCCGGCCTTTCCGGTTGTGGCCTGGTTGATGAACGTAACGTATGCCGTCCGCGGAGAGATCTTGAGTGTTACCGGTGCGCCTTCGGCCGAGCCAGCGGTGAAGACCACATCGACGACGTTATCATTCACGACGATCGGCGATATCACTATGCCCGTGCCCAGCTCGCGTTCTCCTTCCGGAAACAGAGTCACGTCCACCAAGAGCTTCCCATTTATGCGCCTGATGCCCTTATCAGCAATCTGTCGCGCAAACTCGCGCAACACCAATAGAGTGTCGCCGGCTAGGCCCTTGCTATCGGGCCCTCCGTAGGAGTGATCTTGATCTTCAAATGCCAAAGTCCCATCTGGCTGAATACGGTTGGAAAGGTTAGGGTCGCCGCTGGCCACTAGCACCAGATCGCCGTCGAGCGTCCCGTCATTCTTAATCGGCCCGGTGCGATAAACCCTGGTATGGAAACGGTAGTCTCCACCTAAGAGCTCGAGCGCTGTGCCCTCCGTGAGCAACTTGGTTGTGGAGCCAGGCACGAAGAGCTGCTGCGAATTCAACTCGTAGAGGACCTTCCCGGTATCAAGCGAATAAAATTCGATGCCGAATCGGGAGTGCGCAAACTCCGGGCGGCTCATGATTTTCTTGATCCGCTGCTCCAGGGCAGGGGGGAACTGCGCAGACACAGGACGCCTCGAAAGCCCGACTAGAATAAACGATGCGCAGATTGCGAGAATTCGAAAAGCCTCTTTCTTGTTCATGGCGTGCACGTCCTCGGACCTTCAGATTTGTACGGAACCACCTCCGACAGCAGCGCGCCTGGCCCTCCTGCCGGTTCTTCACGCCTGAAGTTCGACGGCCTTTTCCCAATGTCCTTCGCCTCGCAGAATGAGCGGAATGCCCGGCCTCGCCGGGAACCAAGCGAGCCCCCGAGGCTAGCCATGCGGGATACAGCAAAAGGTGGTGCCAAGGCAATTACAACAGATGTTGCAGACTGTCAAGAAGTTTCACTGCCTGTTGCATCGCTAGCATCTCTTTTTTCTCTTGCATGCATCAGTAATGCAACACATGTTGCATGCCCTTATTCTCGATGCGAGTCCTGAAAGATTTAGATTGACAGCCAACAACCAATGCGCCTAGAATCCCGCGCTATACAAGCTAGCAAGATGCTGCAACATTTGTTGCATGTAGTTCGGTGTTAATGTGTTCTCAGTTTAGGATAAAGTGACTCCCGAATGCAAAGAGGAGGGGGACATGGGAAGTGATCAGGGTTATCTCCGCCGGCGCTATGCCAGTTATCGGGGGATGCGCAACCAGTCATGGAAGTATTTATTTTGGGCGGTTGCCTTCCTCTGTCTCCTCTCACCCGTTCTCGTGGCGCAGACAACATCCACGGTCGAAGGAACGGTGAAGGACAAACAGGGATTGACGGTTGCGGGCGCGCAAATCCGTGTGACCAGCAGCGAACTGGCGATTGATCGCACGGTTACCACGGAGAGTGACGGCGGTTATCGCGTTACCGCCCTACCGCCAGGCAATTACGAGGTCAAGGCTTCAAAAGATGGGTTCGAGTCGGCGGTCTTCAAGAACTTGGAGGTCACACTGAACCGCACCCTCACCCTTGACATTACTCTGCTAGTGGGATCGATGAGCCAGACCGTCGAGGTCGATTCGGCAGTGCCCCTGCTTGAGATGGCGGCTTCCTCCACGGGAAGCACGATCACGCCGCAGCAGATCGAAGACATGCCCATCAACGGCCGCAACTATCTAGACTTACTGCAGCTCGTTCCAGGCGTCGCGTTGAACCGGCAGAGCGATCCAACGAGTGATAACGCGACGCCGATTCTGGGAGAACGTGGTGGGAACACTTTGTATCTCATCGACGGGCTGCCGAACCGCGATAATTTCAACGGGGGACCGTCGGCGCAATTCAATCAGGACTCGATTCTGGAATTTCAGGTGGTGACGGGCGGATACAAGGCGGAATTCGGCCACGCGTCTGGCGGTGTCGTTAATGTTGTGACCCGCGGAGGTACGAATGACTGGCACGGGGGTCTGTCGGCTTTTTATCGGAGTTCTACATTTGACTCGAACGACGTACCGAATGCATCGACAGGGGCGCCATTTCTCAATCGCTGGGATCCAACGGCTTATATTGGCGGACCAATCTGGAAAGATAAGGTATTTTTCTTTGGGTCGGCTGAGCGTATTTTGGAGAGTCGCGACCTGAATTTCGTTTTTGATCCAACACTACCGAAGGCTCTGACGGATTTTGAGGCACCGTTCAATAGGCATTCCCTGACGCATGACACGCGAACCCGCGCGAGACTGGATGAGAATGTCGGCGCTCACCGCGTAACGGAACAGGTGAACTACACGAATACCCACGTTACAGATTTCTTGCCGCTGTTGGCATCCATTAATCTGCCGGATACGCGGCAGAATTTTGACAGCCGCACGTTGATGCTTGGTTTGAACGATCTGTGGACCATCGGGAGTTCCGCCAATACGTGGATTGTCAGTTCTTACTTGCAATATCGAGCGAATCCGTCACGCACAAGTCCTGCGCATCCGGAGTCCGGAATTCCCAACAATCTCTTCAATCGCTTCGACACATATGACAGTGGAGAACTATTTGGAAACCTCGGCCAAGTATCTTTCGGTCCGGGCTATAATTCTTTCTCGTTTTATCAGAAGTATATTTCCTCAGGAAGTAACATCGCCAGACAGTTTGGCCCTCACAACCTGAAATTTGGATGGGATTATCAAAACACAAGAGTCGACGGCGCGGAGCCGAACAACTTCTTCACCCAACTCTTTGCCACCGAGGCCGATTTTACCCAGTTTGGCCCGATCGATTCGGGACTGAACCTGATTACCCTGCAAGCGGGACCCACTCCGCAGGACAACCAAGTGCGCTTGCGGAATAACTACAACGGACTCTTTGTACAGGACGACTGGAAGATTGCCCGAAAATTCACACTCAACCTGGGCCTGCGCTGGGACTACGATACGCGCTTTCCGAACAAGACAGACTTCTCGCCTCGCGTCGGCGTGGCCTGGAACGTTGCGCAGAAGACGGTCATCAGTGCCAGCTTTGGGGTTTTCTACGATCAATTCCGGGCGGGTGTGGCGCGTGACGTTCCGGGCTTTGGCGGCGCGAATATTCAGCGAGAGCGATTGCTATCGTTTCCGCGGCTTTTCTATGGAAACCCAACCATCCTCACCGCTTACTTCCAGACTTTGGGGCGGCCGACGGTTTGCGTAGCGCACTCGCAGACGGACGCGCAGATCGGCGGGGCTCCTTGTCCGAATCCGTTTCCGCCTCCGGCGACGATAGGAACCACATACTACGGAATTGACCATCTAAATAGTGTGGTAGCGCCAGGTCATGCGCCAATTCCGGCCAACAGCGTAGTCAATATGGGTAACGTGCAACAATTGACTGGCTTCACGCCGGATCAATTCTTGCAGGCAGCCGATGCGGCGATCGCGAACTTTGCCGGAACAGACACGGTCGATTTTCCGACTGTCCCGGCGAATTACTGGACTTGGGATCCCTTTGGAAATCTTACGACGATTGTCGGCATCAACGGGACGGCGGGGCTTGTTCCGATTACGGTCGATCCTAATTTCAAGGTTCCCCACACCCGTAATTTCCATACCGGAGTACAGCGGGGAATTGGGTCGGACATGGTCTTCACAATCGATTACTATCACAAGGACATCGCAAATATCTTGACGGTTCGTGCGACCAACCTGGCGTTCGAGGCGCGGATGCCGGGCCACGCCAACGAATTGGTCGCCGGAACCGGACCCAAGAAAATAGAGAGTTTCGGTCCTTGGGGAGCGGGAACCTATGATGGCTTCACCATCGGATTTCAGAAGCGGATGTCGCACCGATTTACGGTGCAAGCCAACTATACGTTCACTCACGCGACCGACGATGTATTGAACTCGAACTTAACCTCTGAAATCCAAAGCGGTTCGGGCGTGAATTTTCTTGCGCTTGCGGGCTTGTCGGACAGCTTCGTCGGCCCAGTCCCGCTGGTCACGGATGCCAATACGGGCCAGACCAATGCGAGTGGCCCGTTCATCAGCAGCAACAACAATCCGGTTCCGAAGGCAGGGACGTATTACAACGGAGCGAACATCGACAAAGGCCGTTCGGATCTCGCACTGAATCACACGTTTCTGGCCCACGGTATCGTTCAGCTTCCGTGGACGATCGAACTCTCGAGTATCTTTCGGGCCCAGAGCGGTTTCCACTACACACGGGGGCCCAACGGAGGACCTGACTTTGATGGAGACGGCCTATTCAACGGTGAAGGTCTCAACTTCGCTGGCCAAGGTGTGCAGTATGCGAGAAATATCAATACTGCGCCGTCGTTCGTCAACATGGATATGCGAGTGGCCAAGCGCTTCAACATCCGCGAGCGCGTGAAGGCTCAGGTGCTGTTTGAATTCTTCAACCTGCTTAATAAGGGGAACACCGCTGCGGTGCAGGGCTTGGAAGGCACGTCTCCGGCGTTTGGCAGCACTGTACAGTATTTGCCCGGACGAGAAGGTCAAATCGGTTTGCGACTCGAATTCTAGGTACCGGCAATTCCCCCCAAGGCGAGAGCGGCCTAGTAGTAAGGTCGCTCCTGCTCGTTCGGCTACGGGCGCGAACTTCCGCCTGCACGAGTTCAGGAGCGGCAGCGCACCTTTGGCTTCCCATCCCGGCTTGGAGCGACTTCGCCACTCGCTATGCACTTTCAACCGCAATGGTCGTCTGCCTGACTGCGGGCATAGTGATTGTCAGTTTTTCCGCTGCACGGCGCTGAATTGCGTTGGCTGCCAATCCGCCAACCGATTTGGTTTTCCGAACCGGCGCTTCCCGCCGGGAGCAATCCGGGATAACAAGAGTTTCCTTTTGCGCGAGTCTGGGTAGGGAACTGCAGCTATCCAGCGATGAAGCGGTGAGAACCTATCGGGCAATCACGCAACTCCA
>Ga0209056_10002246_pt1 | contig 20954 bp, 19 predicted proteins | sample GraSoiAngelo_114_FD_185876 | JGI IMG/M metagenome (GOLD analysis project Ga0209056, IMG submission 185876) | Grasslands soil microbial communities from the Angelo Coastal Reserve, California, USA - 14_0903_13_40cm (SPAdes) (version 2) | ecosystem: Environmental > Terrestrial > Soil > Grasslands...
GCATCCTCTATCTGCTCGATGCCTGCCAGTCGGTCGGCCAGCTCGCGGTCGATGTGCGGCAGATCGGCTGCCACATGCTCTCGGCCACGGGCCGCAAGTATCTGCGCGGGCCCCGCGGCACCGGATTGCTCTACGTGCGACGCGACACCATCGAGAGGCTCGAGCCGCCGTTCATCGATCTCCACGCCGCGTCCTGGACCGACGCCGACACCTACGTCGTCCGTGACGACGCGCGCCGGTTCGAAAACTGGGAGCGATTCGTGGCCGGCCAGATCGGCCTGGGCGTCGCTGCGCGTTACGCGATGCGGGTGGGCATCGATGCGATCGAAGCACGGGTCAAAGCGCTCGCGACGCTGCTGCGGCGGGAGCTCGCGAAGCGACCCGGCGTGAGCGTGCACGATCGCGGAGTGGAGCAGTGCGGGATCGTCGCCTTTCTCAAGGACGGCGAAGCGCCCGGCAAGACGCGCGACCGGCTACGCGCCATGAACATCAACGCCCACGAGGCCCGCTTGTCGCGGCTCGATCTGCCCGCGCGCGGATCGGACGCGGTGGTCCGCGCCAGCGTGCACTATTACAACGACGAGTCCGAGGTGGCGCGCTTCGTTCGGGCTGTGGCGGGCTAGACGTCGCAATGCCGCTTGGGGCGCAGGCCCACTGGCCGGGTTTGACCCGTCCACGACTGGCCGGTCGTGAGGTGTCCATCGGAGCGATTCGTGGCCGGCCAGATCGGCCTGGGCGTCGCCGCCCGTTACGCGATGCGGGTGAGCATCGACGCGATCGAAGCACGGGTCAAAGCGCTCGCGCGACCGGCTGCGCGCGATGAACAGCAGAAGACTCTGAGCGCCCTGCCGAAGGCGCGCGTCCCGCGGCGTCCGGTGGGACAGCCGGCTTGACAACCACGCCGCGATGTCATAAACGGGAAACCCGGTTTCCGAATCGATGACATCGATCACGACGTCTGGGCGGCCCGGCATCGGCGTCGCCTCGATTGTGCGCGCCATCCGCGTGCTCGAGGTGTTCGCCGACCGTCCGGAGGGCGTCGCGCTCACCCGGCTCAGCGCCGAGCTGGGGTACGGCAAGGCCACGCTCTCGAAGGTCCTGGCCACGATGGAGCGCGGCCACTTCGTGCGCCGCGACACCGCGACGGGGCACTTTCATCTCAGTTGCCGCCTCCTCGCCCTCGCCTTCGCTTACGCTGAGCGCGTCGGCATCCCCGGCCTCTGCGCGCCTATCTTGCAAGCCCTGGCCGACGAGACGGGCGAGCTGGTGCAGCTCGCGGTCGTGGAGGGTGGCAGCGTGCTGTTCGTGGCGAAGGCCGAGGGGCCTGACCAGCGGATGCGGATGGTGCCGCTCGTCGGCGCCGTCGCGCCGCTGCACGCGACGGCGAGCGGCAAGGTCTGGCTCGCCAGCCTCTCCGAGGCCGCGGCGGCGGCGGCCCTGACGCAGCAGGGTCTCGCGCGGCTGGCGCCGCGCACGATCACGTCGCGCGCCCGCCTGCTCGCCCAGCTTCGCGACGTCCGCGCGCAGGGCTACGCGATCGTCGACGAGGAGCTGGTGGCGGGCGGCCGGGCGGTGGCGGCCCCGGTCATCCGAGGCGACGGTGTGGTCGGGTCGGTGGCAGTGTCGGGGCCGACGTTCCGGGTGCCCGTGCACAAGCTGCACCGGATGGCGCCGCGGCTGAAGCGTGCAGCGGCCGAGCTGGCGGCCGTGTGGCCGCACGAGGTCACCGCGCGCGACTTCGGTCTCGGCGTACGAGTACGAACGGACAACGGCCGTCCGCGGGCGCCCCGGAGACACGCGTGAGCTTCGAATACCACGAGCCGACCTCGCTCGCAGAGGCCGTCGCCCTCGGCGCACGGTTCGGCGACGACGGCCGGTTTCTCGCTGGCGGCACCGATCTCATCATCCAGATGCATCGGGGCAAGCTGCGGCCGCGCCACGTCGTGAGTCTGCACCGCGTGTCTGGGCTCGACGCCATCGACGCCAACGGCGCCGTGCGGCTGGGCGCGCTCGTCACGCACCGCGCCCTCGAGCGATTCCCCGCCTTCCAGGGACGACTGCGGGCGCTCGTGGAGGGCGCCGAGGTCGTGGGGGGGCACCAGGTGCGGAACGTCGGCACCGTCGGCGGCAACATCGTCAACGCCTCCCCGGCCGCCGACGTCGTGCCGGTTCTCCTCACGCTCGACGCCTCGGTGACGTGCCTCGGCCCCGGCGGAGAGCGCACGCTGCGCCTCGAGGACTTTCTCATCGGCTCCGGCCGCACGGCCCGCCGGCCGGACGAGCTGCTCACGAGCGTGCGCTTCGCCGGCCTCGCCCCGCGGTCCGCCACCGCCTTCCTCAAGGCGGGACGCCGCCGGGCGATGGAGATCTCGGTGGTGTGCGTCGCGGGGCGGCTGACGCTCGACGCCAGCGGCGAGCGCTGCCTGGAGGCGCGTATCGCGCTCGGCGCGGTGGCCCCGCGGACGTTGCGCGCGCACGAGGCGGAGCGCTTCCTCGAGCAGCGCGCGCTGACCGCCGAGACGCTGCGGGAGGCGGCCCGACTCGCCACCGCCGCCTGCCAGCCAATCAGCGACGTGCGCGCGTCCGCCCGCTACCGTCGCCTCCTCGTGGAGACGCTGGTTCCCCGTGTTCTCGCGCGCTGCGTGGAGCGCGTCCGGGAGCAGGCGTCGTGAGCAAGCTCGCCCTGACGCTGACGATCAACGGTGAGCGGCACGAGATCCTCACCGAGCCTCACCGCACGCTTCTCGACGTCTTGCGCACCGACCTCGGCCTCACCGGGACGAAGGAGAACTGTCTGGAGGCGGAGTGCGGCGTGTGCACCGTCCTGCTCGACGGCGCGGCCGTGAACGCGTGCATCCTCCTGGCCGCGCAGTGCCAGGGGCGTTCGGTGCTCACGATCGAGGGGCTCGCGCGCGATGGGGAGCTCCATCCGCTCCAGCGCGCCTTCATCGACCACGGCGCGGTGCAGTGCGGCTACTGCATCCCCGGCATGATCCTCTCCGCCCAGGCCTACCTGGACGAGCACCCGTCGCCCACCGAGGACGACGTGCGCGCGGCGCTCGCGGGGAATCTTTGCCGCTGCACCGGCTACCAGAAGATTGCCGAAGCGGTCCTCGCCGTCGCCCGCGACCGCGCGGCCGGGAGGTGACCGATGGCCACCAGCGAGCCCCGCGTCGTCGGCAAGTCGCTCCCGCGCATGGACGGCGCCGGGAAGGTCACGGGCACCGCCGTCTACGCCGCGGACTTCGCGCTGCCCGGCATGCTCGTCGGCAAGGTGTTCCGCAGCACGGAGCCGCACGCGCGCATCGTGCGCCTGGACACAGCGCGGGCGCGGGCTCTGCCCGGCGTGCGCGCGGTGATGACCGCCGCCGACGTGCCCGACGTCCGCTACGGCGGGGCCCTCAAGGACGAGACAGTGTTCGCCCGGGGCAAGGTGCGGTATGTCGGCCAGCCGGTGGCGGCCGTGGCGGCGACGACGCGCGAGGCCGCGGAAGCCGCGCTGGCGGCCATCGAGGTCGTCTACGCGCCGCTGCCCGCCGTCCTCGATCTCGACGCCGCGCTGGCGCCCGGCGCCCCGCTGATCCACGAGGAGTGGGCGAGCTACACGGCGATTCCGATCCTCCATCGCGACGGCAACGTCTGCAACCGCGCGCGGATCGTCGTGGGCGACGTGGAGCGCGGGTTCGAGGAGGCCGATCGGATCTTCGAGCACCGCTTCCGCACCGGCATGGTCCACCAGGGTTACACCGAGCCGCGTGCGGCGGTGGCCGCGTGGGACAGCTCGGGGCAGGTGACGGTGTGGTCGAACACGCAGCTGCCCTTCGAGGTGCAGAACACGCTGGCCGAGATTCTCCAGATGGCGCCGTCGAAGATCCGCGTGGTGGTGCCGGGCATCGGCGGCGGCTTCGGCGGCAAGCTGCGCGTGGGCGTGGAGCACTTTGCGGCCTTCCTGGCGAAGGCGACGGGCCGACCCGTGAAGGTCATCACCACGAGCGAGGAGGAGCTCACCGCGGCGTACCCTCGCCAGGGCACCGTCGTCGAGCTGAAGACCGGCGTGACGAAGGACGGACGCATCACCGCGAAAGCCGGGCGCATCTGGTTCGACACGGGCGCGTTCGCCGGTTCGGGTCCCGGCGTCGCGTCGGTGGCCACGCTCGTGCTGGCGGGGCCGTACAAGATCCCGAACCTCCACCTGGAAGGCTTCGCGGTCTACACGAACAAGACCAACTGCGGTTCCTTCCGCGCGCCCTCCGGCCCCCAGGCGAACTTTGCGGTCGAGTCGCAGATCGACATCATCGCCGACGCCCTCGGCCTCGATCCGCTCGAGCTCCGGCTCAAGAACATCGTGCGCGAGGGCGACGAGGGGCCGACGGGCCAGGTCCTGAACGCGGTCGGGCTGGAGGAGTGCCTGCGCAAGGCGGCGGCGGCGATCGCCTGGAACGACCGCCGACCGGCGCGGTGGCGCGGCAAGGGACTGGCCTGCGGCTGGTGGACGACGACGGGCGGCTCCTCGGGCGTCTACGTGAAGATCAACCCGGACGGGACCGTCGCGCTCAACACGGGTGCGGCCGAGATCGGGACCGCGGCGCTCACCGGGGCGGCTCAGGTCCTCGCCGAAGAGCTCGGCGTCGACCTGGCCGACATCAACGTGGTGTCGGCCGACACGTTTTCCACGCCGTTCGACTTCGGCGCCCAGGGCAGCCGCACCGCCTTCGCGGTCGGTAACGCCTGCCGCGCCGCCGTGGACGACCTCAAGCGCCGCGTCTTCGCGCTGGCGGCCGCGCAGCTCGGCGTCGAGCCGGAGGCGTGTCGCCTCGCCGACAAGCACGTGCTGGCCGACGGCAAGCGGATCTCGCTCGCCGACCTCGCACGGCTGTCGCAGCAGACGGGCGGGGGCCTGATCGCGCAGGGGACGTTCATCGCGCCGCCCACCGCCTACGACAGCAAGCGCGTGGACGGGCACGTCTATCCGGCCTTCCACTCGCCGAGCTTCCACGCCCACGCGGTCGATCTCTCGATCGATCCCGAGACGGGCGACGTCACCATTCACAAGTACGTGGTGGCGCAGGACGTCGGGTTCGCCATGAACCCCACGTACATCGAGGGCCAGATCGAGGGTGGCGTCGCGCAGGGACTCGGCCAGGCGCTCTCGGAGGAGATCGTCTACGAGAACGGCCGCGTGCTGAACCCGAACCTCACCGACTACAAGATGCCGACCACGCTCGACATGCCGCGCGTCGAGACGATCCTCGTCCAGCACCCCAGCCTGGTGGGGCCGTACGGTGCGAAGGGCGTGGGCGAGCCGCCCAACATCGAGCCGCCCGCCGCTGTGGCCAACGCCGTGGCCTCGGCCACGGCGCTGCGTCTGACCTCGCTGCCGATCACCGCCGAGCACATCGCGCTCGCGCTCCGCGACGCCGGCACATGACGCTTCGTACGGGACTCCTGATCCTGCCGACCTACGAGCCGGCGCGGCTCGCCGCGCTCGCCGAGGTGGCCGAGGCGGCGGGGTACGACGATTTCTGGATCGCCGACGAGCGCTTCTTCCGCGAGGTGTACGCCTGCCTCACCCTCTGCGCCCTGCGCACACGGCGGATGCGGCTCGGGCCGTGCGTGACGGATCCCTACTCGCGACACCCCGCGCTCACCGCCATGGCCATCGCCACCCTCGACGAGATCGCGGGCGGACGGGCGATCCTGGGCCTCGGTGCGGGCGTGAGCGGCTTCCGCGAGCTCGGCATCGACGCCTCGCGCTCGGCCGCGGCCATCCGCGAGGGCGTGGAGCTGATCCGCCGCCTGCTCGCCGGCGACACCGTGACGGCGAAGGGGCGCGAGATCAGCCTCACGGACGGGCGCCTCGACTTCAAGCCCGCGCGCGCCGAGGTGCCGATCTACGTGGCGTCACAACGGGCGGCCGGCTGTCGGGTCGCGGGCCGGGTGGCCGACGGCGCCATCATGCAGGGCGCGCTCGCGGAGCCGCTCGTGCGGTTCCTGAAGGACACCGTGCACGGCGCCGCCCGCGAGGCCGGGCGCGACCCCGCGCGAGTGGCGCTCGTGGCGCGGCTGAACGTCTGCGTGCACGACGACCGCCGCGCCGCGCGCGACGTCATGCGCCCGAGCATCGTGCGTAGCCTCAGCGCCCAGCGTCCCGACTTCTTCACCTTCGCGACGGCGGGGCTCACGCTGCCTGCGGCCCTGCGGGACCGGGTGCTCGCGTTGCCCTACACGCACGACCCCGCGCCGCTGCGCGCGGTCGCGCCCGACGTGCCCGACGCCTTCGTGGACGCGTGCACGCTCACCGGCCCGCCGGACGTGATCGCGCCCGAGCTGATTCGTCTCGCCCGCAGCGGCATCGCCCAGGTGATGATCTACCCGCTCGCCGTCGACGGCCGCATCGAGACGACGATCCAGCGCTTCCAGACCGAGGTCATGCCGCGCGTGCGGGCGGAGCTGCGCGAATGACGGTGACGGTCCACATGCACGGCAACCTGCGTCGCTTCATGCCGGAGGGCCGCGATCGCCTTGCCATCGAGCTGGAGGCGGGCACCACGATCGAGACGCTCCTCGTCTCGCTGGGGGCCGCCGGCGACACGTGGCTGGTCGCCGTCAACGGCGCGACCTGTGAGAAAGACCGTGTACTCCAATCGGGTGATCTCCTCGACTGCTTCGAACCCGTCGCCGCCGGATAGCCAGCGCCGCGGGCTAGGGAGGAACGCCGGTGAAAGTGCGGTACGTCATCACGACGCTGAAGCGGGGGGTCGAGCCCGCCGCCTACGAGAAATGGCTGCGCGAGTACGACTACAAAGTGGCGAAGACGCTGCCCAGCATCGCCAGCTACAAGACGCATCGCATCGAGGGACCCATCCACGGCGCCGAGACCCCGGGCTGGAACTACATCGAGCGGATCGAGATCCGCGACATGGAGCAGTACCAGAAGGATCTCGCCTCCCCAGCCGGTCAGGAGCTGCTCCGTCAGCTCTACGAGCACTACCTGGAGCGCCCGAAGAACGTCTTCTTCACCACGGAGCCGATCGAGGAGTGATCCCGGGAGGAGACCCAGCATGAGCCGACGCATGAATCGCCGGTCGTTCCTGAAGGGCACCGTCGGAGTCGCCGCGATCGGCGCGGCCGGCTTCCGTCCCCGGCGCTCCCAGGCGCAGGACAAGCGGACGCTCGTGGTCGCCTGGGACACCGACATCGACACCCTCGATCCCGCCCACTTCAAGGCGATCGGCGGCTACGTCACCGTGGCCAACTGCTACGACACGCTGATCGGCTGGAAGGTGCGGCCCATCAAGGACAAGCCGGGGTTCTTTCGCTCCCAGCCGGCCGAGTGGGACCCGATGATCGCGGAGTCGTGGTCGACGGAGCGGGACGGCGCCACCCTCGTCTTCAAGATCCGCAAGGGCGCCACGTTCCCGAGCGGGCGGCCGGTCACCGCGCACGCGGCCAAGTACTGCTTCGACCGCGGCCTGCAGTCGCCCGGCTACATGCGCCTGGTCATTCCGGCCCTCATCCAGGTGAAGTCGCCCGAGCAGTTCGAGGTGCGCGACGATTACACCTTCGCCATCAAGATGGAGGCGCCGAGCCCCATGGCCCTCGACGTGGTGACGCTGTCGAACAACGCCATCATCGACCCCGAGGAGGCCAAGGCCCGTGCGACGAAGGACGACCCGTGGGCGGGGGAGTGGCTCAAGCGCAACGTAGCCGGCGTGGGCCCCTACCACCTCGTCAAGAACGAGCCGGGCGTCGAGGTCGTGCTGGAGTCGACGAAGGGCTACTGGCGGCCGGAGCCGTACTTTTCGCGCATCGTGCTGAAGTTCGTCCCCAACGAGGCCGATCGCGTGCTGCTCCTCAAGAAGAAGGCGATCGACATGGTGGTGGGGCGCCCCGGGCTCTCGCCGAAGAACGTCAAGAGCCTCGAGGGCGAGCAGGGGCTGAGGGTGTTCCAGGTGCCCGACACCACCTGCCACTGGCTCTGCATGAACGGCGGCAAGCCGCCCTTCGACAACAAGCTCGTGCGGCAGGCGGTCAACTACGCCATCCCGATCCAGGCGATCCTGCCCAACGTGCTGTTCGGGTACGGCACGCAGATGAAGAGCCCGGTCCCGCACCTCACCCCGGGCTACAGCAGCACACTCTCGCCGTACAAGCACGACATCGAGAAGGCCAGGGCCCTCATGAAGGAGGCTGGCGTGAAGGGGCCAATCCCCGTCGACCTCGCCGTCCGCGTCGGCTACACGACCCACGAGGCGGCGTCGGTATGGATCCAGCGCGAGCTCGAGAAGATCGGGTTCAAGGTCAACATCGTGCGGGAGACCGACGCCACGTTCCGCCAGGTGGCCATCAAGGGCGGCCACGGGCTGTCCCTCGAGTCGTTCCAGTCGTGGGTGAACGATCCCTGGTACCACCTCGTGTTCAACTTCCACACGAAGTCCAAGTTCACCAACGCCTCGTTCTACTCCAACCCCGTCCTCGACAAGCTCATCGACGAGAGCATGCACGAGACGAACTCGGAAAAGCGGATCGGCGCCGGCCTCGTCGCCCAGAAGATCCTGATCGACGACGCGGTGTGGGGCTTCCTCTGGTACGACAGCTGGACGCGCGTCATGAAGGCGGACCTGAGCGGGATCGAAAAGCGCTGGGACACGTTCGAGCGGTATTACGCGGCGAAGCGGACCTAGCGGGAGCGCCCGGCGGTCCTGAGCCATGGGATTCGGCCGGTACGTCCTGCACCGCCTCCTTCTCGTCGTCCCGACGCTTTTCGGGGTGACGCTGATCTCGTTCACCCTCGTCTACGTGCTCCCCGGCAATCCCGCGCTCGTCAAGGCGGGCTCGCTCGCCACACCGGAGCACGTCGCCGCGATCGAGCGGCAGATGGGCCTCGACCGGCCCGTCCACGTGCAGTACTGGCGCTACCTCACCGGCCTGCTCCGCGCCGACCTCGGCGAGAGCTCGAGCACTGGCCGACCCGTCCTCGAGGACTTCCGGCAGCGCGTGCCCGCCACGCTGGAGCTGACGCTGGCCAGTCTGCTCGTGGCGGCGGCGATCGGCATTCCGCTCGGGGTGCTCTCCGCCGTCCACCGCGACACGGCGCTCGACCACGCGTCCCGGCTCGTCGGCGTCGGCGGCGTGGCCATGCCGAGCTTCTGGACCGGGCTACTCCTGCTCTACGTCTTCTTCTACCTGCTCGGTGTGGCGCCGCCGCCGCTCGGGCGGATCGCGGCCGACGTGGTTCCACCCACCCGCCTCACGGGACTCTACGTGATCGACGCGGCCGTCACCGGTCACGGGACCGCGCTGCTTTCCGCCCTCCACCACCTCATGCTCCCCGCGCTCACGCTGGGCTTCGCCGTGATGGCTCCGCTCACCCGGATGGTGCGCGCGACCATGCTCGAGATCCTCGAATCCGACTACGTGAAAGCCGCCTGGGCGGCGGGGCTGCCGCGCCGGCGTGTCATCTACGGCGACGCCCTCCGCAACGCGCTCATCCCCGTCATCACGCTGCTCGGCGTCATCTTCGGCTTCCTGATGGCGGGCAACGTCGTGGTGGAGATGGTCTTCGCGTGGCCCGGCCTCGGCCACTACGCCGTGACCTCGCTCGTCACCAAGGACGCCGGGCCGATCCAGTCGTTCGTGCTGTTTGTGGCCGTCATGTACGTCCTCGTCAACCTGAGCGTCGACCTGCTCTACGGGCTGGCCGACCCGCGCATTCGCCTGCGCTGATGCCCTGGCGCCGGCTCGCCCGCAACCGGCTTTCTTTCGCGGCGCTCGGCGCGATTCTCGTCGTCACCGTCGCGGCCCTGCTGGCGCCGTGGCTGGCGCCCTACGATCCCGACGAGCCCGACGCCGCGGTCGCCCTGGCCAGTGTCTCCGTGCGGCATCCGCTCGGCACCGACCTCTACGGGCGTGACCAGCTCTCGCGGCTCATCCACGCCGGGCGCGTCGACCTGCTGGTCGCCCTGAGCGCCACGGCCATCGCCCTCACCCTCGGCGCCACCCTCGGCGCGGCGGCCGGCTACCGGGGCGGCTGGGTGGACCACCTCGTCATGCGCGGGGTGGACGCGGTCATGGCCTTCCCCGCGTTCATCCTGGCTCTGGCCATCACGGCCGCCCTCGGCAACAGCACCGCCAACGTGGTCGCCGCGATCGCTCTCACCCACGTGCCGATCTACACCCGATTGATCCGCGGCGAGATGCTGAAGGCGCGGGAAACGGAGTACGCGGAGGCGGCGCGCACGGTGGGCAACCGCCCGCACCAGATCGTCCTCTACCACCTGTTTCCGAACTGTGTGCCGCCGCTCATCGTGCAGGCCACGCTGGCCATGGGCTTCGCGATCCTGACCGTGGCCGCGCTGTCCTTCATCGGCCTCGGCATCCAGCCGCCCCAGAGCGAGTGGGGGCAGATGACGGCGGAGGGCGCCGGCTATGTCGTCTCGGGGGAGTGGTGGCTCGTGCTCTTCCCCGGCTTCGCCATCATGCTGACCGTGCTCGCGTTCAATCTCGTGGGCGACACCCTGCGCGACCTTCTCGACCCGCGCATGCGAGGAGTGCGGTGAGCGAGCTCCTCGAGGTGCACGACCTCACCGTGCATTTCGCCACCGAGGACGGCCTCGTGGAGGCCGTCGACAACGTGAGCTTCTCGGTGCGCCCGGGCGAGATCCTGGGCGTCGTCGGGGAATCGGGCTCCGGCAAGTCGGTGACCGCGCACGCGCTGCTCCGCCTCATCCGACCGCCCGGCCGCATCGTGCGTGGCGAGATCCGCTTCGAGGGGGCCGACCTCCTCGCCCTTCCCGAGGCGCGGATGGGCGCGGTCCGCGGCGCGCGCATCGCGCTCGTGTTCCAGAGTCCCCGCACGGCGCTGAACCCGGTGCTCACAGTGGGCCGGCAGATCGCGCGTCTGTACGAGCTGCATCAGCACGTCGCCCCGGCCGAGGCGTGGCGGCGAACGATCGAGATGCTCACGCTCGTCGGGATCGCGGAGCCCGAGCGGCGCGCGCGCCAGTACGCCCACCAGCTCTCCGGCGGCATGTGCCAGCGGGTGATGATCGCCATGGCGATAGCCTCGTCGCCGCGCTTGCTCATCGCCGACGAGCCCACCACCGGCCTCGACGTCTCCATCGCCGCGCAGATCCTCGATCTGCTCCGCGCCCTCGGCCGCCGCACGGGCGCGTCGATCGTGCTGATCACCCACGACCTCGGCGTGGTGGCGGAGGCGTGCGACCGAGTGGCCGTGATGCACGCGGGTCAGCTCGTGGAGATCGCCGACGTCCACACGCTCTTCAAACGCCCGCTGCATCCCTACACGCAGGCCCTCGTGCGCTCGATTCCGCGGATCGATCGCGAGGTCGCCATGGAACCCATCCCGGGCGCGGTGCCCTCGCTGCTGGCGCCGGCGCCGGGCTGTCGTTACGCCGACCGTTGCGCGCGCGTGCTGGAGGTGTGTCGGCGCGAGCGCCCCGTGCTGCGCGCGGCGGGGGCGAGCCACGAGGTCGCCTGCCATGCCGTCGAGGTGGAGAGTGGCACTGCTGTCCGTTGAGGGCCTCGTCAAGCACTTCCCGCTCGGTGGCGCTCGCGCGTGGCTCGACCGGCTGGGCGGGCAAGCGCCGCGCTCGGTGCGCGCGGTGGACGGCGTGTCATTCGCCGTCGCGCCGGGGGAGACGCTGGGCCTCGTGGGCGAGTCCGGCTGCGGCAAGTCGACAGTGGCACGCTCGATCTTGCGCCTGGTGGAGCCGACGGCGGGCCGCGTGACCTTCGGTGACGTGAACCTCACCACGTTGAGCGCGGAGCCGCTGCGCCGCCAGCGCCGCGACCTCCAGATGGTGTTCCAGGACCCGACGGCGTCGCTGAACCCGCGCCTCAGCGTGGGGCGCACGGTGGAGGAGCCGTTGCGGCGCCACACCACGCTCGGCACCGGCGAGCGGCGCGCGCGTGTGGCCGAAGTGCTGGCGCAGGTCGGCCTGGGCCCCGAGCTGGCCGGTCGCTACTCGCACGAGCTCTCGGGTGGGCAGCGCCAGCGCGTCAACTTCGCGCGGGCCATCGCCACGCGGCCGCGGTTCGTGGTCCTCGACGAGCCGACGTCGGCCCTGGACGTCTCGCTCCGCGCGCGGGCCATTCTCCTGCTCGACGAGCTGCGCGCCACGCTCGGCATGACGTACTTGTTCATCTCTCACGACCTCGCCAGCGTGAAGTACCTCGCCCATCGCGTCGCCGTCATGTACCTGGGGACGATCGTGGAGGAAGCGTCCACCGCCGAGCTGTTCGCGCGGCCCCTGCACCCTTATACGCGGGCGCTGCTCTCCGCCGTCCCGGTGCCCGACCCCGACGTGCGGCGCGCGCGCATCGTGCTGGCCGGTGAGGTGCCGAGCCCCATCGACATTCCCGGAGGCTGCCGCCTGCGCGGCCGCTGCCCGCTCGCGCAGCCCGTCTGCGCGGAGCCCGTTACACTGCGCGAGGTGGCGCCGGCGCACCGCGTCGCCTGCCATCTCGTCTGACCCCGGACCAGAGGAGGCCGACCGCCATGGCGGAGGAGACGTTTCTCGAAGGCAAGGTCGCGCTCGTCACCGGCGCCTCCTCGGGAACGGGCGTGGACATCGCGCGTGAGCTGGCCCGATGTGGGGCCCGTGTGGCCGTCCACTATCGCCACTCGCGCGCCGGAGCCGACGAGGTGGTGGCGGCCATTCATAGGATCAGCGGAGAGGCCAAGGCCTTCCGGGCTGATGCGGCTGTGAGCGACGACGTGCGTCGCCTGGTGGACGAGGTCGAGTCCGCACTCGGGCCGGTGAGCGTGCTCGTCAACAACGCGGGGCCCTTCGCGGACACCGCCTTCCGGACGCTCTCCGAGCGCGACTGGGACTACGTGATGAACGCCAACCTCAAGGCGGCGTTCGTCGCCTCGCAGCGTGTGCTGCCCGGCATGGAAAGGCTCGGCTGGGGGCGCATCGTCAACCTGGGCGCCACCTCCGGCCTCGTGCGCTCGCACTCGGTGTACGGACTCGCCAAGGCGGCGCTGCTCCACCTGACGGAGAGCATGGCAGTCGAATTCGCTCCCCACGTGACCGTGAACGCGGTGGTGCCAAGCCAGATCGCCAGCGCGCGCACCGACAGGATGCCGGACTACAAGGCCGCCGCCATCGCGACCACACCACTGAAGCGCCTCGTCACCCAACCCGAGATCGCGAAGATCGTCGCCCTCCTGTGCTCGGCCTCTTTCGATTTCGTGACGGGTCGCGCCATAATCCTGGACGGCGGGCGCAGCCTCCCCGTGTTTCCGAAGCTCAACCTCGCCGCTGGCTTGGAGCCCTGACATCACCCCGAGGGCCGATGAACTCCCTTCGACGTCGATCGACACCAACTGTGGGGGAAGTGACCCTCTCAAGGCGGAAACACGGGTTTCGAATCCCGTTGGGGCCACCAAGTTAATTTCGTTATCGGTTTTCGCTCCGTGTTTTAGGGCGTGCAGAGCTGGCGCGGGCCAGTTACACAATCATTCGGCGGGGCAAGTCGGGGTGCGTCGCGCTTACGAAAAAGAGCGTTGCGATTATGGAACTGGTTACCGCCTGCGTGTTGTTGCCCCTGGGATGAGTTGGTAGAAACTTTCCCAGGAATGACAACTTTCAGCCGGTGGCGGCGTTCGTTGGAGTTGGCACCGAGGGTCGCCGTTCACCGGCTGATGGCGGCGTCCGCCGAGCTAAGCAGTTACACAATCTCGATTGTGGGACTCGGCACACGGTAGCGAGGCAGGTCGCGGATTATGGTGGAGCCGCCGGGGGCGAGCTCACTACTATGCTCAGCCCGAGGCCAAAGGGGAGGGCCTCGCGCTGATCGAGAGCGCCGAACAGTTCTTCGCCGCGACCGGTGCCGTCAGAGCGTCAGTCGCCCTAGCCGTTCGGCCCAGAACGTCATCCCGAGCTCCCCGAACGTCCGCCGCGCGGCGGCGAGATGCTCGCTCGACCCCGTGATCCTGGCCAGCGTCGCATGGCACCAGCCGCCCTCCGGACGCGCGCCGAGCTCGCGCGCGAGGGCGAGCGCCTTCTCCGCGCGGGTGCGCGCCGTCGTCGCGTCGCCGTCGCCGAGCAGCAGCTCTGCCTCCAGGCGCAGCAGCGGGCCGCGGTAGCCATGCGCATCGCGCTCGGTCACGTCGGCCAGACCGCGCGCGATGATCGGCCGGGCCTCGTCGGGACGCCCCGCGGCGAGATAGACCGCGGCCGGCACCGAGCCGAAACGTGTCCACTGTAGCTGCGCGCCCGCCGGCCGCTCGAGGCCGCGCTCGAGATACTCGACTCCGCGCGCGCGATCACCGGCGAGGAGCGAGGCCCAGGCGAGGTAGAGGCCGTTGGCGCAGACGCCGTGCATCAGGTCGTGCTCCTCGGCGATGGCGAGGCCGCGCGTGAGCGCGACAACGGCTGCCTCCAGATCGCCCTGGAGCAGCTTCAGGTAGCCGAGAAACGCGTTCGCGATCGAGAGGCTCGAGGCGTGCCGGATCTCGGTCGCCATCCGGAGGGCCTCGGTGGCGGAGGCGAGGGCGGCGTCGAAGCGTCCGAGCGCGCCCTCGGCCTCCGAGCGCCAGCCGCACAGGCTCACGAAGATCGGATAGACGAGCCCGGGCTCGTGGCCCTCGGCGGCCGTCGCGAAGAGCTTGACGCCGATGTCGAACTCCTCGACGGCCTCCTCGAAGCGTCCCATGTCGCGGCACGCGACGGCGCCGATGAAGCGCGCGTAGCTGCGCGTCCGCAGGTCGGCGGCATCGGCGCGCGCCGCGGCCTCCCGCGCGCGCTCGAGCGCGCGGTGCAGCGTGCCCGGGATCGCGCCGGCCAGGGCAATCGCCTGCGCCTGCCGCACCTGCACGCGCGCCAGCCGAGGGCCGTCGTCGAGCGACCGCGCGAGGGCCTCCACCTTGTCGCCGAGGACGCCGAGCCCATCGACCTGGCCCGTCGAGATCCGCGTCGACCAGAGCTCGAGGTACGCGTCCAGCTCCAGATTGCGATCCGCCGCGTCGCCCAGACGTTGGAGCGCGTCGACGCTGGCCTCGTAAAACGTCACCGCCGTGCCGTAGCGCGCCTCCGCCTGCGCCTTCGCGCCGGCGCGATAGAGATAGCTCGCCGCAGAGGTCCACACCTCGCCGCGGACCGCGTGGTGCGCCAGGACCTCGACGCTCTCGGGCGCGTGGCCGCGTTCCCGTGCCTCGAGCGCGGCGAGGACGCCCGTGTGGAGCAGGCGTCGACGCTCGCGGAGCAGGCTCTGGTAGGCCACCTCGAGCGTGAGCGCGTGCTTGAAGGTGTACTCGAGCTCGGGAAACAGGCTGGTTTCGTAGAGGAACTCGGCCGCCTGCAGCTGCGCGAGGCCGCGACGGAGCTCCAGCGCCGTCGTTTCCGCCACCGTCTCAAGCAGCGTGAGGGCCACGGTCTTGCCGATGACAGCGGCCGACTGGAGCAGATGCTTGATCGGCGGCGGCAGCCGGTCGATGCGCGCGGCGAGCACGGCCTGGACGGTGGCCGGTACCTGGATCGTGTCCAGCGCTTTCGCGAGCCGGAACGAGCCGCGCTCGCCGACGACCACGCCCGTCTCGACGAGCGTCCGCACGCTCTCCTCGAGAAAGAACGGATTGCCCTCGGTGCGGCCGAGGAGCAGGCGTTTGAGCGGCTCCAGCGGACGCCCCGCGCCCAGCAGGGCGTCCAGCAGGGCCGCCGCGCTCTCGGCCGCGAGGGGATCGATGCGGAGCTGGGTGTAGTAGGTCTTGCCGCCCCAGCCGTGCTGGTACTCGGGGCGATAGTTGACGAGCAGCAGCACGCGCGCTGTTGGCAGACTCTCGACGAGGCTGTCGAGCAACGCCTGCGTCTCGCTGTCGATCCAGTGCAGGTCCTCGAAGAGCAGCGCGACCGGCTGCAGCCGGCTCTCGCGCAGCACGAACCGCTTGATGGCGTCGAGGATGCGCTGCCGACGCTCGGCGGCGCCCAGCGCATCCCACTGGCGATCGCCCGCCGGCGTCCCGAGCAGCGCGAGCAGGGCCGACAGCGTGTCGCGCAGCGTCTCGTCCAGCGTGAGCAGCTTGCCGGTGACCTTCTCGCGAACGACGCGCGGCTCGTCGCGCTCCTCGACCTTGAAATACATCCGCAGCAGGTCGATCACCGGCAGGTACGGCGTCGCCTTGCCGTAGGAGACGGACGCCGACTCGAGGACCAGCCAGCCGTCGGTGAGGTGCGAGCGGCTGAACTCCCAGTACAGCCGCGACTTGCCGACGCCGGGCTCGCCGACCACGGCGACGAGCTGCCCGGAGCCGGCGCGCGAGCGGTCGCGCGCCAGCGCCAGCTGCTGCAGCTCGGGATCGCGACCGACGAAGCGCGTGAGCCCGCGCGCGGCGGCCGCGTGCAGCCGCGAGCGGATCGGCGAGGCGCCGGTGAGCTCGTAGACGTCGAGCGGCGCGTCGAGCCCCTTCACCGGCCGCGGCCCCAGCGGCCGCGTGAGAACGTAGCCCTCGATCAGGGCCAGCGTCTCCGACGGAATCAGGATCGTGCCGGGCATGGCCATCTGTTCCATGCGGGCGGCCAGGTGAGTCGTCTGGCCGATGGCCGTGTAGTCCATGTGCAGATCGCTGCCGATGGAGCGCACGACCACCTCGCCGGAGTTGAGACCCACGCGGATGTGGACCGGCAGCCCAAGGCTTCTGTGCAGCTCCTCCGCGTACTCCTTCACCCGCTGCTGCATCCGGAGGGCGGCGTAGCACGCGCGGACGGCGTGATCCTCGTGGGCGATCGGCGCGCCGAAGAGGGCCATGATGCCGTCGCCCATGACCTGGTTCACGGTGCCCTCGTAGTGATGGACGGCCTCGATCATGCGCTCGAGCACGGCGTCGAGCAGCCGGCGGGCGTCCTCGGCGTCCCGGTCGGCCAGGAGCTCCATCGAGCCCTTGAGGTCTGCGAACAGCACGGTGACGTGTTTGCGCTCGCCCTCGAGGGCGCCGCGCGAGTTGAGAATCTTCTCCGCGATGTGCGTGGGCGTGTACTCGACCGGCGAGGCGAAGCGTGTCTCGGCGGCGGGGGCGGCTGCGCCCGCCGGCAGCGCGCACTCCGGGCAGAATTTCGCCCCGGGCGGCAGGCGCGTCCCGCAGCGTGCACAGGTGACCGCCGCCGCCAGCGGCGCCGCACACTCGACGCAGAACTTCGCGGCGGGCGGGCTCTCGTGCTGGCACCTGACGCACTTCATAGCGGGCAACGCTACCGCGTGACCAGGCGCTTGACAACCATGGCCGGCCGCCGCAGAGTCGAGGCCGCCCGACGAAGGAGATCAGCATGGCCAATCAGATCGCCGCGCAGGGTGTGCACCATTTCCGCCTCACCGTCAGCAACGTCGATCGGGCCGTGAAGTTCTACACGGAGGTCCTGGGCTTCACGAAGCTCATGGACCTGAACCCGGGCGCGTTCCTGAGCAACGGCAGCGTGGGCCTCGGCATCGGGCCCCATCCCTTTCCGGACCGCGCGATCAAGAACGATCGCTTCGACGAGAACCGGATCGGCCTCGACCACATGAGCTTCGCGGTGCCCTCACGGGCGGCGCTGGACGACGCGGTCCGCGTCCTCGACAGTCACGGGGTCGCGCACAGCGAGATCCGCGATCTCGGCGAGGGGTTCGGGATCTCCATCGTCGTGTTTCGCGATCCCGACAACGTGCAGCTGGAGGTCAGCGGGCCCCGGAAGTAGCGTCGTCAGCATCACGCCACTGCGGATGCCGCGCACGGCCCGCAGCGACGACGCCGCGTCGTCGGCGCGGGAAGCGCTTCGCTTCTCTTCGAGCAGGCCACCAACGCAGACGGAGTCTGGACGCTTGTCGTCCGGTCGAGTGACGGCGTCGTCGACCACATCTTCCGCGCCGTCGATGAGTACGGCTACTTCGCGGGCCGCTTCAACGCCTTACCGCAACCTTCAGGGACCCGAGTCTAGAACGCCTCAAGAAGCGGATCGTCGCCAGCAGGCGGTGACGCCGTGGTAGGCGTCCTCGACACGATCAAGCACAACCTCAGCGAGATGACGCTGACAACCGAGACGATCAAGACGCAGGTCTCTGGCGAAGCGTGGATGAAGCAGAGACGAGCGGAGATCAAGTGGGAGTGTTACTCGAAGCTCGCCGAGGACCTCGGCGAACTGGCGACGCTGCTTCAGGAAGTCCGATTCATCCGGCGTCGTGGCCCTGTGCCGGGCTTCGATCAAGCGGCGCTCGATAACAAGATCGCGCTGAATCAAGCCGCCGCAGACGCCGCGATGGAGAGACATCGTCGGTACGCCTCGATCGCCCGGATTGTCGTTCCGCCCGAGGTACGAACCTTCCTGAGTACCTTCGCTGACGAATGGAATCGAACCGTCCTGTTGGAGGATCAGTACCGAGGATCTCCGCCAGCTGGCCGCGGGCAGCCCGCCGGTTGAGCTCAAGCTGCCAGAGACGGTCCTCGGCGACGGTGAAGCCGTAGGCCTCAAAGAGGCCCGGGTTGGTTTCGCCCTGGCCCCTTCGCCGTTGCTTTCTCAGATCCCGAGGGCGCTTCTTGCCATCGGATGAAGCATGGCCGTTTTCGGGACTGCGAGCCCGTCCTTGTTCCACGCGAGCATGAGCGCCACCGTCACAGCTTGGAACGCGTTCAGGTATCCCGCGCCGACCTGATACTCCTCATAGCCCGGCATTGGCGTCGCACTTCCTTCGAGCGTGGACTTGATCTGATCCGGAGTAAGCGCGGGATTTGCCTCCAGCATCAGGGCGACCGTGCCCGACACATGCGGAGTCGCCATGCTGGTCCCGCTCGCCGCCGCGTAAGAAACCGCGTCGGTGCCGAGGTTGATCAGGTCGACGGCGAAGAAGGTATCGATGACAATGCCTGTGGTGGCACGCGCCGCCACGATGTCCGCACCGGGTGCCGTGATCGTCGGGTGATAGAGTGGATCGCCCGGGATTCCGCGGGAGGAAAAATCGGCGAGCGTCTGGCCGTCCTTGAGCCCGGCCGCAACACAGATGACCCACGGCGCGACACAGAACGGGTTCAGGGTGTTTTGACCGGGCCCGTCGTTGCCGGCGGCGAAGACGACCACCAGTCCGGCATCGTGGGCCATCTTGCTCGCCACGTTGATCGGGTCATTCGGCGAGAAGGGCCCGCTGGTCCCCCAGCTGTTGGAGATCACCCTGATCCCGTACGTGTCCCGGTTGGTCAGCACCCAGTCGAAGGCCTCGAGCGCCGTCAAGACGAACAGCGCCTCCCCGGCGCCGAGGCCCACCAGGTTTGCACCGATGGCGACGCCGCGGTATTTCCCGGCGAGCGCGGCGCCGGTCCCGGCGGCGGTCGAGGCCACATGGGTTCCGTGGCCGCTCGTCGTGTCGGTGTTGGCGAGGTTCTCGACGACGATCGGGCCGGCCCCGAACAGATCGGGCCCAACCTTCACGTTCTGGATGACCTTCTGGCCAAAGGGCAGGTCTGGATGCGTCCCATCGATGCCGCTGTCGATGACGGCCACGCCGACACCTCTCCCCGTGACTCCGAGCTCGGTCCAGACCCGATCGGCCCCGATGAGCGGAACACTTTGGTTGAGGAAATAGTCGAGCTGACGGTTGTGGTGGATCGACCTGACACCAGGCAGGCCGACAAGGCCTAGAATCTGAACCGCGGTACCCCGTACGCCGACCATCGGGAGCATCCGAAACGGGAGAACCTGAACGCCGGTAGTTCGAACCGTCGCGAGCGCGAGTGCGCTCGGGTACTGGTCGAAGACGACGACGGCCTCGACAAGTTCGCCCGGCGCAGCGGCATCGAGTGCGTGCCGAAGAATCGGGTCGATCTCGCCCGTGAAACTGAGCCAGGTGGGCGCAATCCCCAGTAGCTGGGCGCGCACGGGCACTCCCTGGAACCCGAGGAGCCCGATGACCACTGCGATTGCCGTGGCGGTCACATGCCATCCTCTTCTCATGCGCTGACGCCCCCTTCCCAAGCGCCGATTCCTCCACGGGGACTGTAGGCTTTGATCCAGGCGTCGATGACGATGCCCTTGTTCAAGACACGATCGAGAACATCGAGGAGACTTGTGCCGCCGGCTGTCCGTTCAACGGGTATCGCTCTTCCGTGTCTTTCATGAAGTTCGTCGGACCCGCCGCCGGAGCGCTGTCGGCGCCGCCGAGAGAAGGGCAACCTTCCGCGCGCGATCCTTGATCTGCTTCCGGACGTCATCGGCGTCGCTGTCGCTGTGGGGTGATCGGAAAGAGATGACGATCGTACTTCCACCAGTCGAGCCCGATCTCCTGCGCCTTGGCGATGGAGCACATGATCATCCGGATGCGCATTGTGAGGAGCTCGATCTCGGCGAGAGAGATGCGAATGTCGCCGGTGATGGAAAGGCCCTTGTCGAGCACGCGATCGAGAACATCGACGGTGCTGCTGGCCCGAGGACCTGCGCTTCCCTCTAAGGACATTCCCTCCCCCGTAGCCGGCGGCGAGTCAGAAACCGACGATGCCGGTGCAACGTTGGTGCCTCACCCAGCGTCTCGAAATATCGGCCACTTGAACTCGATGGTGGCAAAACGTCTACCCATTACAGCCTTCAGTGGCTGAGCACCTTCTAGGGAAAAGTTTCCTCCTTGGCAGCGGAAAAATCCTGGTGTTACCAAATCCTGGTGTTACCTAGGACGCGTCGATGCGCCCTCCGCCCCTGCCCAATTCAAGTACCGCGTCCTGATCGTCGACGGCGTCGAGGACACTCGCGAGATGTACGCGCTGTACTTCACTTACCTGGGCCGCAGGCCGACGCGACGTCGGTCCCGGAGCCTGTCGCCGAGCTCGCGGCCACTGTCGGAACCGACCCGGCCACGTACACCCGGGAGAGGCCGGGCATGAGCGAAGACCTCAGGAAGCGTCGAAGAAGGCTTGGCGAACAAGCGGGCTCAGCGCGCGACGCCCTCCCGATTGGTGATTCGTCGGGCCAGGGCGG
>Ga0209056_10002248_pt1 | contig 20942 bp, 22 predicted proteins | sample GraSoiAngelo_114_FD_185876 | JGI IMG/M metagenome (GOLD analysis project Ga0209056, IMG submission 185876) | Grasslands soil microbial communities from the Angelo Coastal Reserve, California, USA - 14_0903_13_40cm (SPAdes) (version 2) | ecosystem: Environmental > Terrestrial > Soil > Grasslands...
GAGTATTCCACGAAGGAATTGTCGAAGCGGACTTGGTCTGATTTTGAAAAGCTCTTCCTGAAGCAAGGAGTGGTAGGGGATGGTTGGTGGTGTTGGTGCATGCATCATCACGTGTCATCCTACTCTTTGCCTGAGAACCAGCAGCCGCGGACCCGGGCCGAGAGAGCGGTGAGAAACCATCGGCAGAAAGCAGAGCTCGTGGAGAAAGGGTGTGCCCACGGGATCCTTGTTTATGCAAAGGGAGAACCAGTAGGATGGTGCCAATATGGGCCTAGGGAGGAGCTTCCTCGTGTCGACAATACTCAGAACTATCGAAGACTTGCCCTCGAAGGTGGTACAGAAAGATTGTGGAGAATTACTTGCCTTGTCGTTGACAAACAGCATCGGCGACGCGGTGTAGCTAGCGTCGCGTTGAAAGCGGCGCTGGAAGCGATAAGGAAGAAGGGCGGGGGGCTCGTCGAAGCCTATCCAGTGAGTAAGACTGATCAAGGATCAAACTACATGTACTGTGGAACAGTCAAGATGTTCGAAAAGGTTGGATTCAAGACGATCGCACCCTTTTCGACCGGCCGAACAGCCACTGCTGTAATGAGAAGGCCGATCTGAATGCTCTCACTAATCTGCCGGCGTAGCACGCCTCAATACTTATCTCATCTACTGGATCTCACAATCTTATCATGCAGTCGATGACCAGCAAGGTCGAGATTCGCGATGTAGCAAATGGCTTATGGATCTGGCGTGCGGAACATCATCACTGGAAGCCTGGCGATGACTGGCAGCCGATCGTGACATCAACCTATGTCGAATCGGGAGGCGAGAGGCTGGTGATTGACCCGCTCGTCCCCAAAGCGTCCGCCGAAGAATTGTGGAAGAGACTGGATAGTCGGCCACCCACCATAGCCGCGGTAACAATGCCTGACCACGTGCGGGACGTCGATGATTTCGTCAGTCGCTATCGGGTCCGCGCTTTCGGTCCGAGACTCTTCTGGCCCGACGACGTTCCGAAGAGCAAGCTGGAGATACTCGAATCAGACGGAGTGCTTCCTGGAGGCGTTGTCGCCCTCTACGATGGAAGAGGGCGGCTAGAGACACCTCTCTGGCTGCCCGAGCAGCGAGTCATAGTTTTTGGAGACGCATTGACAGAAAGGGCCGGAGTACTCCGGATCTGGTCTTCACCATGGCATGAGAAACGAGCGATGCCAGCGATGCGAGACTTGCTACAGCTTCCGTTTGAGCAAGTTATCATTTCACATAGCGACCGCGAACCGGTGCATGATCGTGCCGCATATGAGCGTGCCTTGAAACTCCCACCCTGGACGGGCTAGCGCTCCCAAACACTAACCTGCTGACCGGCCCGATCGTTAAGGATCCGACTACTTGGGGTTGCCCGCCTTGAGCCAGTCGACATGGTGTGGAATCGCCGACTGAGTGTCGAACTTCGGCGAGAAGCGGTGTCCGCCTGTAACCGCCTAGTCGCCGGGTGGTGTGTCCGAGTCGGACTAGGCTGGTTTGTCGGTGCCATGATCTCCAGTGATTACTATTTTTCCTCGGGTGCGTCCTTCTTCGAAATAGCGAATAGCCTCGGCTGTCTCTGTCAAGGGGTAGCGTCTATCGATCACGGGAATTATGTCTCCTTGTTCGATGAGGTCCTTCAGGACGACGAGGTCGTCATGGTTTGAATTTGCGATGAAGAACGTGAACTTCTTGTCGCCGCGTGACGCGAATCGGCTTCTGATTATGAAATAGAGTAGACGCCTCACGATCTTGTCTTTGAAGCCGACGAGGACAAAGGTGCCATTCGGATTCATTATGCGCTTGTAGTCAGAGATGGAATGAGCAGCGCCAATCTCTACTATCAGGTCATAAGATTCTCCCTTCTTGGTGTAATCCTCCTGCGTGTAATCGATCACATGATCCGCGCCTAGCTTGCGAACCATGTCCAGATTCGCCGAGTTGGTCACAGCAGTGACTTTTGCCCCGAATGCCTTCGCGATCTGAACAGCGAAGGTTCCTACTCCACCGCCTGCACCGTTGATCAACACCTTCTGACCGGGTTTGATGTGTCCATGGTCGCGGAGAGCTTGTAGAGCCGTAAATCCGGCGATCGGTACCGCTGCACACTGTTCGAACGAAGTATTGCTCGGTTTCAAGGCTATTCTGCTCTCACGTGCAAGACCGTACTCTGCGTAAGCGGCGTTGGCTACGCCGTACACTTCGTCTCCTGGTTTGAACGCAGTCACGTCGTTGTGTACGGCTTCTACTACGCCGGCGAAGTCGGTGCCCAGTCCGGGCTCTTTTGGCCGGCGGACTCCCATGCTTAGTCGAAACAGGGGCCCGACAAGTCGTATCACGAGCGATGCTCCTCTCATGTCATGCTTGTCTGCGGCATTCACGGAGGACGCATAGATCTTTACCAATACTCCACGTACGTCGTTCGGAGCAGGTTTCTCCACTTCCTTGATCTGGAGAACGTCTGGCGATCCGAAACGTTCGCGGACGATCGCTTTCATGAGTCCCTTCTCAAGTGGCTTTGGTTCGGCTATCATTGCTGGCTCCTCAATCATATTTCGCGAGTACCTCTTCTGTCGTGTTGAGCATCTCGACTAGGTCGATTGGGTTTCCTTCCATCACGTCCTTCACCTGCTTCTTCGCCGTCTCGGTAAGGAGTGCCCTCAGGTCGTTGGCGAGTGCCTTAGATTCTGTTCTGCTAGTCTTGTCTTCAGTTCTGAAGATAACATTGTCCCCCAGGACCTTCAGTGTGAACTTTCGAGTGTCAAGCGTAATCTTGTCCTGTGTAACATGGAGCGAGTGGAGTGGGGATGCAGTCTTCACCTCTGTAGGAGAGTAGGAGAAGCTGTCGGAGCCGACCGCGAGTTCCATCGAGCCATCCCCGAGTGATAGTGTACTGCCGTTCCACTTTGCAGTGGAGCGGTGGCTGTCGGTCGTGACGTAGGCACTGCCAGTTCCCTTTGCTAACCATCTCTCTTTGGGATGGTGCTCGCCGTCCCCGTCCCAGTCGAAGATGAGTGGCCCGATCTTCCATCGGTCTCCCATGCACCCGTCGCGGATCCTTATTCGTCCGACATCCACATTCTGTGCGCGCGAGGTTGTCTCCTCGACTAGCTGGTCTGGCTCTTTCCCTGTCATTTTCAGAGCTTCATCGTTGGTCACGGTTCGTCCTTGAAACGGGATTCCTACGGTCGTGACGGGACCAGGAAGCGATGCGCTCACAATTCCCATCGGGGTCTTGAATGAGGTGGATACTTCACCGAGTAGTACGCAGCCGATGGTCCGTCCGTCACGTCTGATTGGCATTCCGATCGTGTCTTGTTTCACGGTTAGGTTGGTTCCTTTCATTGTGGGACCTCTGCCTTCGGCGACCAGAAACGGCGTCACAGCCCTTTTTGCAAGGCCGGACTTTTGCACAGCATATGCTCCGAGACCCGTCGCGATTGCTCCGATGACAAGGTCCGGGACCCAGCTAGAGATCATGGTTGGGAAGACGCTTGACTGCAAAGACGCTATCCAGCCGAGGATCCAAATCGACAATATGATCCCCACGAATCCGGCCGTGAGGTTCCAGAGGAGGCTGACAAGTGCTCTGCCCACTCCTGAGTTAGTCTCGGTCCGAAGAACTCCGCCAGCGAAAAATAGCCGAAGGCAGAGAGCAGTAGGGTAGTAGAGAATGATTGTATTCCGAGTGGTCCTCGTATCAACCAGACTAGAGCGAGAAGTGCTGATAGGCCGTTGAATGTGCCTGCGATTCGCCTGAACACTAGCGACATTGTAGAGTCGCGTCCTATCTCAATCAATCTGTTCTCCTCCAAGTGCCTCGCTCATCAATGCCAGAGTCCTAACGAGTAATCTCCCTCTCTTTGTAAGTTCGTAGCCCCCTTCGTCACTGTGCGAAACGAGTCCCATATTCAGCAGGCTCTTCAAGTGATTATTGACCGAGGCTGCTTCGAGGCCGGTAGCTGTTTTGAAGTCTGAGAATGTCTTCCTTGTCGAGTAGAGCATCTTGACCATCTTTAGCCGGTCAGTGTTGGCCAGAGACTTGAGGAGATCGGCTGCTGTGGTCTCAGGCATGCTATCGACAAGTTCGTCGACGGCAATCTCGCCCCTCGTAGCGAGGCTTGATTTGACGTTCTCGCGGATCTGTCTGACAAGGTCCTTGACGACAACAAACGAAGGCTCTGTCTGAGCCACGTCGTCCTTGTTGAGGGCAACTCTGATTGAACCGTTTCCCGACTTGATAGCCTGGGAGACCTGTCGCCGGACCTCATCCTTCAGCGACCGGATCTCCTCCCGGAGCTCTTTCCTGATATCCCCCATATCGTCGCTCAAGTAAACGCGCCTATACTCCTCTGTAATGGCACGAAGATAGAAGTATAAAACATTTTACTGTTGGCGCCAATTAGATAAAAGCCGTTTTCCTAGCTTTGTATCACCTAACAAGCTAGTTCGGACCGTCCGGAGGGAAATCGATAGGCCCGGACTTTTTGTGGACGATTTCACCATGGCGAACTCCAATTAGAGCATCTCGATCACGTACAAAGTATGGCCGCCTACATCGCGATGTTGCGAGGAGTCAACGTCAGCGGACACAACACAATCAAGATGGACGTTCTTCGCGGACTCTGCCAAGGTCTCGGCTTTCGGAACGTGGAGACCTATGTCCAGAGTGGAAACATAGTTTTTCAGACCGCAACAGAAAATCCCGCTGCCTTATCGAAACGTATCGGCGAAACAATTCTCGAATCCTTCGGATTCGACACGGCCGTCATCATCAGAAGATCAGAAGAAATGCGAAACGTTATCGCGAAAAACCCTTTCTTGAAAGAGAAGAGCATCGACTCCTCGAAGCTGCACGTTACTTTTCTCTCGGAAACCGCGCAAAAAGGCTCCATGAAAAAACTGGAAACACTCGCAACGGGTCTAGACCAATTTTACCCAGCATCTCATGAAATCTATCTGTATTGTCCCAGTGGGTATGGCCGAACCAAACTCTCCAACAATGCAATTGAAAAAGCGTTGTCGGTAAAAGCTACGACTCGAAACTGGAAAACGACGAACACTCTGTTTGAGATGGTCTCGAAACTTTGATTCCGACGGAAAGCTTCGGGTCTCAAGCCCGATGGATCTTCTCCTCGATGGCAGAGGTTTGATCCCTTCAGTTGAGATCGAACTGAGAACATACGCGATAGCAGCGCAGTCTATCGGCGACGGGTGGACCGACGATTGGGGAGGCTAAGACTGATGTTCGCCAAGGTCGAACAGCGACAGAACAGCGCCAGCTACAGTTGGCCACGCTTCGGATTCCGGGTCGATGAGTTCGTAGTGGCCAACGTCGTGGAGTTTGACAAAACTCGGTCTATCCCCTATCTTCTCTGCTCTCTCTACGAAGGCTTCTGACTGCGAAACCGGGACAGTATCGTCCGCTACTCCATGAACTAGGATTTCCCTAGCACCCGTGGGAAGGAGTTCTATTGGTGAGCCAGCATCGTACCTGTCAGAATGTTGGTCCGGCGTTCCACCCATCAGCCGTGTCACGATGCCGTGTCCCAATTTCTGCTTCCACGCCAGACGTAAGTTGGATACACCTGCAAGAGAGACAGCTCGAGTAAGAGCGTTCTTTTGGTCGGTGAAAAGAGGCGACCCCTTACTGATCCGATGACTGCCAGCCATCCAAAAGGCGAGATGGCCGCCGGCCGAATGGCCAAGTATAGCTCTTCGCGCGAGATCGAACCGCGAGTCCGACGACATTGTCTGATGAATATTGCGGGTTGCCAAGCTGATGTCCTGAAAGGTTCCAGGCCAACCGCCGCCGGGATCGCCGATCCTCCGATACTCTACGTTGCACGTGATTACTCCCTTCGATGTTAAGGCGGTGCAGAGATGTCCTACGTGCGACAGGTCATAACGGACCTGCCAGAACCCGCCATGCACAACGAAGAGCAGCGGGAACGGTCCCTTACCGCTGGGAAAACGAAGCTCAGCGAATTGACTAGGATCACCGCCATAACGGATCCGTAGATCGAAAGGAGGTGAGGTTCTTTCTAGGATGCTACTCAAGGTTCTCCACAGTCACGTCTTACGCAGACTGGGTTGGTCGCATTTAGAGTTCCTCGTCAAGCCGGTCCTGAAAGAGGACGCCGGCTCTCATGATGAGATGAATAATCCCTCTTCGGCGACTCTCCTCGATCTTCAAGATACTACATACATAAAAGCTTTTAAAGGCGTCAGGCGTTCACTTTGAGACCATGGTTACTTGGAGTCCTCGAAACACCATAATAGTTGCAGTATTATTGTCAGCACTGGTTGGAAGCGTCACCGGACTCGGCGCATCATACCTTGCCCGCACTAGTCCCACGGCTCAGACTCGGAATTTCTATCTCTTCGCGGTCGACCAATCGTTCAACTCTTCACTGGCGACAGGGCTCAAGGCTGACTACGATTTCTCAGCTAGCGTGATCACTGTTAGCAGGGGCGACACCTTGGTGATCCATTTCTACAACCCAACTGATCAGAATCATACTTTCACCATGGGTGCCCCCTACGCGAACGATGTCTTCGTCGCGGCGCATCCTACCGACCAAAGCCCAATCCACAACGCAACTATCACAATCAACGCGGATCAAGCTGGAATATTCTCATTCTACTGCAGGTTCCACACGCCATCCATGTCAGGAAGCCTTGTAGTCCAAGGATAACCACATTACATTCTCCTCTTCGCCTAGCGCCTAGAAAATGTAAGTTCTGCGAGTGCAAGAAATTCAGGTTCTAGAATTATCCATCATGTACATTTTTGTGCATTCAGCTTCTAGCTTACGGGTCCGGGTTGTTCGAGACACCGTTCCGCAAGCCTAAATAGGCACATTGGGAAGCGTGGTCGTAACCCTGGTGTGAAGGCGATGGGTGGTCATCTTTACTGGCATAAGTGCCGCGTCGAGACCATCCTCGACGACTAGGCACAAACACCAGATCCTAACACTCCAAGACTCGCGTCCTTCTTCATCTCTCCGCCTACCGTCTTCCTCCCACCATCGACGCCGCCTGCTGATTGTCAAGTTCGGCGGCTCCAGCTTATCCAATCCGAAAAGAATCGGTCTGGCCGTAGCATCAGTGGCGCGGGAGTATGCCCGCGGAAACCGTGTCGTGGTAGTTGTTAGCGCTGTAGGTAACACTACCGATCGCCTGCTGCATCTCACGAACGGAGGTGTCGGACTGGTCGATACAGATAGAGACGATATTTTGGCGATGGGAGAGAGAACTAGCGCGAGAATATTTGCGGCTTCATTGAAATCTCGAGGAATACAGGCACGATGCTACGATCCATCTGACCGAGACTGGCCCATAATCACCGACGATAATTTCCTGAACGCGAACCCTCTCAAGACTAGAAGCATCCAACGCATCCGACGCTACCTCAAGCCAGTCCTCGGCGATGGAGTGGTCCCGGTGATAGGAGGATTCATCGGTCGAACAACGGACGGACGCATTAGCACTCTCGGCCGAGGAGGAAGCGACACGACGGCTCTCCTGCTGGCAATGGCACTCGAAGCAGAAGAGGTCGTGCTCGTTACCAACGTGCCGGGAATCTTAAGCGCCGATCCAACCCTTGTCAGGAAAGCCCGGGTACTTCCACGAATCGATATGAAAACGTTGACCGGGATAGCCGATACCGGAACAAAATTCATCCATCGTAAAGCGTTGCGATTCAAAGATCCCAACATCAACATTCGCGTAATATCAAACACGAATGGCAGGCTAGACTCGCAAGGAACGCTCGTTACCGGAGCCTCGATTCCCGAGCTAGAAGTTACGATTAACAATCCCCACCCAGTAGCATCAGTGACAATCGTAGGAAAAGAACTGCCTCACCAACCAGAGCTAGTTCGGAAGATCTCGAAACTAGCCGGACCGAATCTAGTAGCCGTCTCTCAAGACAGCGACAGTGCCATTCTATACATCAAACAGACGCCAAAACTGCAGCAACAATTATCGAGATTGCACAACGCGGTCCTGAAAGATCCGCACGGAATTGCCCTTGCTGCCAGGACGGGAATGGCTCTCGTAAAAGTCCGAAGCATTGGATTAGAAGAGAGACCAGGAGTGGTCGCTAGAATAAGCGACGCCCTACGTTCCGCGAACATCAACATGTTCGGAATTCTCACAATAACATCTTCTGTTCTGGTTTTCGTGGACTGGAAAGTACGGCGCAAAGCCGCCAGCCTCATCAGGAGTTCGTTGGAGAACAACTGACTGACAAGTATGCTGTGATCATGATGGAATCTGGAAAAACACGCAGACTCGGACGAATATTCCGAGACGATGGCAAAACTGTCATCGTTCCGATGGACCACGGAGTATCAGTTGGTCCAATCGAAGGACTAGGCGACATGAGAAAAACTGTAAACCATGTCGCGAAAGGAGGAGCCGACGCTGTCCTCGTACACGCGGGCCCAGCCAGGACTGTCGACACTACACAACTAGGTCTCATCGTCCATCTATCAGGGGCCACACGACTGACCAAGGAACCCAACTGGAAAATGCAGCTCTGCAGCGTCAAAGAAGCCGTCCGTCTTGGTGCGGACGCAGTATCCGTCCACATCAATGTGGGATCAGAACATGAGCAGGACATGCTGGACAACTTCTCGCGAATACTGGACGAGTGCGACGACTATTCCATGCCGCTCATCGCAATGATGTATCCTCGAGGACCGAAAATCTCAGATGAACATTCCTTCGAAGTCGTGAGCCACGCAGCTCGGCTGGGGTATGAACTCGGAGCAGACATCGTAAAGACGAACTACACAGGTGACGTTGAGAGCTTCAGAAAAGTCGTCAACAGCGTAAGAGTACCCATCGTGGTCGCGGGCGGACCCAAGTCAGACCATGTAAGCGAATGTCTTCGATTAGTCTACGAATCGATCAAAGCAGGAGCCGCCGGCGTATCAATCGGCAGGAACGTCTTCCAGCACCAAGATCCAACCATCATGACCCGAGCCATCGCAGAGATCGTCCACAACAAAGCGGACCCTGGGAACGCGCTATCTACTCCGGGTGAGAAAAGTGAAACAATTCTGGCTAGAACCTAGTCACGACATATCCGAAGATCACCTTCGAAAGATGGCGGAAGAGGCCAGACCACACGCCATAATCCTGCCCAAGCCAATCGCCGGATTCCCAGTGAAAGTCGCCAGCCCGGTCGAAGGAGCAGACATCCTAGTAACTTGCGACATAACCGCTGCTTACGCCGCGAAAGACAGAGGAGTTCCTGTTGCACTTCAGATCACAGTCGAACACCGTAGCGATGTGGAGCGGGTCTCGCAGTCCCTCGAAGCAAGCCCCGAGTATCTGCTCATCGACTGCCCCAACTGGAAAATCATCCCGGTCGAGAACCTGATCGCAGAAACCAAAGGAAAATCAAAGATCCTAGCTAGGACAAGAAACTATGAGGAGAGCAAAACCGCGCTATCAATACTAGAGAAGGGAACGGACGGGATATCTCTCGCACCTGATCACCCAAGCGATATTATCAAGACCCGCGACCTGATCCTAGAACAGCTCGAGCCAGTTTCTCTCTCACTGGCAAAAGTGACAGCTATCCGACCGATCGGGACCGGTGCCCGGGTCTGCGTAGACACTTGCGAGATTCTACACGAAGGAGAGGGGTTGCTAACTGGCAGCTCGTCCCAGGGACTGTTTCTCGTCGAAGGTGAAATCCACTCCAACCCTCACATTAACTCCCGTCCTTTCAGGGTCAATGCTGGGCCAGTCGCGTTGTACCTCCTCGCGCCGAAAGGCAAAACCCAGTACCTTTCGGAACTGTCGGCAGGACAATCTGTCCTACTCGTGGACAAGGAAGGGCGGACGAGGACGGCGGATGTCGCCCGCGTCAAGATAGAACGCAGGCCGATGATGCTCATAGAAGCTTCCGTCGGGTCTGACTCCGTGAAAACGATCGTTCAGAACGCGGAAACAGTCCGACTCGTCAACCCTGCCGGATCAAAGTCCATCTCAGATATCCGACCCGGCGACGAGGTACTTGTTCGATACGAGGAGGGTGGACGACACTTCGGGACCAGGGTCCCAGACGAGATGATTATTGAAAAATGAAACCCAAAATCTGTGTATCTCTATCCTCCAAGGACCCTCACGAACTATACCGGAAGGCACAGCGCGCGGAGGCGTTGTCAGCTGACCTAGTGGAAGTTAGACTGGACGGACTCAGCAACTACAATGGATTATCGAAGCTTGCCGGCTCAATGGAGATACCTGTGATCGCCACGAACCGGCCAGCCTTGCAAAAGGGATCCTTTGCACGTTCGGAGAGCGAACGATTGAGCCTGTTAATGGACGCAGTGGAAGGAGGAGCCGACTACGTAGATATTGAGAGCTCAACCAGTCATCTTGACCAAGTCATGGACACGTTCCGGAAGACCAGCGCCAAGATCATCCTTTCACATCATAATCATTCCAGAACTCCGAAGCTATCAGAGCTGAAATCGACACTGGCCAAACTTCAAAAAAGCAAGTCAGACCTCTACAAGATTGTCACCACCGCTCGATCGTTAGAAGATAACCTAACAATCCTCAGTCTGCTAAAGACGAGCCGCAGAACCAGTCCGCTCGTGTCCTTCGCGATGGGAAAACCGGGGGTTTGGTCAAGAATACTAGCACCATTCTACGGCGCAGACTTCACCTACGCTTCACTGAGAAGAGGACTGGAAACTGCGCCTGGACAGCCCAGCATTTCTGAACTGCGAAGCATCTACGAGACAATCGATGTTGAGTAGGCGGTTAAGATAACAGGAGAAACTAGGGTGTATTCACTGTTCGGTTCACCAGTAGAGCACAGCCTCAGCCCGGTGATCTTCAACACTACCTTCCAGAAACTCTCGCTAAACCGTGCTTACCTCCCTTTCGATGTCAGGAAGAATCAGCTCAAGAGTGCTGTAGAGGCGGCTCGCACGCTGGGCTTTGACGGCTTCAATGTTACGATGCCCCACAAGACAGGGATTCTGGAGCTGGTCGACCGGCTTGATGACGTGGCGAAGAAGGGAGGCACAGCCAACACCGTCGCCAGAGTCGGGCGGAGCCTTGTCGGGTACAGCACAGACGGTGAAGGAGCACTGAGGGCGATCAAATCCTACGGATTCGAGCCCGAGGACAAGAATATACTGGTAATCGGAGCTGGCGGAGCCGCTAGGGCGGTTGTCCAGAGCCTCTCAACGCGACACAATTCGGTAAGAATCCTGAACCGTTCCCTGCACAGAGCGAAGAGGGTAGCCGAGAACCTGAACGGTCAAAGAAGAGTCTCCTACGGGAAACTGACGAGAAAGAACCTGGAGGCTTCCATACCCGGAACGAATCTTCTAGTCAACGCAACACCGCTGCAAACCGCGAAAATTCTCTCCAAGCTAGGCATTCAATCTCAAAACTTGAGACAGATTGACTGGGTCTTCGACCTGGCGTATGACGGATTCTCTGCACCGCTCCCAATCCGGAGTGGCCGGATAAGTCCGCTGGAAATGCTGGTTCAACAGGCTGCATTGTCGTTCGAAATCTGGCTCGGAAAACCCGCTCCATTCGCCCTCATGCGGTCGTCATTGACAGACCATTTGAGGCGAGACTGGAAATGAAGGGCAACGGCCAGGCAGTCGCACATGGCGCCGCCAGCATTCTCAACGCTTTCGCGACGGGCAAGGGAGGAGCGATAGGGGTTGATCTCTGGACACGGGCAAGAGTTAGCTTGAAGGACGGAGAGGGCGAAACATCCGGATTCGTAAGTTCAAACCCACAAGAATCCAGCAAGCTCGCCATCAGGGTAGTGGAGAAGGTCCTAGAACACTACGGATATGAAAGGAAGCTCCACGGAGAAGTAGTAACCTCATCCAACATTCCAACTGCTGTGGGCCTGAAGAGTAGTAGCGCAGCGGCCAACGCCGTAGCCCTAGCAACTGCTTCGGCACTTGATCGAGAGCCCAATGATGACGTTCTTGTAGAAATCGGGGTTGAGGCATCACTCGAGTGTGGAGTTAGCCTGACCGGAGCCTACGACGATTCCTTTGCGTCATGGCATGGAGGCGCTGTTCTGACTGATAATGATCGAAGAAAAGTGGAGAAAGTTCTCAAGGTTCCAGAAGACATCAGAATCATTATACTAGTTCCGCCGAGACAGACACTCACAGGCAGCCTTGACCGTCGCAGGTTTGTTCCTATCAAGAGGATCTCAGAGCTTGCATACGACGAAGCTAGGAATGGTCATGTATGGGACGCGCTCACCCTTAACGGCCTTGCCTTCTCAGCTGTTCTAGGAGAAGATCCACGCCCGGCGATCTCGGCAATCGAGGCTGGAGCACTGGGTGCAGGACTTTCCGGCAAAGGACCCGCAGTCGTGGCAGCAGTCGAAGAAAAAGTCGCAAAGAAGGTCCGTCAAGCATTCGAGAAATTCGACGGGCGTATCATTGAGACCGAGCCAAACTACTCGAGAGCGTGTGTCGAAACTTGAGAGTGACGATTAAGGGTCCACAATCGCTCCGGGGCACGGTAAGTGCTCCGGGCTCTAAGGCGTACACTCACAGAGCACTGCTAGCCTCCCTGCTCTCGCAAGGAGAGACTGTCATCCAAGGAGTCTCTGAATGCGATGATACCCGCAGTACCCTCGAAGCTATCCGATCCCTCGGCGCAAGAGCCCGGACTGAAAATAACCGGATCGTATCCTGTGGAACAAAAAAATTCGTCTCATGCACTACCCCTATAGACTGCGGCGAGTCGGGTGCGACTCTCAGATTTCTAACCGCCATCGCAGGAACGTCATCAGCCAGAACCACGCTTCGGGCTAGTGTGATGCTTGCCAAGAGACCATTGGAACCGTTACTCAAAGCAATGGAAACGCTCGGGGCCTCGACAACGATAACCGAGAACAGAGAAGGTTCTGAAGTAAAAGTTCACGGCCCACTCAAAGGGGGAGAAACATGGATTCAAGGTGATATCAGTTCACAGTTCATCTCTGGGCTCCTATTTGCAGCGCCACTAGCCGCAAATGATGTTACAATCCACGTGAAGGGCCGACTGGAATCACGCCGATACGTTGAGATGTCCCTTGATGTTTTGAAGAGACACGGAATCTCAATCGACGTAGACGATAGTGAGTTTCACATTCCCGCGCCGCAGAAGTACACTAGTGCCTTCCACGATGTTCCCGGAGACTTCTCCTCTGCTGCATTTCTCATTGCTGGTGCAGGGATCGCTGGAGAAGAGATTACTGTTTCTGGTCTAAATCCGGGATCACTGGAGCCCGACGCAGTCTTTCTGAAAGTCATCGACGGAATGGGTCTAGATGTCAGGAATACCGGTCAGACCCTCGAGGTCAGGGGAAGCAAGCTGGAACCCTTCGAGTTCGATGCGATGAACAACCCTGACCTTGTCCCTCCTCTGGAGGTCCTAGGATGTTTCGCGAGGGGAATCTCCGAGATTCGGGGCGTGGAGAGGCTGCGTTACAAGGAAACTAATCGTTTGCAAACGATCCCGGCCGAACTCGGGAAGATGGGCGCAAAGATTAGCGTCGATGACGACGTTGTTAAGATCATGGGAGGAGGGTTGGTTGGTTGCGAACTCGACTCGAAACATGATCATCGGGTGGCAATGTCTTGTGCAATCGCAAGCATCGGTGCATCAGGAGACTCATCAATTCGCAATGCAGAAGCCGTCTCGAAGTCTTACCCAGAATTCTTCCAAGACCTTATCAGACTCGGAGTGGAACTCAGTGTGGAGTAACTCCCTCGGCAAAGCCTTCACCGTCACGTGCTTCGGTGAAAGCCACGGTCCCGGCGTAGGAGCTACAATAGACGGCTGTCCAGCAGGTCTTCCTCTGACGATCGATGATGTGCAACAGGCGCTGAATCTGAGAATTCCGCAGGAGATTGAGGTTGTATCTACACGTAGAGAGCCTGACATCGTAGAAATATTTTCAGGCGTTTTTCAAAACCATACTACCGGTGCCCCAATTACGTTGAACATCAGAAACAGGGACACGAAATCCTCTGACTATGACCAGTTGAAGGATGTTGTTCGGCCCGGACACGCCGACTATCCGGCCAAGGTAAAGTACGGAGGTTTCAGCGACTACAGGGGAGGCGGAAGGCTCTCAGGCCGAATGACAGCCGCCTTCGTGGCAGCAGGAGCTATTGCTAGGAAACTGCTCTCTCAGTCTGGAGTAGAAGTCTTGGCCTACACCCGCGAAATAGGCGGCATCAGACTCGAGACTTCACCAAATCCGGGCGATGCTAGAAGTGTGACCTACCAGAACTCCATGAGGTGCCCGGACCCTGTCGCCTCGGAAAAAATGAGAGACGTTGTGCTGAGCGCGAAAGCGGACGGAGACAGTGTCGGAGGAGTGGTCGAGTGCACCGCACTAAATCTACCAGTCGGCGTTGGCGAGCCGCTGTTCGACGCTCTCGACTCAGAACTGGCAAAGATATTGTTTGGAATCCCTGCGGTCAAGGGCATAGAGTTCGGAGCCGGCTTCCAATCCTCTAGATTGCGAGGGTCTGAGAACAATGACCAGTACGAGATCAAAGAAGGTAAGATCATGACGCTTACCAACAATTCCGGAGGGGTCCTGGGGGGAATGTCGACAGGGATGCCCCTCCTCCTACGAGTCGCTTTCAAGCCACCATCATCTATAGCGAAAGCACAGAAGACCGTGGATGTATCGCGAATGGAGGAAGCAAGCCTCTCAGTTAAGGGCAGACATGACCCTTGCGTGGTGCCTAAGGCCGTCCCGGTAGTCCAGGCGATGGTGGCAATAGGACTCGCTGATCTGATGATCCGTGGCGGGATCATTCCCAGAGTGTTGAAGAGCTAGCACTATTGGACGAGATTCCGAGGATCAGAGGAAGGATCGATGAGATAGACCATAAACTAGTCTTACTACTAAAGGACAGATACGAGAACGCTCGATTACTAGGTCGGATAAAAAGAGCAAGAAGCATCGAGCCCCGCGACCCTGAACGCGAGAGGATCATCCTTCGAAAAGTGCAAGATGCCGCGGCTAGACTAGGGTTGGAGCCGAAGCTCACACTTCCAATATTCAAAGAGATTTTCAATTTCAGCGTGCAAGCTCAACGGAATCCGGGCACCAATCATACCATCGGGCTTGAGAGGAAGAAAATCCTCATCCTAGGAGGAACCGGCGGCATGGGTCGTCTCTTTGCGAATTTCGCAAATGTTCATGGCGCATCAGTGAAAATCGTCGGCCGAACCATTCAGCGAACCCAGAAGACAGCTAGAGAGCTGGCAGTGGAAGCTGGTTCAATCTCAGATGCAACAGCATCCGACATTGTCGTCGTAGCCGTTCCAATGGAATCCGTAGTAGAAGCTTCGATCGAGATCGCGCAATACATGCAGGACGGAGCATTGCTCACAGACTTGTCTTCTGTTAAGACCGGAATCGCCGACAGAATTGCATCTAAAGTTCCGACGGCGGTAGAGTACGTGAGTATCCATCCACTCTTCGGACCTAGTATCGACCATGTAGAAGGACAGAACATAGTCGCCATACCTTTCAAGACTGGCTCGCAATGGAGAAGTTTCTCGCGGGCTTTGAGAAAGGCCGGTGCGAGAGTCCATCTGATGTCGAGCGAACATCATGACAGAGTGATGGGATATGTCCAAGCTCTGCATCACTTTGCTCTTCTTTCTCTAGGAGTGGCTCTAAGAAAGTGGGATGGCGAGTTCAAGACAAGCTCAATCGCTGAAACTCTAGACAGGATTGAGGGTCTCTTGGATAACTGGGGCACGATTGTCGAGATTCAGAGGTTGAACCCTTACTCTCCAGTAGTTCGTAGGGGATTCATCGAAACATGCCTACAACTGGTCGGAATGCAGCAATCGGATGTGTCAGATGTCGAGAGAACTCTGCAGTCTAATGTACATAAGTGGTCACGCAAGCTATAAATGCGACTTACATGTTAGAAAGCGTGGCGAGTCCCATGGGGTATAGCCTTTGGACAAGAGCTCTCGACGACACGGTCGTCAAAGCTCAGCTATTTTCCGATCGCGACTAGCAAGCGGCCAATCGAAATCTTCTCCTCCATCCTAGACAAGTCAGAGACAGCGTTCATTCTAGAATCAGTCGAAGGCCCACGTCGACTCGCGAGGTACACATTCCTAGGATTTGACCCGCAAAAGACCGTCCGGATAAACAATCGACACGTCGAACTGTTAGATCGGCGAAACTCGGAACGCCGGATCGAAGCCTGCAAAGCACCACTATCATATCTCGAGAATCTGAATACTCACGCGAAGGAGGGAAAGACCGGCGAGAGATATTCCGGGGGCCTGGTCGGATACGTATCCTACGACCTCGTCCGGTCTCTCGAAAAAATTCCGCGCGTCGGCCAGAAACGCGCGGCATTCTCCGATGCCGAGTTCGGACTATTCGAAGACGGCATCGTCTTCGACCACGTCAAAGGCAGATTGTACTATTTCTGCCGAGATGAAAACAGAATCGACCGAGTAAGGAACCTAGTCAAGGAGTCTGGACAGGAAAGCCAGGTTGTCTTCGGCGAGCCCAAGTCGAACCTAAGCCAAGAAGAGTTTTGCGAGCGAGTTGGACGAGCGAAGGAGTACATTCAGTCAGGCGACATTTTCCAGGTAGTTCTCTCTAGGAGATACAAGATTCCTTTCAAAGGGTCCCTACTCCGCTTCTACCGGGCACTGAGAAAGGTCAACCCGTCTCCGTACATGTATTATCTCAAGTTCGGAGATAGAGAGGTAGTCGGATCCAGTCCTGAAATGCTCGTTAGGAAGACTGGAAGAACCGTCGAGACCTTTCCCATCGCCGGAACACGGCCGTTCACAAGCGATCCAGCTAGGAACAAGGCTCTAGCCGCGGAATTATTGCAAGACGAGAAAGAGAGAGCGGAACATGTTATGTTGGTGGACCTCGCACGGAATGACATTGGAAGAGTCTGCGACTACGGGACAGTCCAGGTCCCCGAGTTCATGAAGGTCCAGAACTATAGCCACGTCCAACACATCGTTTCGAGAGTTAGCGGACGTCTACGACGAGGTGCAACGGGGACGGATTTGTTCAAGTCGGTATTTCCCGCCGGAACTGTAACGGGAGCACCGAAGGTGAGAGCAATGCAGATCATAGAAGAGCTTGAGGTCGGTGCTCGTGGACCATATGCTGGAGCCGTTGGCTATTTCTCATCTAACGGAAACGCGGATTTTGCGATAGCCATCAGGACACTTTTCGCGCAGCACGGCTACTGCTACCTACAGTCTGGCGCGGGAATAGTAGCGGACTCTGTTCCTGACCGGGAGTGGATCGAGTCTGAGAGAAAGACCGCGGCACTCTTCACGGCTATGGACCAAGCACAGAGGAACCAGGTTTGAAAGTGCTCATTCTGGACAACTACGACAGCTTCGTCTACAACCTCGCCCAGTACGCAGGAGAGTTCGCTAACGAAGTAGTTGTGAAACGGAACGATGAAGTGAACATCCCAGCGGTCCGCAGGTTTTCCCCGGACAAGATCATAATCTCTCCTGGTCCCGGAACGCCAGCAGACCCTCGATACTTCGGCATCTGTACGGAGGTCCTCCGGAAGGTAAGCATTGAAACTCCGACCCTAGGGGTATGTCTCGGTCATCAAGGGATCGTTCATTCTTTCGGAGGAAAGATAGTGAGGGCGAAAAGACTTCGCCACGGCAAAACCAGCTCGATAAGACATGATGGGAAGGGAATTTTTCGTGGACTAGAGAACCCAATCGAGGCTACAAGATACCATTCTCTCGTCGCTGATCCCAGAACCCTTCCAGACAGTCTCGAAGTGTCAGCACGATCCGAGGACGATCAAGAAGTAATGGCGGTGCGACACCGAGAATTTCCGATTGAAGGGGTCCAGTTCCACCCGGAATCCATCCTCACAGTGCACGGTCATCGTATGATCGCAAATTTCCTGGAGGCCTAGTCGGGGATGATTAGAGAGTATATTCCGGTTCTTCTCGAAAACCACGACCTAACGCCCGAACAGGCGGAGTCTGCAATGATGGACATCATGACTGGACAAGCTACGCCTTCGCAAATCTCCGCCTTTCTGATCGGCCTGAAGAAGAAGGGTGAGACAGTTGACGAAATCACTGCAATAGCCCAAGTGATGAGAAGCTTCGGTAGAACAGTAAACCCGAAGGTTGATGGCTACTTACTAGATACGTGTGGCACCGGCGGAGACAAGACAAAGACCTTCAACGTCAGCACCACCGCGGCCTTTGTAATAGCCGCAGCCGGAGTTAGGGTCGCAAAACATGGCAACCGATCCTTCACAAGCCGTTGCGGCAGCGCAGACGTCCTAGAACAGCTCGGAGTTAGGCTGGAGGTCGAGCCTGCACTGGTAGAGAAGGCGATTGAAGAGATCGGCATCGGGTTCATGTTCGCGCCCAACTTTCATCCTGCCATGAAGAACGTAGCTTCGATAAGACGGGAAATAGGAGTACGCACAATCTTCAACATTCTAGGCCCGCTGACCAACCCGGCAGGGGCAAATGCTCAGCTCATCGGAGTCTACGAGAGCGAACTCTTGGAACCGATGTGTGTCGCCGCGCACAATCTCGGAGCAAGATCTGTCATGACCGTTTACGGGGTTGATGGGGTTGACGAGATTTCCCTAACGGGAAAGACAATCATCGTCAAACAGCAGAAGGGGAAAACAGTCAGAGAAGAAATCTTACCTGAAGACCTCGGCCTAAAAGAGACCACTCCGGAAATGCTGGTAGGTGGAGACCCTGAGCAGAACGCTCGACTTACAGCCAGAATCCTTTCTGGTCATTTGAGAAGAGATGATCCCCGGGTCCAGATCGTTGCTGCAAACGCCGCGGCCGGGCTGGTCCTCTGCGAAGTAGCGGAAGATATGAGGACAGGGGTCGAACTGGCCCTCGATGCTGTAGAGAACGGAAAAGGACTTCAGATCCTTCGTAAGCTAATCGAGTTGTCTGGCGGGAATCCTGAGCGACTAGAAATCATGGCATGAGATTCGATGGTCGACTATATTGTCGGTCTGGCTCTAAAAGCACGGGCGAGGGTCGGACGCGGCTATTACGACAATGTTCGGCGAGGAGGGCATTCTAGTAAACGTCTCACAGAAACTATCCGGAAAGTTCAAGGCACGCCGATAATCACCGAAGTAAAGTTCGCCTCTCCATCAGCTGGAAAAATACGGGAACACGGAGACCCGCTCCGAATCGCAAAGGCGATGCTGAAAGGTGGAGCCTGTGCCATCTCGGTCCTCACAGACCCTGACGACTTTCAAGGCAATTTGGACACGCTTGCAACACTGAGCAGGGAAGTCGACGTCCCACTGGTAATGAAGGACATCATTGTGTCGCTCGTGCAAATCCGAGCCGCAGCTAGGGCCGGGGCGAGTGCGATCGTGTTGATTAGCGAACTATTCAGTAGACGATTAACTGAAGAGCCACTCGACAGACTGGTGCGAGAGGCGGGCAGACTCGGACTTGAGGTTCTTCTAGAGGCAAATAGCCCTGAGGAGTTTAGGAAGCTTCCCGAACACAAGCCAGACTTGTACGGAGTTAACAACCGAAATCTTTCCACGTTCCAACTGGATCTGTTGACGACGGAAAGGGTCCTTACGATGAATGGTCATGTTGATCGGCCGGTCGTGTCCGAGAGCGGCATAGAAAATCCGAGAGACATTGTGCGATTGAAAAATGCCGGGGCAAAGGCGTTCCTCGTTGGAACATCAATCATGAAGTCCTCTGCCGTGGAGTCGAAAGTGCGGGAACTGGTCAACGCTTGAAAAGTCTGGCGAAGTTGGGCTCAGTAGACTCGGCTGGCAAGTTTGGAAAGTATGGCGGACAGTACGTGCCTGAAACCCTAATGGAACCACTGAAGACATTGGCAGATGCCTATACACGCCTTTCTCGAGATCCATTATTCAAGAAGGAGTTGGCGAACTGGCTAGAGCACTACGCGGGAAGACCAACCCCGCTATATTTCGCGGGCCGGCTGACCGATGATGCTCAGGGAGCTAAGATCTATCTCAAGAGAGAAGATCTCTTGCACGGTGGCGCGCACAAGATCAACAATACTCTCGGACAAGCACTACTCGCAAAGAAGATGGGAAAGCGTAGGATCATAGCCGAGACAGGAGCGGGACAGCATGGAGTCGCGACTGCAATGGCCTGCGCGGCTCTCGGTTTGGAGGCCGAGATCTACATGGGCAGCGAGGACATGGAGCGACAGAGGCTCAACGTCTACAGGATGAAAATGCTCGGAGCCAAAGTGCTTCCCGTCGACTCAGGCTCCAAGACCCTCAAAGACGCCATAAACGAAGGCTTGAGAGACTGGGTCACGAACGTCGAGGACACCTACTACCTCCTCGGGTCCGTAGTCGGCCCACATCCATACCCGACGATGGTCCGCGACTTCCAGAGCGTCATCGGCAGAGAGGCCCGTCGACAAATCCTGAAGCAAGATGGCAAATTGCCAAGGAGCGTGGTCGCCTGTGTCGGCGGTGGAAGCAACTCGATCGGCATATTCCATGGATTCCTCAATGACGCGGACGTGGAGCTGTATGGCGTCGAAGCTGGGGGACATGATATGTCGCCGGGGAAGCATGCTGCACCTCTCGTCGCAGGCAGAGAAGGGGTCCTTCATGGGATGATGACTTACGTGCTACAGAATGCGGAGGGTCAGATCGAGACAACGGAGAGCATCTCGGCTGGGCTTGACTATCCCGCGGTTGGCCCAGAGCACTCCTACCTGATGAGCATTGGACGGACGAAATATGTTACGCAGACAGACTCGGATGCCTTGGACGCGTTCAAACAACTCTCACAACTAGAAGGAATCATGCCAGCCCTAGAACCTGCTCACGCAATCAGCTACGCGACAAAGCTGGCGAAGACACTCGAAA
>Ga0209056_10002249_pt1 | contig 20926 bp, 21 predicted proteins | sample GraSoiAngelo_114_FD_185876 | JGI IMG/M metagenome (GOLD analysis project Ga0209056, IMG submission 185876) | Grasslands soil microbial communities from the Angelo Coastal Reserve, California, USA - 14_0903_13_40cm (SPAdes) (version 2) | ecosystem: Environmental > Terrestrial > Soil > Grasslands...
CTCTGCGAAATCTCAGCCTCGCAACTTCGTTTCCAAAAGGCGAAGTGAAAGCATCATCTCCGCAACTGTCCGCTGGAACGCATAGTACCAGCCATTCGAGCCATCAAAGATCAGTCCGTGCACTAACAACAAATAGATTGGCATCGCCATCGGCGCGACCATCAACCAATTTTTGCGTAACCGATCGAGCCGGCTTAACTCCTCGCTCTTTGCTCCGAGCAGATACGTCGCTTCAATCTCCGAATAACGCACCTGCGATTGAAACCAGCGACTCAACGGTTTGCGATCGTCGTGCCAGATCTTTCCCTTGAGCTTGGCCAGCTTACCTTTCACTCGCAGTTGTTGGATATATCCTTCATCCACGTAACGCGCGCGTTTCGCCCGGAAAAGAACTACCCGCGGCGGATAAATCGACGCGCGCAGCGGCCGCCCGAAGACGCAGTAATCGAACTCCCCCCAATACAGCGTAATATCGGAGGCCGGCTCCAATTTCTTGATCTCCTCCTGCAACTCCGCCGTCAGCACATAATCTGCGTCCAACGTCAATACCCATTCCGTATCGATCCGATCAAGACCTGCATTCCATTGATTGGCATGCGTATCGAATACGCGCTGGACCACCTGAACATTGGGAAACGACCGGACGATTTCGAGCGTTCGATCGTTACTAAAGCTATCCACGACGATGACCTTCGGCACCCAAAGCAGCGCGTCGAGATTGCGCCGAATGTTCTCTTGCTCATTATAGGTTAATACCAGTGCCGTAAGTGAAATCATAAACAGCAGTGCTACCAGCAACGCCGCAGGATGTAAGCATAATCAGGTTCGCTGACGCAGATCGAGCAAAACATCGCGCCACGATTTTGTCTCCGGTGCGATGCCCCATCTCTTGCCATATAAGAATGTCGTCCCCATAGGGCTCCCGTCGTTGCAGCTGCTTTGTCCACTCCGGATAAGAAGCCAGGCCGGTAGCACGGCACTACCAATTCGAAGCCGACCAGGCTCAGTCTGGAGCTTGTGTTCATAGCCCGGGTTGCATTTACCAGCGATGAGTTGCGATTGACGGCGATATGATCGAGCTCATTTATCGTTAGCCCCACCTCGCGCAGACAGTAGTCGATAGCCTGAGTTGGTAATCCCATCCAGCGTTTAATTCCCCGGAATCGCTCCGTCTCCGCTGCGGCACCCAATTTGCCAACGATGAACGGACAAGCCGCGGAGTCCCCATGGTAAGCGATAAGGCCGAGGATGTTCATTGATGGTTATCCGTTACCAGCCATCTGTTATCGCCGTGGTCGCGTGGCCTCGCTTTCACTATTTCAGCGTTTTAGCGTTTGAAATGTGTTGGTCGCTCACGTCCGTAGCGCAAAATCAACCCTGGCAATCGGCGCGCGCTCCATAATCGTGGCAATAGGGTCCGGGGTTGCGCAAAAAGGCGGAATATCCAGCCGACAAAAAATCGATCGGCCCACATTGGAATGATGATTTGGTCGCCGGTGACAAAACCGGGCGCGGCTCCGATGCAATAGATCGCCGGGCGATAATTCAATTGATGTTTTAAGTAGCTGCCAAGCTTATCCTGCATTCCCCCGCCAATGCCAATGACGATATGGTTCGGTTTGCGTTGTTCGATCATCCTAACGAGATCTGGATCTTCGATGCCTGCCCTTGGCGTGCGAGTTTTTTCGACCCTCACCCTACCCTCTCCCGCAGGGAGAGGTGGCGCGCCTGCGCGGATGAGAGAAGGTTGCCCGCGTAGGCCGTAATAGGGCGCGACATAGCAGTCGCCGGCGGTGATTGGATAAACTGAAGTGTGCGCAAACTCGAGTGTTTTGATTTTCGCTTTTTCGCTTGGCAAAATGAAAAAGAGATTTCTTGGAGTTTGCGCATCCGCAGTTTCTAGCAGGGCTTTGAAAAGCGCGAGCCCAGATACGCGAGTAAGTTTTTCATGCCGAAGCAATCTCCAAAAGAGGACAGCCCAGCCGCTGTCGGCAATGGCGAGATCGGCATCGGCAATGGCGCGAGCATAATTGGGGTCATCCTGCAACGCGATGAATGAAGGCGCGGCCGGAGCGACCACCAGCCCACCATTTTTCGAGACGTGCGCGACGGCTTCGGCAGGGGTGCCAACAAAAAAATCGATGCCGAGCATGCGTTTGGTTGCAAATGGCGAAGACATCGTCAAACCGCAGGATTTTACGTTACATCCTCGCATCGTTACATCGTTAAATCGTTACATTGTTGCAGCGGCAATTCGCTAAATAGCTAAATCGCTGGCGATGTCACGATTCACGGATCACAATCTCCAGCGCTAGCGCGCCCTTGTTTCGCGACGTTAAATTATAAGATGCGTCAAGTCTTGCAGCCCGAATCCGCCTCGAATCTGTCTCAGCTGCGAGCGGCTCGTTAGCGAGAAGTGCCGCCCGTACCCCGCGCACCTTTGTTCTTATAGCTTTCAGCGTTTCGTAGCATCCGCTGTATCCGCGGTTAAAAAGCATTTTTAATTTCTAATTCTTAATCTATTTCACCCCCATGCCATACAAAGACATCACGCCGCCGACCGGGGACAAGATCACGCGGGGTCAAACATTGAATGTGCCGGACCAGCCGGTGATTCCGTTCATTCGCGGCGACGGGACCGGGCCTGACATTTGGGCGGCGAGCGTGCGCGTGTTTGATGCCGCGGTCGATAAGGCTTACGGCGGCAAAAAGAAAATCGCGTGGTTCGAAGTTTTTGCCGGCCAGGCGGCCAAAGACAAATTCGATACTTGGCTTCCGGATGACACGGTTGAAGCATTTCGCGAATATCTTGTCGGAATTAAAGGTCCACTGACCACGCCCGTCGGTGGCGGGATTCGGTCGTTGAACGTCGCCCTTCGGCAGCTGCTCGATCTGTATGTTTGTCTCCGACCGGTGCAGTACTTCAAAGGCGTTCCCTCACCCGTAAAGCGTCCGGAGAAAGTGGACATGATCATCTTTCGCGAAAACACGGAAGATATTTACGCCGGGATCGAATATGCAGCCGGAACTCCAGAATCGAACAAGATACTAGAGTTCCTAGCCAAGGAATTTCCCAAAGAATTCGAGAAGGTTCGTTTCGGCACGCAAGAAAAAGCTAAGAAGTTTTGGAGTGCCGTCGGAGCAAAAGATTTTCCCGCCGAGGTTCGTGTAGGCATTGGGATCAAACCAGTGAGCTATTCGGGTAGCGTGCGTTTGATTCACAGCGCGATCAGCTACGCCATTCGGAACAACCGCAAAAGTGTAACCCTGGTGCACAAAGGCAACATTATGAAGTTCACCGAAGGAGCGTTTCGTGATTGGGGTTATGAGGTGGCGAAAAATATGTTTGGTGCCGAAGAAATGGGTGGCGGCCCGTGGTGCCGAATCCCAATGGGAAAGCCAGGCGCCGGCATTGTCATCAAAGATGCAATCGCCGACATCACGTTACAGCAAGTGCTGACGCGCCCGGAAGATTTCGATGTCATCGCGACATTAAACTTGAATGGCGACTACCTGAGTGACGCGCTGGCTGCGCAAGTGGGTGGTATTGGCATCGCTCCCGGCGGGAACATTAACTACATTACTGGTCACGCCGTTTTCGAAGCTACTCACGGAACTGCACCGAAGTATGCCAACCTGGACAAGGTAAATCCCGGCTCAGTGGTTCTTTCCGGTGAAATGATGTTCCGTTACATGGGCTGGACGGAAGCAGCCGACTTAATCTTAAAAGGACTGAATGGCGCCATTGCCAGCAAACGCGTCACCTATGATTTCGCGCGGTTAATGGAAGGCGCGACCGAGATCAAATGCAGCGCGTTTGGTGACAATATTATCGAGCATATGTGACGGAAAAATGACGGAACCCGAATGGTCCGAGCCGGACTGGCATTGAAGCACGAAGGAAGATCGAATTACCAAATGACGAAGTAGATGCGAACTTGATTCCGGATTCGGCCATTCCTTCGTCATTCGAGAATCCTGAACTGATTTAACGATGTGACGACAAACATTTCAATGTCCCCCACAAACCGCACTTTCGTCGATCGAAAATCCGAGTTAGCTCCAGCTGATGAACTCGCTTTGGCCCCGCTTCCAAAAGTATTTTCTCCGCTATAACGACATTGGTTTCACGATCGACATCAGTCGGATGCGATTTGCCGATGATTTCCTGCGATCGATGGGGGCGCGTGCCCAAAAGGCATTTTCGGAAATGCGGCAACTCGAAGCGGGCGCAATCGTGAATGTGGATGAGCGCCGCATGGTTGGTCACTATTGGTTGCGCGATCCCGGATTGGCGCCAAACGCCAGCTTGCGAAACGATGTCGAAGAAACCAACGCGCGGATCAAAAAGTTTGCCGCTGAGATCCATGCCGGCGATATCACGCCGTCGAAGGGGAAATTCCGTCATCTCTTGCTCATTGGGATCGGCGGCTCAGCGCTCGGCCCCCAATTCGTTGCCGACGCTCTTGGGAACGCCAGCGACCCAATCGACGCATTCTTTTTTGATAATACCGATCCGGATGGTTTCGATCGAGTGTGGGGGAAATTAAAGGACGCTCTTGATGAAACGCTGGTAATCGTCATTTCAAAATCGGGCGGCACAAAAGAGACGCGCAATGGGATGGTGGAAGCGGAAGCGAAGTATCGCGCCGCGCGCGTAGACTTCGCACGACATGCCGTGGCCGTGACCGGCATCGGGAGCGAACTTGATCGGCATGCGGAAGAAAATGACTGGCTGGCGCGTTTCCCGATGCATGATTGGGTCGGTGGCCGCACCTCGGTGATGAGCGCAGTTGGTTTGCTGCCCATGGCGCTACTCGGGTTTGAGATTGATCGATTTCTCGAGGGCGCGGCGGCGATGGACCAACTCACTCGAGCGGACGTCGTCGAACAAAACGCCGCCATGTTGCTGGCGCTAATGTGGTTTTACGCCGGGGAAGGCAGGGGCGCCAAAGACATGGTCATTCTTCCGTACAAGGACCGGCTCGCGCTGTTTAGTAGATATTTGCAGCAATTAGTCATGGAGTCGTTAGGAAAGGAGAAAGACCGCGAAGGCAAAATTGTGTATCAGGGAATCGCGGTTTACGGCAACAAAGGATCGACTGATCAGCATGCCTACGTGCAAGAATTGCGCGATGGCGTTCTGAATTTCTTTGTCACCTTCATTGAAGTGCAAAAGGACCGCACGGCTACACCGGTGAAGGTAGAGAATGATTTTACCAGTGGAGATTATTTGCACGGGTTTTTGCACGGAACCCGCAAGGCTTTGTTCGAAAACCAACGCGAATCGATCACCATTGGCATGCCAGATGTGAGTGCGTTCTCGGTCGGGGCACTGATCGCGTTGTATGAACGCGCAGTTGGTTTTTACGGTTCACTGGTAAACATTAATGCTTACAATCAGCCCGGGGTTGAAGCGGGCAAGAAAGCGGCAACAGAATTGCTGCAATTGCAGGCAAAAGTGCGAGAGAATTTGAATCGAAATCCGCGAACGGCCGAGGAAATCGCTCGTTCGCTCGGCGCCGATCCCGAATCGGTCTATCATCTGCTCGTGCACCTGCACGCAAACGACCCAACTGTGCAATCTGCGGATGAGAAAGAAGTGGCGGCCGACAAGTTTTTCCTGGCGTGAAGACGGAAGTAAAAGCGGTACCAACAGCGGCCGATGGAAATGTTCCGTGGGAAAATTTTGTAAAGTTCGTCCGGCAACTCAGTCACGATCTGCGCAACCAATTGAACGCGGCCGAGCTGCAGTCGGCCTTGATCGGTGAGTTAACGAACGATACCGAAATTAAATCGGAGATTCACCGGTTACGCGAACTGGTTTCGCAACTCGGCGTCACCCTGCAGAGCTTGTCGGCATCGGTGGCAGAGCCGCGGCCGACCGCGTTGCCGTATGCCGCGAAAGATTTTATTGCCGACATGCAAAAGAAGATTGCCCACGAGTTTCCGGAGAAAGGTCAGGCGGTGAAGTGGGAGGTATTGTCAACGGGCGCGACGTTAAACATTGATCCGGAATTAACGGAGTGGGCGGCGACGGAATTATTCCGGAACGCCTTTCGCCATGATCTGGCCGGCGATGAGGTGCAGGCGCAAGCTTCGATCGAAGGCGATTGGTTCACCTTTTCCATTCGCGAAACGAAAAAAGAAGAAATTGATCCGGCGCAATGGACGCAACCGCTGCAGAACGTGTCGTACGGTCATTATGGTCTCGGATTACGTCGGGCACGGAAGATCATCGCGGCGCAGGGCGGCGAGTTGACGGCAAAATTTGATCCAGCTTCGCAAACGTTGACCAGCACGATCACGCTCCCTTGTTCCACGGAAAGTCCCTGAGTGGTATCATGGCGTAGTTGTGAGAACGAATTCCGAAGCGCGCCGCATCCTCATCATCGATGATGAGCGTCCGATTTTGCTGACGCTGGAAGCGTTATTGAACCGTCACGGTTATCGAACAGAAACCGCCACGACAGCAACGCTCGGATTGCGCGCGATGAAAACAAATCCAGCCGCACTGGTGCTGCTTGATCTACAATTGCCCGATGCCGATGGCTTGGAAACACTCGATCGGCTCAAGAAAGATTTCGCCGATTCCCAGGTCATCATTCTGACCGCGCATGATTCGCTGAACAACGCCATTGAATCGATCAAGCGAGGTGCATTTCATTTCATCAGCAAGCCGTATGCGACCGAGGAATTGTTGAGCCTGGCGGAACAGGCGCTAGAGAAACGATCGCTTTTGCAAGAGACGCAGGCGCTGCGCGAAAAAGCCGAGCAACTGGAGAAGCGGCTGGAGTTGGCGGAGACGCGGCTGGCCCCGGTCTTCAAAAGCAAGGTGATGCAGGAAATGGAGGAGTTAATCAGCGCGATGGCGCCCTCGGACGCGAACGTGCTAATTACTGGCGAGAGTGGCGTCGGCAAGGAAGTGGTCGCGAATGAGATTCATTCGAAAAGCCGGCGCGCCGGCAAACCGCTGGTGAAGTTGAATTGCGCCGCTTTTCCGCAAACCATGATCGAGTCGGAGTTGTTCGGTTACGTCAAAGGCGCGTTCACCGGCGCGATGAACGATTTTCCAGGAATGATCGCAGAAGCACGCGGTGGAACGCTTTTTCTCGACGAGATTTCGGAAATGCCGGCGGACTTGCAGACGCGTTTCCTTCGCGTCTTGCAGGGAGGGGAATATCGCTCTCTCGGCAGCACCCGAATGTCGAAGGCAGATTTTCGCGTCATCACCGCGACCAATCGACCGATTGCGCAAGCGCTGGCGGAAAATCGGCTGCGTTCAGATTTGTATTACCGAATCAATACCTTCCAGATTGAGGTTCCGCCGTTGCGGGAAAGGAAAGAAGATATTCCACCTCTCGTTACCACCTTCGTGCAACGGTTCGCCGCGCAGTTGGGAAAAGCGGAGCCAACGATTGCACCGGAAGCATTTCAGAAACTGCTGGATTATTCGTGGCCGGGAAATGTGCGGGAATTGCAAAACGCCATAGAGTACGCTGTCGTCCTGGCACGGAATGACGTAATCGGGATCAAAGAATTGCCGGCGGAAATCCAGTTGCCGCCAGCACTGCAAACGACTCCCGCCCCTGCACGCCGCAGCGGGGTGGCCAGTCTCAACGACATGGAGCGAGAGACGATTCTCCAGGCGCTTGCCCAAACGCATGGCAACAAGAAGAAAGCCGCCGAGTTGCTCGGCATTCAGCGCCCGACTCTTTATAACAAGATGAAGCGCTACGCCATCGAAATTTAGCTGGCTCGCGTGAATTTCCTTTGCAGGGCGGGCATTCCTGCCTGCCGGAAGGCAAGCGAGAGCGCTTGCCCTACAGCACTGTAGCGACGGTCTATGACCGCCGGTGATTTACGGCACATTGGGTTCGGCGGTCATAGACCGCCGCTACACAAAAAATCCAGCTACAACGACAAAAACCGCAGCGGTGGCACGAAATATAGCCGTGAGTAAACTACCTTGATGTCGCGGCACCTCGAAAAAATCCTGGCACATGCCGAGCGCGAACTAACTTCGACGGGAGCGCAACGTCCGACTGACGTTCTTCCAGTCTATCGGAGATTTTTGAAAATCGAGGAGCACCGTTTGCGCTTGCGCCAGCGCGCGGGCGATGGCGGACGCGAAGTTTGCGCCCGTCGAGTTGATTTGATTGATGTGCTGCTACGCCACGTCTTTGCCGCAGCCAATCACGTCGTCAACGACCGTAACGGCACGTTGCCGATCGCGCTGGTAGCTCTCGGTGGCTACGGCCGGCGGGAGTTGAACCCTTGTAGCGATGTCGACGTGATGTTTTTGCATCGCGAACAAGGTCGCAACGTATCGAAGGCGACCAGCCAAATAATCGAACAAGTGTTGTATCTCCTCTGGGACATTGGCTTCAAGGTAGGTCATTCCACCCGCACAATTAAAGAAGCGATCGGGGCCGCCAATGCCGACATGGTGACGAAAACCGCCATGTTGGAGTCACGTCTGGTTACCGGGGACAGGGAGCTTGAGCAGAAATTTCGCGAGCAGTTTCGGGCGAAATGCGTTGCTGGTCATGAACGTGAATACATCGAAATGCGAATGCGCGATCAGCAAGCGCGTCATGCAAAATTTGGCAACAGTGTTTACCTACAGGAACCGAACTTAAAAAGTGGCTGCGGTAGTTTGCGCGACTATCAGAATCTTCTTTGGATGAATTTCTTCAAGGAAGGCAGCCTGACCACGACCCACCTTGTCGGTAAGGACTGGCTGAGCGAACCAGATCGGCGTCGGATTGAAGCAGCCTACGATTTTCTTCTGCGAGTCCGAACCGAGTTGCATTATTTGCACCACCGCGCGACCGACGTTTTGCATCTCAACATGCAGGAAACGATGGCGCAAAGATTGCGTTATCCGCAAGAGCGCGGCCTGCTGCGAAGCGAAGCGTTAATGAAAGATGTCTACGCCCACAGTCGAAACATTTTTCGAGTGACGGAGCGAATCACGGCGCAGTTTGCCAGCGGCTATTCCTCGGCCAAAACGCGCTCCCTTTTTGGATTTCTGCCGCGCGCGAAACCCGCGGCCGTGCGCGTCAATGGTTTCATAATTCAAGATCGACAGCTCGATATCGAGCGGCCGGATCTTTTCACCAAGAATCCGGTCGAGATGATGCGCGCGATCGAGATTGCACAGGAGCGCCAACTAGAACCCAGTCCCGAACTCGCGGACACGTTGAGCCGCAAAATCGGATTGATCACGCATCCACTACGATACGCGAAAGAGCCACGCGAGATTTTTCGCCGGATTTTATCGCGCAAAGGAGAAGTTGGGCGGGCTCTGCGGCTGATGCATCGGCTCGATTTCCTCGGTCAATACATGCCCGAGTTCGGCCAGCTTACTTGTCTGGTGCAGCATGAATTTTTTCACCGCTATACCGCGGACGAACACACGCTGGTCTGCATTGACAAGCTCGACGCGCTGGCGCGAACGGAAAATCCCAAACTGCTTGAATATCGGAAGCTTTTCGAGCAATTGGCCGATCCTTTTGTCCTTTATCTGGCGCTGCTGCTGCATGACACCGGCAAGGCTGTCGGAGCCCGGCCACATTCGGAAGCGAGCGCGGTTTTTGCGCAACGCGCAGCGCGCCGTCTTCAGCTCGATCCGCGTGAACGCAAGATGCTGATCCTGCTAGTGGATCATCACGTCACGCTATCGAATATCGCGCAACGCCGGAACATTGACGATCCCGTCACGGTGAGCGAGTTCGCTGCCATCGTGAAGGACCAGAAAAACCTCGATGCTCTGATGTTACTCACGCTGGCGGATGGCCAAGGCACGAGCGACGAAGGCTGGTCGGACTGGAAGGAAACGCTGGTCTGGCAGCTGTATCACGCGACCAGTCAATATCTGGCCGACCGGCATTCGTTTTACGAACGCGTGAAAACGGCACGGGAAGCACGCGAGACTTTGGTTCAGATCCGCCTTGGGCCCGATTATGCCGACGAAATTGAGGCGCACTTCGACTTCATGTCAGATCATTATTTTCGCGCGTTCAAAGTCGGTGACATAGTCACGCATGTGGAATTGTTCCGGCGGTTTTACGAGGCGACCTGTTTCGGGGAAACGCCACTCGCTCCGGTGTTGAACTGGGAGCCGATGCCGGCACAGGGACATACGGTTTTAACCCTTTGCAGCTGGGATCGGCAGCAACTGCTCTCAAAAATCGCCGGTTCGATTTCACTCGTGCCATTGAACATTTTAAGCGCCGATATTTACACCCGCGGCGACAACGTTGCGCTCGATGTCTTTCGTGTGAGCGATCTGCGCGGGCACGCGGTCACGAATGAGCGAGAGATGGCGCTGGTCGAGTCAACCTTGCGGAGAGCTCTGGAAAGCGAAGCCTTCGATTTGAGCGCGCTGCTGGAAGAGGCCAGAAAAAAAGGCCAGCGTCCGACGGTAGCGGACTTAGAGTTCCCTTCGCATGTCAGCATCGATAACCAGGCCGATCTATACTTTACCTTGATCGAAATTCAGACGCCGGATCGAATCGGATTACTGCACGATCTGTTGCAATGCTTCAGCCGAAATGAAATCGACATCGCACTTGCTCGGATCAGCACTGAGAGCGGAGCAGCAATCGATACTTTTTATGTCACGGATCGTCGATCGCACGCCAAGCTGACGGGAACGCAGCGACTGAATGCTCTCCACAACGAGCTGCATGGGGCGGCGTTGCGGACCTGACCATTCACTGGCGCGCAATTCAGCGTCGTTTACAGTCCGACTCTGATGAACGTTCTGATTCTTGCCGCCGGTTACGCCACTCGCCTTTATCCCCTCACCTTGAACAAGGCGAAACCACTTCTTGATGTTGCCGGAAAACCCATGGTCGCTTGGGTGGTGGAGAATCTGCGCGACGTCGCCGAAATTGAAACGATCTACATCGTCACCAACGCAAAGTTTTTCGCTGGTTTCGAAGCGTGGGCAAAAAATTATCAAAGCAAGAATCCGAACTTTCCGTTCAAGGTCATTAATGATGGCTCGACCACTGATGATAACAAGCTCGGTGCGATTGGGGACATCAACCTGGTGCTGACCAGAGAGAACGCCGCTGAATCCGAACTGCTCGTAATCGCCGGCGACAATTTATTTCGCGAATCGCTGGCGGGGTTTGTGGATTACGCCAGGAAAACCGAGGCAACCGTCGGTGTGCATCACGTGGCCGATGGCGAAGCGATCAAGAAGTACGGCGTCGTCACAATCGATGCCGACGGAATCATCACTCATTTCGAAGAAAAACCGAAGGAACCAAAAAGCAGCTTGGCAGCGATCGCCTTGTATTTTTATTCGAAGGACGTGCTGCCGCTTTTCACGACTTACATCGCGGCGGGAAATAATCCCGATCAGCCTGGTCTTTTTCTGCAATGGCTCTATCCGCGCAAACCCGTAAACACGTTTCAGATCACCGGCCAATGGCTCGATATCGGGAGCAAGGAAACGTTGGAAGAAGCGAATAAGCTCTTTTCAGAGCGTTAAATCGTTAAAAGGTTACAACGTTAAAACGTTTTAACATGTTAACAATATAACCGCCCCTGTCTCGCAGCGACGCGGCTATTTCAGGCGCCCCTCATCGAACTCGATCAGATCGAAGTAAGTCTTAATATCTTTGCGCCCGGCACCGCCGGCTTCCTTCAGGAAATGATTAAAGCGCGCGCGTTTTGCCGCGGTATCCGGATGGCGCGAGATCATTTCCTGGTTCCAATGCTCGATCGCATCGGCCGAATGTTTCGTTCCATTCTTATCGACCCAATTGAGGACCTCGGCGTCATCGTCAAAACGATTGGCAATTTCTTCGAATTCGTCGCCGTTAAGTTTGAGAAAGGCGAGAAGATGTTTGTCGAAGCCAACGGTTTTGTAGTTATAGCCGTTAAGCAACCCTTTGCGATGCAGACGGGCCTTGTCGATCAAACGCGGCAAATGAACATAGCCACCAAGTTTCTCGTAAGGACTGCGCGGTCGCAGTTTCTCCATGAAGCGATCTACGTCGCGGGCAGGGGCCGCGCAAGACTGCTGATCGAGCCTTCTGGCGGTTCCGACACGTTGGGACTTTCGCTTGGGAGCAACTCGGTTTGCTGCAAAGCTCGCCTTCCGACCACAACCTGACCGGAAAACGTCCCGCCTTTCTCAACGTTGATCGCTTTCGCGGTAACGTTGCCTTCCAACACCCCGTTTTTGCGAATTGTCACCATTCCGTTCGCGACAACTTCGCCCGACATCCGGCCGCGAATCTCAATATTGCTTACGCGGACGCGGCGGAAAAAGTGCACTTCACATCGTTTTTCGACGACGATTTCAGACGCGGACACCTTGCCCAAAATCTTGCCCGAAGTGTTGATGACAATCGTCCCGGCGCAATCCAGATTCCCACGCAATCGCCCTTCGATGAGGGCGCGCCGGCAGCGAACACTGCTGCTGCTCAGATCACCTTTGGTGGTCACATGCACTTCGCCCTTGGTGCGAATGGAACGGCTAAAGCTGGTTGTGATTTTGTAGTCGCTTAAGTCGATGTGAGCGCTGCACGACGGGCAAATCGTCGACGTAGCGGCGCCGCTGACTTCCTGTTTCCGCTGGCAATCGAAGCATTCGATGACATTGGTGCGCTTGCTCTTCCAAAACCCATCAAACCGCTGCATCAGGGAAGCGGCGGCGGAGCGAGTATCTGTGCGAGGTTCCGGCCGCGCTCCTGTTGCTACAATCGGAGCAGATCGGGGAGCAGCCGGTGCAAAGTGAGAGCCGCACTGTCGGCACATCGTGCTCTTGGCGGCGGCATACTCATTCTGTTTAAAGCCGCAATGTGGACATTCCACACTGACTTTAACAGGCGACGACTTTGCCACGGTCTCGCTTAAAAAAATTACCTTATGCGCGTGCCCCGAACGCTGCCGTCTTTACCGGCTCCTGTTGACGAATTACGTCCGGACGCGTGTGCGCTGCCTTGACCGCCTGGGAATTGCCCCCAAGAGCGGTGCCGCTGGTGACTTCCGATTTCCCGATGAACGTCGCCCCTTCCTCAATAACGAGACGCGCCGCTTTCAAATCACCCTGCAAAGTGCAGCGCGACTTGAGCTCGCAGCGTTCGCCCACCGTAATGTTGCCCTGAACTTTTCCGTAAACTGTAATCGACTTGGTTTTGATCTCGCCACGGATGTCCGCGTTCTCGCCAATGGTCAGGACCCCATCGGAATTAATCTCGCCCTCTACCTTTCCATCGATCAGAAGTTCCTTCTGAAACTTGATTGAGCCTTTAATTTCGACGTCGCTCGAAAGAACGTCTTTGCCATTGTGTTCTGCCATAAGTTTTAAATGCCCGGTTAACGTTGATTTTCTGGTTTCTTCGCGGTAGGCGACCCGACTACCTTCCTCATTTCCCGTGTTTAGCGAGCCCTCGCCGATCGACGGCGCGGACCTTTGCGGGATGAATTTCTTTAACACACAACAGTATTGGGACGCAGTCCCACTCTGTCAAACTTTTCCCTCGCACAATGGGATTTTTTATGATTTCTCCGTGCGAAAGAGTTTGAAGTGTCCGGTCTGTGCGATGAGACGCAAAAATGGCGGGACTTCGCTGGCGCGGCGATCAAGCCGGTAGCACAACGCGTTTTGGAGGACTGGGTTGCCAACAATCTGCGCAGAATTCTGCGCCACCCGGTCGGCATCATAAGAAACAATCCACCTAACATTCTGCCGATCAAGTATTTGCTTTGCTACTTCCGCATCCTGCGTTTCGAAAAATCTTGCCGTCTCGACGATCCCTCCAATGCTCTCGTGCGAGCTCCCGCCCACGCTCGCCTGCCGCGACCAATAACTGATCGCGGGCGACAACCACCACGGCGCAATGAATACACCGTCGATTTGTGAAGACATTGCACGCAACTCAAGCTGCTCGATCTTGTTCTCCGCGCGTCGCGCCAATTCCTCGTCCGCAAACAAATGGTCCCAGGATTGTGCGATCGGAAACAATGCGATGATGAAAATCGTCGTCGCAATTAGCGGTTTGCGCATGGCGGACAAAATTTGCGGAACCAGCATTGCGAAAATCATCACAAAAAAATAACTCCAACGCGCCTGCCAAATTGTCAGGGCAAACGTGGTCAACAAGAGCGCTATTAACAACAATGGTGTGTTTCGATTCCATTTCGGCCAAAGCAAAATCGGCGCGAGCAACACCAGCCAGCCGCACCAGTTAAACCAAATCGCGCTCGCTAACGAGACGTGGGCCAATTCTCCCACCGTAGCGCTCCAATTTTTCAGCGCACCGCCAAATTCCCGATTCGGCCACGCTGGAATTCGTCCCTCAATGATGAACGCGATTGCAAGAATCGCGGCAAAAACAATCCAGCCCATTCGTCGTTCCCGCTGCATCATGGAGCGCGCACAACACGCGGCGACGATCGCGAACAAAACCAGCGGCTCGTACAGCGATACCCAAAGCGCCAACGCCCAGCTCGCGCCGCTGACGATGCTCCAGGATGCTGATGGTTCGCTCGCCAGCGCCCACTCGGCGCAAAGGGCAATCGTGATTAGCGCAACCAGCAGCGATTGATGATCGGGCCGGCCGAGGGCAAACCCATGGGCCAGCATTGGGCTCGCCCCGTAAAGAATGAGAAATCCCCAGCGAAATCGCAGCCGCATTTTTCTCGACCACGAGCAGAGAAAAATTCCCAGCGCGATGGAAATGAGCGGCGACACGACGGCACCCGCAAGATCGAACGCATTTTTACTCAATGGCGTCAGCGTCGTCGCCAGCGTTACAATCACGTAATCGAAAGGCGCAGTCGTATGCGGAGAAGTTCCGCTCGGAAAATTTTCAAAATCATGTCGCCTGACGATCGTGCCCGGGTGTTCGAAGCAAATGCGCGCGCGTGTCATTCGCGAATAGCAATCGGCATCAACGAAATTGATTTGACCGCCGAAGAAGACATCACCGTAATTCGCGCACCGTGTGACAAGAACCAGCGTGCTGATGAAAATGATTTCCGCCAAGAAGGCGAGGCGCCGCCGCATGCCTCGTTTTATTCCGAAATCTACAATTCGAAATCCGAAATTTTAATGGGCCCGCCAGGATTCGAACCTGGGACCAAGGGATTATGAGTCCCCTGCTCTAACCGCTGAGCTACAGGCCCGCATATTTGGTTCAAAGAGTAGCGCGTTTCAACCGGTGACCAACCGCGAAAGCGTTCGGAGCTGCTCTGACTCCGAAATTTTTCGCGAGCAGGCTGCCGGGCCACAGGGCGCATTCACATCTTATGCTGTAGAAAAACCGGCAAAACTTTCTTCGTCGGGAGGAACCAATGCGACGTGTCATTTGTGCATACTCGATTGCTTGTCCGCTGAATAGCCGCATTCGCGGTAAGATGTCCTACTTGGTAAAAACACTAATAACGAGCCGGCATGCATCAGCGGCACGCCGACTTTTTGTGAAATGTGCCTGATGGTTAGATTCGGCAGCTTTACTAATTGTTAACGACCAGTTGCGGCCGAGTTTTAGCTAATTCGAGCTGGGCGCCTGTTTTCGGGATTTGCGATGCCTGTTCCTTCAGACTTGCAGTGAGCGCTTTAATTTCTTTCTGCTGCTGCGCGAGGGCCGCTTCCTGCTTTGCCACAGCTGACTTTACCTCGGTGATTGTCACTTCCTGTTCTTGGACCTTGCGATGCTCTTTGAGAAATTCATTCAGCAACATCGCGTTCACGGCTTCATAACGGACGGTGCTCACTTTTCCGTCGGCGTCGCGAACTACTAGATCGGGATTAACCTTTTCGACCTCTTCCGCCACTAATCTGAACTGAGGAACACTGTCTGGATCAAGCTCCTGCTTGTAGCGGAACTTCACCGATTGAAGTGATAGAATCGCTTCGCTGGTCTTGTCCATTGGTTTGATCGGATCCTTGAACCGGGCTGATGATTGCACCGTTCCAAGATGGCCGGTGGAATCGATGATCACTCCCGTCCCGCTGGCCACCGTAGCCCTATAGATGCCAGCTATACAGGTGGTAGTCTGCTTCGCGGCTGCGCCAATGCAGATGGTGTTGGCTTCGCCTGCAATCCCTGGAGGTCCAATATCGATATTGTTACTGCCGGTCGTGAGATTGGAGCCCGCGTTGCTCCCGACCGCGATATTGAAATTGCCGGTGCTGTTGTTTTGGAGGGCGGAAACGCCATTCGCTGTGTTGTCGTGGCCGGTCGTATCGGCAGCAAGGGCAAAGAAACCGTTTCCGGTATTTTGCTGCCCGTACTGTAAAGCAACGTCGCTTCCAACTCCAAAAACGCGCTCAGCAGCTCATCAGATTCGACGATTTAGCGGCGACCGTCTTCGTCTTTTGATTTTATCCCGGGCTGGATCAGCGCGTTCAGGCACCGTTATCGCGAAAAAGGATGTCGATTTCACGAACAATGTCGGATTTAACGGGCAAGATCCAATCAGCCGGAGTGGAAGGGCAACCGGGAGTGGAGCACCTGAGATGCAAAGCGCGCAGGCCATTAGTGCCGCCTACGACTTCGATTTGGCGCCCCGAGATTACACGCTTGCAGATGGTGCAATAGAGCTGGTCATCGAGGGAGCTCCATGGTCGGCCTTTATCGATCCGTCGCAAAGCCTCGAGCTTATCTTCTGCCGCCAGTCGGATTGGCCGTGAGGGACGGATCACGCTGCCGAGGCTGGCAAATTCCGTCGCGATTTGCAAGAACATTAGCGGAGGCGCGATGAGCGCGAGAGTCGGCCACCGTTTGACTTTCACGCGTCACCTTTCCAGCATTTTAGTGCCAATGATAAAGACAAAGCCGCCACGCTACCAAACACTCATCGAGCGTTCAATCACCGCCGGCGCTTTTGCAACAGAACAGTATTATGTGATCGATTCCCGAACGAACGCACGGATCGTGAAGTGTCGTAATCAACAGGAATCTGAGAAAATTGCGGGTGGCTTAAATGCTGCGGCAAAATTTCGCTGGATAAAGCTCCTTTCCGATTGAAGCGTCTGCCTCGCCGCGCAGTACTGACGACCCAACCGCGAAAATAATTGTGTTCATATCGGCAGATGAGACGCTCGGTCATCTTCGCTGAGGGAGTGCAACGCATAGCAAAGGCGCGAGAGAAGCTGGGGCGCTCATCAGACCCGTTTAGCGAGCACCGTTTGGGATATCAACGCGAATCAAGCCGGTCGAACCTTCGCGCATCATGAAGCCGCTCGCCCAACCGTCGGCCGAGTAGAAATATTGTTCGTACCGCCAAAGCATGTCGAGTTTGGCGCCGTTCCGCTTTTTCCAAGTGAGCCGGTAATACAAATGTCGCTTCCATGACGGCGAGTGCCCGGTCATGAAATTGAGATCGAACGGCGTTGGCCAACTAATAGCGCTCCGCCGCATTGCAATCGAAGCGTCATCGCGTCAGCGAAAAGCCACATCAGACCACGGCGAGACAAACCAACAAACAACCGCGCGGCAAAGGCGAGCGGTTAATTGACTTTTTTAAGTGTAGAGTTGTCATATTTTTGTTTCTTTTTTTGTTCGGATTGGATTGTTGAGCTGCATTAATTGCAATCCAGTTCTGCATGGAACTAGGAACCATCCTGGTGAGGCTTCCGAAAGGAGCGCCTCACTTCAGACTGACTCGGGGGTTCCAAGTTGGATCTGGAGATCGCGGTCAGCAGTGTCTCAGCGAAGCTGCAGCCCCACGGATTTTTCAGTCCGGCCGAACATGCGTTGAAACGTCGGGTGACGCAATCGAAAGCACAATTACCAGCACTGCCGAATGCCGTATATGGGACTTTAGTCCTATGCGTTAACCGGCGTCAACAAATCCACCGCCTGCCTGTCGCTTAACGGCGCCGCAATAGCCCCACGAAAAGCCGGCACCACTGAGGTTGTCAGCGACGATTTCCCAATATTTCATTGGCGCGTTAGGCTGCGCAACACGCATCTATGCTTCCTCAGGCCATCGCTGAACCTCTCGCTCCATCCCGCGACGCACGCGGGTTCGTTGTCGAGCCACTCTCGCTCACACAGTTGACAGCTCAACAGAACGTTCACGTAGTGTGGACGGCGGCGGGCGCAGTACGAGGCAATCATCACCACGTGCGCGGTACGGAAGTCACATTGGTTCTCGGTCCTGCGCTGGTCCGCTATAGAGACGCCAACGGTATTCAGGACGTCCAGATCACCAAGGGGACCCTGTACCGCTTCACCTTCCCGCCCAAAGTCGCACATGCCTTCGGTGCTTTGGGGCCGGAGCCCATGTTTCTCGTGGGGTTCAACACAGAGATCTACGACTCTGAGCACCCAGACGCACTCCCAGACCACATACTCGGAGCGGATGATCTTGCCAAGCTAGTATGAGGGCAGCGCGCCTTCGGATTGCTCAAAAGGGTTTACGCGAAACGAGCGGCAATTCGCGAGTAAGAGCAAACCCCGTCGTCCCGACGTGGCCAGAGTGTCAGGATTGGCCGTCAGATTCATACAGCGATGAGTATCTGGCTTAATGCAATTGGGAGCCGCGCAGCTTAAGGGTTGGCGACTAACTGTGGTGCAGGTTTTCTGAGGGCGACTTGCTCGCTCACTTTCTGGATAGTCGCAGCAAGAGCTTCAATCTGTTTCTGCTGCTGAGCGAATTTTGCCTCAAAAGCTTTCTGCTGCCGAGCAAGCTCCGACCCGAAGTCCTTCTTTTGCTGCGCGATGGTCGCTCCCTGCTCTTCACCTTGCGATGTTCTTTCAGAAACTCATTGAGCAGCATGGCATTCACCGCCTCGTAGCGGACGGTGTTCACCTTGCCCTCTTCGTCACGAACCACTAAATCAGGATTCACCTTTTCTACTTGCTCGGCTACTAGGCCGAACTGCAAAACACCATCCGGGTCAAGCTCGTGTTTGTAGAGGAAGGTCACCGGCTGAAGAGCGAGAATCGCTTCGCTCGCTTTGTCCATTGGTTTGATCGCTTCCTTGAAACGGGCAGAGGAGCTCATGATGCCGAGTTTGCCGGTCGTGCTCACTAGTACTGGACTGCCACTCACCGCAACCCCGGAAATACCGGCGATGAAGGTTCCATTTTGGGTGCCCTGTTTGCCGATACGAATCTTATTTGCTTCACCGGCCACACCCGGCGAACCAATATCGATATCGTTGCTGCCGGTCGTGAGATTGCTCCCGGCGTTGCTGCCCAAGGCGACGTTGTTCACACCGGTAGTATTGCCTTTCAGTGCTTGGAAACCGACCGCTATGTTGTCGTGACCCCCTATGTTGTTTTCCAGCGCAAGAAGACCATCCGCCGTGTTGTTGGAGCCAGTGGTATTGCTAAAGAGCGCTTCGAGTCCGTCGGCCGTGTTGTTGTTCCCGCTTGTGTTCTTAAAGAGCGCTCCGGTACCCGTAGCTTTGTTTTCGGTGCCGGTCGTGTTATTTAGGAGCGTCTGGTCGCCAATTGCTGTGTTGTTAGAGGCGGTATTGTTGAAGAGCGCATTAAAACCGATCGCAGTGTTGAAGCTGGCGTCTGTGTTGCTCAACAGCGCCTGAAAACCAACGGCCGTATTGTCCTGGCCCCTTATGTTGTTAAAGAGCGCAAGAGAACCGTTGGCTGTGTTGTTGTTGCCGGTAGTGCTGCTTTGGAGGGCGTGAGCACCGTCGGCCGTGTTAAAGCTGCCGGTAGTGTTGGACGAAAGCGCTAGGTAACCGCTGGCCATGTTGTCCTCGCCGACTGTGAGGCTGAAGAGCGCTCCATCGCCTTCAGCGGTGTTGCCGCCTTATAGCCTCCATCTGGCGCCGGTGGTGGCAAGAGCGCGCGAGCCGGCGGTGAAAGGACAAACCAGATGAGCGCTAATATAAAGGTCCTCAGGAGTAAGCCGCGGCGCGAAGGCGAACGGCGTAGAACTTCAAATTTATAACAAGTGGTCGCAATCATCGGGAGCTTCTTTCTATTCTCCCGGTCCATTACTCGGTGGAACTGCAAACCTGCAAAGGGGAGAGGGAGCTACCGGGACGGAACGGCCTACCCGATTCAGGTTCTGTTTAGGTGGCAATGATGAGCGGAATGCAGTGCATTTGTCGAGCACAAACCGTGAGCGATGCCGCTACACCGATTTATGCAGCGGCGAGACTAATTTTCACGCATTGCTCGTTCCAGCTCCAGAAAAGCCCTCAATAGCTCGTCAGATTCGACGATGTAGCGTTTTCGTCGGTTTGGAAGGCGTCAACAACCCACCGCCTGCCCTGTCGCGTTACGGCGCTGCAATAACCCCGCGACCAGCCGGCAGCGGAAAGCTTGTCAGCGACGATTTCCCAGTATTTCATTGGCGGCATGATGCCAGAATCAGCTAATCCCGTGCAACAGTCGCTAACAATCTTTGAAGTGCGGCCACATCGCGGCGGCTGGCAATGTTTTGAAGCGCCAGGTGTAGCGCCGTATTGGGTCGGAAAGGCCCGGCCTTAGTCGTCGTCGCTGCTATTGCGGACCAGATGCAACGTCCGAGCGCGATTTGGTAAAGCAGGCGTGTGAACGGCCGAGGAATCCCCTTTTAGTCCCCCCTTTTAACTCGCGGCGAGGATACAAGGACGGGGATGTCCCTGTTGACGACGGAAAGCCAAAAATGCGACAATTTGGGTGTCTGCACTTCGATATGTCTTCGCCAACGTCTAGTCATTGACATAGGGGAGTGCAGACGGTAAGGCCGGACGCATCACTGCGTCCGGCCACTAAGCCTCTAGACACACGCTACAGCCGGTGCAGTCGCGGCCTCAGTCTTCGTTCGCTGCTATTTGCCGAGATGGTGCGCTTAGCTCGACTCGCTCGCTGACTTTCCGCACCGTGGCGGTGAGCGCCTCAATCTGCTTCTGCTGCTGCGCGACAGTCGTCTTGAGTTCGGCGATGGTGCACTGCTGTTGTACGAGCTCGGTCTGTTGTTCCGCGACCTT
>Ga0209056_10002250_pt1 | contig 20926 bp, 18 predicted proteins | sample GraSoiAngelo_114_FD_185876 | JGI IMG/M metagenome (GOLD analysis project Ga0209056, IMG submission 185876) | Grasslands soil microbial communities from the Angelo Coastal Reserve, California, USA - 14_0903_13_40cm (SPAdes) (version 2) | ecosystem: Environmental > Terrestrial > Soil > Grasslands...
GCGGGACGAAACATCTGTGGGTTTCGCGACGAAGTCGAACGCGCCGAGCGAAAGTGCCCGCAGCGTAATCGAGGCCCCCTCAGTGCTGTGCGAGCTGACCACGATTACCGGCAGACGATGCCTCCGCATGATCTCCTTCAGCATGTCGAGCCCACCCATACCGGGCATCTCGAGATCAAGCGTGATCACTTGCGGCTTCAGTTCCTCGATCTTTTTGAGACCGAAGTTGCCGTCCATGGCTGTTCCCACAACTTGGATCGAATTGTCCGTCTCCAGGATCTGCGGGATCAGCTTGCGCATCAGCGCAGAGTCATCAACGACGAGCACCCTTACCGGTTGCGCGTTCATTGGCGCACCTCGCTGGTCGCACTCGTGCCGGATTCTCGGGACAACATGGCGAAATGGCCTACATTTGTGCCATCGCGAGAAAATCTCTCCATGACTGCTGGCAAGTTCATGATCAACACGACCCGGCCGTCCCCAAGAATTGACGCGCCACTGACTAAGTCTGTCGCAACTGTCTGATCGTCCAATGCCTTGATGACCAACTCCTCTTCACCTTCCAAAGCGTCAACAACCAGACCCAGCTTGCGGTCTCCAAGGGTTGTGACCAGAACGAAAAACTTGCCTTTGCGGGCATCCGCGCTATCACGTTGGCCCTGCCCCAGGCGAGCCAGAGGAAGCACCTGGTTACGGAGCTGTAAGACTTCGGTCGTATTCACGTGGTGAATCTCTGATTCATTGGCACGCGCGATTTCTGCCACCGCATTCAGGGGAATGGCATACAGCCGCTGCTCGATACGGAACAGCAAAGCCTTGATGATGGCCAGAGTTAAAGGCAACTTCAGGCGGAATTTCGTCCCGTGGCCCAGTTGCGTCTCCAGTTCCACCGTGCCTTTCAGCCTGTGCAACACACTCCGCACAACATCGAGTCCAACGCCGCGTCCCGAAATTTCCGTGATTTCTTCTGCGGTGCTAAAGCCTGGCCGGAAGATCAAGTCGAGTGCTTCCGCCGGTGACATGCGCTCCGCCTCTTCTACGTTGATGAGATCAATCTTGAGTGCCTTGGCTTTGAGCCGGTTAGCGTCAATACCAGCACCATCATCGCTGACTTCAACAATCAGTTGATTTGCCTGATGATAGGCATCTAATCGAATTATTCCGGTCGGGTTCTTGCCCGCCAACTCGCGTTCGCGCGGATTCTCTAGACCATGGCTAACCGCGTTACGAACGATATGGGTAAGAGGCTCGGCGATCGCATCCAGCAGACCCTTATCAAGATCCGTGTCTTGTCCGCTGAGCACCAGCTGTACCTGCTTGTTACACTTTTTGGCGGCGTCCCGTATCATGCGCGGGAATCGGCGAAACAGTTGCTCCACCGGCACCATTCGTATCTTCATGACCGAACGCTGCAGATCGCTCAGCACGCGCGCCTGAAAACCCATGGCATCGGCAAAGCGAGCGCGTAGTGCATCTTTTGGATACCGGCGCGCAAATTCGAGTACCGTTTGCTGCATCATGGACTTGGCGATGATCAGTTCGCCAACCAGGTTCAGCACGTTGTCAATTCGTTCCGGGTCCACGCGCAAGACGTTTTCAGCGGGCGACTTGCTGTGTCCTCCACCCTTCCCATGTTCGGGAGCGGCAGCTTCGTGCTCTCTTTCTGCTAAAGCAGATGGCTCTGGCGCGAGATGCTTCGGCGTCTCACCTTGCCGCGCAGATGTCGTCAGTTCCCAACACTCCGTCCCCGCAATGACGGTCGGAATCTGGCACTTCGCGGTAATTTCAGCTTCCGTCCGCGCTGTTGCCACGAGGAGATCAAGCACTTTGACCTGAGCTGCTGTGCCGGCTTCGGGACGCGCACCAAAAATTTCTGCCACCGATTCCAGCGCCTTGGTCAAGAGTTGCCGTGCAGCAATCGGCATTGCGCACAGAGGATCAACCTGCGCGGTGACATGAAAGACTGTCTTACCCTCAGCGCGCGCAGTGTCGGCAAGGCGAAATTCGTATTCCGTCCATGCGACCTCGCGTCCTGATGGCCTCGGTGCCGCAGGAATCTCGCTCGCACGCCCTGCCAGGTTTTGGACCATCCGCTTTAAGGGCGTGGAATCGGGGAGGGCAATCTGCTGCCGGTATGCAACCAGCATGGCGGCAAATACGTCGGCTGCTGTAAAAGCCAGCTCGGCCAGAGAAACGGCTGCAGAGATATCCTCAACCGCAAGCGCGTCCTCCATCATGTGTGCAAGATCGCTCAGCTCGCGAAAGCCGCAGGCCGCCGCGTCTCCCTTAAGGGTGTGCACGGTGCGGCGAATACTGCGCACGACCTCTTTATCTTGCGGCGTCTTTTCCAGCCGTAAGGCGTCGTCGTTCAGGGACTGCAGCAGCTCCTGCGTAGTCTCGAAGAATAGCTCGCGCATTTCGGCGCCGCGATCGTCGGATGCATGGGTCATTGGGGCACCTCATTGCTCCGATACGCGGTGCCACTGTCGCGATAGACCATGGTGAACTTATTGGTCAGACCCAGCAGGCTCTCGGCATGCCCGACTAGCAGGTATCCGCCTGGACGCAAGCAGCGATGGAACTTTTCAACCAATCGCTTTTGCTCGGCCTCGTCAAAGTACATCATCACGTTGCGGCAGAAGATGATGTCGTTTCGCTGCGGGACGAATTCAGTTTTGAGATTATGAAAGTCGAAATGGACAATCTCCTTAATAGTCTTCTTGATCGCATAGCGTTCGCCGACCTTGTCGAAATAACGAAGCCGATAGCTGTAATCCACTGATGCCATCTGGTGCTCGTTGTAGATTGCTTCCTGGCCCGCTCGCAGGACGGTGTAGTTAATGTCACTGGCCGGAATCTCCACTTTCCACGGCGGCGGAATCAAAGGTTTGGGCCACATCGTGGCTCCCGGATTCGGCATGCGGAGCTGGTGATATGCCAGAGCATCGGCAACTAACATGGCTACCGTATAGGGTTCCTGTCCGGTCGAGCAGCCGGCGCTCCATATGCGTAGGTAGTGGTCGCCAGCGGCCTGCTTTTCGCGGATGATGTCATCCAGAATGCTTTTGTGGAACAGATCCAATTGCGCTTTGTTCCGGAAGAAGCTGGTCTCATTTACCGTCAGGTTTTCCAGCAGCTGTGCGAGTTCTTGTTTGCCTTCCGCGCTGATCAACAGGCGGTAGTAGTTATAGAAAGAATCCATGCGGCATTCGCGCAGCCGCCTCTGTAATCGGTCTTGAAGAAAATGAGTGCGTCGCGCATCGAAATACATTCCGCATTCCTGATACACCAATGCCTGCAGAAGCCGCATTTCGGCGTCGCTGAGCTGGATGGCCAGTGCTGGAGTGCTCATGAGCTTCCTTGCTTACTTTCCAGCCGCAGTTCGCCGGCTATCGGTGTTCCCCTCGGGTGTCGGCGCGTTTCTTTGACCCGCCCCGAGATCCAGCAGTCTGTTCATGTCGAGCAGAACAATCAACCGTCCTTTGTACTTTCCCAGTCCGGTAACGCAATTGAGTCCATCTTCCCGTAATGCCGAAGGCGAGGTTTCAACGTCAGTGGCGGGAATTTTCAGCACTTCCGAGGCGGAGTCCACAATCAAGCCCGAAAGCCTGCCGTTATGCTCCACTACCAGAATCCGGTTTCGTTTCCCCATGTTGACCGTTTTCTCGCCCAGCCGTTTGCGGAGATCAATCACAGACACGATCTTTCCGCGAAGATTAATCACACCTTCCATGTAGTCGGGTGCGTCGGGCACGGCAGTTATTTCCGGGACCCGCACAATTTCATGCAGTGAAGTGATGGGCACACCATAGGTTTCGCGGCCCACCTGAAAGCCGACGATATGCAGCTCGCGACCTACGCCCACTCCGGCTGAACTCATGCGCCCGCTCCTGCCGCCCGACGTGACAGCCTTCGTCCTTGGTCCTCCGCTCCCGAGGCGGAATCGCCCTCCACGCCGAATCGGTTCATCGCATCAAGCAAGCCACGTGACATTTTCGACATCTGCTCTGCCGAAGCCGCTAATTCCGTTGAACCCGACGTCGTCTGTTGCACCAGTTCACGCATGCGCTCCATGGCCTTCACCACGGCGTGCGCACCTGAAGCCTGCTCTTCTACGGCGGAATTGATCTCATGCGTGATTTCGTTCAAGCGCGTGGTGGCGCGCGCGATCTGCGAAGATCCATGCGACTGCTCATTGGTGGCAGCGCCGATTTCCTGCGCGAACTTGTAGACCTCGGTGACCACGTTGGAAATCTTTTTAAGCGCATTGTTGAGTTCAGATCCCAATTCCAGGCCTTGATCCACGATCGAGGTGCTCTGCTGCATGTTGTCGACAGCCTTGCGCGCTTCCTTCTGAATGCTCTGGATCAGCTCGGAGATTTCTTTCGTTGACTGCGCTGATTTCTCTGCCAGCTTACGTACTTCGTCGGCAACCACTGCGAATCCCAATCCGTGTTCGCCGGCACGTGCCGCTTCAATCGCGGCGTTGAGCGCCAGCAGGTTAGTCTGCTCCGCGAGGTCGTCAATCACTTCAATGATCTTGCCAATATCGTCCGCTCGCTGCCCGAGCACGCCGATAATCTCTCCTGACGAGCCGATGGTGTTGTTGATCTTAGTGAGGCCCTCGGTGGCCTTCTCCATGGTCGTGATACCGCTGTGCACCTCTTCCCGCGACCGGTTCGAAATGTCGAGAAGAACTTTGGCGGTATCGGCAACACGCTGAATGGACGCCACCATCTGGTCAATCGAAGCCGAAGTTTCGCTGACGCTCGAAGCCTGCACCTGTGTGCTCTTCACCATGTTCTGCACGTTGACGCTCATCTCGTGCATGGTGCTGGTGACCTCATCAATTGCAGAGGACGTTTGCAAACTGATTTTTGCGGACTCATCGGAAGCGCCTGCCACCTGGGTTGACGCGCTCGCCACCTGCGAAGATGCGTCTCTTACGTTGCGGACCAGACTGCGCAAGCCTTCCGTCATTTTCGAAAACGCATTGCCCAGCACGTCATTCTTCGAGCGCGGTTTCACCTCTACCGCCAGATTGCCGCCAGCAATTGCTTCCGAAACTGCGGCCATTTCTTTCAGGTAAATCACCATCCCATCGAAGGTCCGGCCCAGCTGACCGATTTCGTCGTTGCGCTGAATGTCAATCTTGTGGTCGAGGTCGCCAGACTCTCCGATTTGTTTGGCCACCCTCATCAGTCCGATAAGTGGGCTGGTAATGGATTTCGCCGTGCGGAAGGCGATGATCCCACCGAACGCCAATGCGACCAGCGTGCTTAAACTTGCGATCAGGATGATTTCGCTGCCCGCAGTCTCGTCGTCGCGGCGCCGCTGCTCCACCACGTGCTTGGTTTCGCCGTCTGCCACATTCAGGGCATCCGTCGAGGTCTTCACCCAGGAAGAGGCGTCCTTCTGCAGGTAGTAGATCTGCAAATCGGCAACTGTGGCATTGCCGGCATCCACTTCTCTCCGCTTCTGCAACATCGGCTGTGCGAATTCCGCGACCCAGGCGTTTTCGTTTTTCGATACGGTATCGAGCGCGGAGCGCTGCTGATCGGAAGTCGCCGACTTCTGACCGTTCTGCAACTCCTCGGTGAGCTGGTGCACGCCATCGTTCATGCGTTCCACTTCGCGACTGTCACCGCTCAAGAGGTAGTTGCTGAGGTAAAGCCGGTTCTGCATGACCTGGAAACGAATATGGTCGGTGGTCTCCGACATTTCCAGCGCCTGGGAGGCGGCGGCCTTGGCGCTCTGTTCGCGATGTACGGCGAACACAATCACTGTGAATAGCACCACTACCGCGAGCAGTACCGCTCCGAAGTTGACGTATAACTTCTTGCTGATAGACATGAGTGTCGCTCCACGTGTTCTCGGACTCGACTTGCCGAATTAGTTGCCAGGATCGAACCGGAATTCCACGGTCCCCGTGCTCTCGCCGCTCGCGGTGTCGAACTTCCATTTTTTCACCGCATCTACTGCAGCAGTCACAAGAATCGGGTGACCACCGATTACTTTGGTTTCTTTCACCGAGCCGTTGGGCGCGACCACAACTTGCAGCTTGACTGTGCCGGTGAGGCCGAGCTTGCGCGCGATTTCTGGATAGGTCGGCGGCAATTTGCTCTTGACCTTACGGTCGAAGCCGTCTTGAGCAAACCCTGGCACGGAACCGAGAACTGCTACCAAGCTAATTATGGTTAGACAAACCAGGAATGAACTGCACACACTTCGGACTCTCGTCTGAAAAGACACTTGCCCCCCTCGAAAGAGAATTAACGTATGTGCATGCAAAGCTCCTGCCAGAGCATCATCATTATTCGGTGCGGGCGGGTTTTGGTCTGCTTTCAAAGACTTAGCTGCTTGTTCGGGTCAAGGTAGTAAGGCTTCGCATTCGCTGCTTTTGTCTCAGTGTGGCTCATCCGTCTCAATACGAGACGAATCGACAATTGCAACGCGGGTTCCGGAGGTCCCTCGCGAGCCGGGTTTTTTCTTGACTCAAATTGAGATTGCACATAGAGTCCAATTATTCAATAACTTGTAGCTGTCCAGGGTTCTGCAGAGAGGTCAGGGGGTACCTACGGGATCCGAACAGATATTGCGAACGCCGCCGATAGTCGGATCCACTGAGGACGACGCCTTTCAGAAACTGCTACTTGAGTTTTCTGGCGCGGCAGCCAAAGGCCTATCCGCTCCGGAAATTCTTCGCCTCTTCTGCCGTAGCACTCGCGCCTATTTCGAAGTGAGTGGCGTTTATGTCTGGTACTTCACTGCGCCTGACCAGTTGGTTGGCGCTGAAGCCGACGGATGGATGGCAGAGCGCTTTCGCAATGCGCGTTTGAAAACTAGCGAGAGCCCCGTTGCGGGAGAGGCGATCCGTCGTAAGAAGGCAGTTTGTGCGAACTCGCTCAATTCGTCTCATTCTCCCGCCGCCGAGTTCAATGCCAAGTCCATGATGGCGGTCCCGGTGGTCGTATTCAACGAAGTCATCGGAGCGGCTATGTTCCTGCACGCGTCCGATCCGGGCTTCTTTGATCAGGACTATGCAGCCAAGGCGACCATCATGGCTGGGCAGCTTGGAAGTTTTCTTGAGGCGCAACGTCTCTCGGCTCAGGCACGCGAGGAGCAGCGCCGGGCCGGAATCCTCGCGGAAGTCGCACAAAGTCTACATGCAGACGCAGATCTTGCGGTCCTGGTAGAAGCCGTTGCCGACCGGCTTAGGGCACTGCTGCGAACTCCCTTGCTTTGCATTCTGGTGCGCGGCACTACCGGCTTTGATTTATGGGCTGTTGCTACCGAAAATCCGACGCTCGGAATGTCGGTCCGTTCGCGTCACGACCGCAAGAGCTTGCATTTCACCTCCGACCTTGCAGCGCGGGCGCTCGCTGCCGGCGAACCGATCAGCGCCGCTGTCAATCCTGCAACTCATTCGTTGGGCGACGTTGCTCCTGCCGGGACGTTGCTGGCGGCGCCGTTCCGCACATCAAGCAAAGAAGGCGCTGTCCTGGTGTATCCGCGCCGCGAGCCCTTCACAACGGAGGAAAAATCGCTGTTGCCTGTGGTCACCAGTTTCGCTGCAGTGGCAATTTCCAACGCTGAACTCTATGCAACCGCGCGCGGGCAGGCGCACGAACTGCACCAGATAGTAAGCATCTCTTCCGAATTGGGGGCCATTTCTGACATTGACCAGTTCATGCGGAAGTTTATTCAGCGTGCGACTGATTTCCTTGGCTTCCGCCGCTCGTTTGTCGGCCTACTGGAGGACGGGAAGGTGGCGGTTCGGTGGAGTTATTTAGAGGGCAAACATGGCACCGCTGGCTACGTAATTCCCGAAGGCATTTTGACCGAGGCAATGATGAAGGGAGAGGTGCTCTGGGCCGATGAAGTCAGCTCGGTGCAAGGGGCGAACCAGAACATTCTCGCTGAATTCAAGGTGCGTCAACTACTCGCGGTACCTCTGCAAGGTACAAACGGACAGCCGTTGGGCATGTTCGGAGTTCTGGACCGTAGCGATGCGGGGCAGATCACTCCCGAAGATATTCGCCGCGCCCAGGCACTGGCAGCGCAGGTTGCCGTTGCACTTGAAGTCAGCAGAAACCTGCTTCTTTCCGAGCAGCACCGGTGCCGCTCCACGGCTCTTACAAGCCTGGCCTTGGAAGTGAACTCGTTGCTGCGTGGGCCTGAATTTGCACACCGCTTTGTAGAGCGCGCCGCAAGCATTATGGACGCACGCGACGCGGCGCTCATCGTCCAGGGTGGAGACACCGCGAGTGCCGTGGTCATGCGTGTTCCCTCCGCCACGGGCGACGTGGCGGCAGAACTACAGGAACGGCTCGCAGAAAAAACGCTGTCGATCCTTTCTTCCGCCGAAGAGGCTATTGCCACTCTTAGTGCTGCGCGTCTTCTCGGAACGGAACTCGCACAAAAGGCTGGCTGGAACGAAATGGTTCTCGCCCGCCTGAATGGAAGCAACGGAGAGCTGCTCGGTGCGCTCTGCCTTGTCGATCGCAGTCAACCACTGCGTGAGGAAGATAAACAATTATTACAAGCGGTCGCCGGACAAGCGGCAGTTTCCTTAGAAAATTCGCGTTTCATCACCCGCATAGAACAAGCCAATCGCCACTGGATTGAGATCTTCGATTCGATTTCAGACTTCATTGTGGCGCACGATGAGTCTGGCAATGTTTTGCGCGTTAATCGCTCCCTGGCGGACTTCATCGGTGTGCAGCCGCAGCAACTCATAGGCCTAAACATGGGCGCGCTGTTAGCGACCGGCGGCAACCCGCCGTTGCGAGCATGCCCTTTCTGCCGCAATACGGGAAACCTCACCGATGAATACGTGCACCCCGTGCTGGAGCGCACGTTTCTGGTTTCAAGTTCACAGGTGCACGCGGCCAGCAGCGAAGGGCTGCAGACAATCCATGTCCTAAAAGATATTACCGACCGCCGGGAAGCCGAGCGCCGCTACCGCGAACTCTTCGACAACATTCAGGAAGGTCTTTTCTTCTGCAGTCCGGACGGGCGATTTGTGGAAGTCAATGACGCGCTGGTGCGCATGCTCGGGTACGACAGCCGAGAAGAGCTGTTGCACAGCGATCCACGTGAACAAGTATTCCGCGATTCAGCCGCACACCGCGAGCTTTTCTCTCAAATGGAGAGGCAGAGCGCGTTGCACAACCACGAAGAGGTTCTGCAGCGGAAGGATGGGAGCGCGGTCCACGTGTTGATCAATGCATTTGCCGTGCGCGATACCCACGGCAAGGTTTCCCAATATCGCGGCCTCATGCTTGATGTCAGCGGTCTGAAAGCCTTCGAAGCCGAGTTGCAGAGAGAACGTGAGTTCTCCGGAAAAATTCTCAGCAACACGCAAAGTCTCATCCTGGTCGCAGATACGGCTGGTTTGGCCAGCTACGCCAACCGCCGCTGGCAGGTCATGGGATATGAGCAGGAGGCCATCCTTGGGCGGCCGCTTGAGTCGCTGGTCGGCGAGTCACGACGTGATGTGCTTCGCGAAGCTTACTCAACGGTGCTCGCCGGCAATCAGGTTGACAACCTCGATCTTCAGGTCCTTCGCCCTGATGGCCGAGCTGGGCAGTTCTCGGTGAATCTCAGCCCAATGCGCGATGAGCAGGGCCATGTGAGCAGCATTGTTGTTGTAATGAGCGACGTGACCGATGCTGCCTCGCTTCAATCCAAACTCATGCACGCCGAAAAAATGGCGGCTGTCGGGCAATTGGTCTCCGGTGTTGCGCATGAAGTCAACAATCCGCTCACCGCGATTTTGGGCTTCGCCGACCTGTTGATGGAGAACTCAGAACTACCGGAAAGCGCCCGCAAAGATTTGCGAGTGATCCTACAAGAAGCCCAGCGGACCAAGCAGATCGTGCAGAATTTATTGAGCTTTGCGCGCCAGATGCCCCCGCAGCGCAAGCCGGTGCAATTGAATCCGATCCTGAAGCGCACCGTCCAGCTGCGTTCTTACGATTTGCAAAGCCGCGGCGTTTCCGTAACTGAGCGCTTGCAGGATGCTCTGCCGTTCGTGATCGGCGATTCACACCAATTGCAGCAAGTTTTTCTCAACATCCTGAATAATGCTTATGACGCGGTCCGGGAGGCAGTGCAGGGACCGAGAATTGAGATATCCACGTCCTGCGCGGGTAATTTCGTCGAGGTCTCGTTCCGTGACAATGGCCCGGGCGTCAGTCAACCTGATCGCATTTTCGATCCTTTCTTTACCACAAAGCAGGTCGGAGAAGGCACCGGTCTGGGCCTAAGCATTTGCTATGGGATCGTTAAGGAACACGGCGGAGAAATCCTCTGCTCAAACAATAGTGATGACAAGGGAGCAACGTTTACTGTCCGCCTTCCGATCGTGACCGACTTTGCCTCCCTTTCAGCGGTCGCTGGAGTTACAAAATCATGAGTACAGCTGCTATCAAACCGAACCGTTTGCCCGTGCTGTTGATCGAAGATGAGCCTGCGGTTATGAGTTACGTACGCGCCGTGCTCGAGCGCAGCGGCTACACCGTCGTATGCAGCGATTCCGGCATTAACGGACTGCGCCAGCTAGAGTCCGGTGAGTTTATGGGAGTCGTCTCCGACATGCGCACGCCAGGCGGGGTAGATGGCGCCGACGTTCACGCCTGGATTGTCCAAAACCGCCCCCAGCTTGCCGCGCGATTGGTTTTCATCACTGGCGACATCGCCAATGAAGAAACCGCAGCGACACTTGAGAAAACAGGTGTGCCCTGCGTGGAAAAACCGTTCCGGGTGCAGCAATTCATTTCTGTTGTCCAGCAAACCATGGGGAAACCAGAGTGACCGAATCGTTCGATATTCGCTTCTTGGTAGTTGATGACGAAGAAAGCATTCGCCGCCTGTGCGTGACGGTGGCGCAGGGTTTGGGCTTCACCTGCATGGAAGCGGGAACCGGCGAAGACGCTTTGGCTTTGCTTGACGAGCAGCCTGCCCACCTAATCCTGACTGACCTGGTAATGCCGCGCATGTCAGGTCTCGAATTCCTGGAGCGCGTGAGACAAATCCTGCCGCGAGCGGAAATCGCCGTGATGACCGGCCATGGCTCGGTGGAAACCGCCGTACAGGCAATGAAACTGGGCGCATACGACTATATCTCCAAGCCCTTTTCGCCGCTGGAAGAGTTACGCCTCTTCCTGCGCCGTATGGCCGAGAAAATACGCCTGGTCGAAGAGAACCAGTTCCTTCGCGAGCGCATGGACGCTGAAATCGAACTGCACGGCATCGTCGGTTCGTCCCCCAGAATTCAGGACGTGTTGCGCATGATTGCGCGGCTGAAAGATACGCGGACGCCGGTATTAATCGCTGGCGAAAGCGGAACCGGCAAAGAACTGGTCGCACGGGCGATTCATTTCCGCGGCGCTTTTGCCAGCCGACCGTTCGTCGCCGTTGACTGCGGCTCTCTGGTTCCGACGCTCATCGAAAGCGAACTTTTCGGCTACGAAAGAGGCGCCTTTACGGGCGCCCAACGATCCAAGACCGGCCTTCTCCAGTCCGCGAATGGCGGCACCATTTTCTTGGACGAAATTGGAGAATTGCCGCTCGAAATGCAAGCCAAGCTTCTTCGGTTTCTGCAGGAGAAAGAGGTGCGTCCGGTCGGCAGCAATCAGAAATTCAAGGTTGACGCCCGCGTCATCGCGGCTACCAATCGCGACCTGGAAGCCGCATACCGTACCGGTGACTTCCGGAAAGATCTGTATTTTCGTCTGAACGTCGTCACCGTGCACCTGCCGCCGCTGCGCGAGCGCCGTTCCGATATTCCTTTGCTTCTTCACTGGTTCTTGGATCGTTCATCCAACGGCTCTGCCGCAGAAGTCACCGCGGCCGCCATGAAGTGTCTTCTGCAGTACGAATGGCCGGGCAATGTCCGCGAGTTGGAGAACTGCATCGAGCGAGCCACGGCCCTCGGAGATGGCAAAGTAATAGATGTTGGCGACCTGCCTCCGGCTTTCGTGGGTGGACCCATGCCGGGAGGAGATGGACAAATTCCACACCAGAGTTCGCTGTCGTTGAACGATCTTGAAGATATCGAGCGCGCTACCATCCAGCGGGTTTTTGACCAGGTCAATGGCGACAAAGTGGTCGCCGGAAAGATGCTCGGCATCAGCCGAGCGACCCTTTACCGCAAGCTCAAACGCTACAACATCGGTTTCCGGCCTGACCTGCCGTCCGCCACCCAGCAGCTTCAGTAGATCATTGTCTAGGGTGGCAACTTCACTGGAAGCAACGGTCCTCCGGAATAATGAGGAACCCAGCCCCGAAGGGGCGACCGAATTTAGTCCAGCGCTTCAGCGCTGGGGAGAGGGAAGCGAACTCCAAGTCCCGTACGGACAGCTGAGTTTCTCATCCATACTGCGATGACACCGGTTTGTCTCAATATGAGACCACCCCACGGTCTTCTGTCGAAATGCCCACACGCCAATTCAATCGCTTAGCAGCAAAACCTTTGGCCTTGCTCTTGCACCTAGATTCTGACCAGACCTTCAAGAAGTAGAAGTATGAGCACTTTATCTAAGACCAATCCGAACGCCGCTTGGCAGAATATGCGCCGCCTGTACTCCGCGTACCTTGCCTTGTCCCGCGAGTTTGCGATTGAGACGCAGCCCTGTGCGGAACTGGAATCCGAGTCCGGCGTACCTTCCGCTGAAGGTATTACCCGCGGCGAGCACTGGTTAGCCGATATGGATCAGCGGGTACAAATTCACCAGCTCCGCCAGTTCGTTCAGACTTCCGCCCAAGCTGATGAAGCTTTTCTGCATGCGTTATTGTCTTGCCATCTGAAAAAAGAAGAACACACTGAACAAGATCGCGACAAGGTGGATTTTCTCCTGGTACAGATCTTCTCGCAGGCCGCTCCTTCAGATATCAGCGGTCCAAGCCTGAGCCTTGCCGAGGTCGCAAAGATTTTGCAGCCAATTCTGGGTACAGTTGAGATTTCAGCCTCGGATTGGCTGGATCCGCTTGAGGATCTTCTTGGCAAGGCCTATCGCGCCAAGAACCTGAATGAACTGTTTACATCGCGCATCATCGAGCAAGGCCGGCACATCAAGGCTTCCTCCGGCGACAAGTTCTTCGAGCCTTCCTCCCTGGTCGCGTTCGCGCGCTTTGGATTTCTAGTCCGGCGAGCGTTCTTCCGCCTGATGCACCAGGACCTAAATACAATTCTCGATGGGCTGCGGGATTTGGAAGCGCAGGGCGTGACCACTCTCGACTGTCGCAAGGCGCAATTTGCAGCAGATGAGCCCGTTTCCCGTCTGCGCATGATTTGCCAGTCGTGGAAGGTGATGTTCCACGCTGAATATTCTTCCGGCCAGCCGCTGTGCATCCTGGTGGACCTGCGTACCGCGGTCGAATCCGCTCTGATGCATGCGGCCCGACGTGGAGCACCGAAGGCGAAAGCCGCAGCAGCAGGTTCGGCGCAGGAATTCGAAGTCTCAGGCGGCTCTTGGGACGCAGACGCAAAGGAGTAAGACTGGCTCGAAGCTTTGTGTTGAGCCGCCTTGCCACAAGCCCCGATCGGGCGGAATACGTTAGCCTAGGACATTAGTCCTGGGTAGAGTCAAAAAAGATCGAGTCCCGTAGGGACTACAAGTCTCACCTTGCAGTGCGTGGAGCAAGTACCAGTGGAACACCGAACCATACTAATCATTTCCGATAACCCCGACTTCGGGAGCGCCATTACGTCGCGCTGGCAAACGGAGCGAAATTCGCCCACCTTCTTGTTGGGCGATACGCGCCTCCAACCCGACAGCTTCGACCTAGCCATCATCGGGGCGACTAATGCGTCCGTATTCGATTTGGTACAAAGCTTCGCCAGACCCGTCATTCACGTTTCTCGCGTGAATGGCCACGCTTCAAAACTTTCCAGCGTGATACACGTTCCTGAGATTGATGGCTGGCCCGATCTCGTCATCACCCTTGCCAAACAGATTCTGGAACGCGAAAAAATCGTTTCTGACTTCGCGCAGCTTTCTGAAGCGAGATCGCAGCTGGAACGCGAGGCTTCTCTCGGGCGCTATATGCTTGAAATGCGTCATAACCTGAATAACGCCCTAACGTCGATCTTGGGAAATTCCGAGCTGATGCTCATGGACGATCACTCCCTCCCTTCCAGCTTGCGACTGCAACTCGAAACCATCCGCAATATGGGCATGCGCATGAACGAAATCCTGCAGCGCTTCTCATCGTTACAAAAAGAAATGCAGCTCGTCGAGCAGCAGTCCTGGAACAAAGCAGGAAAGAGCATGGCTGCCGGGGTCTAGTCTGCGCGCTGAAAGGCGTTTACCTGCGGCGCTTCTAAGGTCACGCCCTGATACAAACCTTACCCGTCGCCGATACACTATGAATTGTTCTCGATGGCTTCCGTGGACAATTACTACAACTACTTCACCGAAATCGAGGAGCACTTTCAGCGCCGCCGCGGCGGAATCCTGATGCTCTCGACGCTCGATTGGGCCTTAATTGAAACCTGGAAAGATGCCGATATTCCGCTCGAAGCTGTGCTCCGCGGAATTGATGCAACATTTGAACATTATGAACAGCGTCCATCGAAAACGCGCAAGCTCAATGGCCTGGGTTTTTGTGCGCAGGAAGTGCTTGCTGCTGCGGAAGCAATGAAAGAAGCGGCTATCGGCACCGCGCGCGCGAGCAAGCCTGACAGCGGGTTCGATCCCACCGAAGTAGCCGCATTCTTGCGAAAGAACGCATCGGAGCTCGAGCGGGCAAACCTTCCATCGAGGGTCGGCATTTCGCCACACGCGGTGGCACACGAGATTTCAACATCGTTGGGAGAACTTGCGTACGAGATCGGCCACAACACTTCACCCAGATTAGAAGACCTCGAGCGACGGCTCACAGTGCTGGAAGAAAAGTTGTTTGCTGTCCTGCTGGCCGCAATTCCGGACGACGAAGTAGTCGCGGTGCGGGCACAAGCCGACCGCGAACTTGCCCCATATCGAAGCAAGATGCCGGCGTCTCAGGTTGACCAACTGCGCAAGCAGTTTACGCACAAGCGGCTGCTGGAAAAGTACGGTGTGCCAAGGCTGAGCTTGTTCTACATGTGAACGAGCGGGGACCGCCTCAAGCGGATGGCTACCCGCCATGGATGGACCGCCAGCGACGCTAGCGCGCGTCTGGTTGAGGAGGGTCTTCGGCGAGCAGAGTTCGCATTCATCGATTTTCGCGATTCTGCTGCCGGTCGGCAGGCTTATGTTCAGGGCACCACTCTTGCTGTTTGGGAAGTGATGCTACTAGTTCGCAGCTATAAAGAAAATGTCGCTGCGGTTGCTAGATATCTTAACTGGCCCGAAGCAAAGGTACAGGCCGCAATCAATTACGCCAAGACTTTTCCGGGCGAAATTAAGATGGCGCTCACTGAGAATGCTTCAGTAGATTTTGAAGAGCTCAAGCGCATGCTGCCTCAAGCCGCGAGATTCCTCTCTCATCGCGCCAAAAGATGATGAGATGCTCAAGCTCCTTCTTGATGAGCACATCTCACCGAGGGTCGCAGACGGACTCCGCCGTCGTAATCGCGCGCTGCTGGTCCGCTTTATGACCGAGTGGGAGGGCGGCGAATTCTTGGGACGAGACGACGCCGTTTGTCTAACTAAAGCTGCCCAGCAGGGTCTGCCATTCGTCACTTACGATCGAAGGACTATACCGCCGCTTCTTAAGACCTGGGCGGAGCAAGGGCGAGATCATGGCGGGATCATCTTTGTTGACGAAAAGACCATTTCGCCAGCGGAGATAGGCAATCTTGTTCGCGCACTCGGCCAGCTCTTTAAAGCGACTAGAAAATGGGATTGGGAAAACCGCGTCTGTTTCTTGCAGCGCTGAGCTTACACGCCGACTCACATCTTCCCGTGAAATACGTACAGCAGCTCAATCAGCAGAATCAGCACGACCACTGATTCCAGGACAAACGTCCGCGATTGATGGAATTGGTCAATCAGGAAGCGGTAGAGATCTTCGGCAGTGCGAAGTTTTTCTCGCGCCAGGCTCTTGTAATCGGGTACGCCTATCTTGCTTGCAGCCAGCCGATAAAGGCGCGCGGAGAACATGTCGCTCAGAAATTTGATCGCATTGTCGGCGCGCTCAGTCAATTCCGTGACGTCGAGAAGCACAGTTTGCAGCCGCGACGCCTCTCCCGGCAACCGCCAGCTTCCTAGTAAGGTGGACTTCTTTTCCAGCGAATCATACACGCTGGCCAATTCGCGCGTGAGTAGGTCATCGTAGTGCCGAAACTCGAGCAACTGCGAATTCGCATATTCGAGCAGCTGCAGAGTAGTCTCGGAACCGGCGGCCGAGTCGTACACGAACGCCGCGTTCCACCCCAGCACGGCAAGGTCGTTCGGATAGTAGGACATCGCCGACTGCAAAATTTCGCGCAACTCGTCGTCCGATAACGCGGAGTTTTCACCACGCACAACCTGCGCGATCTGCTGCCTGCAGGAGCCGAGGAGCTGCGCTGCCGCCGGATTTCCTTCAATTTCGCGCATAAAGAAAATGAAATAGTCCTCGTTGAGCCAGGTTGAGTATGGCTTCACCAAAGCCGGTTTTATCCGCGCAACTTTCTCTTTGGCGATGGCTTCCGCACGGCTTGGCAAATCCGTACCAGAGATCCATTTACTGGAAAGCGAAATCAGATCTGGCCAGAACCCGGCAAACGGAAATTCAAACAAAATGCTGACCACGCCGTAGTCGTAATATTTAACGCGGACCTGCGCCTTCGTATCGCCAGGGAGTTGCGCGTCTTCGACCACCGGAGGCCGTTCAAAAAATAACTGTTCGGCCGCAGCATGCTTAAGCCCTTCGCCGAGGCGACGCGCCCCCAAGATGGAACGGACTTCGTCGAGCTTCATCTCTTCGCAGACGTCAAAGAGAAACAGGCCGACCGCAGAGCCGCGCAAAGATGGATTGGGATGAGAATCCACGGCGAATTAGTCTATCGTGAGATGAGAGTCTCTGCGTACTCCGTTGTGCTTCTATTGCGATCTCTACGGTAAGAGCTTTTAACCGCAGAGCGCGCAGAGAAAACCCAGCCTGACGCTTTCGTCCCAACAGTGACTCATCAATTTAGAATCCCATCGTGCAACTACAAATCGACAAACTAATCTACGGCGGCGATGGTCTCGCCCGCCTCCCAGCCGACGATCGTGGCTCTGGCAAGAGTGTTTTTGTGCCGTTTGTGCTCGAGGGTGAGCAGGCTGAAATCACCCTGACCGAGCAGAAGTCCGGATTCGCGCGAGGCCGGGTTGAGCAAGTGCTTCAACCTTCGGCTCACCGCATTCAGCCAGCGTGCCCGTATTTTCAGCGCTGCGGAGGATGCCACTACCAGCACTCGAATTATGCCCATCAGTTAGAGATCAAGGCCACGGTGCTGCGCGAAACGCTCAAACGGACGGCCAAGCTCAATCTTCAGTGCGAACTGTTCATCCATCCATCGCCGGAATGGAGTTACCGCAATCGTACGCGACTGAAGGTGCAAGCCAGCCCTTCGTTCGCGCTTGGCTACTACAGATTTCGGTCACACGATCTGTTACCAGTCGAGCAATGTCCGATTAGCTCGCCCCTGATCAATCGAGCGATCACCGCGACATGGGAACTGGGCCGCACGGGAATCATTTCCGCCGCCCTGCGAGAAATCGAATTTTTTGCAGATCATCGCGACGAAGCATTGCTGATTGAGGCCTCCTGCACGCGCGGAATTCCGTCCTCAGATGCGCACCAGATTGCCGAGCAGTTGAGCCATCTGCTGCCTGACGTCCAAGGTGCTGCCATTTTCGAGCAGCCTGAGCCGAACCAGTTCGCCGCACCGAAACGAATCGCAGGATTCGGCAAACCCGGAATTCAATATTTGGTCGCGGGCGGCTCTTATCGGGTCAGCGCCGGCTCATTCTTTCAGGTAAACCGGTTTCTTATAGACGAGCTCGCAGATGTCGTATGCAAAGATGCAAAAGGGGAGTGCGCTCTCGATCTCTACGCGGGCATTGGTCTTTTCTCGGCGGTGCTGGCGCGAAGTTTTGCACAGGTAATCGCCGTTGAGGCGTCACAGACTTCCCATGCCGACCTGCGGCACAATTGCGGCCAGGAGGTGAAGGCAGTCCTGGCCACGACGGAGCAGTATTTGCAACAAGTCTCCTCAGACCTGCGTCCGGATTTGGTCGTAGCCGATCCCCCACGCGGCGGGCTGGGCGAAAACGTAATTCGCAACTTTGCCAGGCTGGATGCGGCTCGCCTGACGTATGTCTCCTGCGATCCCGCGACGTTGGCCCGTGACTTGCGAATGTTGCTAGGTCTGGGATTCAAAATTAAGGGTGCCCATTTATTCGATCTGTTTCCGCAGACCTATCACATAGAAAGCGTCTTTCATCTGGCCCGTTAGTCAGCCAACTGCCGATCACAAATCAATTTGTCAACTGCAACCTCACCGTCCATTGAAAACAGGAATGTCGTGTGGGGGTACGGGCGTCTCGCCCGTGCATAGCAATTGGCTTCGACTGCCCGAATTCAAGTTTCGGCTCGTCAGCCTCTGCTTTATGCCGCTCTGGCATTTGCGGGCGGACTTTGGGCCGGCAAACACATGTGGCGTCCGCCGAACTGGTGGGTAGTTGCCGCCCTCGTCTTCGTATGCTGCGCGATCTACCTCCTGCGCCGAAGGAAGCTGGTCGCCTCCGCTCTGGCTCTCGGCGCAGTCTGCGCCGCCGGTGCTCTTACGATTCAGGTTCGCGGTTCCTACTCGGAAGAACCGCTGAGGCTCGGCAATGGCGAAGAAGTCGTGGTCATCGCGCACGTCATTGGCGAGGGCGATTTAAAGCAGGACGCACCGGGATCATGGCACCAGAGAATTGACGTTGAGACTGAAAAGCTTGGGGCCGAGTCGCTGAGTTGGGAGACACGCGCCGGAGTCCGGCTGAACACTTATCTGCAGCAGAAAAGTGATTCTCCCAACCGGGTCAGCATGCCACTGTTCCGCTATGGTCAGCGCATCAGATTTCCGGCAAATCTGAATCCTCCGCGCAATTTTCGCAATCCGGGAGCATTTGACTACTCTGGATATCTACGCGACAAGGGCACATCAGCCACCGCGTCCGTGAAATTCAACCGCCTCGAAGTGCTACCTGGATTTTTCCGCAGCCGCATCGAGCCGTGGCGTACTCGCATTCATCGCAGCATCATCACACAAATCCATGCGCTGTGGCCGGAACAGGCTGCAGGCCTGATGGACGCGATCGTCATAGGCGAAGAAACCTTCATCGAGCGGTCCACGCGAGTCGATTTCCAGCGGTCAGGGACCTATCACGTCCTCGTCGTGTCGGGAATGAACGTCAGCATTCTCGCGTTGTTCACGATGTGGGGATTGCGCCGGGTTGGGCTCGGGCAGGTGGTTGCGAGCGCCTGCGCCATTATTCTCATCATGGGGTATGCCGCACTGACCAACGTTGGTCCGCCGGTATGGCGCGCAGCTCTGATGTTTGCGGTGTATCTCGCCACGCGCCTGCTTTATCGCGACCACGCAATGCTCAATGCTCTCGGGGCTGGAGGTTTCGCTCTGCTGATTGTGGATCCACAGTCACTCTTTGGCGCCGTTTCCAAATGACTTTCTTGTGCGTTGGACTCGTCGCCAGCATTGGTGTGCCGTTGCTCGAGCGGACCATCGAGCCATTTTCATGCGGATTACGGAATCTGGAATCGTTGGCGTACGATCGCCACCTAACGCCTGCGGTGGCACAGTTCCGGCTGGATGTGCGATTGGTGTTGAAGCATCTGGAGGAAGTTTTACCCGGCTGGATCGCGCGGAAAGTCTTTATGGGGATCTTACGCTTCGCGTTTGGATTCGCCGAGCTGGTGGTGATGTCCGCAATTATGCAATTTGGTCTCGCGTTGCCGATGGCTTACTACTTCCATCGCGCCACGTCGGTCGCTATGCCGGCCAACTTGCTCATCATTCCGTTTCTGCAATTGCTCATGCCTGCCGCCGTGATTGCGATTGCGGTGAGCTACGTTTCTCTCACCCTGGCCGTAATACCAGCCGCAATTGCAGGCATTGCGCTACAAGGCATCGCCGGAACCGTGAAGGGTCTGGGAGGCCTTCAACTCGCGGATATCCGCGTGCCGACTCCCCGCTTTGCTGCAATCGTATTTGCCGCCGTCGCCATAGGCATTGGTGCTGTATTGATGCATTGGCGCGATTGCCCTCACGCACGCCCACGCCGACCACATGGGCGGCATGCCGGCACTCATCGCTAATTTCCGCCCGCGCGAACTCTGGTTGCCAGAAGGAATTCCGGACGAAGAAATTCGCGGATTGCTGCCACAAGCGCATCAGCTCGGGCTCAAAATCACGTATCGCAAAGCGGGCGACGTTTTCCAGTTCGGGGGAGCGAACTTCCGCGTGCTTGCCCCAGCGCCGGACTTGGAACTGCGCGCTCAGATGCATGAAGCAGAGGACAAACGCAGAAATGACGAATCATTGGTGATGAAGGTCAGCCTTGGAGAGATCTCCGCTTTACTCGAGGCTGATGCTGAAAAACCCACTGAAAAGTTCTTGGCCGATGAATATCCCGCCGCCGACGTACTGAAGGTGGCGCATCATGGCAGTGCGAGTTCGACAAATGAATTTCTGTTGGAAGCGGTGCGCCCGAAGTTTGCGGTGATTTCAGTGGGAGCGCGAAACGTATATCACCATCCGCGAGCGGAAGTTCTAGGACGACTTCAGCAATCAGGTGTGGTCACTTACCGCACCGACCTCGATGGTGCAACCAGTTTTTTCCTGGATGGGAAAAGCGTCACTCCCCAGTTGGCGGTTCTTCCGTAACCTCGGGGGCATTTTCATCCTCCAGTTCTTCTGCTGGAGTGCGACGGTACTCTTCGATGATCTGTAGCGCGCGTGGTG
>Ga0209056_10002251_pt1 | contig 20925 bp, 23 predicted proteins | sample GraSoiAngelo_114_FD_185876 | JGI IMG/M metagenome (GOLD analysis project Ga0209056, IMG submission 185876) | Grasslands soil microbial communities from the Angelo Coastal Reserve, California, USA - 14_0903_13_40cm (SPAdes) (version 2) | ecosystem: Environmental > Terrestrial > Soil > Grasslands...
TTCATCGTGCCCGTTGAACGAATCTTGATCGTAAGCGCCCGTGTATCGACCCCCTCGATCGCCGGAGTCTTGTGTTGCCCCAGAAATTCCGAGAGTCCGAACGAACTCTTCGGATGGCTCGGCATCGTACATGCCTCTTTCACAACGAACCCGGTCGGCTGGATGGTCCCGGACTCCATCGTCGCCGGATCGACGCCATAGTTCCCGATCAACGGATACGTCATCATGAGAATCTGGCCCCGGTACGACGGATCCGTGAGCGCTTCCGTGTAGCCCGTCATGTTCGTGTTGAAGACGAGCTCGCCGAAGACCTTCCTCCGCGCCCCAAAAAACGCCCCCCGGACGGCCGTTCCGTCCTCGAGGACGAGGGAGCCACTCATCCGCTAGACCCCCACCCCATTTTCGATTCGCCATATGAGCGTTTCTCTCGAACCGAGGAACGATCTCGCGGACCGCTAGGGAGTGCGCGGGAGATCCAGGTGGTTCAACCGCTCCACCATTTTGTCCCAGTGACTCCCTTGCCAATAGACGCGCTTGCAAGAGGGGCAGCGCCAGAACTCGTGGTGGCGAGACCGGACCCCCTCCGGGACGAAGCCTTTCACGTCGTCAACCGGAACGGGGCTCAGGATTTCATTGCAGAGCGAGCACCGAGAGAGCGGGTCCACGAGGCGCAACCGGAGGACGGCGGCCACCTCCCGAATTTGCTCCTCGAGGTCGTCACTCCGGACTTGGACCGCGCCGGCTACGCGCGCAGCGAGCTCCTTGTCGCGCGTCAGCAGGATCCGCCCTTCCCGGCGCGCGCAGTCGACGAGCTCGCGGTCAGGCCCGGGTGGGGGATATGCCGTGTCGTACCCCATGAAGCGGAGCCACCGCGCAAGGCTGCCGAGCATGTGGTCGCACAGGAGCTTCACCGCATCACCGAGTACTCTAACAGGACTCCGTCTCCGAGGCGCCTTGTCCGATCGAGTCGCAACCGAGTCGAGTCCGCCACCGACGTAACCCCCTCCCCTCCCACGAGCGTGGGCGCCGACCGCCCTCCGAGGATCTGGCTGCTCACGAAGACCTTCAGTTCGTCCGCGAGGCCGTGCCGGAGAAACGACCAGATCACGGTGCTCCCCCCTTCAACCAGGACGGTGCGAACCCCGCGTTTCGCCAAGTGGTCGAGGAGGCGACCGAGGTCCACTTCCTCGTCGCCGAGCCTCAGTACCTCCGCATGAGGGAACACTCGCTCGCATGCAACGGAGGTCACGACCAGCGTGGGCACCGTGCCATCGAGGACGTGGGCCTCCGCCGGGGTCTTCCCATCGGAATCGAGGACGACCCGGAGGGGGTTCCGACCCCGCGCGTATTCCGGTTTGACCGTGAGCTTTGGATCGTCGGCCAAGACGGTCCCGATTCCGACGAGGATCGCATCCGCTTTGGCCCGGAGTCGATGCACGCGGCGGCTATCTTCCTCGTTGCTCAGACGAACCGCACGACCGCCCGGAAGCGCGATCTTCCCGTCCACGCTCATCGCGGCGTTGACGATCACACGCGGTCTCACACCGCTGCCAAAGGTCGGAGCGAATAACAACTTTGCGGGCAACCTGCAAGTTTCATCTAGGGAGGAGGCGTGCGAGACACGGGACTTCCATGAGAGCCCATCTAGTCCATGACGAGGAGATGCGCTTCCGCGCCCAGGCGAATGGCACTCCGGAAATCTTGTTCGATGCCGGTGAGCCGGCGTCCCGCCGCGGGCCGAGCCCCATGCAAGCGACGCTGTTGGCGACGATGGCGTGCACGGCGTCCGATGTCGTCTTGATTCTGCGGAAGGAACGGGTCCCCTTCACCGCGCTCGAAATCGAAGCGGACGCGGAGAGGGCGAAAGAAGACCCGAGGGTCTTTACGAAGATCCGTCTGCACTACCGCGTCCGCGGGACCAACGTCAAGGAATCCGCGGTCAAACGGGCAATCGACCTATCGTCCGAGAAGTATTGTTCTGTGGGAATCATGCTCCGACGCGCCGGCGTCGAGTTTGTCAACACGCACGAAATCCTCCCAATGGAGTAACATGTTCTCAGCGCCCGGACTCGTGCCGCGCATCTTTAAGTAACCTCCCCGAGATGGACCGCGCCACCCATGGAAGGCATCCAAATTTACGAGCTCAAGCGGATGGACCTCCGCGGGGCGACGGTCATCGATGGCTTCCCCAGCGTGGGACTCGTGAGCTCGATCGTCGCAAACTATCTGATCAACGCCCTGAACCTCACGCAGATCGGAATCATGGACTCCATCTATTTTCCGACCGTCGCGCTCGTGCGGGACGGGCAGCCGATGAACCCCGTCCGGATCTACGCGGGCCCGAAGATCGATGATCGAGACCAAATCGTCGTGTTCATCTCGGAATTCCAGCCGCCGCCGAATCTGATCAAGGCGATCGCGGCGACGGTCCTGGACTGGGCGCAAGACGCTCGGTGCAACCTCCTCGTGTGCCCCGAAGGCCTAATCGTCGACGCGAAAGAAGACGACGGTGACCGGCAGGTCGAGGTCTACGGAATCGGCTCGACGGACAAGGCGATGGAGATGATCCGCAAGAACGCAATCACGGTCTTCGAGGAGGGAGTCATCACAGGCGTCGCCGGCGTCCTCCTGAACGAAGGACGGAAACGGGATTTCGACGTCATCACCCTTCTCAGCGAGGCCCACCCCGACTACCCGGACGCGCGCGCGGCGGCCCGGGCCATCGAGGTCATCGACAAGCTCCTCCTTCACACGGAGCTCGACGCGCGACCCCTCTATGAAGAGGCCGAGCGGATCGAAATGCAGCTCAAGTCGATCCATCACCAGACCGAGGTCGCGAAGAAACCATCCGAGCCGCCGCGGCCGAACATGTACGGCTAGGCCTTCGGCTCGACGGTCAGCCGCCATCCCGCGCCATCGCGTGCGACGCCGAACCGGCTGGACAGGAACTGCGGTAGGAGCCACATCATCGTCTCCATGTGTCCCGAGATTTCCCGGACGCGGAACTGGGACGGCCCGGTCGCACGGGCCAGGTAGATGAGGAGTTGATCCGCGGCGTGCACATCGAGGAACGCTCCGGAATCGAGATCGGCTCGGAGAGCCGCAGCGACCTGCTCGCCGATCCGGTCGGAAGGCTTTCCTCGTTCCGCCAGGGAGTCCGCACCGAGCAGCGCGGATTCGGTCTCGGCCCACGCGACGAGCGCTCCACCTTGGCCGATCGCTTCGTCTCCCCGATACATGCGCTGCTCGAACTTGACGTCTCGGAAGCCGTGGAGGCGTCGTACGGCCGCGTGCGCCATCCGCTTCGGGATGTCGTCCGGGAGATTCGAAACGTGCGCAATGCCCCGCACGCGCCGGACCGGTCCTGGCTCAGACGGTTCGATCGGTGACCAGGCCCGTGTCGGCTGCACGACGGCCTCGGCGATGCCTCCCCCGCGAGGGTAGTAGCCGCGGCGTTGTACCTCGATGTCGATGTGACCTCCCAGTCGGCGCAACAGTGGGAGGAAGACGCGGGCAAAGTAATCGATCGGCGGGGACCAACGCACGTCCGTTCCGCCGACGAGATGGAGCCGGACCGCGTCTGAGGCGGAACAGGCCACGGGGAGGACGGCTTGGAGCACCAGCGTGACGCTCCCCGCCGTACCGACATCGAAAGCGTAGCGGCCCGCTGCGATCGTGCCCGGCCGGAACTCGATCGTCGATGAGCCGACGTCGACGCCTTTCAATTCGCCGCTGCAGAGTTCCGCCACGGCTTGCAAGGCCGTGACGTGTTGGGACGCGAGCCCCGGGACCGGACGACCCGCGCGGATCCGGACGACGCGGACCGGGGTTGCGGTCAGGGCCGACAAGGCAACGGCCATCCGGACCAGCTGGCCGCCGCCCTCCCCATGGGCTCCATCAATTTCGATCATCGCGGGGACGACCTGCCCAGGCGCGCCGACCGACCTTCAGGGCTTCGACGAAGGCAAACGCGCTGAAGGAGATGAGGAGCGTCCGGACCCAGTCGACGACCGTGAGAGGCTCGGTCTGGAACGGACCCTGCAGGAACGGCGTGTAGACCACTAGGAGTTGGAGCGCCATCGAGGCGAGGACGGCCACGATGAGCTTCGGGTTCGACAATGGCCCGACGGACCACAGCGTCTGCCGCGGGGACCGGATCGCGAAGACGAGGAAGAGCTCGAAGAACACAAGTGTCGTGAAGGCGACGGTCCGAGCACGGATGACGTCGGCCTGGCCCGCGAGTTCCCAGAAGAAGATCCCCAATGTGCCCACGGTCAGAATCACCGCGACGACGACGATGAGGAACAGGATGTCCCGGGACAGCACCCCTTCTTTCGGATTGCGCGGCGATCGGGCCATCAGGTCGGTCGGGTACGGGTCGACCCCGAGCGCGAGCGCCGGGAGGCCATCCGTCACGAGGTTGATCCAGAGGAGTTGAACTGGGGAGAAGAACGGCAGGAACTGCGGATCCGCCAGGGCGAGCGTCGCGATGAACATGACCAGGACTTCGCCGGCGTTCGCGGACAGGAGGAACGCGACGAACTTCCGAATGTTTTCGTAGATGCCGCGGCCTTCCTCGATCGCGGACACGATCGAGGCGAAGTTGTCGTCCGTCAGGACCATGTCCGCGCTCTCCTTCGCGACGTCGGTCCCGGTGATCCCCATCGCGACGCCGAGATTGGACCGTTTGAGGGCGGGGGCGTCGTTCACGCCGTCCCCGGTCATCGCGACGATGTGGCCCGCCTTCTTCCAGGCGTCCACGATGCGCATCTTGTGCTCCGGGGCGACCCGGGCGTACACCCGGATGCGGTCGACCTCCCGGACGAGCTCGTCGTCCGACATCCGCTCCAGTTCCTCGCCGGTCAGGGCCCGCTCGCCTTCGCCGAGGATCCCCATCTCCCGCGCCACGGCCATGGCAGTGAGCTTGTGGTCCCCCGTGATCATGACGACGTGAATGCCGGCTCTCTTGCACCGTTCAATCGCCGCAATTGCGTCCGCCCGCGGGGCATCCATCATCCCCGCCAGGCCGAGGAACGTGAGGTCCGTCTCGAGCGCGTCTTCCCGAAGCGGCGGGACCTCGCGAGGGAACTCCCGGACCGCGAAGCCGAGGACGCGCAAGGCCCGCGTCGCCATCTCCTGATTCCGGAACAGGTACTGTTTGCGGTCGTACTCGGTCAGCGGCTTTCTCACGCCTTCGACAACGTGATATGCGCATGTAGCGAGAACCCGTTCAGGGGCCCCCTTCACAAACAAGTAGGCGCCCGCGCCCTCGAGGCGGGTGTGCCGCTCTCCTTCGGGGACGGAGAGGATCGCTCGCAGATCCGGTTCCGACAATTCCGCGTGCAGGGTCGACATCTTCTTCCGCTCCGAGGTGAAGGCGACCTCCGCGACGCGAGGCATGTCGGCCCGGATCGAATCCGGATCGAGGCCCGCCCGGATCGCGGCCACCAGGAGCGCCCCCTCGGTCGGGTCCCCCTCGACGACCCACCGACCGCTTTCGTTCTTGAGCGCAGCATCGTTACACAGGACCGCGCATTCCAGCAACTGACGGAGGTCAGGGTGGGCCGCGAGATCCGCCTTCTGCCCCCCGATCCGCACATCTCCCGTGGGATCGAAGCCCTCCCCTCGCACCTCATACTCGCGGTCGCTGGCCACGATGGCGCGGACGTTCATCTCTCCTTTCGTCAGGGTGCCGGTCTTGTCAGAGCAGATGACCGACGCGGCTCCGAGCGCCTCCACCGCGGGCAGCTTCCGGATCAGGGCGTGCCGGCGAATCATGCGCTGGAGCCCGAGGGCGAGGCTGATCGTCACAATCGCGGGGAGGCCTTCCGGGATCGCCGCGACCGAGAGGCCGACGGCCGTCAGGAAGAGGAGCTCGACGTGGCTCGCGTCTAAGCCAGGGAGCTCCCGCAGGACTCCGATGACGAAGATCAGGCCCGCGGCGAGGAGGACCGCGATCCCGATCTGCCTCCCGAGGCGGTCCAACTGTTTCTGGAGCGGCGTCTCCTCTTTCGTCTCCTGTTGGACGAGACCCGCGATCTTCCCGAGTTCCGTCGCCATGGCGGTCTCGACGACGACGGCCTTTCCGCGTCCTCCGTCGACCGTGGTCCCCATGAACACGAGGTTCTTTCGATCCCCCAGGAACGTCTCGCGGGGCAATGCCTCGGTCGCCTTGCTCACGGGGAGCGACTCGCCGGTAAGGGAGGCCTCGTTCACCCGGAGGCTCGCGGCCTCCAGGAGGCGCGCGTCCGCCGGAACGCGGTCGCCCGCCGCAAGGACGATCACCTCTCCGGGCACGAGCTCCCGCGAGGGGATGGCCACGACGGCTCCTTCCCGGACGACGTGAGCCCTCGGCGCCGCGAGGGTCTTCAGCGCTTCCAAGGAGCGTTCGGCCCGGTACTCCTGCAAGAATCCGAGGACGGCGTTCATGATCACGATCGCGATGATGAGGATCGCATCGTAGAGGTCCGAGGTCTCGTTCTGCGCGAGTCCTAGGGCGGCGGAGATGATCGCCGCGATAATGAGGACGATCACGAGAACGTCGGTGAACTGACTCAGGAGGATTCGGAGCGGGCTGATCCGCGTCGTCTGAACGAGCTCGTTTGGGCCGACCCGGGCGAGCCGCGCGGCCGACTCACGGGTCGTGAGGCCGATCGGCGAACTCTCCAACCTCTGGAGGACGCTTTCTGGCCGGAGCGCGTGCCAGTCGTCCGCCATCGAGCGCCGAACCATCGGACTCGTAATAAAGCTCATCACGGACATCCGTTGGAACTGGACCCGCGACCCGTTCCGCGTTGACAAGATTTATTTGTAGCACGACCCGCGATGCACGCGTGGGATGGGACCCTTGGTTCTCTCGTGGAGAGCGTCAGCGCCCGCACTCGAAGTGCGTCACGTCCGGGATGTGGATCCCCGTGGTTGACACGACGCCGATCATGTTCGACGTGGGCGTCATTGCGACGGTCGGCTTCCTGGGGGCCGCCGTCGCCTCCCGGGTCCGGGTGCCGATCATCATCGGCTACATCGTCGCGGGCATGCTGATTGGCCCGAACATCCACGCGCGAATCCTCGGATGGTCGTACGATGGCGTCCTCGGGGACAGCGTGTTCCTGCAGAGCATCTCGCAGCTCGGGCTCGTCCTCCTCCTGTTTTTTGTCGGGCTCGAGTTCAGCATCACGAAATTGATGAAGACGAAGGAAGCCGCCGCGATCCTCGCGGTGACAAACCTTGCGGTCGGCATGTTCGCGGGATTCGTGATCGGGGCATGGCTCGGGTGGCCCCTCATCGACACGATCTTCTTGGCGGGCGTCATCAGCATGTCGAGTTCCGCGATTGCCGCGAAGTCCCTCATCGACCTGAAGCGGCTCGGGAACGCGGAGACCGAATTCCTCCTGGGGATGGTGATCCTCGAATCGTTCCTCGCCATGTTCCTCCTGACCCTCGTGAATGGCATGATCATCCCCGCCCAAGCGCCCGTGGATGTCGGGGTCCTGTTCGGTGGGGTCGGCCTCTTCATCGGCTTCTTCGCCGTCCTCGCGGCAGTGGTGGTCCCCCACACCGCCGCCCTTTTCGAACGGATCAAGAGCGAGGAGATGTTCGTCCTCTTCGCCCTCGGAATGGTTTTTCTTGCCGCCGCACTCGCGGAGGCCCTGCGCATCCCCGCAATCGTCGGTGCGTTCTTCATGGGGATGGTCTTCGCGGACACCCGCATCGCGACCCGGCTGAAGGTCAAGATGGAGTCCCTTCGCGACGCCTTCGTGGCCATCTTCTTCCTTACCTTCGGGATGCTCATCGACCCGGCCGCGCTGGGGTCCGTCCTCCCGATCCTCATCATTGCGGTACCGCTCATCCTCCTGAATGATCTGTTCCTGACGGCGACGCTCGCCTATTTCATCGGCTTCTCGCCGCGGGCGGCCACGGCCATCGGCACGAGCATGGTGGCCCGCAACGAGGAGGCCATCCTGTACGCGACCGTCGGTGCGCGCGCGATCCGAGCGAACCCGCAACTGTCAGGCGACTACGCCGGGACGTACCTCACGCCGTTCGCCGGAATCCTCTGCATCGTGATGAGTTCGCTCGCACCGATCCTGATGACGCGGTCAAACCGCATCGCCGAATTCTTCGCGAGCCGGTTGCCGAAGTCCATCACCTTCGGCGCGGAGCTCGTGAAACGGACGTTGAAGACCGTCATCATGCCGAACTTCCTGCCCATCTATCGGCGCAAGCGCCTCTTCCAGGCCTCGATCATCTTCTACGCGGCATGGATCATCGACCTGACCGTCACGACCGGACTGGCCCATCTCGTGATGTCCCTCCTCACCCCGATCCTCGTGTTCGGGGTTTGGGCATCGACTCGGCACGCCTTCCGGGAACCGGTCCGCCACACAAACTATGGAGTGGACCGCGGCCCCTTCAGCCGATCCGCGATCGAGACGTTCGTCCTCCGAATCGTCGTGGGCGCGCTCGCGGTCGTGGGCCTCGTTGCAATCCTGTGGCAGTACTACTGGCCCTCGACGCTCGTGATCCTCTACGGATACTTCCTCGTGGTCGTCTTCAGCATGAAGATCGTCTATCGACGGTTGGGCTTGGGCCTGACGCAGCGGACGGCCAAGATCCGCCTCGTCCGGCGCATGCCGGCCGCCCGAAGTTGGCGGGCCGCGAGCGGAATCCGCCGATGATCAGACGACCGGGTATGTGAGGTCGCTGATCCAGGTCTCGTCGCCGATTGTCGTCTCAGGCCCATGACCCGGATAGACATGCGTGTCCGCGGGTAGTTCCTTCAGCCGCCGGAGCGAGAACATCATCTTCGCGGGGCTGCCGCCGAAGACGTCGGTGCGGCCGCACGATCCGGCGTAGAGCGTGTCGCCCGTGAACAGGATGCCGGCGGCCTCGACGTAGAAGCAAGCGCTGCCCTCCGTATGGCCGGGCGTGTGAAGCGTCCGCGCCACGGTGTCCCCAATCTTGACGTCGGAACCTTCCTTCAACAGGATGTCCGCTTTCACGGGAGCGGGAGGGGCTGCGAGGAACCATCGGGACTCGCGGGCGTTTCGCTCCAACCGAGGCGCATCGACCTCGAAGATTGCGACCTTGGCGCCCACCGCGGACCGCAGGGACCCATCGTCGACGGTCGAATCCGGGTGGCCGTGGGTGTTGAGGACGTAAACAATCTTCGCGCCGAGCTTCTCCGCTCGCGCCCGGAGCTCCGTCCCCGCGAGCGCGGGATCTACAACCGCAGCTTGCTTGCTCGTCTCATCGACGAGGAGGTACGCGTTGTTGTCGAGCGGGGGCGAGACGACCTTCTCGACGAGCATGAATGAGCGGGCAAGCGAGAGACTTTCATAAACTTGCCGGGACACGAGCGCAACCTTAAGACCGCTCGAGGTATCGAGACATCTGGATGACGGTCGGCGGCCTGAATTTCAGCTGTCCACGATGCAACAATCCGCTGTTCTTCACGTTCAAGTTGGCCGACGAGGGCGACGCGATGAAACGGGAGGTTAACTGCCCCGGTTGCCGGACCGCCTGGGTCATCGGTCTCGACATCCATCCGAAGTAACCGCAGGCTGGTGCCTCGAGCACAGCGCCCGTCCCGTCGGCACTGGCGGACTAGGGCGCCACGACTGCGGGGCGCGGGAATCGAACCCGCGTTAGAAGCTCGTTCCGGCCGATGTAGGCAGCGGCCATGGGAAGCTTCTGTCCTACCACTAGACTAGCCCCGCGCGCGGCCGGCAGCGAATCCGGCGTATTTCTCGATTCGCCTTCAACCCGACATCGCGGAAATTTGGAGGAAGGCGTAGAGGAGTCCGACCACAACCGCGACCTCTCCGACCACCAGACGGATCAGCGCTTGGCCGAAACCTCGGGGGCTGAGCAGGTTCGAGACTCGATTCGAAGCGAGCGCACCGCCCAAGTATCCAAGGTTCGATGCCCCGAAAATCAGGAACGCGACGGCGACAGCGTCAACAACCTCGGGTCGTGACGAGAGAGATCCGTTGACGATTGGCGTGATGTTCCCGACCAGCAGGAACGCGAGCACGAGGGCGAAGACCGGACCTGTCGTAGGCACGACAATCAAAGGCAGGACCCGAGGGAATGCGGGCCCCACCATCTCTCCGAGACGGGCCCGCGCAATCGAAGCCTGGGCGGCAAGCGTGATGCACGCGGTCACCGCGAAGCCGATGGCGAGCGAACTCACGAGCCGCTCGGCCACGCCGGAGAGCGGTCCGAAATCGTTCTCGATGCCGACCAGGAGATACCAGAGTAACACACCGAACGCGATCGGTGTGAGTGTCACCGCGAAGTATGGCGCGACTCTTCCCCTCGTTGGCCGCATCGCCCGCACATCGATCCGTGCCCGCCGTTCCGCGTATTCGGTAAGGACGGCCGTCGATGCGAGCGCCCATGCGCCCGCTGGGACGAACAGAAGCAGAGCCGAAATCAGCAACGAGACCATGCGCGTGTCCGCAACGACTTCACTTGACCGTTTCCAGCTGCGAAATCACGTTCCAGATCAGCGTGCGCCCATGGAGCGGGATGTTCGGATCGTTCGCGAGGTCGTCCATGATCATGATCGCGCTCGTCACGCGCAGGTCAAGCGCCTCGCTCTTCTTCGCAAGGCGAGCTTTCGCTTCCGATGCGCCGCGACGGATGTTCCTAGGGACCGAGGTGTCCTCTGCGATCTGGTCGAGGACGTCCATGATTTGCTTCAGCTTCGCTTCGGTGTCCATCTGACCAGCTCCCAGGGTTGCCCTTCGCCCTCAACTTTGCGCCCTCGGCTGTCCGCCTTCCTTGTAGGTGGTGACCACCATCAAGGTTTTGGTGTCCTTGATCCCCGGAATCGGGCCCAGGCTCGTGATGACGAAGTCCTTCAGCCCTTTGTAGTTCCGGAACCTCGCCTTCGCGATGATGTCCGTGTCCCCGGTGACGAGGAAGACATCCTTGATCACATCAAACTTCGAAATCTCGGTGGCGATTCGGTCCGCCTCTTTCGTGTCCACTTTGAGCGTGATGACGGCAGCGACCTGGTCCTCGCCGTACAGCGCGGTGAGGGCCTGTTCCATGTCGCTTCCGATGGCCATGGCGCGAGGGATGGCGGCGCCCTGTAATTAAGGTTTATCCGATGGGAATCATCCGGAGACCGGCGTTCCACATTTCCGGCAGAACGCATCGTCCGGCAGGAGGCTTGCGCCGCACGACGCGCACGCGCTCGACACGACGCGCGTGCCGCACTTGCGACAGAACACGTCATCGGGTTGAAGTGCGGAACCGCACGACGAACACGTCGCGCCGACGCTTGTTGTGGCCGATGGTGTCGCAACCGGGAGCGGGATGGATGCATCAACGACCTCGCCGTTTGCGGCCCGTTTCGACAGGCGGGCAATTGAAAGCGCGCCAGCGTAGTCCTTCGCGTCGAACCGCGCCTTCGCGGCCTCCAAGAGTTGCGTTGCCTGCGCCGTATCCCGGCCCGCGACACGACCTTGCTCCAGGGCGGTCTCGGCGACGCCGATCGAGAACTTCGACTGCAAGAGGTTCGGCGGGACGTCCTTCTGGAGCACCTCCTTCGTGGTCATCTCCGTCGTCGACCCCGACGAGGACAGCGAATCGAGCTTTGCGAGGTCCCCCTTCGCGGCTTGGGCGGACTTGAGCGAGAGGAGACGCGCCTTTGCTTTCCCGGTCAGTTCGACGGCGACGCGGTAGTTGCGTCTCGCATTCGCAATCTCGGCCTCGCGGAGCCAACCGGCCGATTCCTCACTCCGAATCCCTTGGCGCTCGAGGCTCGTCAAAACCGCTTTCGTCGTCACGATCGCGTTGTGGGCTTCGTCCTGAACCTCCTCATCGCGCTTCGCCGTCCGCACCCGCCGGTTCTTCATTTTCCGTCGAAGGAACCGGGTCTCGAGGAAGGTTGCGGCACCGATCGCGACCAACACAAGGATGACCGCAACCGTGACGTCGTCCGCCATGGCTGCCGTCCCATGCCGGGCGAGGCCATAAAAGCGTTTCTCTGTCTTTTTCCGGGGTGATTTCGTTTCATCTGCCGCGCACGAGTTTAGCTGAGGACATCGGCGAGACGGCCCTGTTTCTGGGCGACTCGGATCTCTCTCGCAATCCGGCGGCCCGTCGACATCCCCGGCTCTTGGAGATCGGAGTACGGAGACCCGGCGATGAAGAGGTTCGTCCCCGCGACAATCCGGGTGGAAATCTCGAAGACCTTGAACTCGAGCTGGTCGGACACGATCGTCTCGAGACAGAACGGGCCGACCATGCCGCCGAACAGTTCGATCGAGCGTTCGACGGCGCGTTCCCCCATCTCGAACGCCTTCGGTAGGAGCGATTCCCGTAAGACCACCGGCATGTTGCCCGTCACGACGAAGGTCGGAAGCAAGCCCATCTTCCGCAGCGCCTCCTGGGCACCGAGCTTGTACATCTCGTCGATGTTCGCCTCGTCGCGGCGGTCCACGCCAAGCATCTCGAGCGCGCCTTTCGAGAGCATGAACCCTGAGGTCGCGAAGGGCGAGTAGAAGTAGTGAATGTAGTACCGCGTCCCGACGACGTACTCCTGGATCGTGTATTTCATGCCGGGTTGGATCGACTCCTTAAAGTCCTCGTAGTTCTTCGCGATGAACGATCCGCGGCCGCCTTTCGCTCCGTAGTACTTGACGAAGACCGGACGATTGATGTCCTTCGGCTGTTCGATCTTCTCCGGCATCGGGACGCCTGCGGATGTGAGCCAATCTCGCTGCTTGTCGCGGTCCGACTCCCATTTCAGCACCTCGCGATTCCCGAACGTTGGGATCCGGAGTTTCGCGAAGACATCGGCGCCCATGTATTCCACGAAGGAACCGTGCGGGACGGTGACGACGTGCTTCCCGACGAGATCGTCCGCCTGGTCGAGGATGTCCGCGTAGGAGTCCACGATGAGGAACTCGTCCGGCTTCGCGAGGGGGAATGCATCGTAGAAGCGAGGTCGCTTACCAATCGCAATCCCAAGCGTGCGGAAGCCCTCTTGGCGGGCTCCGTGGAAAATCTGGAGAGACGAGTGCGAGCAGACCGTCGCAACGACGATGTCCTCGTATCCTTCGAGGATCGAGTCGATGGCCTTCCGAGATACCATTACGGTACGAATCATGCCGGAGGTTAAAGGCTTTCGCTGCCCCGCAGCAGCGCATCCGCAACACGCATTGCCCGGACCGTTTCGAGGACGTCGTGAGCCCGAATCACGTGGGCTCCGTGGGCGACCGCGAGTGTTGCGGCCGCAACGCTCCCGGCAAGTCGATCGACTGCTTCGTCGCCCGCGTCCAACCGCTTCAGGAAGGACTTCCGGGATACTCCCACAACGATCGGCTGTCCCAGCAGCGCCAGGGCGTCAAGATGACGCAGGAGGGCGAGGTTGTGGTTCAAGTCCTTGCCGAATCCGATGCCTGGATCCACCGCGATGGCTTCTAGAGCGATTCCGTGGCTCGCGGCGGTTCGAACGCGCTCCTCTAGGAACTCCCGGACCTCTGCGACGACATCGCTGTAGCTCGGCCGGTCTTGCATCGTCTTTGGTTCGCCCCGGAGGTGCATGAGGACGACTCCGACACGCGAGCTGGCGACCACGGGGACCATTTCGGGATCTTGCAACGCCGTCACGTCGTTCACGATTGACGCGCCCGCGCGAATCGCCTTTCGCGCGATGTCAGGCTTGCGGGTGTCAATCGAAATCGGGATCGTGAGGTTGGCGGCGAGCTCTCGGATTACCGGCGAAACACGTCTCCACTCCTCCTCCGCAGGAACACGGTCCGAGCCGGGCCTCGTCGACTCCCCACCGACGTCGATGATGTCTGCCCCCTGTTCGGCCATTTCGAGACCGCGGCGCACCGCTGCAACCGAATCGAAGAAGCGACCGCCGTCGGAAAAGGAGTCGGGCGTGACGTTTAGGACCCCCATGACTCGCGTTCGGTCGAAGACGATTTCACCGGTCCGGTGGCGCCAAACCAGCGGCTCGGACATTGGAAACGCCATCCCTCCCCGGATATTTCAGAGTGAGCGGGGCAGGGGCTTTATACCCTCGACGGATAACGCGGGCCGAGATGCGCATCCTGTTCCTCCATGTCGACTACCTCGAGTACGAGGTGAAGGAGAAGGCCGTCAAGGGCCTCCCAGATCTTCCGAAGGAGGCGCGCCATGGACGTGCCGAAGAAGCCCTCGTCTGCTTCATCAGTGCAGAGAAACGGGATGAGGCGAATCCGATTGGCGCCGCGAAAGCCGCGGCCGCAAGCATCGAGGACGTCGCGGGCCAGGTGCGAACCCGGCGCGTCGTGCTGTATCCGTACTCCCACCTCAGCTCCTCCCTCGCTTCGCCGGATCGGGCTCAGGAACTCCTCGCCGCCCTCGAGAAAGACCTCCGTGCCCGCGGGTATGACGTGACCGCGTCGCCGTTCGGCTACTACAAGTCTTTCAAAGTCGCTGTGAAGGGACATCCGTTGAGCGAATTGTCCCGCGAGATCGTGGCAGAGGCTGCGGCGGAGGCGAAGGAAGAACTCTCCGACGCGATCAAGGCAGAAGCGAAACTCCGGTCAGATTGGCTCGTCCTCGACACGAAGGGCGAGGCACACCCGCTCTCCATCAAGGATGGAAGCGTCGCGGGATTCGATTTCAAGGGCCACGACAACCTGCGCCGGTTCGCCTCGTACGAGCTGATGAAAACCCGCGAGGTGAAGGAGGAGCCGCCACACGTCCGCCTGATGCGGGACCTCGAACTCGTGGACTACGAGCCTGGCTCGGATCCGGGCAACCTCCGGTATTACCCGAAAGGGCGTTTGATCAAGGGCCTCATCGAGGAGCACGTCAGCCAGCGGACTCGAGAGTACGGCGCGATGGAGGTCGAGTCCCCCGTCATGTACGACTTCGAGCATCCGGCCCTGAAGTCGTACCTGAACCGCTTCCCGGCGCGGCAGTACGTCGTCCAGACGCCGAACAAGAAGACGTTCCTGCGGTTCAGCGCATGTTTCGGCCAGTTCCTGATCATGAAGGACATGGTCATCTCATACAAGCAACTCCCGCTGTCGTTGTACGAGCTCACGCGCTACTCGTTCCGCGCGGAGCAACGGGGCGAGCTCGCGGGACTCCGCCGGCTCCGGGCGTTCACGATGCCTGACTGTCACGCGCTGTGCGCGGACGTCGAGCAGGCGAAAACGCAGTTCATGGTCCGATTCGAGGTCGCCTGGAAGCTCCTCGAGGATTGCGGCTTCTCCATGCCCGACGACTTCGAAGTCGGCATGCGCGTCACGGAGGCGTTCTGGCGGGACCATCGCGACTTCGTGACCGCGTACGCGAAACGGTGGGGCAAGCCGATCCTCTTGGAGAAGTGGTCGGAGCAATTCTTCTACTTCACGTTGAAGTACGAATTCAACTTCGTCGACGCGAACGACAAGGCTGCGGCCCTCTCGACCGACCAGATCGACACGGAAAACGCGAAGCGGTTCGGAATCACCTTCACGGACGAGAAAGGCGCGAAGCGGACCCCGCTCATTCTCCATCTCTCCCCGAGCGGAGCAATCGAACGAGTCATGTACGGACTCCTTGAGAAGGCGGCGGCGGACGCGAAAGCCGGCCGGCCACCAATGCTTCCCGTCTGGCTCTCGCCGACGCAGGTCCGAATCGTGCCGGTGAGCGCAGACCAGCTCGACGACGCGCGGTCGATCCTCAGCCGTCTGGACGGCGTCCGCGCGGACCTCGACGACACCTCGGACACCCTCGCGAAGAAAATCCGGACCGCCGAGAAAGACTGGGTGCCGTACGTCGCCGTGATCGGACGGAAAGAGGTCGAGAGCGGCAAGATCAACGTGCGCGTGCGAGGGACGACGAAGCAGGGAGAGATGACCGTCGACGCCCTGCGTTCGCGGATCGCCTCGGAGACGCAGGACCGCCCGTTCCGACCACTCGCCGAGCCGAAGTTCTTGAGCATGCGCCCGATCTTTCGCGGGTGAGGCCGATCCGTTATCGGGCTTGAGAACCGGGTCCCGCTCTTTATGGACACCGGCCGTTTCGAGCGCGCCGATGGCCCTCCTGAAACGCGACCACATGGATCTGCTCCTCGGGATTGGCGTGCTCGCCCTCGGCCTGGGCCTTCTCGTCTTCACGTTCTCCCACGCCCTCGCGTTGGCCGGGTCGCCAGGCGATTTCCTCCGGACCCAGATGCCGCAGAACCAGACGCCGAAGGGCCCCGCGGCCTCGTTCCGCTGGGATTCGAACGGATTCAACGTGACGGTTGCGGACACCTCGCAGCAGGGGGACGCCGCGATCACATCGTGGCAGTGGGACTTCGGGGACGGGTCCCGTCAGTCGGGTCAGAACCCCGGGATGCACACGTACACGAGCCCGGGAGCGTACCAGACGAGCCTCATCGTGCGGGACGGCAACGGGAAGGAGAGCCGGGCGTTCGCGCAGGTCGATGCGGTCCCGATGCAGACCCGCTCCGGGGAGAGCGCGGTGGACCCGGCCGCGGGCCTGAGCCTCAATTTCGACCTCACCGGGATCCTCCAGCCCTTGGCCATCGTCCTGTTGACCGGCGCGATGTATCTGGTCCTCGCCATCGTCGGCGGGACCGTGACGAAGGCGGGCTGGAACCTGATCAAACCGAAGCCCGAAACGGTCCGCGTGCGGATGAAGCCGAGACAGCTCACGCAGGCGTTCGAGGAAGACACCGCGAAAGCCGCGATGCCGCCCCCGTCTGCGTAGGTTTCATCGACGGCGGGAAGGCCGTAGGGTTTCCGCGTTCGCGATGCCCGGTGTCCCGCCATCCGACACCACGTCTCGCAAGGAGACGGATTCCGCGACGCCTTCGACGATCGGAGAGCGGACGCCGGTCATGATGGCGAGGACCCGCAGGATCCCCTCGTATTTCCGATCTACCCGGACGCCGAAGATCACGTTCGCGTCAGGGCGGATCCCAGCGGTCAGTCCCTCGACGACCGCGTTCGCGGTCCTCAGGCGCAGACCGGGCCCCGCGCTGATGTGGATGAGCGCGCCGTTCGCCCCGTGGTAGTCGACGTCGAGGAGCGGATTGTCGAGCGTGTCGGAGACCACCCGGTCCACGTCATCCTCCGAGTTCTCTCCATAGAACACGGTCGACATGCCGCCGGCCTGGAGGATCGTGCGAACGTCGCTGAAGTCGAGGTTGATCAACGAGGGGAGCGTGATCGACTCGGTGATGCCCTTGACCACCTCGCTGATCAAGTGGTCCATCACCGCAAAAGCCTGCTCGACCGGGAGGTTCGGGACGAGGTCGAGGAGTCGATTGTTGTCGAGGACGATGAGCGAGTCGGAGCAACTTTGGAGTCGCTGGATCCCGGCGCGGGCATTGTTCACACGGCCCCGTTCCGCCCGGAACGGCGTCGTGGCTAAGGCGATCACGACGCTGCCGGCGGCCTGGGCGAGCTCCGCGAGAAACGGGGCGATTCCCGTGCCCGTCCCGCCGCCAAGGCCGACCGTGATGAACGTCAGATCGGAGTCACCAATTTGATTCCGCAGCTCCTGTTCCGCGAGCTCGGCGCACCGCTCGCCAACGTCCGGACGCCCGCCAGCGCCCATGCCCCGCGTCACGCCGCCGCCGATGAGGATCTTTCGATCCGCCTGGATGGAATCCAGATGCACGGCATCCGTGTTCACGACGACGGTGCGAGCCCCATGGATGCCGATCCGATGGAGGCGGTGGACGGAATTGCCTCCCGCGCCCCCGCATCCGATCACGAGGACTCGCGGCCGGACGAGCGTGAACGAATCGAGGAACGATTGGTTCCCCGTACGCTGTGCGGTCTCGAGGCCCATCCGTGATCCCATCCCGGGCGGCCCGCGGTGGAGGCCACCTCTGCCCGCGCGCCTCAGGGGTCGCGCGTTCCCGGCCATCTCGCTAGCGGTCGGCCCCTTCCATGGCCTTGTGGAGCCGCCGGCGGACGTACTCCCGGACCGCGTTGCGGACCGCGTCCTCCACGGACACGGAGTCGCCCGACTTGACGAGCTGCTGAAGGTCCACCACGTTTCCTTTCGGCAGTTCGATCATGAGCTTGCGGATGTAATCCGGCGCGAATTGGATGTCGATGAAACGGTCGATCGCGGCACGAATCGCATCGGAGATCGTCGTGAACGTACCGCCTTTCACGAGTTGATGGAGGGCTTTCACTTTGTCCGGCGGCAGCCGGATGGTGACCCGCTCCGATTCCGATGGCATCGCCCGCCCCCGCAATTCGGATTTCTGTCTGACATTCGTATGACAATCACGTTATTTAAACATATGTCCACCCGGCTGTCCAAGGTCAGAGCCCCCACCCCCGGCGGGAGAGCAAGGACGGGGTGGAGATCGGCGGCGCGGACGAACCTAGAGGGCTCGCATCCGATTGTTTTTCGGGTTGTGTTCGACCTCGGCGAGATGCAGGGCCTCCAGCACGGGCGGGACGTACATCCCGAATCGCCCGCGAAGACCCTTCTTCAGTCCATACCACCCACCGACGGGATTCTTCGGGAATCGACCCCACGCTTCGACGGTCCCGTCCGCGGCTGGCTTCTGCTCGTCGGCGCTTCCGAGGGGCATCCAGTCTCCGCGCGACTTGAGCATCTGGTGCAGGTCGTCGATGCATCGGAGGTGGTACCGGAGCTCCGTGCTCCCCGACTTGACGACGAGCGCGGGCGGATCAAGAGCCTCGTCGCGGAACGCCTGAAATTCCGATGTCCCAATCGGCGTCTTCAAGTGCCACGGATGTTCGCGCGTGCCCTCACCGGACTTGCTTTTGCCCGCCATCCTGAAATCCCCCGTCTGATTCGAGTCCGCTGCCCGCGAATGCCACTGGCAAGATGCGGATCGCGACGGGCGAAGAACCGCTGGATCGCTATTTCAACGATTCGCCGCCTTCAGGTGACGGGAGTCATGGAGGAAATCACTCTTTCGGGAGGAGACTTGCCAGCCCACGACTCTCCGAAAATTGAGCGCCATGGACGCGCATCTCCTTAATCGCCATCTCCGAGTCACCCGGCTTCAGGTCGACCCCGCGAATCGCATCGCGGAGCACTCGGATCGGCAGGCCCCGTCGGAGTCCGTCGAGCGTCGTCGCCCGCACGCAGTAGTCCGTCGCCAATCCGCAAATGAACAGCTGATCGACCTCGAGCTCGTGCAATGTGGACTCCAAATCCCGTCCGTGGTCCGTGAACGCCTGGAATCCGGAGTAGGAATCCTGCTCCGGGTCCATCCCCTTCGAGACGATCAGCGCAGTCTTCGGAAGAGCGAGGTCGGGATGGAATCGCGCACCCTTGGTCCCTTGGATGCAATGGGGTGGCCACGCGCCGCCAAATTCCTTGAAGTGTTTCGTCTCCCGCGGATGCCAATCTCGGGTGAAGAGGATTGGCAGGCCGCGGCGCTCGAAGAGGGCGACTGTCTTGTTGACTCGCGGGATGATCGCATCGCCGTCCGGCACGCCAAGCGAGCCACCTGGGCAGAAATCGTTCTGGACGTCGACGACCAAGAGCGCCGGCCTCCGTCCCATGGTCCCGTTCCCGCCATTCCAGAGATTCGCTAAAAGGTTGCGGCTCGGACGAATCGCGAGAAATCCGCGACGTAATCCTCACGGAAGGCGAGGTCGGCCGGAAGCGCGTCGAACCACCGTAGTTCTTGGACGTCAGGACCCGGGCGAGTGCTATCGGATGCAGCCCGTGCGACGAACTGAGCGAAGTAGCCGTGGCGAGTGCGTCGGCCATCCGAGAGGGTCTGCTGCAAGATCCGCGTGAGAATGGGATCTGCTACCGCAACGCCCACTTCCTCTTGCACCTCGCGGCGGAGCCCGTCCAGGGTCGTCTCCCCTTCCTCAAGCCGACCGCCGGGCGTGACCCATGCGTTCCCCCAGCCCGCGGCGGGCCTGTGGCGAATCAAAAGGACTCGACCGCGGCCGTCGTGGATCAGTCCGCCCGCGGACCAGAACGGATCTTCGTCCCATCCGAACGCGGCGTGGTCCGGCGACACGACGATGCGGCGCTTCTCGATCGGCACTCGCCCGAACCGTTGGAACGCGTCGGCGAGGCGATCTTTGCAGATGCCCGGGCACATCGAACCGTCTCAAGGATGGGAAGCTTATTTAACATCGCCCCGAGTTGACGGGCCGCGCACGGGAGGGTTCGCGCGTGCCCCTCGAAGATGTTTCGGACCGATCCAACAAGGTCTACGACGCCATGAAGTCCGCCGGCATCACCTCGGAGGACAAGATGCGCGACGCGGAGGCGATCACGAAAATGTCGAAGCTCCCGAAGAACTTCGTCCTCACGGCCCTTCAGGAACTGCAAGCGAAAGGGTATGCGAAACGCCGGGCGCGCGAGAAGGCCGCGGGCTACTGGCTCATCAAGTGACCAGCAACGTCATCGCCGCGGGCGGTCGAGCGCGGCGGCAATCATCATCGGCAGAATCGCGGTCGCGTCGCTTTCAATCGTCACCTGCTTCGCGGTCTCTTTGACCTTGCCCCACGAAATCCCTTCTCGCAACCGGGCGCCGCTCAAGCTCCCGTCCCACTCCGGGGCCGTCGTGATGTAGACCGCATAGTCGAGCCCACCGCGGAACTGGTTCCACCAAATCGTGTGGTGCTTCGACACGCCGCCGCCGATCATCAGGGCGCCCGTCTCCTTCGCGGTAAAGGCGAGATCCGCGAGCTCCGCCTCGTCGCGGAACTGGTCGATCGCGAAGGCTTCGTGGTCCTGCCAGAAAGACCAGAGCTGATAGCCGACCGCGCCATCAAAGATTGCGGGCACGTAGATGGGAATCCGGTTTTTCCACGACCACCACAGGAGGGATTGCCGGCTGCCCGACCGACGACCGAGCTCCCAAAGGAGTTCCTTCGTCGATAGGTTCCGCCGCCCGGACGTCCAGAGATCGCGGAGCATGGGTTGGATTTTCTGTTCCAGGATGATGCC
>Ga0209056_10002252_pt1 | contig 20924 bp, 15 predicted proteins | sample GraSoiAngelo_114_FD_185876 | JGI IMG/M metagenome (GOLD analysis project Ga0209056, IMG submission 185876) | Grasslands soil microbial communities from the Angelo Coastal Reserve, California, USA - 14_0903_13_40cm (SPAdes) (version 2) | ecosystem: Environmental > Terrestrial > Soil > Grasslands...
ACGGATTGGCGATGGGTTGGATCGGATTGATCATTGCGCTTTTTCTCCGGAGCCGGCCTGCACAAATCGCAACGCTCGCTCTCGTCCTAATCAGCGCCGTCTCGGCCTGGCCGGCGTACGAATTCGGCGAGGAGGGTTACGATCGCATCCTCTCGATGACCGATGACGACGGACACGCCTGGCTCGATGAACACCAGCGTCGCGCTGAGCAACTCATTTATTTCTTCTACGCTTTGGCGGGACTAAGCGCGGTCGCGATCGCTCTCCCGATAAAATGGCCCAAGACTTCAGCCTCACTAGTTATCACCACCATTCTGCTAGGGGCAGTTGTTCTCGGAATGAGCGGCTACATCGCCTACGCCGGCGGCAAAGTTCGGCACAGGGAATTTCGAACCGAGCCGCCACCGAAGAAAACGACCGAGGTGCCTTCATCTGGGTAGTCGCGCAAATAGATTAGATCGCGCCGAGCAGAGGGTCGAACACGAGAGCGCTCCCCTCAAAAAGGAACTTGGCCTGCGCGACCTCGTGCTCACCCAAATCTTGTTTATTGTCGGCTCAAGCTGGGTCGGGGCCGCGGCAAAACTCGGGCAATCACATCTATTCTTCTGGCTGCTCGCCATCTTACTTTTCTACATTCCACAGGCGGCGGTCGTAATTTACTTAAATCGCCTCATGCCGCTTGAGGGTGGCATCTATCAATGGGCCAAAATCGGGTTCAACGAATTTGCGGGCTTCATCGTGGCATGGAATGTGTGGCTACTCTCCATCACGGTCATCGCGCTTGGGGGTATGTTTGTTACGACGAACATCTCCTACGCCATCGGCGAAAGCGCGGCCTGGATGCCGAACAGCAAATGGTGCGTGTCATTGCTTAGTAGCGCCCTCGTGATCGGTCTTGGCTGGACGGCCGTACGAGGTCTGGCGTTAGGCAAGTGGGTTCATAACGTCGGCGGTCTTGTCATGCTACTGGTTTACGGCGCGCTTATCGCATTGCCGTTTATCGGCCTAGCGCGCGGCGAACTAAAACAATATCATCCGCTCCAGATCGCTGCGCCTACGGTGTCGATGTTCTATTGTCTTAATATCTTCACCAAACTGTCGATCGGTGCGCTAAGTGGATTCGAATACGTTGCAATTCTTGCCGGTGAAACGCGCGCGCCCGCACGGGACATCGGTCGCTCGGTCATCATCGCCTCTCCCATTATCGCTTTGGCATTTATTCTGGGCACGAGCTCAGTCCTGGCGTTCGTTGGCAATAATCCCATCGATTTGATCGGGCCCGTGCCGCAGACCTTGCGTCTTGGGCTGCGCTCATTCCCTATCGCTGGCGCGATCGCGTCCGCTGGCATCATCCTGATGACGGTGCGAACCATTTCTTCAACCAGCGTTCATTTCACGGGCACCTCGCGCTTGCCGATGGTCGCGGGCTGGGACCGGCTGCTGCCAGTCTGGTTCACCCGGTTGCATCCGAAATACAAAACGCCAATCAACTCGGTCATTTTTATCGGCGTCATCACGCTGGTCATCGCTATTTCCAGCCAGATTGGAGCTGGAATCCAGGAAGCGTTTCAACTCGTCGACAACGCAGCCAATGTTTTCTACGCCATCGTCTACTTGCTCTTGTTCGCCATTCCAATTTTCGGGTCTTCTCCTGTTCGTTCCGGCGCGCCGGTATGGCTGCGAGTCGCATCGGCCTGTGGCTGTGGGGTTTCATTGCTTGCCATTTTCTTCACCGTCTATCCCATCATCGACGTACCCAACCCGCTAATCTTCGGCACGAAAATCGCCGTCGTCGCCGTTATCGCGAACGCCATTGGTGCCGCCATTTTCGCCGGTGCACGCCGAAAGCGGCCCGCCTAAAAAATGCCGTCATCCCGAGCACAGTCGAGGGATCCCGCAGAAGTTACCCTTAAGCTTTCGCAGCGGGGTCCCTCGACTACGCTCGGGATGACTCGCGCCCGCAGCTCTCGCTGACCCAGCGAAGATAATCCGGATTCCCTCCGGCGATATTTAATCGCACGATTTCGGGAACATCGTACGGGTGTAGCTTCCGCAAACGCGATTCGAATTCGGAATAGCCCGCCGCTGTCATTTTGAAAATCGTGAGTACTTCCGCGCTTGTCTCCACTTTCTCTTTCCAAAAATAAATTGATTTCACAGAAGGTACGATATTCGCGCAGGCAACGATCGCATTTTCAACAAGCTCGTGCGCGATTTTCCGCGCTATTTCCGCGTCAGGGAACGTGCTGAACGCGATGACAAAATCTTCGTTCACGCCGCAACCAATTCCGACTGCCGGCAAATCCAGCCGCCGCCGAGGACAAGGTCATTATCGTAAAACACCGCCGCCTGTCCCGGAGTAACTGCTTTTTGCGGTTCATGCAGACGGATGCGCGCGCGTCGATTTTCCAGCGGTACCAGTGTCGCCCGCGTTCCTGGATGATTGTAACGAATCTTGACCGTGCATTCGACGGAGCCCTCCCAGCTTCCCCTGGAGGGGCGAGCTCCCGCGAGCCCGGCGTCGCAGGAGCTCCGCCCTCCATTTGCGGCAAGCGCGACGGAATAATTCTGGCGTGGCGCGGTCCAATTCACGCGATCGATCTCGAACTCTTCCACCAGCAAATCTTCCGCCTGACCAACAATTACGCGGCTCGTTTCCGGATCGAGATCGACGACATAAAGCGGCTGCGCCGACCCGCCCGGCAAGCCTTTGCGTTGGCCAATGGTAAACATCTCAATCCCGTCGTGCGTGGCGATAAAGTTACCGTCGAGATCGTAAATCCCGCCGCGATGAAATTGCTTCTCGCCAAGATGTGAGCGCAAAAATGCTTTGTAATCCTGACCCGGCACGAAACAAATCTCCTGGCTATCCGGTTTGTCGGCCACTTTTAGGCCGAGTTTCCGGGCGATCGCGCGGATTTCAGATTTTGACATCCGACCGAGTGGAGTGAGTGCACGTCGTAATTGTTCCTGCCGCAAACTAAATAAGAAATATGACTGATCTTTCCGTGGATCGACTCCCTTGCGTAACACCGCGCGCTTGTAGCCGCGGTCGCCGGCCGCGGCATCGTGATGTTCAATGATTGCGTAGTGCCCGGTCGCGATATAGTCGCACCCGAGCGCCTCTGCTTTTTGCCAAAGATTTCCGAACTTCAATTTTTCGTTGCACATCACACACGGATTCGGCGTGCGACCAGCCTGGTATTCGCTCGAAAAATATTTGATCACGAGTTTTTCGAACTGGTCTGCTTCATCGATCACGTAATGCGGAATACCGAGCGCATAGGCAACGCTGCGCGCGTCCGCCACCGCCTGTGGCCCGCAACATTTGTCCTCCGCCCGCGAAATGCAGTCTTGCGGCCACACTTTCATCGTCACCCCAATGACATCGTAGCCTTGCTCGCGCAGCAAATAACCAGCGACGCTGGAATCGACTCCGCCGCTCATGCCAAGAAGCACGCGCTGTTTGTTTCGCGAATTCACCCGCGGAAAATCGGCGAGAGGTTACTCCTGGTCAATCGTCATCCCGAGCCGAAGCCGAGGGATCCCGTGAAAGGTACCTTAAGCTGGCGCAACGGGATCCCTCGACTTCGCTCGGGATGACGACGCTTTCCGGCTGACATGCGCACTACCGCGCAACGTAAATCGCCACGGCAAATGGGCGGAGCGGCGGATACCGATTCTCTCGTCGGCAACGACGTCAATCGAAGCCGCTGGCTTTCGAAAACAATGGTTCTCATTCCCACATAAATCCATCTCGTCATGCCGACCGGTAATACCCAATGCCTGCGTCAGTTTTCCGGGACCCGAACAAAGCCGACGAACGTCATGGACGTCGCGTCGCTTCCGCATCAGCGCAATTCCGCGAGTTGGCTCCAACGCACGGATGAGAACAAATCCGTTTTCGTTTCCTTTCACCAACACGTTTAACATCCAATGAACACCGTAATTGAAATAAACGTAAGCCGCCCCAGCGTGATTTCGCTTGACGAAGGCGCGTGCACTCGGGCGCACAAAGCAATGACAAGCTTCATCGCCGATTGCGTTGTAGGCTTCCGTTTCAACGATCAGCCCAGCGCACGAACTCCAATTGAGCTCGCAACCGATGAGATCGCGGGCACAGCTCAGCGGATCGCGCTGGAAAAAATCTCTCCGCAGCATTTCGCCCGCTGGTCCCAGCGCACTTCGCCCACTCAGCTCCCCGGTTTGTAATAAATCGACAGCGTAATTTCGCATGGAACCGGGTTGCCATTACGAAACGCCGGAATGAATTTAGCGCTGGCAAAATCATCCAGCGCGGCGTCGCCAAAACCCAAAAGCGGCGGAGATTCCTTGACCACTTTTTCCTCCTGCAAATTTCCACTCCCATCGATCTTAAACCAAAGCGCGACCGCGCCATCTACCGGCAGTGGCGCCTGCTGCGCGCTCGGATAATGCAACCCGGAGAATTTCGAGTCCCCGCCAAGACAAGGTTGCGGTCCAACAAAATCGTTTTCTTTTTTGAGCTCACTCTCTTCCTGATTCGCGAAAATGCGCAGCCGCGGTTTGTTTTCAACTACCTCGAAGAGCACCGTCCCGTAATAAAAAACCGAGATCGGCTGATGATTACGCACCGCTGGAATCATTTTCGCCTTAGCCAGCACTCGCAGCACTTCCTGCTCGAGCAATCTTGAGTCGGGCGTGCCCCGATAGGTGGCGCTCCATTTTACTTCGCCCGTTTTTTCCACCGCCGCACAAAACATGACTGCGGCATCTTTTTGCCCTGCGCGCAGCAGTAGTTTTTCGTCAATCCGATTGATAATCGCGTCTGGCGACTTGCCGATGAGCGCGGGCCGATACATCGGCAGATCTTCGGCCGAACATTTCAACGCGAACCCAATAATGAGCAGAAAAACAAGACGACGCATATTGGAGGAGAACGCAATAGCGCCAGCTAATGTTTGCAAGCACAAACTATGCGACGCGGCCGCAGCAGTTTTTGTATTTCTTTCCGCTGCCACAGGGACAGGGTTCATTGCGGCCGACTTTCGGCAATTCCCGGCGCACCGGTGCAAGATCGAGTTTCATTTCGCCGTCGCCGCTTCCTCCGGCCATAGCCATCGCTGGTTGCGGACGAGGAGCATGCTGTGGCGCAGGCGATCCTGGCGAAGGAGCCTGTTCTTTCAGCAGAAATTGCGGAAGTGTGGCCAGGAAATTCTCGAATGCCTGCAGGTTCGAGGTGCTGCGGAAGAGATTGTGCAACACTTCGTTTTTAATGTTCGCCATCAGCTCGACAAACATGTCGTAAGCTTCAGCTTTGTATTCGATCAGCGGGTCTTTTTGGGCATAGGCGCGCAGATAAACGCCTTCGCGCAACGCATCCATCGCGTACAAGTGCTCCTGCCAAAGTCGATCAATCGCGTTAAGAATGATGTAACGCTCCAGACTTTTTACCGCCGTCGGTTCTTCGTGCGACGATTTGCGCTGATAGGCATCCTTAATTTTCTCGATCAAAAATTGCGCGTTCGCCTCCGGATCGCGCGTTTCGAATTGGGCGCGCTCTTTATTTAGTCCGAGCGGGAAGGTGGTATTTACCCATTGCATCAGTCCGGTGTAATTCGCGTCCTCGCCTGGCTTGCCGGTCCCGAGATACTCCTGAACTTTCGCCGGCACCGCTTCATCGATCACCTCGTAAATCAAAGGACGCGGTTCCTCGCTATCGATCACTTCATTGCGATACCCATAAACGACTTCGCGCTGATTGTTCATCACGTCGTCCATGTCGAGCGTGCGTTTGCGAATGAGATAATTGCGCTGCTCCACTCGCTTCTGTGCCGTCTCGACCGACTTATTCAGCCATGGATGTTCGAGCTCCTGCCCTTCTTCCAAACCGAAGCGTTCCATGATTTTCGTCATCCGATCAGCCGCGCCGAAATTCCGCATCAGGTCGTCCTCGAAGCTGACGTAGAAACGCGATGCCCCCGGATCTCCTTGTCGCGCACAACGTCCACGCAACTGCCGATCGATTCGGCGCGATTCGTGGCGTTCGGTGCCGATGACATAAAGTCCACCTCGGTCCGCGACTCCCGAACCGAGTTTAATGTCGGTGCCGCGTCCCGCCATGTTCGTTGAAATCGTGACCGTTCCAGCCTGGCCGGCACGCGCGACAATCTCCGCTTCCTGCATGTGATATTTTGCGTTCAAGACATTGTGCGGAATCTTTTCGCGCTTGAGCATGCGCGAGAGCAACTCACTTGCTTCCACGCTCACCGTCCCAACCAGGACCGGCTGCGTTTTGGCGTGGCATTCCTTAATCTCGTTAATCACGGCATTGTATTTCTCGCGCCGCGTCTTGTAGATGCGGTCGTTCGAATCTTTGCGCGCGACCGGCCGATTGGTCGGAATCACCAACACGTCGAGCTTGTAGATGTCGTGGAATTCGTTCGCTTCCGTTTCAGCCGTACCCGTCATCCCGGCCAGTTTTTGATAAAGCCGGAAATAATTTTGAATCGTAATGGTAGCGAGGGTTTGCGTTTCGCGATCGATCTGAACCGCTTCCTTTGCTTCCACCGCCTGATGCAACCCGTCGCTCCAACGCCGCCCCGGCATTTTGCGGCCGGTATATTCGTCCACGATGACGACTTTGTTTTCTTCCACGACGTACTGCACGTCCTTCTCGAACAAGCAGTAGGCGCGCAACAATTGCGAGATGTTGTGAATACGCTCCGCTTGCGTGTCGCAAAGCTGTTGCCGTTCCCCTTTTTGTTTTTCCTTTTCCTCGTCGCTCAACGATTGGTTTAGATCGATCTCAGTAAATTCGCTGATCAAATCCGGCAGCACGAATGCGTTCGGATCATCCGGGTTCATGAATGATCGCCCCTGCTCGGAGAGGTCCGCTTCCTGCGATTTTTCGTCGATGGTAAAGAACAACTCTTCCTTCAACGCAAAAAGCTCTTCCTTGCGCGTGTCCTGATAAAACGACAGTTCCGCCTTATCGATCGCCTTGCGCTTTTCCGGATCTTCCATCATGCGCAACAACTGTTTGTTGCGTGGCTGGCCAAGCTTTACTTTGAACATCAGGAGCCCGCCCTCTTCCAGCTTGCCCGCGTCGAACGCATCTTTGGCCTCACTGGCGATGCGATTGCAAAGCATGGTCTGTTTGCGCACCAGTTGCTCAACCAGCGGTTTCCACTTGTCGTATTGGTGCGTCGAAATTGTTGCTGGCCCGCTAATGATTAGCGGTGTGCGCGCTTCGTCGATCAGGATGGAATCGACTTCATCGACAATTGCGTAGTTATAACCGCGCTGCACCTGCTGGTCGCGCGTCGTCGCCATTCCGTTATCGCGTAGATAATCGAAACCGAACTCAGAGTTGGTGCCGTAAGTTATGTCGCAGGCATACTGCTGGCGGCGAACGCTCGGGTCCTGATCATGCTGAATACAACCGACGGTGAGCCCGAGAAAGCCATAAAGCTGGCCCATCCATTCGGCGTCACGTCGCGCCAGGTAATCATTCACCGTCACCAAATGCGCACCACGCCCGGTCAGAGCGTTCAAATAGAGCGGCAAAGTCGCGACCAGGGTTTTGCCTTCGCCGGTCGCCATCTCGGAAATTTTGCCGCGGTGCAAGACGATTCCGCCGATGAGCTGGACGTCGAAGTGCACCATTTCCCATTTCATCGGCTGATCGCAAACGGTGAAGGTGTGCCCGCGCTCCGTTAGCCGGCGAGCCGAATTTTTTACAACCGCGAACGCTTCCGGCAAAATCTCATCGAGCCGTTTCCACTGCTCCTCCAAGGTCGGCAGTTTGGCCAACTCCTCCTTCCAACTCGCAGTCAGGCCGCGCAGTTGATCATCAGAGAAACTCTGAAACTTCTCTTCCAACTCGTTGATCTGACGGACGATCGGCGCCATTCGCCTGACTTCGCGCTGATTTTTCGAGCCTAAAATTTTCTTTAAAATCCAACCAACCATTTCGTTTTCACTATCGCCGAGATTCCGCGATTTGTCATTTGAGCGAAGGCGGGGACTCTCAGCGCGTTACCTTTAGGGATTCATTGGCAGATCCTGCAGCTTTTGCCATGCTCGGCCACGGCACGACAGGTCGCTCGACATGGCACAGGCTGCCGCTACCATGGCCCCATGAAGAAAATCATCTCCACCTCGGAGGCCCCCGCGGCAGTCGGGTCGTACTCGCAGGCCATTCGTATTGGCAATTTCGTCTTTTGTTCCGGCCAAATCCCGCTGGATCCAAAGACTGGCGAAATCGTTCCCGGCGACGTTAATGCACAAACGAGGCGGGTAATGGAAAACATCGCAGCCGTGCTCCGGGCAGAGGAACTGAATTTCGGAAACATCATCAAGACGACCATTTTCCTGACCAACCTCGCCGATTTCCAAACCGTAAATGAGCTTTACGGCTCCTATTTCAAATCCGATCCGCCGGCTCGCTCAACCGTTCAGGTCGCGGCGCTGCCCAAGGGCGCGAACGTCGAAATTGAAGTGATCGCCGCTGACGATCTGACTGGCGAAAAGTCAATCGACACCTGGGAATGACCCTGCGGAGCACCCACGCATCGCGTGCCGAGAAGGGCGCGCTCGCCTCTGCACAATTATGAACGACGCTGGCAATTCCGGACGTCAAACCGGGGGGTAGATAGGCGGCGCGTGTACCAGCTCACGGATGAACAGAAAGCTGCTCTAATCGCGCGCTACTCCGGGCGCTTCCAGGTGCCGCTGCTCTCATATGGGACGGTGCGTGACTACTGCGATAGCTGCGACAACCTGCCTTGGCTTAGTTCCGTGCAAAACGATTTGAAAGATTTGCAACGGCCTTGGACAGTCAAAGCAGCCCTTGGCCTTGTGCCTCTCGGATCTCGCTTGCTTGAGATTGGTGCGGGTCAGCCGCTTGTGGCTGCCTGTCTTGCCGAGCTCGGCTACGAGGTCACAGTAGTTGATCCGTACGATGGGTCTGGAGGTGGTCCAACTGAATTCGATAGATTTGTGCAGGTCTATCCTAAAGTGCAGATCCTGCGGCGGACCTTCCAAGCCGATCTACCAGAACTAGCAAATCAGACCTTCGATGGAATTTATTCTATAAGTGTGCTTGAACATATTCCGGCACCGGAGTTAGCCGCAATAGTTAAGGCTATCTCTTTCTATCTAAGGCCCGGCGGCTGGGTGTTCCATTCAGTCGATTGTGTACTTGAAGGCGCGAGCGCGGAATACCACATAGAGCAGTGCAACCGGATAGCCGTCCATCACGATGTCCTAATGGAAGGAATGCCAGTCGACAGAGATATTGCGAAGCTCTTTGAAAGGGCACGACATGACCTTGAAACGTGTTATTTGTCGGCCGCTGGTCACAATCTGTGGCGAGGCGCTCAGCCGTACGAAACATTCCCATTTCGGAAAGTTCTTTCCTTCCAACTTGCCGCGAAGGTTGCCGGAAATGGGCGGCTTGAATGATGTGCTATTTGCCTGAGACCTCGCGTATACCCCTTCTGGAGATGCACTTGACATCTAGTATCCGAATGGCCTAAACGGAGCGGATGAAAATAGTTACGTGTATTCTTCTTATCTCGGTCACACTGGCCTCAACACATGCCGGTGATCTGACTGTTGACACGTTGAACACCAAACACGTGGTCCGCGAGAACTGGCCCGTTTATCCCACCACGTATTCCGCGTCGCGGGTGCGGGGAGGTTTATTTGTGTCTGCGGCTTAATTCTCTGGATCACGCTCCTACTCCACTGGCACATCACACTCAGCTCGCACGGCAGCAAAGCGGGCGAACCGAGGCCGAAAGATCCCACACGAGCGCTGGATAAATGATGCGAAAAATTTTCGGGTCGAGAATCACAGCCTTACAGATGCACGAAGCTAGATCGCATCTTTTGAAAACATGGTCGCTTCTTTTGCTGACGCTCTCTCCAGTCTTTCTGGCTGCGACTTTCCAAACCAGATACTGGGTCAATATTCCAATCTCGGACGAATGGGACGCTCCGGGGATCGCGCTTCTACACTACTTTCAAGACAGATTGACGTGGCAGGATTTGTTTGCTCAGCACAACGAAGCCAGACTAGTCGTGCCCAGGCTCATACATATCGCGATGGCCACGGTGGTGCCTTGGGATGTGCGTCAAGGCATGGTACTGACGTTCCTATCAGCGTGTCTCAGTTCGGTCGCCGTTTTCTTCTTCCTGCGCCGGCGCAGATCAGAAGCGGCGCGTCCGTTGCTCTTCTGCTGGTTGGTAGTTAACTTTCTGCTCTTTGCACCGTCTCAGTACGAAAACTTTCTATGCGGGTTTATCTTCGAGATTTACTTACCATTTCTGTGCCTCTTTGGCAGCATCGCGATCAATCTTTCAACGATTCGTTTCCCGTTGAAAGTCGGAATTTGCTCGCTCTTGGCTCTCGTGGCCAGCTACAGCTTTGGCCATGGTCTACTTTTATGGTTGATAGGTCTTCCGATTGCCGTTCGATCAGAGTATACAAACCGTCCGCTCAAATGGTCTTTAGCTGCCTGGTACCTACTTTACTTGCTATTCGCTATCTGCGCGATCGCTCTTTATTTCGTCGGCTACCGGCACCCGCCGGTTGCGCCTCATCCTGCATCCATTAAGCAAGCTCCTCAAATCGTGGATTTCCTCGTCGTGTGGCTCGGGGGCGTCCTCCGCTCCGCTTGTGTGAATCCGCGGTTTGCCGGAACTCTCGTTGGCTTGACATTTCTCGCCGCTGTCGCATGGAGCGTTCACTACATTCGACGTAATACAGAACGAGTGAAAGCATACTATCCTTGGCTTGCTCTAGCCATGTTCTCCTTGGGCGCCGGCTCCCTCACTGCGATCAGTCGAGTCAACCTCGGAACGGATCTTGTGTTCAACACCTCGTACAATCTGTTTTCCGGCGTACGCTATAATGTCACTGCCGTTTTCGTTTATATATCTCTTGTTGGGCTTCTGTTTAACCTTTACTTGGATCATCTTCCGTCGGGCAGAGTTTGGAAGAATCAATTCGTCCTGGCAACTGCGGTTTGCACCACGCTCTTTATAGTAGCGTGGATTTACATGCTAGCGGAAGAGCGACAACGCGTCGTGCTCTTTAAAGAGAATCGCGAGCGCGCGCGCACCGCGATCAAGTGGATCACAGCGCTTCCAAACAATCGTGAAATCTCTCTTGCTTACCCATATGTAGAAGGATTTTGGCAGCGGGTGGTGGATATGAATCGTTATGGGGTAATAAGCATGCGCCTCGCCAGCGAAAAACTGCGGCAGGCGATTTCCCGACCCCCATCAACTGATACATTAGAGGCTGGCCACCTTGATCTCCTGGTCCCACATCCAAACGGGCAATACCGAATCGCCGGGTGGGCACGAAATCCTCGGCAAAATCGACCCGTACAGTACATCGTTTTGGGCTGGCAAACCCGTGATGATTCTTTCCACCCCTTTACCGCCTTGCCGACCGGCCATCAACGGCCGGATTTGTCGCAAGTATTCAAATCAAAGGTTATGATCAATGCTGGATTTGATGAATCGGTCGACTGCTCTAAAGTGCCAGCGGAGGCCAAAATGTTTAAAGCATGGGCAGTAGATTTTGATCAGCAGCAGGCTTTTCCCTTGCAGGGTAGCTTGCATCTAAAATGAATATCGAAAAGGCCCAAAACCCCGAATGGGTTACGGCTTCACCAATTGTTAGCAGACCCGGTTAGTCTCATGTTGCTCATATAGATACGTACCGCATAGCTTGCTCGCGTGACTACTTACCACCCTCAATCCAATCTGAAAATCCTACTTGTAAGCACGCCAAAAACTGGGAATACCTGGCTGAAGTCTTTGCTCGCGCTAGCTTACGATTTGCCAGTAGTCGAGTTTCCAATGCCTGAGTTCTGGCGAGACTTCGACTCCGAGCAGTTTGATAAATTAGGTCCGAGATGGATCGCGCACCAGCATCTGCCGCCGTACCAAGCGTTTGTCGATTGGACACGTGAGCGAAATATCGTTCTCGCTACCACCGTTCGGCATCCCGGCGATACCCTCGTGTCATTAGATTATTATGTCCAGAACTTTGCCGGGAAAACCTATATCGATCCCCAAACCGTCAAGCTTCTCCTTAACAAGGAAACCCGATCCTCTCGTATTGAAGTCTCCGACGGATTTGAAGCTTATGTGCGCACTAAGTTTTTCAAAGCCTTGAATTTCTCGATTGCCTGGTTGCAACGTGATTTAAGTTATGGAATCCGCTACGAGGACCTCTGGTACTCCCCTCTCGAAACTCTCCAGGCTCTAACCGACGAAATTCGTCCAGTCCCACAGCCAGTATTAAAAAATGCCGTCGCAAAATCGCGGATTGAGCAAATGCGCAGTAACGTAGGAGAGGACCGAGATTTTTTTCGCGGTGGCGGAGTTGGCGGCTGGAGATCGAGCCTTCCCCGCTCGATCATTGAGCTACTCGATCAATCGCCCCCTTATCCTGCCCAATTGAGATGGCTTGGCTATGATCTAGATCCTGAGATTGCCGATTGCGAGACACAAAGCATTAAATCATTAAACTCAAAAGAACAGCAAGCTGTATCTTCCACAGGATTAACCGCTGCGCCGCAAATGCACTCCCCGAGGTTACTCGTTATGGCGCAGGATTACGGGAAGGCAAGTCCTGCGGCCGTTCATTCAATCCAAGATCATCACTCTCGCTTAAATGCGCCCGCTTCCGATGATCCGCATGCTGGTCGGCTCCCGCCGCTCATCACGAACCTTGGCGCGCGGTTGTATCGTAGCCGGCCCGATTTGCAACAAGCCTTCCCTGATCTTTACGGACGCGACCGTGTGGCTTTCAGTCACTGGTTTACCGAGATAGCTGACGAGGGCGCGTTAGCCAATGCTTTCATCATTCCAGTATATCAATCGTGGGTGCAGAACCGGGGGCCGACATTTTCCCCGGTTCACCTGCCTTGCCAGCCTCCTAGTTCTCTTGAAGGGACTGCGATGGCCGGGACAGAGATATGCAGATAAACGAAAGTGCGAGACTATCTTTCATTTGTGAGGCCAAAGAGGTGCAGCCGTAACGATTTGCGCTTTGTTAGTTGTTGGGTCAATCATTTGCTGCGAGCTGCCAGAGTTGCACTCGCAACTCTTACCCGAAGTCTGTTTCGTGATTCGTAACGCTCTCGAAATCAAAGTGCCATGAACCGCTCTTGGATCAGCCTGCCTTTCGCCCTAATTAACACCTCCGCGAGCGTTCACTTGGACACGGGATCAAAAGGAGGCGCGTAGATAGTGAAAGAACAATTGACCGGTAGCGGAGCGACGAATTTTTCGAGCTTGTTGTTTCCGACGTACACCGGCCCGGAGATTCGACGCTACTTTGGCGAAGCGTGGAGCATGCATCTCCCATTTGCCTGGGATTTGATACGAGAATTACAGCCCCAGATTTTCGTCGAGCTTGGCGTCTATCGAGGGGAATCTTATTTCGGCTTCTGTCAATCGGTGGCGGAGCACGGTCTCGCGACCAGATGCTATGGAGTAGACACCTGGCGCGGGGACATTCATATGGGCAGCTATGGGCCGGAGATCGGTGGTGAGGTCGAGCAGTATAACCGCAGATACTCCTCTTTCTCGAAACTGTTGAAGATGACGTTCGACGAAGCTCTCTCTGACTTTGCTGACGATACCATCGATTTACTTCATATCGACGGCGGCCATCAGTACGAGGAGGTGAAACATGACTTCGAGAGTTGGCTACCGAAGCTTTCGAAACGCAGCATCGTTTTACTTCACGACGTAACGGTTAAAGAAGCAGACTTTGGCGTCTGGCGGCTTTGGCAGGAGATTGCACGTAAGGGCAATAGTTTTGTCTTCCAGTTCGGGCACGGTCTTGGGCTATGGAAGAGGAACCTTGTTTCTAAAGAGGACTCACCCTTCATTCAGGATTTGTTGCGGGCAGACGAATCGCAGCAATGTGAGATCACAGCACATTATGCCATCGCCGCTGCAGCGCTAAACTCCGCTAAAGCCGAGGAGAAACGTCAGCAGGACATTAAGACTGGGCGACTTCAGGTATTCATGCCGCGAGCCGGGAGGTATTCTCCAGATGACTGCTGCACTTCGACATTCCGGAAAGCAACCTGGCGCAGGATAGAGGTTGACCTGCCCTTAGGCGTGGGGGACGGCACAGCGCCGTTGCGTTTCGATCCGGGCAACGAGATAGGTGTAATCCAGATTGCGCGCATCCAAGTCCGCATGGCCACAAACCAACTGATATGGAGAGCGCGTGGAGTGGCTGAACTAGCTCAGCTGGTCGTCGGCGGGACAGCGGTGGTCGTGCCGGACGAGCGCGTTTTCCGGATTCTCAACTACGGCATTGATCCTCAGGTGTTGCTCCCGCGGATCGATGTCGCTTCCGGCTCACCGCTCAAGCTGGAAATATGGCTGCGACTCGATATCGGGCCCGAGACCGTTGGGGAGTGTTTTGCTGCACTTCAATCGCGCCAGCGTGCTGCACTCGCGAAGAGGGAAGCGCAATTACGGGAGACGGAGCAGCAGCGTGCTGCTTTGGAAAATAATTTGCGCAGCTTCGAAGAACAACGCTTGAGTCTTGAAGTCGCGCTAGACGAACATCAAGCAGAGCTCGCTGCCCATCGCTCGGAACTTGAGCGTTTGGAGCGGGAAGTTTGGGAGAACCGGGTTCGCCGGGCTGACTTTGCTGTTCGGCTGAAAGAACGCGAGAGTTCGATCAGAGAGATCCAGGAGTCATTTGTTTGGAAAGTGGCGAAACCGCTTTGGAAAGCGGAGCGACATCTGTCGCGCCGTAAAGCGGCCAAGCCCGAGCCAGCGGCCGGTGAAATTGTTTTCGCGCTCGATGGTCCCGGCATTTGGAATGCCCGGCGCGATTCGGTTGAGCTCACCGGGTGGTGCTTCACTCGCGGTGGCCCGCAGATCGTCGGCGTGCGCGCGAAGATTGGCCGCAAATCATACTTCGCGCGCTACGGCTTGCAGCGGGACGACCTCGCGAAAACGACGATGGCTGACCCGGCAACACTATACAGCGGATTTTCGCTCCGGATTCCTGTTACGCCCGAAACTTCGGTTATCCGCCTGGAAGCTATTACTCACAATGGGCCGTGGCGTCTCGTGCTGGAGCACTCGCTCGCTGGGCCTGCCCCGCCGCGTCACCGCTCGACATCAGCTCCTACTATTGAGCCTCCTCCCACTGAGCGTCCCGATCGGCCGATTCATGCGAACGGCAGCCAACCGGTGCTCTATCCCAATGTAAGCGCGGATGAAGTTCTACCCCTGCTGGGACCCCATATTCAGCAACATCTTGCTCGTGCCAATGTTGCCAAGCCGACCATCACAGTGATTACTCCTACTTTTAACACTGCACCGCGATGGTTCGTCGAGGCCGGCGCCAGTCTGCTGAACCAAAGTTTCGCCGATTGGGAATGGTGCCTGGTCGATGACGGCTCACAAGATCTGCAGACAAAACGAATATTAGAGTCTCTTGCCCAGGCGCATCCCAACATTCACGTGAAGCTAAGCTCAAGCAAAGGCATCAGCGCCGCCGCTAACGAGGCGCTGGAAATGACGCGCGGTGAGTTCGTTTGTTTTCTGGACCACGATGATCTACTGGCGCCAGAGGCGTTGCAGGCAATGTACGATAAACTGAGCCAGGGTTTTGACGTCGTTTATTCCGATGAGGATAAGCTGGACGATAACCGCAGGCTCTTAACGGAACCATTCTTCAAGCCGGACTGGTCGCCGGAATATTTTCGCGGGGCTATGTATGTAGGTCACCTGCTTTGTCTTCGGCGCGATTTAGCTTGTCGGGTCCGCTTTGATACTAACTTCGATGGGGTGCAGGACTTTGAGTTCATGCTGCGGGTTGGCGAGACTGGCGCTCGCATCGGTCACGTGCCCAGAATTCTTTACCATTGGCGAAAAACTCCTGGAAGCATTGCTGAAACTTCGGCAGCGAAGCCTCAAGCGGCAGTTCTTCAAGAAAAAGCCGTTAATGCTCACCTCCAGCGAGTTAATTTGCCGGCCGAAGCTAGGGCTGGATCAGCTCCCCATCGGCTTAGAATAGTTCCAAAGCCGCGTTCTTCTTCTCCAAAGATCAGCATCATTGTCCCTACAAGAGATAGCCCGGACCTACTTGCGCGTTGCCTTAAAAGCCTTTTTGAGACTACCGCATACCCAAACTACGAAGTTATTCTGGTGGATAACGATACAGGCGACGCTCAGGCACTCAAGCTCATGCGGCACTATCCGGTTACTCGCATTTACCTGCCGAATCCGTTTAATTTCTCTCGCGCCAACAATCTCGCCGCAAGGCGTGCCGACGGGGAATATCTCGTCTTTCTCAATAACGATACTGAGATCATTTCCCGTGAATGGCTCGATCACCTGCTCTATTATGCTGAGCAGCGCGACGTCGGCGCAGTCGGAGCTCTTCTCCTGCACGACGACGGCTCGGTGCAACATGCCGGAGTAATCCTCGGGATGCGTGGAACCGCCGACCACAGTATGCGGGGTTTTAGGGCGAAATCGGACGGTTACGCCGGCAGCCTGTCCTGTGCGCGCGAAGTATCGGCTGTTACAGCCGCCTGCATGGCTGTCCGAAAATCCACCTTCGTCGAGGTCGGAGAATTGAACGAACACTTCTTTAGCATCTATCAGGACCTTGATTTCTGCCTGCGTTTGCGCGAGCGCGGTCTGCGCATTATTTGGACGCCGCAAGCAGTGCTTCTGCATCACGAGTCTTTGTCGCGACAGAGCTACTACGACGTAGTTGATCGATATCTGTTACTCGACCAGTGGGAAGAGGTCATCCAGCGCGGCGATCCCTACTATAACCGGAATCTCAATGTAGAGCGTGGTGACTACAGCCTGGCTCCTGAACGGTGAATATACTTTTCGTTCTTTATCACGACTTCGGAGCGAATAGCGCGATTCACGTCCATAACTTTGCAAATCAGCTGGTGGTATTTGGACATCGCGTGGCAGTTACCGTGCCAACAAACAAGACCAGTTGTGAGAACCTCGGGCCTCGCAATTATGCCACTGCCAACTTTTCTGAGATTAGCGGCGACTGGTTACGATTGTTTAAGGATGGTCGTCCGCCCGAGTTGGTGCACGCATGGACGCCCAGAGAAAACGTGCGGCGTCTATGCGAAAAACTAAGGCGCTTGTGCTCGTTCGAGCTCTGTTTACACCTCGAAGATAACGAAGAGACGATTTTCGAAGCGAATCTCCGGATGCCGTTCGCCGAGGGGGCAGGCATGCCGGAGGAAGAGATTCCCTCTTCGCTTGTACATCCGCGGCTTTACCGCCAGTTTATTGCGGAGGCTTCAGGCATGACCATCATCATGGATCGGCTGGAGAAGTTCGTGCCTCCGGCAACACCACGGCTGCTTCTCTGGCCGGGAGCGAGTTCGGAGCTATTTTACGCCCGCCCGAAGGACAAGGTGCTTCTCAAGGAATTGCGCATCCCGGTGAACAGCATCGTGCTTTCCTACACCGGTAACGTCCATGCCGCGAATGCACGTGAAGTACGGAGCCTGTACCTTGCGGTAGCGATGCTCAATCGTGAAGGAGTACCGACTAGCTTGGTGCGCGCGGGCCGAGACTACTACCCGTTTCTCGGAACTGACGAGCAATGGGCGCGAAAATACTCGGTGGAATTAGGCTATTTGAAACATACCGAAATTGGGCGCGTTCTTAGCCTGGCTGACTTTCTGATCCAGCCTGGGACTGCGGATGAATTCAACGAGTACCGACTGCCGTCGAAAGTGGCGGAATTTTTTGCGATGGGGCGGCCAGTTGTCGTGCCGCAAACTAACGTTGGTCGTTTCGTTCAACACGGGGTGCACGCGTGGGTTTTGCCGAAGGTCGATGCGTTGGGAATTGTCCAGACCATAATCCACTTCCGAAAGGATCCGGCCTTGGTGCAGCGCCTGAGTGAAGGCGCGTTGAACTTTTACGCGCAGAACTTTGATTGGGAAAAGAGTGCCCGCACGCTCGAAGGTTTCTACCGCCAGGTTCTGGACGGCGCGACGAAACCTGGAGAGGGTCCTCAGCCTCTCGGCGAGACGGCGGGTGCCGACGTTTCGCCGCAGCGGCCGGATTATTCCAGCGGAGGCTCGGCTCGTTCTTCTTCTCGGGCGGTGAGTTGATTGCGTGCGATCATACGGGCGCAGGTGTTCCAGCGTAGAAGGGCATCATCATTTCCGGGCGGGCGAATAGCTTCAGCTTTTTCGAACCAATGCATTGCTTCGCGCAGACTCTCGTAGGCCTGATGCGCGCAACCGGGTGTGCCGCGCGCAAGCTGAGCTTTTGCGCGGCGCTCTGCGAGAATGCCATTATAGTAGGCTTGTTCGTATTCACCCGTAATCCTGCGCAGAATTTCTCTCGCTTGCGTATCGCTTACACCATAGCTCTTGCTGAAACGATCCGTCACTGCCAGCAACAATATAATTAAGGCCTCCTGATTTTCCGGCTCTGCCGCCAAAACGTCGAGACAAATGCTTTCCGCTTCGGCCGGTTCGTTTAGTAGGCGGTAGCGTTCCGCTTTTTCCAGCGCGCCCGGGATCGCGTCCGTTGAGAGCTGTTTCAGTTCCGACATGGCGAAGATGGTGATTTGTTAAATCGTTAAATCGCTAAATACAAACCGATTCACGATTCACCCTTCCGTTTCCCCAGCCGCCAAATCCATCCCAGCGGATCATAAAACTCGTCCACCACCCGTTCTTTCAACGGAATGATTCCGTTGTCCGTGATTTGAATCTCCTCCGGACAGACCTTGGTACAACATTTCGTGATATTGCAGTAGCCGATACCGTGGGCTTCGCGCAATTCCCCCACCCGATCTTCCGTATCGAGCGGGTGCATCTCGAGCGCGGCCGCGTAAATCAAAAAGCGCGGTCCGATAAAGCGATCGTGCATCTGATGATCGCGTAAGACGTGGCAGACATCTTGACAAAGAAAACACTCGATACATTTCCGGAATTCCTGCACCCGATCGATGTCTTGTTGTTGCATCCGCCAGGTGCCATCCGGCGCATCGGGCGGGCGCGGTTTAAACTTCTTGATCTGCTTTTTCACCCGAAAATTCCACGACACATCGGTGATCAAATCTTTCAAGACTGGGAATGCTTTCATCGGCTCAATCGTGATCGGCCGCTCCCGCGACAGATCGCTCATTCGCGTCATGCACATGAGCTTCGGCATTCCGTTTACTTCTGCCGAACATGAGCCGCACTTGCCCGCCTTGCAGTTCCAGCGACAGGCCAGATCGTTCGCCTGCGTCCGCTGAATGTCGTGCACGGCATCGAGCACAACCATGCCCTCGGATATTTCGGTAGTGTATTCGCGAAATTCGCCGCCGCTCGCATCGCCGCGCCAGATTTTGAAAGTGGCATTCATTGGAGATCGTGAATCGTTAAATCGTGAATCGTGAATCGTCTTCGAGCCCCAGAGAATCATTGTAGCTCGGTGGCGTCTCTTCGACCGTCGAAGGGGCATTTTTTTGCTGACGTAGATAGCGAATGTAACCGTCTATTAGTTGTCGCACCCGCCAGCCCTCTGCTTTGAGGGACGCAATTTGTTCGGTCGCCACGTACTGTTCATCATGGCAGGCATTCAGGTCGTCAATCAATTCTTCGAGGGAACCCCGAGATTGAAGCGTGAACTTGATCTGATCTAAATAGTGAAATCTACCGTGACCTTCTGCGATGTTGTTAGTTAAAGAGAGGGCCGCGCGGCGGACTTGACTCACTAAGCCAAATTTGTCGATTTCCGGCAACTGCCTAGCCAACCGATACATGGCTTTCCGAAATTCCCGCGCTACCTGGTACACTTCCAAGTCCTCAAATGTAGATTGCCGATTCACGGTTCTCGACTCTCGAATCTCGCTTTCAACGATTTTCCTCAATCACTTGTTTGAGATAATCCGGCATTTCCGGCAACGGCTCCAATCGGATTTGCATGGAGCCATCGGGCGCTTTCGAAGTCATCGTGTTCACTTTGGCATAGCGTTCGTCCTTGTTTGGGTAATCTTCACGAAATTGCGCGCCGCGACTCTCCTTTCTTTCCAATGCCGCACGCGCGATCGCTTCGGAAACCATGAGCAAATTTTTCAGATCGAGCGCGGTGTGCCAGCCAGGGTTAAATTCACGATGGCCGGTGACACCGGCGCGGTTCGCGCGTTCCCGGAACGTTTTTAAATGTTCGAGTGCAGATTTCATTTCCGATTCAGTGCGGACAATGCCGACATCGGCTTGCATCACCTCTTGCAAATCGCGTTGCACCGTATAAGGATTCTCTTCGGGGCCACGCTCGAACGGTGCCAATGCCTCGCGGGCGAGGATCTCGATCTTGTCCTGCTCGATCTTGCCCAGCGAATTTTCCTTTGCGAATTTTGCGGCGAATTCGCCGGCGCGTTTTCCGAAAACCACAATATCAGAAAGAGAATTGCCGCCCAGCCGGTTCGCGCCGTTGATGCCGGCGGCGCATTCCCCCGCCGCGAATAATCCGGGCACACGCGACATTTGCGTGTCGGGATCGACATGGATTCCGCCCATGGCGTAGTGCGTGGTCGGCCCGACTTCCATCGGCTGCTCAGTGATATCGATATCGGCCAGTTGCTTGAACTGGTGATACATACTCGGCAATTTTCTTTTTATATAGTCGGACGCATTCGGCAGCTTTTGCGTGATCCAGGCGATGTCCAGGTAAACGCCACCGTGCGGACTCCCCCGTCCCTCTTTGATTTCGCGAACAATGCAGCGCGCGACATGATCGCGCGTTAATAACTCCGGCGGTCGCCGCGCGTTTTTGTCACCCTGACAATACCGCCATCCTTCTTCTTCGTTGTCTGCGGTCTGCGCTTTGTAATTTTCCGGAATAGCTTCGAACATAAAACGGCGTCCGTCTTTGTTTGTGAGAAT
>Ga0209056_10002253_pt1 | contig 20909 bp, 29 predicted proteins | sample GraSoiAngelo_114_FD_185876 | JGI IMG/M metagenome (GOLD analysis project Ga0209056, IMG submission 185876) | Grasslands soil microbial communities from the Angelo Coastal Reserve, California, USA - 14_0903_13_40cm (SPAdes) (version 2) | ecosystem: Environmental > Terrestrial > Soil > Grasslands...
CCCCGCGAGACTTCTTCTCTGCGGCCTTCGAATGTGATTTCCTCGTCAGACTCCGAACACGTCTTTCCTCCTGTGCAGATGCAAGAGCAAATAGCAATCAAGCGGGGTTCTGGTGCGCTGACGCTGCCTGAGACAGTGAATGGATGTCCGGTTCTGCGAAGGCAGGAACCACCGCCGAGAGGCACACGTGCGAGCTGCGGGTTCTAATAGCTTCAATAGTGCGCGCTCCTCCTAAGCGCGCGTCAGGAGAATCTTTTTCTCCCTTGACAAAAGACTTACATGGATGTCGGCAAACTGGAAACTATGGAGTTTTGGTCGCAAAATCACTTCACGCTAATACCCCGGTCAGTTGAGTCTATGAATGCCGGGCGACCTACACAGCGGGAGTAAGGTCTGGGAGGCGCTGAATCGCCTGCAGGGATCAGCGCGTTTCTGTCGAATCGGCAGCGGCCTTGAATAGTCGATACGCCTCGAAGAACAAGAAGGCAGCCATCAGCGGGATTTCTCGCATGGATCGTGATTGGACTGATCGCGGGTTGGCTCGCTCGCCAGGTTATGAAGGGTTGTGGCTACGGCGTCCTCGTTGATATCATTCTGGGCATTCTCGGGGGGCGTTTTGGGCGGCTGGGTCTTTGGGCTCTTGGGAATCTGACCGGGCGGCGGCATGATTGGCTCCATAGTTGTGGCATTTGTGCGGTGCGGTGATTTTAGTCTGGATTACTCGCTTACTGAAAAAGGCGTGATCGTTGAAGCAAGCAGGCGTTTGCGTGTCCCTGAAAATGGGGTTGTGCCATGGGCAGTAAACCTAGTCATCAGTTTCCTAGCGTCACAAGTGCCTCTTCGCCTCTCTCTACTGCCGCCTTGGTGTGCCTGGTAGTCGCTTTATCTTATCTCGCCCCAAAACTGGAAGGGGCAATGATCCTGAATCCACGGACGGTGTGGCCATTATGGCCAGGTTCCGCCATTCTAGTTTCAGTCTTGTTGCTGGTGCCGGGGCGGATCTGGCCAATCCTGATCCCGGCGGCGTTCGCGACGTTTGCTCTCTACGACCTAGAAGTAGGCGTGCCAATCAAAGGGATTGCTTGGTTTATTCCGGCCAATACGGTCCAAGTCCTCACCAGCGCCTTCTGTCTTCGATATTGCTTCCACGGTGTACCCCGGTTAAATAGCGTAAAGGCCGTCGCGGAGTATTCGTTCTTCGCAGTGATCCTTGCGCCAGTCGGAGCAGCATTTTTGTCTGCAAATGGCATCGGGCAGAGTTATTGGATAGGTTGGAGGGTTTGCTTTCTCTCTGAGGCACTCGCTTTCGCCACTCTCACACCGGCCATTCTGAGCTGGTTTACTGAAGGACCTGCATTCGTGAGAAAGCCCCGCGCATACCGTCTTGAAGCAGTTGCGTTGATCGCAGGATTTATCTTTCTGAGCTATCTGATCTTCGACGAGTCGGGGAGGCACTACTCACCAGCGCTGCTTTATTCTCTCGTTCCATTTCTACTATGGGCTGCGCTGCGTTTCGGATCGATTGGTATCAGCAGTTCGGCTGTCCTGATTTCTTTTTTAACGATTTGGGGCGCAATCCATGCCCGCGGTCCCTTTGCCGATCAGGGCTCGCTCAATGGCATCTTGTCACTACAGCTTTTCTTGGTTTTCGCGGCGATACCCTTCATGGTTCTCGCAGCCCTCGTAGAGGAACGCAAGATCGCTTCCAAAGAACTCGCCCTATCTAACGAGCAAGTTCGCGAAAGCGGAGAACGGTTGCGACTGGCAGCTGAGGCTGGGAAGATGTATGCATACGAGTGGGACGTTGTAAACGACGTGATTGTGCGATCCGAGGAAAGCGTGAGTGTGTTGGGTTTCAGCGATGAGGCGAAGCCGTTTACTCGTCGGCAACTATTGGCCAGAGTCCATCCGGACGACCGCGTGCTATTTAACGGTTCGGTTGACCAAGTTACTCGGGAAAACCCAACAACCCATATTAGCTATCGCGTGTTGCGTCCCGATGGTTCGGTGGTTTGGTTGGAAAAGAGGGCACGAGCCTTCTTCGACGAGCAGGGAAAGCTTCAGCGAATGGTAGGAATGGTGGCAGACATCACTGAGCGCAAACTGGCGGAAGAGGCTCTCTCACAGGTGAGCCGGAGGTTGCTTGAGGCACAGGACCAGGAACGAATGCGCATCGCCAGAGAGCTTCACGACGACATCGCTCAACGTCTCGCACTGTTGGCCATCCAGCTAGAACAGCTCCAAACACTTCCTCCCAATTTGTCTGAAGTCCGCAGCCGTATGGGCGAACTATGGAAGCAAACCTCCGAGATAGCGACCGATGTCCAATCCATGTCACACGAGTTGCACTCGTCAAGACTGCAAATTCTGGGGATAGCTGCGGCTATGAGAAGCTTCTGTCGAGAGTTCAGCGAGCAGCAGAGCCTGGAGATTGACTTCCACGCCCACGATTTGCCAAGCCCTGTGCCTCCGGACATTTCGCTCTGCCTTTTCCGAGTACTGCAGGAAGCCCTCCACAATTCGGCAAAGCACAGTGGGGTACGGCACTTCGAAGCGCGATTGTGGGGAACTTCGGGCCAGATTGATCTCATGGTTCAGGATTTCGGCGTGGGCTTTGACAGCGAAGCAGCCGAGAAGAGTCGGGGCTTGGGCCTGATGAGCATGCAGGAGCGGGTAAAACTCGTGAAGGGCACCCTTTTAATCGAATCGCAACCCAAGCGCGGCACTACGATCCACGCTCGCGTTCCTTTGCGTTCGGGAGGCGATTCCGTGCGTGCTGCCGGGTGAAGAAACACCCGAAATCGCGAAACTGTCAAACTGTCCATAGTTGAGGCTGGAGTTGTCGGCGTTCACAACGTAGGTGTCCCGAGCGACGACTTGTTGGCTCGCTTCATCGGCCTTACGGAGTTACAAGGCGGAACACCAAGTTGACAGTCTAGCGGGAGAGTACTTCGGTTACTGTTTGAGGTTGGGCAATGGCACGTTCACTGCGAATACAGCGGAATGTTCGGCACAGATTCTCTCGTAGATATAGCTCTCTTGTTCGCGCTGAAAGCCGCTCAATACATACCCACATAGAGTGTCCACATCGTATGCCCTGGACAGCTTGTCCCAGAGGTGTTCGATCTGAACCGCGGCATCCCCCTTACCCTCCGCCCACAAAGTCGGTGCACCTTCACCACAAGCTGCGACACATCGGCGCTCCCCGTTCGCTCCCTTGGCTGCTGCTGCGAACAGATCGCCCACAGCTTTCTGGAATTGATATGGATCAGGCACATCATTCACCATAAATGTTGCCAGCGTCTCGGCAGCATCCAAAGGGATGTAGCGCCTCTGCTCAATGGCGGTAACGACATCCGCGCCATGCGCCCGCAGTCTCTGAATCAAACTCGTTCGGTGTGGCTCCGTCGCAATGACGATCACCGCATTTCCGGCCTCCAGTGCCGCCTCCATAAAGCAAGCAAAGCCAGCTAGAAAAGATGCATCATCAGCCTAAAATTTGACCACGTGACCCCGCGCGAAATGGCCTGTTCTCGATGCCGATGGGAGATCCTCCTCGTGGCCCAGGCAGTCTGCCACTTGCGTTTCCTCAACGTTGGTGAAGGTGTGACCCAACAATCCCTTGCTGACAAACTCTGTGCCCTGCCGAACCGCTTCCATAGCAATTAGCAATTCACTTCCGGCCTTCGCTTTAACCACGTAGCCTTTTGCTCCCAAGCTGAGAGCTTCTCGCACGAGATCGGCAGAGGATTCCTGGGTAAGAAATATTATCTTCGACTCGGGAGAGAGCTTGCGAATCCTCCGAGCGGCTTCGATTCCGCTCAGTGTCGGCAGCCCGATGTCGAGCAGAATCAGGTCCGGTTGCAGTTTCTCGGCTTTCTGAACCGCTTCTAATCCGTCTGACACTCTGCCGATGACCTGCAATTCAGGCCTTGTCTCCAGCATCGAACAGACTAATCGCCGAAACGGTTCGTGATCCTCAACGACCAGAACGCGGACTGATGGCACGCGAGAACCAACCTTTCCTGGGTCGGACTGCACCTTCTGTACATCCAAGCGGAACGAACGATAGTATTCCCCCTTTAGTCATATGTGCCAGTCCCTCAAGCGCGCTACGCTTTGCCCAGAGTACTTTGATGCATCCGGGAAGGCGTACTGCCAGTATCCACAGCCCGCTTTCGGACCGATTGTTGACGAAATCGGGGCGTGGCTGTTGAAAAAAGGAACCAAACCAGTAATTTCAGCGAATTTCAGCGTCTGTGGTGAACGAACATTCAATAACTTACGAACGAACCTCGTTATTAAAATTCCCTGAAAAGAGTTTTTCAACAGCCACAGGGCGTTTACACAAACTATCCGCACGGCCATTTTATGGGACAAACCTCCGACAAACTGCTGGAGTCTAGTAAATGCCGACTAGATGTTAGGCCAGGTTTGGACAGGAATCCAAGCGAACTTTGATCCCTTGCGTCCATAATTATTGTAAAACATGCGTGGCTGTTGAAAAACTCTTTCTTGCTAAATTCACCAAAATAGACTTGCGTCAGGATGCGTTATAAGCGATGGTTGCGGGCTTATGCCTCCTACGAAGACAAGAGCCTAGAATGGGGGTCCTGGCTACTCAGCGGAGGGGCACATGAAGGCTTCAAGGAACGCTTCGAAGTTGCCGCAACTCGCGCGGGCATGGCTCTTCGTCCAGGCCTAACGGGTAAGCCATTTGAAGTCTGGCTTCATCATGTTTTCCTGGATTTACTAGAACACCAGAGCAAGTTGCTGTTCGCAGGAACCAGAGATGAGGGTGGAATCATAGTCCGTGTCTGTGAAGCATCCGCAGTTTATTGCTCTCGACTCGAAAAGAATACCTTGCAGGCAGAAAACGACGGCAAGATGGCCCACGAGCCGACAACGATAGAATCCACTGTTCGATCGCGTCCGATTCCAAGCCGGTCGAGGCCCGGTCGGACTTCAGCACGTTCAGCCGATTTTGTGAATTTGGCCGGGAAGTTGTGGTTTGATGCAAAGCGGCAGAGTGGGAATACAAGTGTAACGCGTAAACAACTGAATCGAATCAGCGAATGTGCACCGTGCGACCCGGCTCATGCGAATCTTCAACGAACAGCTTGAAGCCATGCAGAAGCTAAAGGGCAGAGCGAGCCAACAAGCCGTGGAGCACGTCCACGTCCACGAAGGTGGACAAGCGATCGTAGGGGCAGTTAATCAGACCGGGGTGGCACCCAGAGCCGATCCGAAAGATCAGCAATGACCCCGCAACCACCCCGCCGAGGATGGCTGAAAAACGGCAACCGCCCAGGTGACCCGAGCACAGCGTCTCGCTGCGGCGCCAAGACGCGAAGAGGCACGCCATGTAATTCCCCTGCTATGGCAAACGGTCGCTGCCGCATGCACGGAGGCAGGAGCACAGGACCGAAGACGGTAGCCGGGTTACAGAGATCGCAGCGAGCCAACTGGAAGCACGGTCTATACTCTGCGGAGGCAAAAGCCGAGAATCGCTTGATTCGTCAATTTCTTCGAGACAGTAGGGCACTGCTCGACCGACTGTGATTTTCCCTGATCTTTCGAGAATATTTTCGCGTTGCATGGGGTTCATCGCTTGTTTGGCGACCCAGCCCCCTCCTGATGTCCTACCCGTGCTGAATGCCGTGTCGAAACTCGACCTCAGCGGCGGTGCCCTGCTTCGCTGTGAATTAGCTCCAGCGTGGATGACGTCCGCAAAGCCACGAGGAACGAGTTGCCCAATGCAACGTTGTCTTGGGTGTACTGCAAAGTTCCGGTCGAGCAGTTGCTTCCCCCGGTTGACGTGACGACAAACTTGTACTGAATCCCCTGAGTTAAAAACTTTCTTCTTGTGCCCCATCTCCGGATCAGCGTGCAGCTCCCCACTTTGCCGGTTTGCACGGTGCGAGTTTCCGGCCGATCGGCTTGAGTCTGCTCGCTGACTTTGTTATGCCGTGCGGTTTCTGCTTCCGTCGTCGCTTTTTGCGCAGCCGCCAGCACTGCCTCATGCCCCATGAAGGACTTTTCCAGGATGTCTAACTGCTCTGGACCTTGATAGGTGAGGCCTTGCGCCTGCTGCGGATCGAGATGGCCTTTTTTGACCGCATCGGCTACCGCGGCTTGGAAGGCTGCGGGCTGCTGTTCTGGCGGGAGAGCTCTTTGCCGTCTTCAACACCGGCGCCGCAGTCACCATTTTTTGTATTGGCTACCGACAGAGTGGGAATCGAGCGTCTCACTGGCGCGTCGCTGGTGCGCGGAGCGCAGACGTATGCGAATCCGGCAACCCGGCCGACGCTGAGACAGGCAGCGAGTGTGCTGCCGGAATCGGGCCGGTCTCGATTGCGGGTTCGAATACGCAACTGTTGGTCTGCTCGGGCCTTTGCCGAAGTTGGGCTGCGCTTTCTTATTCCGATGCGGAAATCGCCTACGATACCGCTTTCTTTTTACCATTATCGGTAATACCTGCCAGAGTGGGACGGCGGCACGCTACCAGCTGAATGCCGGGGAAGTGTTTCAAGATCAGGCTCCGATGATCGCGCTGGCTTTCGAACAGTGTGTAACTTCGGGCTTCGGCTACTGGCGGGTACTGACAGACTACATTGCTTTGCGCTGGATTTCCTCTGTTATCTTAGGATTTCTTAGGAACTGATGCGCTGTGACTGCTGCGCCATTTTCGCTGTAACCGGCTGCGGTGGCTGCTCTTGTCCCGTTTCCGTCAATGCAATACTCAGCCACGAAGACTTGCTGCTTTTTGGTGAGATTCTTCGCCATTTGTCATTGTCGGGGCTTGACATGCACGATGATGCAGCTAGAACGGTAATTTACGATGATGCCGAATAACGTCATATGATCGAGGTCGGGGCCGCGCAGCTCGGCGGTGTCTTTCAGTTCGTAGCTCTTGATGCAGTCGCGCGGGCGGAAAGACTTCCCAAAAGTTCGCCCCAGCGGCGAATACTCGGCCGTTTTGGGCAAAAGCTTTCTGCGTGTCCGCAAAGCTGCCGATATAACGCAATTCAACAGCCAGCTGGACGGTTTTGAAATCTGGGCGCGATTTGCCTGTCAGTATCAGCGGCAAGATTCTCATTCCGCTTTGAGGTCAGGAACCTGTTTATCGCCATGAGCAGGTTATGAGGTCGCTGGTTGAGTTTTGCGACCGCCAAGGCGTTCTTCTCATTAAAGACGTGACGCTGGCACATCTGACAATGTGGCAATCCCAATGGACGCTGAAGGCTCCGCAAGCGCGACGTTCGCGGCAGGAGAAGGTCAGAAACTTCTTCAAATACTGTTTGGCGAACGGCATGATCGTGACCAATCCCGCCATCTCCGATCACTGGAAAAGCGTCAAGGTCAAATTCAGCGACCAGAACGTTCGTGCCCTTGAGCCGCAGGAATACGCGAAAATTTTATCGAGTATCGCTTTGACGAAAATGACGGACGTGAACAAAGCGCGGATCAGGGCGCTGATGCAATTGCAGCGATGGTCTGGGCTGTCTCTCGTCGATGCTGTCTGTTTGTCGACAGATGAATTGAGACGGGAAGGCAAAACGTTTCGTGTGGTCACCGATCGGCAGAAGACGGGAATGTTCATCAACAACATCATTCCGACTTGGCTGGGCGAGGAACTTCTGAAAGTCAAGAATGGCAATCCAAAATTTTTCTTTTGGAGTGGGACGACAACGGCTGAAAATGCCCCTTCATATTTCCAGAAACTTTATCGCAAGGTGTTCAAGGAAGCGGGAGTTGAAGAATCGAGCCATGCGTTCCGCCATACTTACGCCATTGAACTGTTGAAGTCGGGCGTAGATGTCCGAAGCGTTCAGCGGGCACTGGGCCATTCTTCCGTAGCGATCACAGAGCGATTTTATGGCCGCTGGTGTAGAAATCAACAGAATAATTTAGACGAGACACTGAAGAGCGCGTTAGGAAACGTTCCCTGAAGGCAGATAGGACCGCTTGGACTCGCTGGTCGTGGGAAACCGAAGCAACCGAATGTTTCTCGTTTGCTTCGTCAGTGCGCAGGGTGTCGTCCGAAATTGCTTGAATTATGCACAGCAATTCACAGTTGACAGATTGTTTCGTGAGCCTAGCATTGAGACGTGCGGCACATGACTGCATCACCAGAGATGGGTCCAGTGGTGCTGCTCTACGGCTGTACTGAGTGCAACTGGATATACCGCCCGCAAACCCCGGAAGAGGCATCCAAAAAGTATCTTTTGATGGCTCAATTCAAGTTTGAGCGGCACGTCTGCTCAAAATACGGCGACGATCAAGCAAGGTCGGCCTAGCAACGCCCTCCGGTATGCGATGGCATTTATGGTGCTAGACTAACGAGTCTTTTACACATCCCTCCGTCGTTCGCCCTCGGCGTCGGTCTCTTGTGCAATCTGATGATTCTGCATCGGAGTCCAGTTCTATGCTGCTCACTAGCACGGGGGTTATCTCCAGATCGCAACAAGAAGAGTCGGTTTTGTTGCTACGCAAGATCGAGGAATTGAACAAGAATACTGCCCGGTTGATCGTTGAGGCTGGAAAATTAATCCAAGAATCGAAACAACTATCGGCAGCGGAGCGCGGAGCGTGCAGTGATGTCTTGTAGAGTGTGCGCCTCCGCAAACCAGAGCAGATTCCCCACTGAGATTGCTATCCATTTGCCCGGCCTAAGCACTCCTCATGTTTTTTTGTTTCCGAAAATCGTGGTCTGTATGGATTGTGGCTTCACGGAGTTCTCGATTCCTGAAACCGAATTGCCACGGCTCGCGAAAAACGATCCCGCTGCTGCTTAGGTTGGGATGAATTGGGCGTAATCTTCGATGCGAAGGTCACGTATCTTCATTTTCGGACCAGGGAGTCGAGATCGAGGAATGCCCGCGGTTTCCGGGTTTGCTTGTGATAGAGGAGGTAACCGCGGCAAAGAATGAGAGGCGTGTCGCCCCGGTACTTCCAGCTGGTATTGTTCTCGAAGTGCTCGATGGTCTCGACAAAAACCCTTTCAACAAAGCTGTCTTCCGGATTGATCTTAGCGCTAAATTCGGAATCATCCTCCTCGTCTCCTACAAACCCGACGAAGAAAAATGACGCGTGGTCCTTCGACCGGTAGTTCCAGTAATTCACGAGAGGCAGGATCTCGGACTTCACAAACGGCTTTCTTGCGTTGGCAAAAACGAGCGCGGCGAGGCCGGCGGTTTTTCCGGCCCGCGTGAGGTCGGCGGTGAGTTTGTCCCGTATCTGGCGCAGGTCGGCAACGAAGTGAGCCTTAAATAAATCCCTGAATTCGGACATGGCGGTCGCTCCAGTGTTCGACAGTCGTCTGCAGCTGTTCTCGGTCGGAGCCCAGCTCATGATAGCTGTTCAGCTTCTGCGCCGTCAGGGAGATGGGGCTTGGGTAGGCTCGCCTTGTACAACTTGAAAGCAAACTCAGCCATAGAGTGCCCTGCAAACGAGCCGCGTCTCCGGTTGCTTTGCGTCTTCGACTTCCTCTCCACCGTTGCTCTTCTTGCGATTCTTGCCGACCATCGGTGCGAGAATGAGAATTCCTTTTTCCCCGCGTTTAACGAAGCGGCCAAGCGAGTTCCATGTCCGAATGCCTGCTACATTGGTCGCATCCGGTTTTTGCCTCGCGCCAGGGACACGACAAGAACAGCGATTCTCGACGCGAAGCGTATCAGGTTGAGCATGCTTAGCTCGCGCGGGCGTAACCGGAGCAAGGACGAGATTCGAGCCCTAGCCCTTTGTTGGGAGCTTGTTCAACTTCCTCTCGGCGGGTCCAAAAGTAGAAAGCAAATAGTGCGCTGGTGCATGCCGGAGCTGCGCCGAATACGGTTGTGTACATCAAAGTGTGGCCAGTATTACGAGTCAGGTTATCAAACACGATAGGGAAGAAAACGTTATGACTGGCATGAAAAAGCACCGCGGGCCACAAGCTCTCAGATTTCAAACTAAACCACACAAGCATGAAGCTCATGGAGATGCACGTGAAACTGAAACAACCAAGCGCATACCAGCGATTCGTTCCTACGTTGTAGTCCGCAAATAGCAGAAGGGGGCTGTGCCAGGCTGCCCAGATGAGACCGCTGAGGAGGCTGGTTTTCGTATATGACATTCGCTTTGCCAGTTCCGGAACCAGGAATCCTCGCCAGCCAATCTCCTCACCTAAAGTCATTGAGACATTCTGTATTACGCCACCTGTAGCCATGCAGATGATGGCGAGAGTGAATGAAGCCCATGTGGGGAATCCCTTCAACCCGAGTCCATCTGCAACCAAGCTGACAAATTCTGAATTCCACCCTCCAAGTTGCAACGCCCAGACCGCGCCGTATGCAACCGAGGCGTAAGCCAGTGGTACGAAGTACGCTGCCGCAAGATACTTTGGTTGCGGCCAACGCCATAACAGAGAGCTGAGTTCCCGGCCGAGAAGACGGGAAGTGAACAGCGCCGCGAATGCCGGACACCACATGATCGCCGGAATCACAAGGCCGTAACCCATGTTCAGATGGCCAGACCAGATAATGAGAATCCAAACCGCAGCGCTGCATGCCAGCGTCAGCTGCAGATAAACGGAAATCGGATTCTTGGGGCTGACACACATGGAACTTGCCGCACTCTGCATCAGCATGACAGGCCGCTGGAGATTGGGGCCTCCGGTGAATACGCCAGTAATGGACAGTCGCGATGGAAGCATCCTCGACCCGCCTGGCCATCCTGACGGTTGGTGTAGAAGAACCTGTTCCTAGCGGCCAGGAACACTGGCATTGTTGCCAGTCAGCCAGTGCCAAAACACCCAAAGTGACTTCGCGATGTTGGATTGTCCCTGTCTCAGCTGATGAGAGTCCGGCAGCCAGCAGGAAGCACTGTCAGAAACGACAGTTTTCGACGGCATACATTCCCGGTTATTCTCGGGCATCAGCCGTTTCGAGGGCGTAACAGCCGCAGGTTGCAAGTGCCACCGCCAGCAATGATTCGAGTGTCTACCTTTCACTACGCAGAGAGAACATATGTGCAACTCGCAGCGTTCACCGATTTCGATTGCGATATTGAGTATCTTGCTAGCCCTGTCCATGGCATGCTCGCGTCGCCCCAGTGACGACCAAATTGCGAAGGACATTCAGGACAAGGCTGCCGCAGACCCAGAAACAAAGGAGTCGCCAGTCAAGGTGGAAGCCAAGGATGCCAGAGTCACCCTAAGTGGCAAAGTTCGGACTCCCGCAGCCCAAAAGAAGCTGGAACAGATTGCCCATGAAGAACCGGGAAACGCTAGCGTGGACGACCAAACCACTATTGACCCTGATGCGATCGTATCCCAAGAAGTAGCTCCCGCAATGGCTGCGGCGCCCCCGCCCGTGCAGAAACCCAAGCCCCAACCCGTCGTAGTGCCCGCCGGAACTACGCTCACCATAACCACGAGCCAGGCGTTGAGTTCGAAGAATAGCCAGGCTGGACAGACCTTTCTCGCTGTCCTGGCGCAACCGGTCAGTGTCCAGGGAAGGCCGGCTTTGCCGCGAGGGGCGACCGTGAGCGGAAAAGTCGTCAGCGCTAAAGCTAAGGGCAAGATAAAAGGCCAAGGCGAGCTGTCGTTGACGCTCACAAGCATTTCACTTCAACACCACACCTATGATATCCAGACCAGCGTGCTGAGTAGTACAACGAAGGGGAAGGGAAAGAGGACCGCTGCCACAACAGGAGGTGGAGCAGCCGGAGGAGCATTGATTGGAGGAATCGCCGGAGGAGGCAAGGGGGCAGGCATTGGCGCACTCATAGGCGCCGGTGCAGGCTTCTTTGGCGGGGCGGCGACAGGGAACAAGCAGGTGGAGATCCCGGTGGAGTCGGCGCTCAGCTTCACCCTGAGCGAGTCTCTAACCCTCCCCCCACCGTCCGAACCGTAGTGTCTGAGCCGCCGGGAATGCTCTGCCCTTAGGGAGATCTTCAATCAAAGCTCTGGACCGTTGGTTCGATAGGTGCGCTCTGTACGCGCGTGTGGCCCTAAAGGTTAGTGTAGTTTGCGCTCACTCCGGCCTGTGACGACATGGCCCCGCGGTGTCTTTCATTCGCTATCTTCGATAATGCCTTGCAACACCTGATGAGAAGCTGATCGTACGAGCCGAATATTTCTTATCGCATCCGCTGCCGCTCTATGCATTGCTTGGACAAAGATGTCACGATCCGGTCCAAAGGTTAATGCGTGCCCGACTTCTACGCCCTTCGGGTCAGTTACGGTGTGAGAAATCGCATAACCTATGCGCTTGCTCTTGCCGCTGATCACCGGCAAGGAGAGTACATGTACGTCCCAGCAACCCTCGTGGCCGCTTGCGTAAAATTCGAGGTCACCGGACAGCATCACGGCAGCCTGAAGAGGCTCTTTTGCATAGACGTTTGTTGGTGAAGTGGATTCAGGCACAAAGCCGACACACGGCTTTTCGCCTACCGCGGTTTGGGCAGCGACCGTGCCCGCCAACAACAGACTGAGCAGGCAGAGTGACTTCATGAATAGCCTCCACGGACCGATTCATCCCAGGTTCACGGATTTTGCCTGTACTCGCCTATTCCGCAATGAACCCAGTGCTCGTTGGTGCAGACTCGCCCTCCCGTGCTATAAGCCGTCTTTCCTGCACTATCAACTAGCAGAAGTGCCAGCCTGAAACATCGTTAAAGCATACTCACCGAGACTCAGGCATGAGACGGAACCATGCTGAGACACACTCCGAATGCATCGACCAGGCAGCGCCCCGCTGTCAGATTTTCCAGTGGCAACGATTCCGGTATTCAGCTATTAACTCTCGGGACATTGCAAAGGGATTGAGGAATGACACTGCCCACACGTATGGGCTGCCCTGCCAACAGAAAGTAGTCGAGCGATGGTTGACACCCGGGGCGTTCCAAGCGATGCGCGAGACATCCTGGTTGAGTGGTTCAAAGACGTGAAAGAAGGAATCAGTCATTTGAGCATTGGTCGACGAGCGACCTCACCAGCACAAAGAACCGTCGGGGTGACGGTAGCACCGTTCTGAACTCGCGCTCGCGATCCAACGTCATTGTAGAAACGACTTTGTTGTCGCACCAAATCCCGCAAGCGCAGGAGGCAAACATGAGCTACAACTTTAGTCCGCAAATTGCCATCGATACCCTCACTCGAGTAGGGCTGAAAATGTTAGGCGCTGTCGCCCTCTTAATCATAGGACGCATGCTTATTAAACTTGCGCTCGCACTGACAGCGAAGGCGTTGAACCGTCAGCATCTTGACGCGACGATCTTGCGCTACATCAATTCGGCGCTTAGCGTCACCCTGAACATCATTCTTGTTGTTGCTCTGCTAGGTTTCTTCGGGGTGGAAACCACCACGTTTGCCGCGCTGCTGGCCGGGGTTGGGATCGCAATTGGTGCAACATGGAGTGGACTGCTCGCGAATTTTGCAGCAGGTATTTTTCTTGTGCTGCTGCGGCCGTTTAAGGTCGGGGACTTCGTGACCGCAGGCGGAGTGACGGGAACGATCGATTCCATCGGACTGTTCGGAACCTCTATGAACACCCCCGATAACGTGCGGACTATTGTCGGAAACAATAAGATCCTATCGGATAACATTCACAATTTCTCGATGAATGCCTTTCGACGAGTAGATCTAGTTGCGCAGATCGCCCACGACGTGAATTACAGGGAAGCAACAAACCTTCTGAAAACTGGCCTGACCACGATTCCTCACGTGCTCGTGAGCCCGCGCCGGACGTAGAGATCTTGCAGTTCACTTCTGCCGGGCAGCTGTTGACTGTGCGCCCGTATTGTAACAATGAGCACTATTGGCAGGTTTACTTCGATACGAATCGTCTCATTCGGGAATCCTTCACTGAGGCTGGATTCCCGGTTCCGGAGCATTATGCAGTTCGTGGGGGAGTCGAGCAAATCGCACGATCCGTGATTTCGAGCGCAGCCTGAACTAGGGAAGGCAGCAGGCACGGCTCGAAAGACAATCTCTGGTTGTGGCGCTCTGCGCTGTTGCCCTGGGGGCACCCAAGTTCCGGCGGGCAAGAATCCCCACCCCACCACAACCGGCGAGCAGGAACCCACGGGCGTAACCGACACGGACAGCAGCGGGCCGGGGGCGCCCGCCCCACCCAAGCCTGAATTAGCTGCAGATGGGCGACTGGCAGTCTTCACAGTTATCCAGCTGTCCCGGGCGGCGTATACACCTCACTATCCGAGATTTTGTTCACCGAGTGTCTTCACCCGCAAGATTAGGTCCAGACGCATGGCGGTTCAGCCCGAGAAAAGAAGGAGGTACTGGATTATGAAACGCTGGCTACGAATTGGGGGAATTGCCGTCGCAGTTCTCCTCCTAATCCTTATCGCGTTGCCCCTGCTGATCAACGTAAACAGGTTCCGGCCCACGGTGCAATCGGAAGCAAGCGCTGCCTTGGGAAGGCAGGTGACGGTGGGAGACCTGAGCTTGTCGATTCTCTCGGGCAGCGTCGGCGCAGATAAGATCGCCATTGCTGACGATCCCGCATTCGGGAAGTCGCCATTTGTAACGGCAAAGTCGCTGAAAGTCGGCGTTGAACTTATGCCGTTGATTTTTTCCAAAAAGATCAACGTGACGGACATCACACTGGATTCTCCGCAGATTGCGTTGCTGAAAACCGCTAGCGGAAAGTGGAACTTCTCAAGCATCGGCGGAACTTCCGCTCAGAAGGCGCCAGAGTCCGCGAAATCGGGCGAATCGGCTCCGCCGAGCGTCTCGGTGGCGAAGCTGAATGTGAAAAGTGGAAGAATCACGGTCGGCAAGGCGAACTCTTCGTCCAAGCCGGTCGTCTACGACGATGTAAATATCTCGGTCGAGAATTTTTCCTTCGCCTCGCAATTCCCGTTCGAGTTGGCGGCACGACTTCCCGGCAGCGGCGACGCGAAGATCACGGGGAAAGCCGGTCCGATCAATGCCGAGGACGCCGCGAAGACTCCATTTGCGACGGCGGTCAAAGTGAATTCCATGAACATCGGGGCAATCGGATTCATCGATCCCGCCAGTGGTATTGCCGGGCTGGCGAGTTTCGACGGAACGCTGAAGTCCGATGGTAACCGGGCTACGGCCGTGGGTCTTTTCACCGGGAAGCAACTGAAATTTTCGCCGAAGGGCACGCCCGCGCCGAAGACCGTAACGATCAAACACACCGTCGATCTCGATCTCGAAAAACAATCAGGCAGAATCACTCAAGGCGACATCGCGATCGGCAGTGCACAGTCGCACCTGACCGGGACTTTTCAAACCGAGGGCGAGGCCGAACTGGTGCACCTGAAACTGGATGCGCCCAGCATGCCCGTGGATGAATTACAAGCTATGCTGCCGTCCATGGGAGTGGTGCTCCCCTCGGGATCGCAACTCAAAGGCGGCACGCTGTCGGCTGAACTGGGAATCACGGGACCGATCGACAAGTTGGTGATCACCGGACCGGTGCGGTTGTCCAATACCCAACTGACGAACTTCGACCTCGGATCGAAGCTGGGAGCTTTGTCCGCCTTTGCCGGCAAGTCAGTCTCGAATACGAATACTTCCGTCCAAAATGCCAGCCTCAATGCACAAGTGGCCCCGGGAGGTACGAGAGCCGACAACATCAATCTCACAGTTCCTGCGATCGGCGTGATTACAGGTGCGGGAACGGTCAGCCCGGCAGGCGACCTGGCTTTCAAGATGCTCGCTGATCTGCACGGGGGCATGGTGGGTGGTCTGTCGAAGGTTGCGGGAACAACCAGCGGGAAAGGAGGAATTCCATTCGCGATCGAAGGGACGACGTCGAATCCGAAATTTATTCCGGACGTGGGGGGAGTGGTAGCTGGTTTGGCGAAAGGCGAGGTCACTAACCTCGCCAAGGGACAGATTCCGGGCGCTAAGAACGTAACAAAGGGCCTTGGAGGGATTCTGGGGAAGAAGAAGTAGCAGGAATGGCCGTGTCTTCTGCCGACAGCGAAGTACCCGCTGTTCGTGTTTGCAAGCGGTGGCCGCAAACAACAACTCGGCGATGAATATTCATCCCTGGGCCTAGTAGCGGAGTGTTGAAGCAGATCTTTGGAAGCTGGTCTACCGATTCGATCATTTATGCGCGCAGCGCTCCACCGGTGAATGTGGTAACGGAAAAAAATCCGTTCGGAGGCGTGTTGTCGGGAGCCAACAGCGTGCAGCGTCCGAATGTAGTTTTCGGCGTTCCGTTCTACCTCAATCAGCCGAACGCACCCGGGGGCAAGGTCATCAACGCAGCTGCATTCAGCATGCCCGCCACGGGGCAAGGAGATCTGGGACGAAATGCCCTGCGCGGATTCGGCGCGACTCAGTGGGACCTGACGCTGCGCAGGCAATTCCGATTTACAGAACGAATTTCGCTTCAGGCCAGAGGGGATCTCTCCAACATCTTCAACCACCCCAATTTTGGAAGCCCCATCAACTACCTGAGTTCTCCTCAATTCGGGCAATCGACGATGATGCTGGCGAGCTCCCTGGGAAGCGGCGGACAGAGCGGTGGCCTCAATCCGCTATATCAGATTGGCGGACCACGCTCGATACAGTTGGCACTGAAGCTTCAATTTTGAGCAACCAATCGTGAGGGCGGGCCATCGGCCTGTCTTCAGAAGGGAGGTCCCACCAGACGATTATGAACGCCGCCATCCGGGTTTTCAGTGTTGACGATCATGCTCTCGTTCGCGAAGGGATTGCCAGGATCATCAGTTGCCAGCCGGGCATGTTGATGGTGGCGCAAGCGTCGAACGGACGCGAGGCCATCGAACGTTTTCGTGAACACAAGCCCGATGTCACTCTCATGGACCTCCGGCTTCCGGATATGAGCGGCATCGACGCCATGATCGCGATTCGGACAGAGTTTCCGGGAGCACGGATCATCATCCTGACCACTTTCGAATCCGACACCGAGGTCCAGAGGGCTCTAGCGCATGTTTGCCATGGAAATGCGGGGCATCGATGCTAACTCTTTTATTATGAGCATTGATTGTTGTCGCGGGCGAAAAATGTAGTGCCAAAGTATTTTGTTGTTGTGCTCAGTTTCTATTGAATATGCGCACCATACCACGCTATATGTAGTGTCTCTGGAGGGCGTGGCTTGTTCCTTCGCTCCGTCAAGGCACCCAATGGGCGGCACGAGTATCTCCGGCTGGTCGAGTCGTTTCGCGAAGGCGACAAGGTCAAGCAACGCATCGTCGCTCATCTGGGACGGAAGGATCTTCTGGCTCCTCACCTGGACACCTTGGTGCGGTTGCTGCAGGCCGAGGTCGCAGCTCCGCGCTGGGTTTCCGCCGACCAGATCAGCACGCCCCGTGCTTCCACCTGGGGACCGATTTTGGTAGCCCGGCACCTATTCGACCAACTCTCTCTGGGATCGATATACTGGACGCGGGCCAAGCGCCGCTGCGCCACCGACAGCCGCTGTCGGAGCGAATCTTTCCTCTGCTCGCCAATCGGCTCAGCTGTCCGGGTAGCGAGCATGCCTTGGCGCAATGGCTGGAAGATTTTTATGTGTGCAATGCTGCGGGCCAACGCTGGGTGCCGGTGTGGAAGCAATCCCGCCGAGTCAAGGTGGGCTTCGATCAGTTGAAGCTTTGGTATCAGAGCTTGGATGATCTGTTGGCCGAGAAAAAGCGCATGGAGAAAGCTGTCTACTTGGAGGTGCGGAATCTGTTCAGCCTGCAGCCCGACCTGGCGTTCTATGACATCACCTCCACCTACTTCGAAGGGGCGGGCCCGGCCGAGCTGGGACGTTTCGGCTACAGCCGAGATGGCAAACCCCGGCATCGTCAGATCGTGATCGGGGTGGTGATGATGGAAGGCTGGCCGATCGCCCACCATGTGTTCGCCGGCAATCGTCTCGATCCGACCACAGTGCGGGAAGTGGTGGAGGGCTAGAACCAGCGGTTTGCGTTGAACCGAGTGGTGTTCGTGGGGGACCGCGGCATGATGACCATCGGCAATGTGCAGCAGCTGCGGAAGATGAACCAGGGCTACTTGGTAGGACTGCAACGGCGCAATCGCAAAGACACGTTCGAGTATATTGAGCAAGCCGAGGCGCGCACCGACTGGCAAGAATGTCCGGTGGGGATAGCGGCGGCGGAGAAGACGGTGACGCCCAAGACCGGTGTGGTCGAGGTCGCGGGGAAAGAAGCTGGTGTGCGGGTGTTCGTAGTGCACAGCGAAGAACGCGAAGTGTATGAGCGCAGCCTGCGGGTATTAGCCATGGAGCGCGTTCGCAAAGAGCTGGAAGCATTAAGCGCGCAGGTAGAAAAAGGCGAGTTAAAAGAGCCGGACAAGATCGGGGCGGCGGCGGCCACGCGGCTGCGTCGCCATCATGGTCATCGTTATTTTGCTTGGGAGCTGCGTAAGGGGAAGTTTCGTTTTTTTGAGCATCCCATCAACTTGGTGCGGGAGAAGGCGCTGGAAGGCAAATACGTCATTCAGACCGAGGAGCGGAATCTGTCGGCCGCCGAGGCGGTAACAGCCTATAAGCAACTGAACGAAGTCGAGCGCGGCTTCTCTCATCTGAAAGATCTGCTGGAGCTACGCCCGGTGTACCACCACAGCGACGAGCGTGTGCAGGCCCACGTGTTCGTGGCCGCACTGGCGCTGTTACTGGATCGCGCTCTGGAAAAGAGTCTGCGCCGCGCCGGTAGCCAGTTGTCCTCGCCGTTTGCTTGGCAAGCGCTGGAGACGATCCGCTGTGTCGAAGTCGATCTCGGTCAGCGCCGCAAGACTTGTGTGACCCGTGGCAACCGACACGCCGCCGAAGTGCTGCGCATTCTCGGAATTACTCAGCTGGATCCGCCCACGCCTGACGAGGGGCGAGAATGGCTCATGTAGTGATCAAACTCAAAAATCGCTCTTGCTTTTTCTTGGGATTACGGGCCCCCACGGCAAACATGCGCTAGCAGAGGGGGCGAGCGCTTACATGCTCAAAAGCGCGCATCCCAAGGATTTGGCAGAAAACGATCCGTCGGGTTCACAGCCAGTGATGCAACGGTTATTCGCTCTTGAGCCTCTTTAGCTTTGATTATCGTCCTAGCCAATTTCGAGGGGATGACGCTGAACAGGCGGAGGCAACATCAGTTCTTGCTTTTACTGTTTTTACTAAAACGTGGCGATTCGTGCGCGGGCAACCGCTACCGGACGCTACCGACCGCTACCGAGTAGAACGTGATACAACCAGCGTATTTATTGGCCAGAGTCGCTGTTTTACCAGTATTGTTGGTGAAACGGAAATTGGTAGGGTTAAAATCCCTCCCTCTCCGCCACGTCCCCGCCTGCAGAGAGCCCGATCAGATTCGTCTTCGGTCCCCCGGCGGATGAAGGACGTCCAGGGGCAATCGGCTCTATGAGAGCAAGCAAGGTCTCCGAGGTGCGGACGGTACCAGCTCACTGCGTCCGGGAGCTTTCTCTCTGCAGATCTTTTCGACAATGAATCTGCTGATCCATAACGGTCGCTCCCGATAACAAGTAATCCCAAGTAATGATGAGCGAGGCGCAGAGACCGGAGTGGTGAGACTTGTTTGGCTGGCTCTCCAGCCGCCATGACAGGATGTTCTTGCCCAGGAACCAGTCCGCCCTGGTCGCATTTTGGCTATGCGATCGAGATCTTCGGTTGCTACTCGCGGTTCCGCCAGCCTCCCTGATTCAGACTCTCTATCGCAAACGACAACGCAGACTCTGAGATTCATTGCTTTCTCAAGCTGAGCGACACCGTTTCTGTCGCCGGGCCGAGAAGCATACTTCTGGAAGCCATGTCGGCTGTTCCATTCAGTGTTGTGTCGCTCACTTTGCCCTGGAACGTAATCTCAACGGATGCCATTGGGAACTGGTTTTGACCGGAAAATGTCAGAGAGTCCTTGGACACTACGCCAGAAGAGATCGGCACCTGGACGCGGCCGGCCTGAGGTGGAGTAAAGACGAGCGTTCCGGTGATGGCGTCGCCATTTTGGTTCAACGTCAATTCAGCGGGTCCCTGCCACTTGCGCCCGCGCTTGTCAGTGCCTTCGATTGATCCCCTCCACACTCCCGAAATATTTGGGCGAGACAGCCACTTGCAGCCGACAGTCTGGACGATTGCAAAGCACAAGACCAACGTCAGGACCGGGCATTTTTTGCGCATGTTTCATCCTCCGCAGCGCGGAGACTCGAGAGCGGTCGCGCAGCATAGACGAAGTCGTGGCGCCCGTTTTTTGGGAAGATAACCAGTTGAGACGCTTTCCCCAAAGGAGCATAATACCTCGAACCGGCAGCAATTCGGGCCGGTTCGCGCCGCCAGCCATTCGTCTGAAATATCCACAAAGATGTCGGAGGCTTCCGGCCTGTTCGTAAAGTCCCGGTTGTACCCACAATGGCGGCTGAAGGTTCTCGCAGTGTCTTCCGCCTCAACGCTGTTGACCGGCGTGGTAGGAAAATCGATCCATCAGTGCTTGCGGCGGCTGAAGGAATTTATTCGCGGGCACTTGAACACGGTCTGAAATTGCTTGGTGATCCCGCGGTGGTCACGACTGCGCTGGAAGAAATCGCGGCGACGGTCTCGCGGGTGATAAAGGCCAAAGATCCACCGGGTGACCCGGCGCAGGTTCGCGACCTGCGGGCGTATATGTTTCGGGCCTTCCTGAGGCACGTGAATCGCCTGAAGCGCAAGGAGCTGACGGTGGTCAGCCTCAGCGAAGCTGGCCAGAGATCAGCGCCGCCGTGGGCCGACCCCTCACGGCAATTCGAAAGCAAGATATTGCTCGACGAATGCCTGGCCCAGTGTGATTTCATCGCGCAAGACATGGCCTGGCGGCGGATGCAGGGACTCTCATGGGAGGAAGTCGGCAAGGTTCACGGTCTGTCAGCTCACGCGGCCGAGACAAGATTCAGCCATGCGCTGCAACAGGCGCGGGAACGACTC
>Ga0209056_10002255_pt1 | contig 20908 bp, 21 predicted proteins | sample GraSoiAngelo_114_FD_185876 | JGI IMG/M metagenome (GOLD analysis project Ga0209056, IMG submission 185876) | Grasslands soil microbial communities from the Angelo Coastal Reserve, California, USA - 14_0903_13_40cm (SPAdes) (version 2) | ecosystem: Environmental > Terrestrial > Soil > Grasslands...
ATTATGGGGCTATTATTTTATAAGCCGAGGCCCATCGCGCGGACGAGGAACTCCCCATGCAGTCGATGCCCCCGCAGTATCCCGGAGCGCCGTACTACCAGATGGGAACGGAGAACTTGCTGAAGAAACGGTATGTGCTCGCCGTGAACGCCGTCGCGCTCCTGGCGCTCTGGCTCGCCGCCATCATCGCGATCGTGAGCAACGACCTGAACGCCCGCGGGTTCGCGCGGTTCCTGGCGATCTCCGGTGGGGTCGTCGGCGCGTTCGGAAGCGTCGCCGGCGCGCTCGGGTCGAAGCGAACCTCCGACATGCAAAACCTCGGTCTCCTCGTGTGGGCCGGGCTCTTGCTCTCGTTCACGGTGACGATCCTCGCGTACATCCGATAGGCGGCCTCATCCGAGAGCCCGAATCGCCGCAGCGAACTCCGGGGCGACGCTGACCTTCGTGTAGCGCGACAGGATCGTGTCCGTCGCGATCACGTCGTCGCAGGCCTTCAGGTTCGCCTCGGCCGGGCCGACGAAGAGGCCGTGAAGACACGCCGCGATTACTCGACGAGCGCCCTGAGCCCGAAGCTCCTTCGCTGCCATCGCGATTGTTCCGCCGGTCGAGATGACATCGTCCACGATCGCGACGGACTTACCCCGAACCGCGAGCGCCTTCGGAGTGATCTTCACGGTGTACGAGTCGATTCGCTTCTTCTCCAGGGAGTCGAAGGGGACGCCCGCGATTGCGGACGCTTCCTTCGCAAAGCGGATCGCGTTGCCGTCCGGTGCGAGGAGCATGTCGACCTTTGCGGTCTTCAGGTACCGGCCGATCGCGGGCATGCCGCTGACGTCGCGCGCCGGGAGCGGGAACGTCTTAAGCATCCCGGGGTTGTGAATCGCCATCGTCAGGAGCTCGTCGCAATTGACCGCAAGGTGCTTCGCGATCGTCTTCGCGGAGACCGGCTCGCCATCGAGGAATCTCTTGTCTTGGCGGCCGTAGCCGAAATACGGAACAACGGCGGTCAGGCGGCGCGCTCCGGCGTCGTGGATTGCGTCTGCGAGGAGAAGGAGCTCGATGATCATGGAGTCTGGGTGGGTCGTCTGCACGAGGGCAACATGCTCGCCGGCGAGTGAATCACGCAATCGGACATAGCGCTCCCCGTCCGGAAAACCGCCTGGATGTTTCTCGAAAGCGACGTCGACGGAGGCGGTCTTGAGCTCGTTCGCGATTCCCCTCGCGAGGGGAACCGAAGCGGAGCCTCCGACGACTTTCACAGACGCACCGATGCCTCAACGAACAGACTCTATTTCAAGCCTATCTCCGTCCCAGGAGTAAACATCATGATTTCCGAAATGCCCAAGTCTTGGTCAATCGGGTCCAAGTGAATCAATCCCACAGCGGCAACCGAAATCTCCGGGATGGACACAGTAATAATGTTCCCTTGCGTTCCTGACGTTTGGCGATTACGGACCTTGACGAATGTTCAAATCGCGGGTTAGAAGACTTGATCGTCTTCGGATGGCGTTGGTTCATAGACTAGGCTACTTCCTCTCGTCGTATGCGTTCAGAGGGTCTGCGGTCCTAATGGGGCACTTTGCCAGGCTGTTCTTACCTCCAGCGAGCGAGCCTGTTGTTATTGAAACCCGCTACGGCTTCAGGATCAAGATTGATCCGGTTCGCAACAGAGCGATTGACGAGATAATCTACTACTATGGAGCCTATGAGGTAGGGACGCTTGCCGTGATGAAACAGTGTCTGCGACCCGGGGACACTTTTGTCGACATTGGCTCTAACATCGGATTCATGTCCCTTTACGCATCCAGGCTGGTCGGCAAAACCGGTAGCGTTTACTCGCTCGAACCTTCGCCGTCGACCTTCCTTCTTCTTGAAGATAATATCGGACTCAACCGTTCGACAAACATCAAGGCAATTAACGTCGCAGTGGGATCCAAAAGAGGGACGGCAAGACTGTACGAAGATAACCAGAGCAGCGGTGATTCCACGCTAGTCGAACCGAGAGTCGATCAAAGGAACGGAACCGCCGTCTCGGTAGAGGCATTGGATGACATTGCCACAGGATCCAAGGTCCCCAGCCCGCGAATGATAAAAATCGATGTGGAGGGATGGGAGCTCGAAGTACTTCGCGGGGCTCAGAATCTGCTTCGGCAACCTCTCGCGCCGATTCTCTGCATTGAGTATAGTGCTCTGCACCCGATTTTCGGAGGAGATGTCACCGAGATCTATGCCGACATTTTGGGTGTAAACAAGTACGCTGCATACAAGCTAAGGGACGGGAAACACAGCGTGTCGAAGCTAGTGAAGATAAATGGGTTGGACGAGTTGCCTCAACACGATAATCTCTTCTGCTTTCTGCCCTCCCATCTAGAGACCGTGTCACCGCGGCTTTTCGCGTAACCGCGATCTTCGAGTCGCGCCCAAGATCGATGACTCTTTGACCCTGCGGAGGGACATCCCAACGGGTAACGTCGCCGATAATTACTGAAAAGCGTTCTTATACGGCCGCCACGGGTCGAGCGGGTCGAACAAGGCGGTAGACTGGTGAAGCTTACCGTTTGGCTGGTTAAACGCCGACGGACGGCGAGTCTAGTCGCCCTGGTTCTCGGTTTCTCAGGGCTAGGTCTAATTCTGCTACCCGCCCATGATCCGAATCTTCGGTGGGTTGGAATACCGGTTCTCATTCTTGGAGCCGCCTTGTTTGGTTGGGCCGTCTGGCCGACCGCGACGCGGACGAGTCTGCATGTGTCAAATTTGGCAACTCGCCTTCTCAACAAGGTCACATGGAATGGGCGCCTCTACCCCTTCTTCCCCGCAATAGGACTTGGCGTCATCGCTCTGGATGTTGCTTACAACATTGCATTCTCGGCCAGCCCAGGCTTTCTAACGGAGGACATCGTCGTGATTCTGGCTGCGACAACTTTAGTGGCATATGGAGTCGTCCCAGCTAGGTATTCGCGAGAAAGGGACTTCGTCCTCGTCTTCTTTCTCATCCTGAATGCTGTCCTTGTGCTGCCTCTCTTGGCCACCCGGGCATACTATCGAGATGCGACAGTTTCTGTGGATATCTATTCGTGGACCGCATTGGCCCCTGAAACGGGCGCGATCCTCAACGCGATCGGTGTGAATAACAGCGTCCACAGCGTGGCTGGATCAACCGCGCCCGGGTTGACGTTCGTCCCGCTGCATTTCCAAGCGCAAGTGACAGTAATTATTACAACATCGTGTTCTGGCCTCTACTCTTTCGGGATCTTCGCTTCGGCGTTCACGGCATTTACTCTGACAGAGTGCACGACAATTACACGAAGGTTTTGGGGTCTACTCGGGTTGGGGTTCCTGACCTCGTATGTTGCGAACTTGTTTCGTATGGTGTTCGTGGTCTTGGTTGGCTATTACTCGGACACGCCCCAGACGGACCTGCAAAACATGCTCATCGCCCACTCCTACGCCGGCTGGGTTATCTTTCTCGTATGGATTAGCATCTTCTGGGGACCGATTCTCAAATTCATGCCTGGAAAGCTGGATACCGAAACCGCGGTTGAGCCAAACCTCATCATCCGTCGTCTCGAGTCTAAGTGTGGCATCTGCTCAATGGTTCTATCGCCGACGATTCCTGCGACCCGCTGCGTGTGCGGCAGGTACTATCACAGAACCTGCCTCGTGGGTACGGGGCGCTGTCCCGCATGCGGGGAGCTGGCAGCGGGCGAAAAGAGCGGTTCTCTTCGAGCCGTCGAGTACTAGATTTGTTTGCTTCTACGAGGAGAATCGCTTAAGTCTCGTTCGAGGAACGACGCAATCTTTTCCCCGGCGTGTCCGACGCCATAGGGGTGGCCGCGTGGCCGTTTCGAGAGCGCGAGACGCTTGCGGATTCGGCGCAGTGCGGTTGGATGGTCCGTTCCAACCAACTCCAGGTGCCCGGACCACATCGCTTCTGGGACCTCTGTTGTTGTTCGAGGAGAGAATACCAGCTTGTCGAGACCTGGGGAAGTGGCTTCCTCCGTCACTCCCCCGGAATCGCTCACGACGAAAGCAGACGCCTTCATGAGTGAGAGAAAGTCGATGTAGCCTAGAGGAGGTAACAAATGCACGTTTCGGGAGTTCCTGAGCTTGCTGGCGAAACCGAATTGTTTTAGCCGGAGCCTCGTCCGAGGATGGCAGGGGAACACCACAGGCAAGTCGAGGCCCCGAAGTATCCTAACAAGCCCGGCCAAATGGACACGCCGGTCCACAATCTCGGACCGATGAGCCGTACACAACACGAATTCTTCCGCATTGATTCCACCGAGTATTTTGGGGTTGCGCGGGAGCTTGGACAGGGTGCGCACGCAGGCATCTATGACCGGATTCCCAGTGACATGAATTCGTCCCAGAACGTTTTCTGACTTCAGTACCTTCCGATTCCAATCGGTGGGCGCGAACAGCACATCAGACAGATGGTCTGCGATGCGCCGATTTTGCTCCTCGGGCATGTCGAGGTCATAACAGCGAGCCCCGGCTTCTACATGGAACAGCTGGATTCCGTGTCGCCGCGCAAAGAGGGCTCCTCCGAGGACCGTGTTGGTGTCACCAACGACGACAAGATTGCCGAGATACACCCTTTCAGCAAGGGCATCCAGCCTCACGAGCAGCGACGCTAGCTGTCGCGAATGGGATCCCGAACCCACTCGGAGAAAACCATCCGGCCTCGGGAGTGCCAGCTCACGGAAGAAGATGTCTGACATCGCATGATCGTAGTGCTGGCCCGAGTGAATCACCCGGCAGCGGATCCCCTTCGCTTTCGCCGCGGCGATTACGGGGAATCCTTTGAGGATCTCTGGCCGGGTGCCGAGAAGAAACGTGGCTTGCATGGGGTCGTGGTCCGCCGATTCCTGAGGTCTAGCTAGATGTCGGTGCGGCGGCGGACGAGGGACACCTCTTATCAGACGTTGCCGGAAGTTCTCAGAAATGATTCTTTCCACCCTGGTTCGCATGGAGGCTGCACTGCAGCCATCCATCTTCGTTTGGGACCGCCGCAGCAAATTCGTTTAGCTCCTCGGCCAGACGAGTGGGCGTTTGCAGAATCGAACATGGTTGCCTTGTGGGAACTCGAGCCAAGTGCCAATTGAATGAGGTCGCACCGTTGCTCGCCGTTCCCGCCTGAAATAACCTCGACCAAAGTCTTATGGCAAGACCGTGGCTGCATCGCGGGTTCATGAGGCTTAGCATAATGCTAAGGTCGCGTCCTCTGCGTGCGATTTCGAAGAGGATTGAGCGGAGGAACGTCTTTCTGCGATCTTGCGAACGACCTTCTCCACAACAAGATGGGCATGGTGAATTTGGTCAAACGGAGGAACGACAGGACTCTGCGTTCGTTTTGGTGGCTTTTCAAGGCACGTTCCCAACTAGGATGGCCTAATGACCAAAACTAACGGAGCGAGCGCAGGCACCTCTGCAAGATTGACCCGTTCGGCAAGATCCGTCCGCAAACGGATGCGAGACGGCACGTTGGTATCGCTGGCCGGCTCCGTCGTTTCCAAGATTGTTGGCGCTCTTACTGCCATCACGATTGCACGGCTCCTCGGTCCGACCGATCTCGGGGTCTACGCAATCCTAGCGAGTGTCATGTCAGTAGCCACCGTTGCAGCCGGATTTAGCTTGAAGAGCGCAGTGGTCAAGTACACCGCGGAGTTATCTTCGACTCATCCTGAGTCAATCCCTCAACTGTATGAGACCGCCTGGACCCTCTCCGTTTTCGGCGGCGTGACTTGCGCAGGCGTCCTGTTCTTGGTCGCGCCATGGCTCGCGAACGAGGTCTTCCGCCTTGCCCAGCTGCGAGACCTAGTCTGGATCGCGAGCTTGTCGTTGATAATCTCCGCGCCGGCCATACCAATTTGGGCAAGCCTCCAGGGATTTCAACAGTTCGGGCAACTCAACGCCCGGGCGATTGCGCTCTCCGCCATGAACGCGGCCGTGGTAATCCCCGCAGTGGTCCTCTGGGGCCTGCGAGGAGTTGCGATATCATTCCCGCTTGTTTCTATGCTGAGCCTCTGGATGAATTGGAGGCTGGGTCGCCGGCTGTTCTCTGAGTACCAATTCACCCTTCGACTCCGGCCGAGCAGGGTTTGGGTTCGAAAAATCATGGGTTATTCGCTTCCGGCTTTCGGGGCCGCGCTGGTGGCTGCTCCCGCCTTTGCGGTCGCAAATTCGCTGCTTGCCCTGAATGCCGGATTCACACAATTGGGTCTGTTCTTGGCTGCCGCGTCTTTGTCTGACTATCTACTGTTCCTACCCTCAACGATTAGCATTTCCATGGTCCCTATAGTTTCGGAACTCTCAGAAAACCAGCCGGCAAGAGCGGCAAAGGTAGTTACAGCGACAATGAGACTCTCCTTGCTGGCAACGACATTCTTCTCTTTTGCGCTGATGGTTTTCGGAGGTCCCACCATCCAGCTTCTTTACGGTCCAAGCTATCTGGGAGCTTCAGCGGTGTTCGCTCTCTTAGTCCCAGCGATGTTCTTTGCTACAATAGCTCATGTCGTCGGCTTTCAGCTCTCTGGACTCGGCAAGACAATCTTGGATTTCGAATTCACGGTGGTTTGGATGACGGCGTTCATGGGGACTGGCTGGATTTTGATTCCACGTTACGGCCTCGAGGGGTTGGCTCTTTCTTATCTTGTCTCCTATGTCGTGTACGCGGGAGTGAGCCTTGGTTACGCTCATTTCCGTCTCGGGGTCAGTGTTAAACGCTTACGCGCAATCGCCCTGCTTGGGATTGCCTCCCTTCCCATCGGGGCTGCGGCGCCGACCTTTCTCTCCGACACCTTTTTCCTCTACACCACAGGCGTATTGGGTTTAGCGGCAATTTCGATTACAGGATTCTTGCTACTGGACCCCTTGGAGCGAGACTCCATGCGCGTTTGGAGGAGAGTCTTTCAATAGCAATTCCAGAGAATCCCAGGATCGTTCAAGCTTCCCCAACGATTTCTGGAGGACTCATGGAATTAGGCCCACATTGCGCGACCGACTCCTGCCTTCATACCATCGCAAGGACGATACGTTTGCTCGGGCGGCGCGTCCAGGCACTAGAAGGTTGTACGGGGTCCGGTTTGTATTTCTCTCGAGCTGAGGAAACCACGCATGAGTAAGATCAGGCAGCTTGGACGCACCACATTTTCCGTTCTCCCGAAACTCGGCCTCATGCCGAGACCAGACGCATTCCGACCGTCCGGTGTCAGCATGATGATGCCGGTGAAGGACGAGGAAGACTGGGTCGAGAAGGCCATTCTGTCCGTGTTGCCCTTTGTCGAGGAAATTGTAGTCGTCGACAATGGATCGGATGATAGAACCCCGGAAGTCGTCGGGCGCATTACAGAGCGTTATCCGGGCCGGGTCCGTTTCTATCACTTCGCGGAGGAAGACTTTTGCGGTGCAGTGAATTTGTGCCTCAGGCTCACAAAGTTCTCAACCGTCTTCCGGTGGAACGGGGATTTCGTCGGTCGCACGAGTGGGCCTTGCAGTATGCGAAACTTGCTGTCTCGAATCCGGAGCTTAGATCGTAACCGGTACTACGCCATATGGCTTGGGGGAGTGGGACTCGACGGGGACTTACGGCATCAACTTCCGGTGCCAGGGGAGGTCGAGCGTGAGCCTCATGTCTTTACCCATCATCCAAGGCTTCACTATCGGCAATCTGGACGATTCGAGGAACCGGTGGTCCCCTACTTCTACAAGCGGTTGGAGTGGAAGGAGCAGTATTTTTTCCACCTGCGATCGGTCAAGCCGGCTCGGAGGCTGCTATACAGGTATTTCTGGACACAATGGATGTCTCTTCCAGAAAAATCCCAGTTCCCTACCCTCGATTCTTTTGTTCGCCACAGCATCCGGGAACGATATGGCACTTCGGATATCAACGTAGCGATGAAGTACCGAGTTCGCGACCTCTGCCGGGATGTCGTTCCGTATGATCGGGAGAGATTCGGAGACTACCCCGAGATCTTAGACCCAGACTTGCTGAATCCCAAATACCAACTAATCTACAAGGACGGTCTGGCGGTCAGCAGGAACGATGTAGAACTCATCACCGACTAGAATCACGCCCCAGCAACACATCCCTCTTCGTCGCTCCATCTCGCCGCACTGAAAGGAAAACGGCTTGCTGGAGTGCGGCAGCGCGTCTCCCTAGCGGAAAGAGACGAACAATCCGACTGCGTACTTGTTCCCCGGCGGTGGCGGGCGTCGCCAGTGCCTGTCGTACTGCGCGTGCGATCTCTGCTGGATTGTCCCGTTGCACATGGAAGCCTAACTCGCCGACGACTTCTGGAATGGCGCCACGGTCGCTGACCACGGGGACACAGCCAGATAACATTGCTTCGGCGAGCGAACAACCAAACCCTTCATGTGCTGAAACTTGCACATACACCTTGGAATCCCTCAAGAGCGCGAGGTAGTCAGCTTCCGATAGACGCCCTACATACTTGACATTCTCGGGAGTCGCACCCAGGACTTTCATGGCGTCGACCTCGACTCTGCCGACCACGAAGAATGGGATGTCGGGAAGATGAGATGCGGTCCGTACGAAGGAAAGTATGCCCTTTCGGTATAGGTTCGACACCGTGACGTCGCCAACGGTTACGGCAAGTTGACGTTTCTCGCGGCCCATAGAGTAATGTGATGCATCAAAGCCATGGTAAACAACTCGGGTATCGGTACGCCCGCTGAACTTCAGGGCCTCATGAGCTGTTGATTCAGAGACAGCGAGGATGAAATCGGCAAACCGAAGCGCCCACAGCGTACGGGTTCTTGAGCGCTGATTTAGCAGGTTCCCATACGAAATTTCTGGGACCGAGGCAACATCAAAGCCGCCGACGATTGTGATCGCGCCCCGCCGGAAAATGTACGCGAACAAATTTCCCCAGAATGCCTGGTCCCAAGCGAACCAAGAGACAATTACATCGCTCCGCAAGACTTGTTTCAGCAGCCGTGGTATGTCTCTCCATCCACTGTAAAAAAAGATTGTCACTTGGAACGCGGACCGGAGAATGTCGATATCACGCTGTACAAAAGACGGAACTTCTCCCGGTGAAATATGGACAAATAGGACCTTCAAGTTGCTGCCTCCGGATGGGTCCATATCATCAACTTCGAATCCGGCCGACACGCCCTCTATCCGCCCCATATCTTGCGACGATTTCTTCCAACGCCTCCATCACTATTCCGATGTTGTCGATGGAAGGGGCGGTCTTTCTACAGTTTTCCAAGAGAATCGATGAAAGCCGATCGTCGGTGAGTGCCGAAAATGCGAGCCTCGCAAATTCCTCGGGACTAGTCGCGAACAAGCCGACCTCATTGGTCTCAACAAACCGGCGTAGTTCAGAGTCTCCCGAAGGGCCGAGACATATGATCGGCAATCCCGCTGCGATGTATTCGTACGTCTTCGCCCCGATGGCGGTTCGGAAGATTTCATGCTTGGACAACGAAACAACTCCGAGCCTTGCGTCACGCATCAGTCTTGGCACATCGCGATGGAACAGAGGCGGAAAGAGCTCGAGCAACTTCCTAGACGTCAGATACTCCAAGTCATCCCGGCCTTCTCGATCAATGTGGGGTTGTCGCCAACCAACCCACCTAATACGGACCGTGTCTCGGAGTCTAGAGAGAAGTCGGAACGCTCGGAGAAGGTTGGTGACGTCACGATACAGCGAAGGAGCCCCGAGGAACAGCAAGTCAACCGACTTCTCAGTCGGGCTTGCCCATGGGAGAAAGTCCTCGAGTTGCGCGCCATTTGGGACGACTAAGACCTGGGACTGCGACAATCGATAGTCCTTAACCAATAGGTCCCTGAGCGAGCCGCTAACCGTGAGAACTCGGTCGGCTCGTCTGCAGAGGAACCTTTCGAGATTCCGCTTAAACCAGTTTCGCGCCCGACCGCGATGGGTGATCTCTTCCAGTTTCCACCCGTCGCGGACGTCCAAAACGTACTTAGCGCTCTTCAAGCGCGATACGAGAAAGGCTTCGAGTGGAAGAAAGAGGGCAGGGGTGCTGGAGACAATTGCATCGACATTGTTCTTCTGTGCGACGGTCGCGAGCCGCGCTACGGTGAGCGGCAAGACGAACAATGACAGCGGAGGGGGGAGTTTGCCAGAATACGTGTCGTAGAGCTTGACCTGTCTTAGGTTGTTACTGGCGACCGGGGTATGTTCCCGTGACCCTTTACTTGGCGTCACAATCACAGGATTCCAACCAAGCCTGTCGATGGCTTTAGCAAATACGAAGCCTCGGACTGCGCCGGCATGATCGGGCGAAACCAACTGGGACCAGGCCAATAGAATGTTCACGCGAGGATTGGGTCCATGAGTGTCTGCCAGAACTCCTGAAACCGGGCTGGTTCCGCTTGATTCATCGAAATGCGAGAAAGTTTCCGAAATGAGCATCATCTCGGTACTCGCTGTCGCCAAGCGAGGAAGAAAACGGCCAGTGAGGCTAGCGTTCGGCAAGCAAATGCCCTCGCGTCAATTCTGAGATCTGTTCGAGAGTGCAGAATTCAGCAATCGAGTGCGCCGCCCGAACGAATTCGCGCAGCGGGCTTAAGTTGGACGAACACACCTTCGTGTAGGCCTCCGGAACACCGGGATACGCAGAGGCAATATCCGTGGCCTCCCATGGATGCGCCAAAAAGACGACAGTATCTAGCTCGGTCGCTTTGAGGAACCCGATCAAAGGTGTTATTCCGAACCGGTTCAAGGCCCCCAAGCCAAACGGTGTCCCGGGTTGGAGCGGGTTTGCCGTGACCGGGACTTCCAACACACCGTTTCCTCCCTGACCTTGATCATTACCCAGAGGCCAGTACGGTTCCTGGGAGGCACCTCTGTGGTCGTATACCCGGAAGATTCGAAACCGGTTTAGATATCTGCCAGGAAGCACGGATGAGTCGGTGAGATAGCCCGCCTGCTCCAATACTCGAATGGTAGAAGGGCTGGCCGAGAAATTCGGCGCCCGGAAAATGGTCGGCCTCGTGGCACAGAGTCTCTCGAGGATGCGGGTAGAATCGAGGATGTCTTCGAGTTGTTTCTCGATCGGCTTGGCGCAAAGCGGTCGGTGATCCAGTCCATGGTTGCCGATAGTATGGCCAGCCTTAAGGAGCCGCGTCACGAGATCTGGATTTTCATTGGCAATCGGTGCAAGGAAGAAGAAATCCCCTTGGATGTGGAACTCATCGAGGACAGTGAGTAGGTTGGGCAGCCCTTCTTCTATGCCCTTCCTCATTCCCGTGGCCAAGACTCCTGGAAGGTCATCTTCCACATCAATCGAAATGCACAGTCGAGTCATGGGGGCGTCTTCCCAACGAGCCTCAAGCTCTTTCGTGCAACCTTCTCCCAGCTTAGTTCGCTCGATGCCCAAATCCGAGCGGACGCGCCGAGTCTCCGCCTCAATTCCGGATTTCTTATCAGCTCCTGCAAACCCTTAGATACAGCTTCCCTCGACGGGTCGACGACGAAACCCGTCACGCGGTCCTGAAGCACGTCGGGCATCCCTCCGACTGCGGTGGCGATGACGGGCAAGCCCAGTGCCATCGCATCGAGGAGAGCTATGGGGAGGCCTTCCTGCAGCGAGATCTGCGCGAACACGCTCGACGAGGCCATCTCATCCTGGACGTTGTTCACGAACCCTTTCATCACGACCCGATCGCTTAGGTTCAACCTGGAAACTCTTTCCTCCAGCTTCGCGCGAAGCGGTCCATCTCCTAAGATTACCAGTCGCCAATCGGGGAACGCGGGTGCAACAGTGGCAAAGGCATCAATCAAAAGAAACAGCCCCTGAACTTTTTTGGGCCACACAAGTACGCTGACGGCAAGGATGACAGGTCCCCTCCTAGCGGTCGCGACGGAGTTGCGTACTTGATCAGGCAAACTCTCTGGGGCGGCTCCAACTAGGGCATGGCGAACCGAGGAAGGCAATTTCACTGAGGCTTGGGTTTCCTTACTCACGAAAGCGACTCCGTCGCACGAATGAACGAGAGCCAGAAAAATTCCGTCCCGAATGTGGCGAACAGCGCCTGAGTTAGCTTCGTCGTGCATCGGCGGGGTGTGGTATGTGAATAGAACGCGGGTCTGGGGTCTCAGCGCTTTCAGGGCGAGGCAGGGAACGAGCGTGTACCAGTGCGAATGCGCGTGGACCACGTCAGCCTTCCACCGCAAGGCCCTCAGGGTGGACTTGATGCAGAACGCAATCTTGGATCCCGGGATTACATCGAAGACGGCATTTCGAGCCCCTTCACGGGCAAGGCCGAGAGTCTGGATTCCAAGTTTCCGATACTCGGATGCTAACTCGCGCGTGTAGCTGGTAATTCCGCCTCGGATTGGGTCCGTATACGGGGACAGGATAGCGAGTCGCAATCGGTCCAACTTCCTATTGCTGATGCCGGGGGCCTGGGGACGTGTCTTCCAGGTGCAAATTCGAGGTCACCCAGGAGCCACCATTCGCATGGGGAAGGGGGCGCTGGCTGCATCGAGAAACATGCCTGTCAGTACTGGTGACGATCAGATGACGCGGGTTAAGACAACCGGAGAGGGCCGGCTCCGCGACCGGCAAGCGACCAAAGAAAGGCGACTCGCCGTCTTCTATCGACTTCCAGCTTCTCTCGTCGAGGGCAATTTGGCACATGAACTGCCGCTGATTAATATTCTCTCCCTTAAGTGTGCAATCTTCATGATCGGAGTCGCCGGCTACCCCCGATACCATATTCGGGACGCTCCATCATCATAGGTCGTGTAGTAATTGCTTGGCAAATCGAAGGCTAGATAATGTGAAGGTCGTTCATATCCGTACGAATAGAACGTATTCGGGAAATCTTTGTTCACTACGATGTAGTGGACTCCATAAAGTTGGAAAAGGTTCTCGGCTAGGTTCGGCTGCGCGTAGGACAACATCGCCTCCCAATCGAACTCCGCGTTCCGAAGACCTTGGGGGACGAAGATTTCGTCGGTGTCAAAGGAGATACTAGTGACCGGGAGCAGGTGAACATGGACATCATCGGGTGCGACGAAGCCCCACGCAAGCTGCTGTGGACTGTTCCAATGAAGTGAGGCTCCGCCGAGAGGCATGATGGCTCTCCCGGAAATGGCAGCGATTCGTCCACCAAAAAGCCCCTCGTTGGCGACAACGGTTCCGCTTGTTGAGTAGCGGACGTACAAGCTCGCTTGATATGAGGCTAGGGAAATGGACGCGTCGGTTCCATATCGCTCCCTCCAGTAGTCCTTCATCTCCCAAGAGAACGCGAGAGATCCGACGATGACAATCACTAGCGCTACTTGGAGGAATCTGCGCCGCCTCGCTCTAGCTCTCAGCCACGCAACGCCCACACAGACGAGGATAACGAAAAGCAAAATCAGGAACTCACCCATGTAGTCCCGGAGGGAGAGCATTGGGAGGAAAACGATCGCGGAGGTGAGGAGGAACTTGTCCACCACTTCTTTCGGGCGACGCCAAATGTAGGTGGTGAGGCCGAACAAAGCCAGGGGAAAGAGTGGTCCAATCTTTCCCGATAGGCTAATCCCCATGTTCGCCACCAGGATCGGAAACGTCTCCCCGTGAAAGAACGCCCCGGAACCGTACTGGTCAAATACATTAGCTCCCGCGGCCCCGGGGTACAGGAACTGAAGGTAGAACACCCCGAAGAATCCGCCCACGGCCGAGCCTAAGATGATGTAGCGGACCGGCTGCTCGTATCGGACCAGTGCAAAGCGCAGACGCTGGGTTAGCTTGTGGAAGGGAATTGCGAAAACAAAAGCAACTAGGAAGAACAACGCGAGGGTTCCCATGCGATGAATCGCCGCGAGGAGGACAAACAGGAGAAGAGCGAGGGCGATGTCCCGAACAATTCGGTGTACGAGAAAGCGGACGAGGAGGAGAACGAAGACTGGGAGCAGGGCGACCACGAAACCTCGGGTCGAAGCCACCCAAAACGTATCCTTCACGAGGAACGGAGCAAGCGAGAAGACCGCTGCCACAAGGAGGGCGAAGGTGTCGTCGCGTCGGATTCGTCGAGCCAACAGGAAGGCACCCAACATCCCCGGAACCGCAACCGCCCATCCAGAAAAGAGGGTGACAGCCTCGATTGGGGTGTTCCCGAGCATGCTTGCTGACGCAAAGAAGAACGGCATGGCACTGGGATACGAAAGCCCGTAAAGGCCAAAGTAGGACAAAGGCTGCAGGATCCACGGCCCTCGCCCGTTCTGCACGATACTGTCCGTCAGAGCGTGGACAAAGGTCGTGTCTGACCCGAGCTCGTGACCGACGTCAATGGGATACCGGAACAAAATGCATACTATAGCGAGGACTAGTAGAAGGCTATGGACGATACGTTTCGTGAGAATCATGCTGCGATCCTCTCAAACAAAGCCTTGAGTAGAAAAGTGTTTCCTCGCGAGAATCTGGTGGCGACAATTTCACGATTTCGACGGGCTAGCTCACGCCGAAGTTCGGGGTCGCGGCCGACCCGCTCTAGCGCGGCCGCCAAGGCGCCCGCATCGCCCTCCTCGACAAGGACCTCCGAGACGAGTTCTGGTATGCCTGCATGCCTGGTCGCCACAACAGGCAGGCCATGGGCCATCGCCTCCATCATGGCTACGGGGATGCCTTCCCTATCACCATCTCGTGCAGTCTGGGATGGTAGGCAGAAAATGGTTGCCGCACGGTACGCGTTCTGAAGCTCGGAGTCGCTGAGCTTCCCGAGGATTTTGACACTATGAGCAACGTTAAGTCGGGCTGCCATTGCTGCGACGTTGAGAGGGCCGCTCCCTACAATCCAGGCTTCGTAGCTCTCGGGCAGCCGCGCAAGTGCTTCGAGTAGTGTGCGGTGTCCTTTCTTCTCCACAAGCCGAGCAACGGTGAGGACCACAATCTTGTCGTGTTGCGTGGCGGGCGAGGCGGATAATTCAGGCAAATCGGTAAACAATGGGATGACAGATATCTTAGCTCGTGGGACGCGGTACACGTCCTCGAGCACGGCCTGGTTGTAGTCCGCGATTGTCACGATGGCTGTTATGTGCTCAAGCACGTGTCGAAATAACCGTGGGTTCGGGTTGTTGTACAGTTCATAGGCATGGATAGTAACGCTAAGCGGTTTCCCCGTTAGTCTGCTGCAGAAATAGCCAACGAAGAGCTTGTGATCGCCGAAATGACAATGGATTAGACTCAAGTCCAACTGGAAAATTGACTCCGCGAAGAACACGCCCAGAGCGAAATCGAGGAGCCCCCCTAGTACAACCGCTTCACGAAGCACCTCAAGGTACTTCGCTGGTCGTTGAACAAGGCTCCGAAGGTGTGCAACGACAAGGGGGAGCGGCCTCACGGCGTGAATCGGCCAAGACTGAGATGGGCCATACGGCCCGTCTCCGACCTTTGTTGGAAAAATATGGATGTCGACCCCACAAGACCGGAGCTCGCGAATTTCCCGGAATACGAAACTGTGAAGGCCATTCCCCATTGGCACAACATATGCCACCTTCAGAGAGTCTTCTTGGGGATTAGACATTCCAGCGACCCGCCTACTTCCGTAGGAATGCGGATTCGGCATACGGTGTAACCTGACGTTCCATTGCAGACACGGAACTGTCGGGCCAACCTTCGATGAACTCCGTGATAAAGCGCGTGACGTCGGCCTTCTCACTGAGCATGAAGTCTCGCTTCCTCCGCCACTCCTCCGGGAGGTCACCTTGGGAAAGCAGCATGCGCGCTCGCTCCAGGGCGATCTCAGCAGAAGGCACCCAGTACCCCAACCTGTAGCGATTCTGCTGGTCTGAGAGGAAGCCACGCCCTCGGTTGGAGACGAAGATCCACGGCACACCGAGGACTCCAGCTTCCGCGGCCATCGTCGCCCCTTCGCCGATGTACAGCTTCGCGAACGCCAGTACGTGGTGAATCAACTCCGGTGAAATCGAGAGTCCGAACGAGTCAAGAGGCGGACCAACCTTTCGATCCGAAGTGACGACAACCCGACCGGATGACTCGAGTTCTTTTACGAAGGTGAGGGCTTCATGGCTGTCTTTGAAACCGAATCCATAGCCTCCGAGGTCGTGGCTCGCGTCCCAAGAGGCCAGTCTCATAATGATATAGGGTTCTGTGCTGGAGAGTCCTGCAATATCGATTACGTTTCGATTTGGTCGAAAGTATGTGGGATGAAGGTACGCGAGCTCCTTGTAACCATTGTAACGCACCTGCTTCGGACCCAAGTCCCCCTCATAGCAAGCGGGGGTACAGACGACGTTTGTAAACGGAATCATCAGCCGAGATATTAGGGTCGCATCCTCTGTGTCTCCGAATGCAAGATGTGGTTTGTCAAGGACTGCTGATACGTGAGCCGCATAGGGCGAACCCGTGCTGATGAAAACATCAGGATTGAAGTCTCGAGCCAGCTTGAGGAGAGCCAGTTCCTTTGGCAAAACGCCGAGCGCCTTGCCGATCATCTCGGGTCGCGTGTGTCCGAAGACGAGGTACGGGATTCCAAACAATTTCAACAGGTCCGTGGTCATTTCCCTGGTGACGGCCCCGACGAGAATTTCATTTCCCGAAGCCTCGAGTGCCCTAATCACATTCTTGAAAAGGTGAACGTGAGCGGGATGTCCAGTGACAAAAAGATATCTCATTAGATCCTCCGGAGAACCGCCTGAGCGAGGTCTGCGATGACGAACCTGATGCGCGCCAACACCCGCGTGTACCTTCCAGCATTGGTCATGCGACCACCGAATCGGCGTTTGAACTCCCTTGGTCCATACTCTTCGTCGGGCTTTCCCGCGCCGCCGAAGTCAAACCGAACGGCGTCTCGCTCTTTCGCGAGAAGCATCGCATTCCAGGTGAGCCATTCATCTGCGTGAAGCTGTTTCCCTCGTGGCGTCGACCCTGCGTACCAGTCATACGCCGTCCCTCTGTACAGAAGAACGATGCGTCCCGCCAAGACCTCGTCCGCCCTCATCGCCAATAGCATGAGACCGTTGCCCGTTGAACTGAGGTCACGGAAAGCGGCGTCGAAGAGCGGTCGTCTCTGAAAGGGGATCCTCAGACGGCGGTGCGTATCGGCAAGGAGGCGATACAGTTGATCGAGATGCTCAGTGTTCGAAACGCGAATCACATCGAAGCCTGCGTTCGCCGCCACACGAATCCCTTTGCGGCGGTGTTTGGACATACCCTCCAAGAGCTGGCGCTCGCCTTTCTCTAAGTCGATGACGATATTGAGCCAGTCTTCCCGCACGTAGCCGCAACGCTCAAGGCTTGCGATCGTCGGCGCCTCCAAGTCGGGATAACAGCGGATATAGACCGAGTTTGCGCTGAGCAGGTTAGGCAGTTCCTGAAGAATCATTCTCGTGGCTTCCAGACTCTCTTGACCCGAGGAGGCAAGTGGCGCTCCCCGAACTGTGAAGTGGCTTGACAGTTGAGAGATCGGAGAGGCACGCTTCACATGAGTGAATGTCACTCCGGCGACGCTGGCACCAATTTCTCCAGATGCGCTGCGTGCCGCGAGAACGAGCGGTTTGGTATCAGGGCTTTGAGAATACACTCGCGCCATTCGGCCGGTTTGGAAGATCGAAGAGTTGGATACCGTGTCCGCAAAGGAATCCAGCTCTCCAAAATCTTTCGATGTCGCAAGTGGTTCGATCACCCACTTCATGACTTCACCCCGAGAGCCACCCAATTGGTTCCCATGTCCCGGATGAAAGGGATCTGCTGGGCAACGCGATCGAGCGCGACCCCGAGTTTGATCAAAGCTCGACTCGCGGCAACCGGTAGTCGATTGATCGCCTCGGGAAGGAAAATTGCGCTCCAGATCCGGATGGGGACGAAACCGGTCTCCCTCAGCTTTGTTTCAAGTTCTTCGCGACGGTACAGACGATAGAAGGGGTAGGGAATCCTCTTGCGCCACTTTGGGTTGTCGAGACGCACGCCAAGCATTGTCCATGAATTGCGATTTGCGACCGCGACGAGAATCTGACCCCCGGCCTTCGTGACACGGAGGATTTCTTCGAGTGCCTCGGTCTCAGCGGGGACGTGTTGGAGAACTCGGAAGGCGAGCACGACATCGAAGGCCTCATCGCGAAACGGGAGGTTTGTGACGCTGCACGCAACATCAATGCGACCGTTCCGCGCCACATCGACCTGCAGTACTTGGGATTCCGCCGAGAACTCGTCGTGAACGAATCGGCTTGTCCCAGCACCGGCATCGAGGACAAATCTCTGCCGAAGGGTAGGCTTCGGGTCGATCGCTTTCCCGACGAATTCGACGCGCAGGTAGTTCTCCCAACTTGGACGGGAGCCTCCCATCGACTCACCCTCTCCGGATCTGACTCATTGTCTTCCAAGCCATGCGCCCAATTGCATATTCGATTGGGTGGTAAACAGCAAACATCCGGCCTGGGCGCACTTCGCGCCCGCCGAAGCGTCGCTTGAATTCCCCCGGTCCGTATGCTTCTCCAACCCGGCCTGATCCGCCGAAGTCGAATGTATGGCGCGACTCCGCAACGCCGCGTCGGAGAATCTCCCAAACGAGCCATTCGTCCGCGTGAAGTTCTCGTCCTCGATTGCTCGAACCCGCGTACCAGTCGTGGAGGAATCCATTGCTTACCAGAACCGAACGCGCCGCCACAGGCGTTTTGTCCTCTAAGACGCAAAGCGCGATCCACTCTCTTCGAGGCCCCAAGATGTCGTGTGCAGCCTGGAAGAGGGTCGGGTCTGGCGAGGGCAGCCCCGCCCTCGCACAAGTCTCCTCCACCAACCGGTGAAGTTGGAGGACATCTTCTGTCCGGTCCACGTCGCGAATCGAGAGGCCCGACTTCTCAGCGCTCCGGATGTTCTTTCGTCGGGATTTGCTCATAGAATTCCAAAGCTCAGCCTCGCCCGACGAGAGCTCCAGGAGGAAGTTAAGATGAGGTTCCCAGCGGAAACCGCACGAACGCGCGACTTCCTGCAAAGACGGATCGGGCATGATTGGTCGAACCTCGGAGAAGACGGATGTCCGCAGGGCGAGCCGTCGATGCTCCTCGAGAAGCGGCCGGACCGCTCCGAGGTCGCCCTGGGGACCTGCCTGGATTAGGGAGCGCGAGAAGCAACGGGCGAGCGCCCCATGCCCCCAAGTCTGCCGAACCGAAAGAAGCGATCCCCGAATTGCTCCCGACTCCACGAAGAAAAGTACTTCCGGGATTAGCCCTTTTGTTCTCGCGTACACCTGGTGCATGCTCGGAGACTGGAAAATCGGCACGCCGGGGTGTGACCTGTAGAAATTTTCCCACTCCTTCGTAGGGACGTCGGTGACAACCGGCATTCCTATCTCCCGATTGATCTCCAAACGAAATCCGTCAACGAGACGGCGTCGAGATCTCCAGTCACTGCCACAGCATATCCGCAACCGTGAGGCCATTTCATGGCGGGGGGACCCTCTTTGATGGCCCAGCTAGACAGCTCGGCTAACGACGGTTTCCAGGCGCCATCATCAACCGCCCGCTCAAGAAACAACTCCAGCGCGTCCGAGACGATGCCGAACCGTTCAGGGTGAATCATGAGCACGATCAGCGACCTAGCGCTCCTAGCGGCAGCCAGCATCGATTCATAGATCCGCCACAAAGTCGCGGGCGCGCGAAGCCCCATCGCGTCTACAAGGATTTCATCGTCGGGCAAGGCAACAGGGATCTCGAGCGGCCTCGAACCAACGGGCGTGGCCGGGCCTTCGGGGACCGAGCCATACCGATGGAAGACATGCGTCGAGACGAGGCGAAAAGCCGGATCTCGTCTCGGCACAAGCAGTCGCGGACGACTCGAATCGTAGATCACCCCCCGACTGGCCAACAGACTCATCGTGTCTCGGTTCGCCCGGAGATATGGACCTCGAAAACCTTTGGGATCGAAACCACGTCCGCCAAAGACTTTGAAGGCGGCGTCCAAGTCCTTGGCCTGCTCGGTTGGCGTCAAGCTGGTGTAGTCAACGTGGCGATAGCCGTGAACCGCCACATCGACGGTCCGCAAGACCGATGCGATTCCGGGGTGGCGCTCGAGAGCAACAGCGCTCACTGGAATTGTCGGAGTCACCTCCGAGCGTTCCAGAATCCGTTGCATTCTTTGAATCCGAGCCTGGAGTCGGTCTGGCCTGAGGCCGTAGCGGGTGGGCAACAAGGTCGCCCGATACAGCAGCCCCGAGATGCCCTTCCCCTGGGCCTCTATCTTCATCATCACGTCACGCTCAGGACCATGGCAATCACTCCGCTCACGCCGTAGAGAAGCAGCAGCATCCGAACGAGTGCCTTCTCCGACATCGGGCGTTTAGAAAGAATCCAGTATGCGAGTGTGTACCGGCTTGCCCCCGCAGGCGGTCGGAGCACTCCGTTGCGTTCGATGATTGGGTTCTTGCAGGCGGATTTGCGTTCGCCATTTTTGTTCTGGAATCCATAGTAGATGGTAGCGGCACCCTCATAGAACGCGGGAGCGATCGCAATCAGGCCGTAGAACTCCAAGTGGCCCAGAATGACACCCGCGGCGAGCGCTGCCCCAAGTCCGAGCGTTCCAATGTCTCCGATAAAAACGTGCGCAGGATAGCGGTTAAAGAAGTACAGCCCGAGCGAACAGCCGAGCAGGGAGGCGAATAACATGGGCGAAAAGTCGGGGTCGCCCCGGAGAACGCTAATTGTAAGCAAGACCGAAGACACAACCACCACTTGGCCGCTTTCCAACCCATTGTAGCCGGCAGACATGTTCATCGCATTCGCGACGCCCGTCACGCCAATCGGCACCAGGATTAGCCAGTAAACGAGATAGAGACTCGAGGCGAAATTCAGCTGGAGCCCAAAAGGCAGATCAATCAAATCAGGGCCAAGATGCACCAACATCAATGGAAGGGCTGCGAACGCCACAGCGATCGCTTTCAGGCGCTGCTTCAGGTTCGAGATGTCGT
>Ga0209056_10002256_pt1 | contig 20900 bp, 18 predicted proteins | sample GraSoiAngelo_114_FD_185876 | JGI IMG/M metagenome (GOLD analysis project Ga0209056, IMG submission 185876) | Grasslands soil microbial communities from the Angelo Coastal Reserve, California, USA - 14_0903_13_40cm (SPAdes) (version 2) | ecosystem: Environmental > Terrestrial > Soil > Grasslands...
GCAGTTGACGAACGCCACCTAAAACGCCTGCTCTCGGAGTATATTCGCTACTACCACGAGGACCGCACGCATCTCGGACTGGGGAAGGGAACGCCAGACGGAAGAAATCACAGCATAGCCTCAGGTCGCGTCCTTTCTCATGTGCGACTGGGAGGGTTACACCACCGGTACGATCGGGCTGCCTAATCCGAACCAACGGTGTCGCGAAAACGTCCGGGTTCCTGCATCTTTAATATATACCGGTATACCGCGCGGGCGTTCTTCCGGGAGAGATTCTTAGCGTTCGAGGATGAAGGATAATCTAGATGGGACAGCGGTCGCGGCAGGGAAGCGCGCTATTTTCAGTGCGCTTAGTCAGAATTGTGGCGAAGCACAACTATTCCAAGCCGCCCTACCGCACACAAAAAACACACGTCGCGAACCTTCGCGCGGTTAAGCATCTGAAGGCCGCATTTGCGATCCGCAAACTCCTCGACATCAGCCCCGACGATGTCGAATCGTATCTTCGAAAACGCATGCGTCAGCGCGCGCTCGTCAAAACCGCTCTCGGGTACCGAGAAGGAAGACCCTTGAAACCAGCGACTGTCCATCAGGAACTTAGGGTGCTTCGGCGGGTTTTGAATGTTGCAGTTCGCAAGCGATTGATTCCGTCTAATCCCTGCTCCGGCGTGGAGTTCCCCGTCGCGATTCGGGGCCTTTTCAGGCCACATTACGTCGCATGGTCAGAACAGCAGCGCATCGAACGCCACGCTCCCGCGCACTTGCGCAATGTCGTCCGCATCATCACCGAAACCGGGCTCCGCATTTACAAGGAGTTGATGCCGGTGACGAAGGAGCAAGTGGACCTAGCAAACTCCGTCCTTTGGATACCTGACTCGAAAACGCCTACCGGTGTTGCCGAGCTTCCACTTACCGCAATGGCCGTCCAGGCGTTCCGGGACCAGATCGCACTCGCAGGAAGCAGCAATTATCTTTTTCCTAGCGAGGAAAGCGCGACCGGCTATCAACGCTCCCTACGAACGGTTTGGCGATTGACGTTGAGAAGAGCGAAGGTTCCGTACTTTCGAATCTACGATCTGCGTTCCACGTATGCCACGCGGCTGAGTGCCGGGGGCGTTGCGGATGAATGGGTCACGCAATTGCTTCGTCAAAGCGACTCGAAGGTCTTCAAAAAGTATTCGCAGATGAAATTGCGAATGCAAAGAGAAGCGCTCGAGAAAATGAACCGCCTAGCAAATGAAATGGCGGTGGAAGTTACAGCCGCTGTGCAGGGGTCTAAGAGTTTGTGCACAGTTCCTGCACAGTTTTGACACCTTTTGTTACAAAATGACGGGAAAATGCCACTTCAGGATGGTCGTGGAAACCGGAAATCGTTTGGAATCAACGTAGCGCCCGTAGCTCAGTTGGATAGAGCGTCTGCCTTCTAACAAAGAAGGCAAAAATTCTAAATGCTTTGCTGAGCGTCGCTTACAGGTTCTCTCTCCTGAAATCTCTCCCCCAATTGTACCTACGTTATACCGAACGCATTTTACCTGCCTGGATTCGTACGTTACCTTGGCCAACTGCTCCACTCGCGTAAGAAGGCGCATTGGGCAGCCGAGAGGCAACTGGCCAAAGACCAAAACACGTCTGTTCGCCCCGAAAACAGGCTCGCGAACAGCTCAGGGAATAGTGATTGTGAGCGAGCCTGAGGTTCTGGTGAGGCTGGGCGACGTAGCCTGCACCTGGAGAATGATAGTTACTGACTGCGGAGGAGGTGGTGGGGGTGGCGGACTGGAAGAAGATCCGCCGCCTCCGCATGCGCTCAAAAACGCCAGTAGGAAAATTGTGAAACTGCAGATCGCTCTGGCGCATGCCAGTTCGAATCGTCCCGTGCCACGCTTTGTCCCAAGGAGAGCCGCCAGTAGCAGTGCGAGTACCATCCCTGCCAAGTATTGCGCCCTCCCGGGTACTCGCGACGATGGGGTGAATCGAAGATAAGCCGCACCACTGGTCGGACGAGAGTTCACTTGCACTGTGAGGTCGGAAGTCAGAGTGCCGTTCGCTGGCAATTGCCCCGACGAGGGGCTGAAGGAACAAGCGACTCCCGCCGGAGCATTCAGACAAGCAAACGTGAACTGGTCAGTGAAACCATTCGAGGAAGTCAGGGTCACATTCACGTTTGTCGAAGTGCCCACGCTGACAGTCGCAGCGGTTTTGGACATTGCAATTGTGGCGTCTTCGATTTCTAGCTGTGCACTGGCGCTATGAGAGACGCCGGAGGAAGTGCCACTTACAGTGAAGCTGTAATTGCCAACTGGCGCGGCCTGCGGATCAATATTAACAGCAGTCTGCCCCGGCTGGACAAAAGCGCCGTCGAGCGAGCATTTCGGACCCGGTGGGGTCACCGGACAACTGAGCTGGACGCCCTGGCTCCAACCGTTTAGGGGCGTCACAGTGAGCGTATAGCTAGCGCCCTGTCCGGGAAACGCGATTCGCGAAGCGGGCAAGATACTGAGGCTGAAGTCGGACACTCCCAGCGTTGCGGCAACCTGGGAGGTAATGGCACCGTCGCTAGCAACAATCGTAAAGGGATAGGAACCCGGAGGAGTGCCGTTCGCGACCTGAACAGTGGTGATAATGCCAGCGAAAAAGTTCGGAGCCAGGTTCAGTGTGGAAGGGGTAAAAATGCACGACGCGCCTGTGGGCAGCCCCTGGCAGGAGAAGCTCAGAGTTGTGGCGTAGCCGTTGATGGAGGCAGCACCCAGACCGTAATCCTGCGTGGCACCCCCCGGCGGTGTGGATTCTGTAGGATTGTTAATGTAGAGATGAAAGCCGAGATTCTGCCCAGGCGATGCTTGCGTGCCATAGGCTACGGCCGCATCGGATCCCAGAGTTGCTTGCAGAGAGAACACATGCGCGGAGTTGTAACCGGCCCCGATGGTAAAACGAACGTCCTGTGAAATGCTGGCTGACGGAATGGTCACAGACGAGGGGAGCGAAATAGCCGGATCACTAGCAGACAGTTGCACAGTCGCGGCGGAAGCTGCCACGACTGCGAGATTGATCCTCAGCGTTCCCTTATTTCCGATGACGGGGTCGGCAACGAGCCGAGCCTGAATCGCCGAGCCCGGAATAGACAAGAGAATATTATAGGAGGAAGGCCAAGGGTCTATTTCAATTAAGTCATCCCGGCCGTCTCCGTTCAGGTCGGCGACGACGGTTGGGAGAGGAACTTTACCAAAATCGTGAACTGCGTAGTCCGGTGTGAAAGTACCGTCTCCGTTCCCAAGAAGAAACTGCATGTAAGATGGCGCGCGGGAGAATGTGACTTGATTGAAGCCATCTCCGAACTGCGGGACGGCAATGTCAATGTTTCCGTCTCCGTTGAAGTCACCGAGCAAGAGTCCCGGAAATTCCAGCGGTGTTCCCCGCAGCCCCAGCACCGTGTTGGAGAGACCAGCGAAGGGGGAATATGTGGCACCGTCCTGAAAGGTACCATCGGGACGTCCGAGAAGTACTTTGAATGTCGGCACCTGGAAACCCTGTATCGTTATCGGGAACGTCTGTTCAATGATGTCAGGCAGACCGTCGTGATTCACATCGGCGACATCGAACAATACCGATTCCGCGGTCAGAGTTGTCGGAGGCAGGAAACTGCCGTCGCCTCGGCCGAGGAACTCAAACAGCGGGTGAGGAAGCGATCCTGGACCGACGACATTATCGTTGACGGCAATGAGAAGATCGAGCTTGCCGTCGTGGTTGAAGTCGGCAGTGACCATGCGCCGCGGCCCGCCTCCCGTGCTGCCGGCCGGCCCAAAATCCAAATCTGCTCCAGGTCGAAATGTGCCGTCCCCGTTTCCGAGCATCACACTGATTCGGTCAATCAGGTCCGGGCGGCCGCTGCCTCGCCCGATGGCCAAATCGGGCTTACCGTCTCCGTTGAAGTCGCCACCAGTAAAGATTCCCGGACCCTGGTTGAGCTTGGTGATCTTGACGGGGCCGAACGTTCCGCCTCCCATGTTGGGGGCGAAACCAAGATAGCCGAATGACGAATTGATATCGCTGCCAAGGATGAGGAGGTCGGGCCGGCCCAGGCCACGAACGTCCGCGAGCCGCACGTCATAAATCTGAAAGGTACCCTCGAATGCGTCCGAAACGATGGGGGCGCCGAAGTGGCCGGTGCCATCGTTCAGCAAGACTGCGATTCTCCAGGGATTCTGGAAATTCTTCCAATACATGATGTATGCGATGTCCGGCTTGCCATCACCATTGATATCGCTGACCATCGGACAGCAAAACGGATTGTTGATGCTGCCGCCGGTTACGCCATCATTGGCATCACCAATGTAGGCACCAAGCGGGTCGCCGAATCCTCCCTTCGCATCATTCAGGTAGACGCTAGTGGTGTCGCTATCCTGGTTGGAAGTGATGAGATCGGGGTGACCGTCACCGTTCAAATCCCCCACGGCGACGCTGAACATGCCTGTTTCGCCCCGGTAGATTTTCCCCGGGCTGAGCGCGCCATGCCCGTCACCACGAAGAACCGCAACTGCATTTCCGGTCTCGGGGCCAAAGAGTGAGACATCAAAATCGATACCCGCGGTAATCACATCGAGATGGCCGTCACCATCGACATCAGCCAGCGCGATGCCTGCGCCGACGTCGCCAGCTCCAACGAGGAAAACATTCGGGAATCCGTCAAAAGTCCCGTCACAGTGGCCGTTAAAAACGTAGACACTGCCCGCATCCGTGGAAACGGCGATATCCGGGCAGCCGGATTCATTTAAATTGCCAGCGATGGCGTTGAGTGGTTGAACGAATGGGCCAGCCTCGAAGAGGTACACCGATTCCTTGAACGTGCCATCTCCATGGTTCAAATAGACGTGGATTCCTGGAAGGACACCACCTTCATCGTTCATTAAAAGGTCGGGCAGGCCGTCACCATTGAAATCGAATGCCTGAAGCGTGACGGTCGCGAAAGAACCGACAGAATTCTCGGGTGGACGCGTAACTGGCGACCCGAGATGGCCCGCGCCGTCGCCCCGGAGAAAGGCCAGTGGGCCGGTTACTGCATCGCCCAGAAGCCCGGCGACGACGTCAATTTTTCCATCCCCATCGAAATCCCCAGCGGCCAATGAAAGGACAGGGGCTGGAGCGTAGTACAAAGTCTCGGGTTGGAACGTGCCGTCCCCATTGCCTAGAAGCACGCCGACCGTGGCACTATCTGCTTCGGCTACGATCAGATCTAGGATGCCGGAATGACGCAGGTCGGCGGCAACCACCTGAAGAGGAGCAGCGCCTTTGAGCGGCAGAATAATCGGTAATTGCGCTGTTCCGTCGCCTTTCCCCAGGTAGAGCCACAGATTATTGCTTCCCCCGTTCGAGACGACCCAATCGAGCTTGCCGTCCTTGTTGAAGTCGCCCGTCGCGACGCTAGTCGGGATGAAATCGGCGGGTAGAGTCTTGCGCAAATCGAATCCAGGCAAAGTTCCCGGTGCGCCGAAGGTCACGGCCGGTGCGGCGAGAGACTTTAGATTCGGTGAAACCGACCTGGTGGTGGAGTTCGCTAAAGGAAGAGCCGTGCCACGGTGCGGTCGCGCGAAATGCTTCAGATACGCGGGCCCCATCTTGCGGCCGTAGTTCCATCCCATGAATCGCATCGGGCGGGGCGGCACTGAGCCCGATTGAGCCTGGACTCTTCCGCTGTTGTCCAGCGAAAGACGTCGTTGTTGTTGTTCCTGCGGACTGGCTGCAAGGCTCGACGAGAGAAGCGGCGCCGGTCCGGCGGGCGCCGGCGATATCGTAAGAGGAACAGCGTTAGAGGTACCGCCTCCGGGCGGGCTCACGGAGACGGTAATTTGTGCAGTGCCCGCATTGGCAATAAGTCCAAAGGGCACGAAGGCAAAGATCGTATTGAGATCGGAGGAGAAGCTTTGCAGTGGCGTACCGTTCCAGAGCACTGTTCCCCCATTGAATCCAGTGCCGTTCACGCGTAGTGAGAAGCTCAGACCAGCGGCCGTCACCGTCGATGGAGAAATGGAATTGATAGCCGGAACAGGATTGAGAAAAGTGAAGGGCAATTGCGCGGACGTGCCACCGCCGGGCGGCGGATTGATGACTGAAACTTGCGCCGGTCCGAAAAAGAAGAATGGCGGGACGAGTTCGGAAGCATCGACCGGGGCAGTAAGCTGCGTGGAACTCACAAATGCGGTGGGCCGATCGACGCCGGAGAAGTTGAGGCGTGAACCGAGCATGAAGTTTGACCCGTTCACCGTCAGCGTGAAACCGGGCCCACCAATCACAGCGCTGGAGGGAGAAACGGAGTTGACCACGGGCAAGGGATTTGGCGATGGTGGTGACGACGGAATCGTCCATAGCATGGACGTGCCGCTCCAGACTGCTGCCTCGCGGAAACTAAAGGTCTGCGCGGCAGTGAGAGACTCCTGCAAGCCTACGGTAGCGGCAGCGCCATTGTCTTGCGCGGTGCAATTGCCCCCGAAAACAGTGTCAGCGTAGTTGAACTGAACGTCGCTCTTCCCCTCGAAAAAAACGACCTGGAATCTGACGGTCGCCGAGGCGTCCGAACGGCAAAGAAAGCTGCGCACATCGCGCCACTCCACTACGAATTGCCGGTTTGGAGCGGGTCCCACAACGGCCCAGAAAACATTCTGCGAGCTGCCCTTCACAGGGAAGAGGTCTTGCCAAAAAGGAGCAACGAGCGTGACAGGCGGGGGAACGGCAAAGGGTGGAAAAATCTCCGGTGGAAGTGGGCCGGCATGATAGTCGCTAAAGGCATCCGTGAAGCTCACCGTCCCATTGCTGCTAATGAAAATTTGCGTGAAGCTGCCACCGGCGTATGGAATCGGGAACGGTGAAGACACGGAAGCAACAGAATCGTCGCCCAGATCCAGGTCGGTTCCAGCAATGTTCACGTAAGAGGGGCTTACGGACTGGAAAGAGTAATTGCTGCTGAGGACTTCTACCTGAATCGCATCGCCCCAGGGGAAAGTAAGCACATAGCTGCCGGTAGAGGGCGGCGTCCATTGTGCAGTGAAGATGCCATCACCTGCGGCTTGATCAGGGGTCACGCCGTCGTCGGCCAAAATCACGGTCTGCCCGCCCGGAGAAACTGTGACGCTGATAGGTCCGGCTGCCTGCGCGCAGTTGATGCTCAGCGCTGCCAGATTCACGGGAGCGCCAACACTCGCCGATATAGTGTCCCCCAAAGGCAGCAGGCTGGACTGGACCGTCTGATTTGAGCAATTGAGGGATCCTGCGGCGTTCAACCGCTTCCCCGTGATGGTGCTATCCAGAGCTGCTACAGTGTCGCCTCCGCTCAGCAAAACGTTCTTGATTGCGCGCCAATCGCGGCTGGAATCCTGGGCCTTCAAAAGACCTGCGACGCCAGTGACATGCGGTGCGGCCATTGAGGTTCCACTGAATACACTGTATGTATTGTTGGGTGTGGTACTCAGGATCTGGTCGCCAGGCGCTGTTAGATGAGTCGTCTTGCGACCAACATTTGAGAAAGCTGCGAACTCATCCGTGTTGGTGCTGGCGGCGACGGAAATAATGTTGGGCAATCCGTAATCGGCGGGATAGCCCGGAACGAGATCGTTATCCAGGAAATCATTTCCGGCCGCGGCAATGAACAGCAGTCCGCTCTGTTGCTGCGCCACAATCGCATCGGAAAGCGATTGCGAAAAGCTGTCGCCACCCCAGCTATTATTACTCGCAATGATGTTGATGCCGGAATCTTTCAGCGACTTAACCATGTCGAGGCAGGTGATTGCTCCCCCAACGTCACCGAATCCCTGTGAGTTGAGGAACTTGCAAGGGAGGATTTGTACGTTCCAATTGATTCCCGCCACCCCGATGGCGTTATTTGTCGCGGCCCCCATGATACCGGCAACGTGCGTGCCATGTCCGACATCGTCGGCAGGATCACAGGTTCCAGCCACGGCATTGAAACCATGGGAGCCTGCAGGACAAGTGAAGACATCTCCCTGCGTGCGCGTCACAGTGAATGGAGTGGGAGCACTCCAGATTTGGGAGGATAGATCTGGATGCGTATAGTCGACTCCGGTATCGATCAACGCAAGGACGACACTGGCGCTTCCTTTCGTAACATTCCAGGCTTCGGGCGCGTGAATGTCGGCTCCCGCGGTCCCACCGTTCTGCCCAGTATTGTGGAGATTCCATTGCTGGGAGAACCGCGGGTCGTTAGGGAGGGTCAGATTCTGAATCGTATGGACGACATAGTTCGGCTCGGCGTAAAGAACAGCCGCTTGCGCGCGATAGTTCGTGACGGCCTCGTCGACCCGAGCACCGTCTGGCAGGCGAACTCTCTCGAGATGAGAGACAGAATCGAATCGTTTCAACACCTGTGCATTTACGAGTGCATGCACCTTTAGTTTTTGCAGGTCAGTAGTACCCGGCTTGAACCGGACCAAGATTTCACGAGGAACGAACTCCCGCTTCGGCAGATCCAATCCTTGACGCAACCGGGCGCGTCGCACGGCGCGGGCCTGGTCGCTAGCGTAGGTCCCAGGCAACCGCGTCGCAAAACCCACAATGGCGGCAAGGGCAAGGATGCAAAGTGCGAGACGGCACCAGAGCCTGGATTCAGAACGAGTCAACCGGCACGAAGGGAGGTGAATATCCATTTGAGGGTCAAGCGGGGAACGCGGGCAGTTTGCATTCAAGTCATCTCCTTGTCAAGTCATCTGGTCGCCCACAGTTAGGGATAGCGAGAGCGCCTGCTGTCTGCATTGCATTTCTGGTGTACATTGCATTTCTGGAGTACTTGACAGAGTACTTGAACGAAGATACCCTCCCGCGGATAGATACCGGTTGACGGGGTGTGCAATCTTCCATGAACCCTTTTCCTACCGATGCGTCTAAGTCTCGTCCCAGCATCAGCTTATACTCGATAGCAATCGTAGCGATTGGTGCATGCCTTCTAGGTGCAAGCATGCCTGCCTCTGCACAAAGCTACGCCATTACTGTGCCTAGGAACCTTGGGCAGCTTGTTGACGAGTCGCAAACCGTGGCCCAGGGATGGGTTGCCAGCGTGGTAGTCGAACCCCACGGGCAATTGAAAAATTTAATGACGGTGGTAGTTACTCTGCAAGTGGAAGAGTCGTTGAAGGGGAACGTCCCAAAGACGTACATGTTCTCGCAGGCCGTGATAGACAGAAGGGACCTGCAACAGAAAATGGGTTACGGCGTGGGACAGCATCTGCTGCTGATATTGATCAAGCCCAACTCCTACGGGCTAACGAGTCCGGCCGGGATGGAGCAGGGCCGGTTTCGCATCGAGGCCAGAACCGACGGAAAACTGGTTGCCACGAACGGCGTTGCCAACACGGGCCTTTTCCGCGGTTTGGATTCCCAGTTGCAAGCCAGAGGTGTTCGGGTCACGCCTGAAGTTCAAATGATGGTGGCGAAATCGGGAGTCGGGCCCGTTCCGCTCGAACAACTGAAAAGTTTGATACGAACAATCGCGGCAGCGGATTCAAGAAAATGACAAAACGGAGAGAAAAGCTGGCCCTGCGGAGAAGGAGCGCGGCTGCCATCTTGAGCTTCCTGCTCTTGCAGGCGCATGTCGTGTTCGCGGGCGGACCGCTGGTAGTGGGCGGACCAGCGCAGGGCATCTCCGGCGTGCCGCTCGTCTGGGACAATACGAATCCCGTCACGTATCGCGCTGATAGCGGGCCTTTAAGCCAGCAACCAAACGGCGGCGCAGTGGTCATTACCAACGCCCAGGGCGTGGCGCGCGTGCAGAGCATGTTCGGCAACTGGGCAGCAGTTCCGACGGCCAATCTAAAGATCAATAGTGCCGGTGGCCTGCTGGCGGTGGGGAGCTTTCCCGCAAACGGTGACGTGAAGACGATTACGGACTTCCTGACTGTGGCGGGCGATATCACAGGCCAGGCGCCGGATCCCAATTCCTGCAACGGCGGAGGACAGAGTCCGATCATGTTCGACGCTGACGGAACCATTTTTGATGGACTGGGTCTGCCGCCGGAAGTCATTGGATTCGCTTTTCAATGTGCGTTCAATCCGACGACCGGAAAAATCATTTCTGCAGGAGCCATTTTGAACGGGAGATTTCAGGATGGAATCAACAATCCAAACGCAAATAACTTCGAGCTGACTGCGGCAGAATTTGATCAGGCATTCACCCACGAGTTCGGGCATTTTCTCGGCCTAGGGCATTCGCAAATCAATGTGGATGTCCTGCTTAACGCCATCAACACCGGCGTCCCGAACTGCTCGACGGACGACGACGCAGGAATGCCGCTGATGTTTCCCGTTCTCGGGCTTTGCACTGCCAAGACAACCGCTGGATTGCCCATCCTCGCTGTGGATGATGCTGCATGGATCTCGAAGCTCTACCCGGTTTCGTCTCCCCCGCCGGCGGGCAAGACAAGTTTCAATGCCGCATACGGAACCATTGGCGGAACAGTGTTTTTCTCGGATGGCGTGACTCCCGCCCAGGGAGTAAACGTCATCGCACGCAACGTGAATTTGCCCCGCCGCAATGCCGCGTCCGTCGTTTCAGGATATCTGTTCACGGGAAACCCGGGACAAACCGTGACGTGTGTGAATCCGGCTATGCCCACGGCGCAAACGTGCTCCAATCTTGGAGATCCCTTCGGTTCGCATGATCCGGCATTAATTGGACATTTTGAAATCCCACTACCGCCCGGCACTTACACGCTTCAAGTGGAGTCGGTTTTTGTGGGGTTTGCGGGAGGGTCGAGCGTCGGGTCGCTTGACCCTCCAATCCCTGCACCGGGGACCTATTCCTCGGCGGCCACAGTCAGTGTAACTGCAGGCGCCACGACTACCTTCAACATCACCCTGCAAGGAACTCAGCCGCGATTCGATGCGTTTGAGAGCGCGTCCCTCTTGGCACCTTATCTGCAGCCGATTTGGCTCCGACGAGAGCAAATTATCAGGAAACGGCAAACAACGTGAGGAGCGCAGCCGCAAGATGGAGTTTGCTCACAGCTAGTTTCTTGCCTATGCTCATGCTCTTTGGCTGCGGAGGTGGAGCGAGTTCTTACAACCCACCACCGCCGCCGCCCCCTCCGCCGCCTGCTCTAGCCATCACAACGCAGTCGCCGCTGCCTCGGGCTGTTCTTGGCCAGCCTTATACCGTGAAACTTCAGGCCACTGGTGGCGTGCCACCATACGCCTGGAGCACGCAGCTTCTGGGAATACCAGGGATGACTCTGGCGTCTGATGGAACGCTGAGCGGAACACCTGCGCAGCAAGCCACTTTCATCCCGAATTTCACCGTGACCGACTCGAAAGGGACGACGGCGACCGCATCTATCGAACTGGACATAATCGCGCCGCTGGCCTTTAGCACGGCAGCGACCCTCCCGGATCAGAACATCGTTTTGCCTGTCTATACGTACATTGCAGTGAGTGGTGGAGTACAGCCGTACACGTTCAGCCTGGCACAGGGTTCGAGTATGCCCCCCGGACTAACTTTCGCCAGCGCCAGTAGCGTTGGGCTGATCCAAGGTACGCCAACGACGCCGGGTAGCTACAGCTTCACAATTCAAGTGACGGACAGTTTCACTCCCCCGTTCAAGATCTCACAGACTTTTACGTTGAACATTCTAAATAATCTGGTCCTTCCAAACGGAACGCTTCCGGATGCTGTCCAGAGCATTGGCTATACCGAATACATCAGACCTGCGGGCGGCACTCCGCCGTATCACTTCGTTCTCGGCCCCTACTCTTCCACGCCACCTGGTTTGTTCTTGGATACGGCAACTGGCAAGGTCTATGGGACACCAACGACTCCAACTCAGAACCCCGACACGATGCTGGTAACGATTTCCGACTCCGCGCCGCAGCCTGCGACGATCAATCCCTTCGTCACACTTAACGTAGCGCCGCCACTTTCCTTTCAGACCACCACTCTTCCGGACAGCGCCCGAGGACTCAACTATGGCGGGAGTGTTACCATCGTCGGGGGGAGAGCACCGTACACGGTTCAAATGACGAGTGGGGCACTACCCGATGGACTTACTATTTCCCCCAGCCCTTACGGAAGCACTTTCAATGTGACCGGTGTTCCCACGAAAGACGGTTCCTTCCAATTTAGCCTGAAGGTTTCTGACTCCTACGAAATACCCAACACTGCAACACAGAATTTCCAGATACGGATCAGCGATCCTCTCGCGCTTACCGGGCCTTCGCTTGTCCAGATCCTGTATAACCAAAGCTATTCGACAGCTTTTCCCGCAACTGGCGGGATTCCACCCTACACATGGGGCATCAGCAGCATACCGCCTGGGTTTACTTTCGATCCTTTGACGGGAACGCTGAGCGGGACGCCCACCAGCGCGAGTTATACGAGCCCCAATGTTTCCGTGCGCGACAGCAGTAATCCCCCACAGACGGCTACCTACTTCAACTTTGTCCTTCAGGTGTTTGGTAAACTTGCTATTTTGACCAGCTCGCTGCCTACGGTGGCAACTGCCAGCACTACTTGGCTCGGATTGGCCTCCGGCGGCGGCGGCTTCCCTTACCAATGGAATGTGTCGTCTGGAACCTTGCCTCCAGGCATGATCTTCAACACGATCGGAGGAAACGGAGCGATTTCTGGCTCGCCGACTCAGGCGGGGTCGTACACTTTCACAGTGTCGATATCCGATGGCAACACTGGAAATCTCCATCAGACGACCTCGCAGCAACTGACTTTGACGGTGAAGGACCGCGGACAAATGACACGGAATGACACCATTGCTACTGCCACACCCGTATCGAACATCAGTCTTTTGGCCTCGATCAGCCCCTATAGTGACCCCAGCACCGCAGGGCCTGACGTTGATGTATATTCCGCGAGCGCAGCGCCCGGTTCTATCGTCCAGATCTACACAGCTCCGAACAACGATTTCCTGCAACCTCCTGAGCCCAATTCTATGCAACCCGTGCTCGAAATCGTCGACTCGAATGGTGTGCGATATCAGAGTTGCGCGTGGCAATCTGCGCCGCCGGGTTCGCCGTTCAATCTACCTTGTGTCAACAATCTCCCGGGAACGTCCTATATTCAGGGAAACTATTACAGCTTCCAGGTTCCCGGAGCCGGAACAACTCCAATAACCTTCTATGTGCGCATATCTGACGCCCGGGGAGATGCCCGGCCGGATTTCATTTACACTTTCAACATATTCGGCGTGGATTGAACAAACCATTAAGCGGAGATCGTCCTAATCTTGTTCTGCCATAGGCGACCGCAGAGCCGCAACTCCGCGAGCGAACTTGCGCGGTGCTAAGTACCAGATGGAAATGGATCGCGGTTGTACCGACAGCACCGAAGAGGACGATTCAAGAACGACAAGAAGTTCCGGCCTATGTAACTCAACTGGATAACGATGAGCAAACGCGCTTTGTGCGACAGCGGGAAAGAGCGTCTGTCCTGTGCGCAGACGGTCAAAGACCTCAAGACAGTGGCAGTCGAGGCAATAAATGTTTTAGAATCAATCTAGAGGATGCGCCCGTAGCTCAGTTGGATAGAGCATCTGCCTTCTAAGCAGAGGGTCGGGAGTTCGAATCTCCCCGGGCGCGCCACTTTCTCCTTCTCTTTCATCTAGTTACAAACCTCTACTTGTTGCACTTGCTCTTCACGCGAGCCACTGTCACGAATTTGTAACGAGTCGCGTTCCTGCTCCGTTTTTCGGTTCACGCGTTCGAGGTGCTCTCGAACCTGGTGAGCCAACCCCAGCTGATAAAAGCGTTTCGTCTCTGGGCTGCTGTGACGCATAGCGTGCTGCACGACCGCATCGGGAGCAACCCAACTCAGTCGAGTGCAGAACACATGCCGCAGGTTGTAGATCGGAAAATAGGAAACACCCGCTCTCCTGAGAGTGGCCTTCCAAGCTGTCTTTACCGATCCGATCGGTTTGTCGAGATTGTACGGGCTCGGAAAGACAAACGGACTTTGTCTCGTCTGTCCCTTCCGCCATTCTCGCAAAACGTCGCAAGCGAGCCGGGTTAATGGAACGGGTTGCGCGGAGTCTTTGGTCTTAACATCGCCGCAAAGGTGAATGACGAGATTTTCAAGATCCACCTGTTCCCATCGCAATGACAGTCCCTCGCTGTACGTTCTTCCGCCCGTTTGCACAAGCAGAATGATCGCCACGCGGAGGTGCGGCGGTGCTGTTTCAAGAATCCGCTCCTCTTCTTCTACGGTCAGCATTCGCTTTACAGGTCGCTCCCGGCGTTCATCAAAATGCTTAACACCGGCAGCAGGGCTCTCGGTGATGTATTTCCGAGTGATCGCGAACTGGAACATGCAGTGAAGACACTGAATCTCCCGGTTAACGGTCGCTCCTTTGACGGTAGTCTTTGGGTTCCGCTGGGATGGCTGGCAGCGTCGATGATTGCGATATTCCTCAATCATTCGTCTGTGGATCTCCGTCAACTTACGGATTCCAAAGTATCCCCGTAGATTCTTAACGAATAACTGGTGGTTGCGCTGAGAATTGATGGACACGGTGGGAGTATGAGACGAGAGAAACTCGTCGCACAGTTCCGCAAATGTCATCCGCTCGCCCGGCAGGCCCACCTTGAACAATCCCAGTGCGATTTCGCCTTCCCGTTTCTTGAGTATTTTCATGGCGATTTCTTTGCTGGAAGTCTTGGTCGACTCAAACGAGCGTTCCTTGTCCACCGTATAGCTCATCCACCAGAACCTCGAACCGTTTCTTCGATACAGGCCCATTCGTCGCTCTTTCTACTTGCCAGAGGAGTGAGCCGACGCAATTATACGCGCGGAGCTTGAGCGACAGCTAGCGGGTTGCGTGTGATCTTCTTTAAATTTATCGAGCGCGGACCGGCGATATTCGAGCCGTCCGCCAAGCTTGCGGCGCTCGATTTGCTCGCCGCTTGAGTAGTGGTAAAGCGTGCTATTAGACACACCGAGATAGGCGGCAGCCTCGGAGTGGCGTAACCAAGAATCCTCAGGCGCTGACTGCATGGACGCATTCCCGTCAAATGTGGGTATATCCGGAGACCGATCGCGACCGCTCACCGCGAGTTTCTGCAGGAAACTTAGGATGGCATGGGCGTCTTCCGGTACAAGGAGCAGGCAAGCGACCAACCTGGGAGCGGCCGCATTATCGCGAAGATCGCCTTGGGTGCTCCGGCCATGCTCGGAGCCGCGTGATTCCATCCCTTCAGTTGTAAACGGAATTGTGCGATTCATAAAGCCTCCAACCGTCGTCAAACCTTTCCACGGGTCACACAGACGTCCTCAATGATCCAAGGCGATTTCCTTAGTTGTCGTTTGCCGATCTTCACCAGCTTTTTCACCATTGCTTTGTCGTTGTAGCTCTGCTTGAGCCTTCATGACGGTGTGCGGTGCGTAGTAAATCGGATCGTCTTTGTCGGCCCCGCAATAGTCTTCGTCGCGATAAGCCAAAATCTGCTCGGCGAAGGGGTACATGCAATTTGCCGGTTTTCCAGAGCCGACCGCGCCTACGATCGCGATGCCCGTGAAGAGCCCTCGTTCCGGGATGACCAGCCAGCGCGGCGTTTCCGAGGGCATTTGTTTGCGGGGGTGATGCACCTCGCCAACCACGAGAGAGAGTTCTGTCCTTTTCCGAGGGGCAGGATAAAGAGGGAGTTTGCCTGCCCGAATCTTGCGGCCTGCCTTGAGGGGCGAAAATGTAGATGCCGGAAAACAGGATTGAATAGGCGATGTAAGGCGTCGCATAGAGAAAGAGGGTGTAGGAGTACTTGAAGATGATGAAGGCCGGCGCAGAGCGAATGGCCATGACCCGCAGAAAGATATTGTCTTCCGGGAATGGCGTCAGGAAGTAGAGCGCCATTCCCGTGACAGACAAGGAAATGCCTCGAATGGAGGATTCGTTGAATCATACCCACGCCGCCTTTGGCGCGGCATGGACGTCCTTCCTGTCGGCTTGTGTTTGCTGTTGCTTGCGCCAGCGGCGAAATTCCACATCTCTCCAAATCACGATCTTGAGTGCGGAATTGACGACGTGATCCGGCGTGCTCTGAATGAAGGTTGCGTACTTCTCTACCGCCACCGCGATTGGCTCCTGCAGTTCGTATTCGCGCTTCACTATCTCCGGCGGTCTATTAATGATCGACATGATTTCTCCTTCCTTCTCTCTTCTTGGCCTTACTGGACGCGGGCAAAACACATGGTGAACAGAGAATCATCCTGTTCACTGGGCTGGAGCGACCGCCACGGTTCCCGTGGCAACAAAGTGGGGTCGCTCCAGCCCATTCCGATGTTTTGCCTGCGTCCAAACTGAATGTCGCGCCATGCGCAACCTCTATGCTCACAACAACTTCGCGCCACCCCGGGGGTGACGCGAACGGTGACGGGGAGGGTTACGTGTGTCTTTCACGCACCCGTCACCGCCACGTGTGATCTCTGCCACGGGTGAACGGTGTTCCTGGACCAGGAAGGTCCCGAAAAATACGGGCCGGTCGGGCTTGAGTTGCGAAAACTCGAGCCGTAGCTGACGCTCGGTGATCGTCCCGTTGCTCCAGTCCTGGTAGAGCCCTTCGAAGCGGTCACCATGGAAACGTCGCCGCCCCTCCTTGAGGAATTCAAAGTCCTCGGTAACGGGCACGACATACTCGTGGCGCTCCCACTTCCTGCGCACTTGGAAGTAGCGGAGGATCTCGCCTGAGACGTCGGATTCGAGGGGTCTTTTTACCAGGGAACGGAAACGCTCCTCAGCCTTCTGAAAATAGGCGTCCTTCGCGGCGATATAGAGGAACCGGAAACTCTTGAGCTGCCGGAAGAGCCCCTGGTAGGCCCCGAGATGCGAAACGAAATGGGAGGATGTTTCAAAGCCGGAATCCACGTAACTCAGGGTGACCACAGGAGGAGCACCTGAGAAAGGCGAAGAAAGAAACAGGGGAAACTTGTCGACGAAATAGCGGAGGGTCGGCTGGCTAGCTGGGCCGCCCTCGTAAACCTTGGCCGGCAGAGAATCCTTTGAGACCCCCAGTTCATCACAGAAGAAACGGACCTTGTCCTGCTCCGTTTCGAAGTACTTCAAATCCTGGTTGGCCAGAATGAAGTCCAAAAGCACGAGGCGGGAACGCATGAAATCGAACGAGTGCCGTTTGCGGTTGCGGAGGTTGTCCTTGTCGATCTGCCCGTAGATGGTGCGGGAAAACAGATGAAAGATGGAGCCCCTGCGCATGTAATCCCGGATCGTGGCGTGACCGCGCTTAAGGACTTTCTGTGCGAAAGATGTGGGCCGCTTCCCGTAAGCTGCGCCAGTGAAAGCGCGGAACTGCCCCAGGGTGAAATAGCCCGAGTGGACGGCAACGATATAGAGAAAACAGGCCTCCGATTCGGTGTAGCCGAATTCCTTGATCCGCTCGATATGGTTTGTGGGAAAGTTCATAGCGACAAGATCTCCGCCGTCAATTCACGCTGATCCAGCACCCGCCGGAGCTTCGAAGCATCCTCCCCGTGGGCGTAGATGGAGAATCCGGCGCGGACTTTTTCCGTCAGATTTCTCCCTCGGTAGTGCACCTGGTCTCGCGAGGACGGTTCACTCGTAGGTTCTCGCCCCTCGGAGACCTCGCGCGGAGTGAGGAAATCTTCGAGTTCGTAGCCGCGGGGCATTTCAATCGGACTCCTCTTCAAACCAAGGCGCTGGCACCTCGGACCCACCCGTGTGAAGCTGTTTGTCGAGATGGGAGAGTTTTCGCCCGGTGTCCTTGAGGAAGAACTTGCGAATGAAAACGAAGGCGGCACCAAACACGTTAACGGCCAGGTGAACAACGTAGGTAGGCTGGGTGTCGCATATTCGCGCCAAAGAACGAGCTTGTAAGGGATGAAGAATTTCAGTTCACCCATGAGCCAGAAAACCAGGGCTGGCAGGAGGGCGATGGTGATGAAAAGGGTTTGCGATCATTCTTGGTTCCTTTCACTTGGAAACTTCAAGAGCCTTTCCCCAACACTCCCTGAGGCATGGGAGCAGGGCAGTCAGCGAAGGCTCTCCAGAAGCGCGCCGTTTGTTCCGGTGGCGGCCACCGATGGAAAAGACTGGGGCTCAAAAGAGGGCCAGAGTCGGAGGAAAAGTCGAATGTGGCGCGTTGAGGTTGGGCCGAGGTGGCCTAGCAGCCCTGGAGCCACACGAGTGCAAAATCGCCGGTGGCAGAGTCCTGAATGTTGTCAGCGAGCTCGGATGAATCGCGGAGATCTGTTCCTGAGTCGGTGTGCTCTACCGGAGCAAGGCGTCCAGCGAGAATGGCCCTCTACTATTACTAATGGGCAACAACTTGTTCTGATGTTTCGCCTTCCGCAAATTATTTTTTTCTGATGTGGATTTTGGGCAGAAACGGCAACTAGCCAGAAAGCAGCCGTCCCTTGCCAAAACAGTAGCTGGGACGAAAAATGTACGGTTTCTCGGGGAGAGAAGGCCCGAATACAATCATTGCTTCCACCGCGCACGGAGACTTTGGAGGGCAGGAATCCGTGTGCGCGTGCGGCCCGCATATATATTAGGACGGGCGAAAAGTCGGTCCGGACCAGGCGGCTTGATCGTAGCGGTAGTGGTGGCTTACAAGTTGCTCCTACGAAAGGAGTTGACCCGAATCTACCGCGCGGATTCTGCCGTTCGGCGTCCACACGAGTACGCCCAATCGCCGGTGGCAGAATCGCGAATGTTGTCAACAAGTTCCGATCGGCCCTGCTGTCATTTTCCGTCACTGCTGGTCGGCGAGAAATCCAGCGAGAGTCGCCTCCTAATCTTACTAATGGGCAAGAAGCCGGCAAAACCTTTCAAAGAAAAATGTTTCACGTTCTGACTGTTTTTTTTCCCCTCGTTCGGCGTTTCTTGCTCGACCCCGTCATAGGGCAATTGGTTTTAGCGCCAGCGCTACGTTCTGAAGTCGCTGCATTGATTCTGTGAACACGAATCGGTGTTCTCCTGGAACTCCGTTGCTGGCCCGTGACGGGCACTTTTCCGAGTACGCGACTAACCGGGCACTTGAAGGCAAGGGAGTCTGTAATAAGGTGCGGGTTCGACCCGCGATCCAAACATTTTGTTATGCCTTATCGACAGATATGATCAGGGTTTCACCGTGATGTGAATGCGCCGTGAAGTGATGGTTGGGCGTTCCATGGTCCAAAGCGGAAGTTTGCTGATCAGGTCGTGTCCCAAAAACTGCCTGACAAAATCAGCGGACAGAAAGCTATTGAAAGTGGCATAAATATCGTATTCTCCAGGCCCGTTAATATACTCTGACAGCTTGAGGTCCTCAAAAAGCCCATAAAGATTGCCCGGCCCAACTTTCACAAATTGGTAAGGGTCCCCCGAGCGAGGAGGCGGCGGGACGCAGTCTGCAAGGAAACTGCCCTGAACAGTTTTCCCATCGGCTCCGATGATCCACATGGTTAGCCCTCGCGCCGGATTCCAGCACAGGTCCCAATGCCAGATGTAGATATCTTCGTTGCTGATATTTCTCAGTTGCGTATCCAGCCGCAAAGTATCGGACATCCGGTACACACTGCGATCGGCCTTGAGGATCAATTCGAGCGGCAAGGAGCGAGAAGCACTTTGATCAGAAGGCTTAGACTGTGGCGTGGGAGTCCAGTTAAATAGTCCAAAAAACAAAAGCCAAGGCAAACAACGATAGAGCATGACAAGCCTCCGACTTGCGCAGTCTAGCAACGAAGCGCAGAAGCGTCGAGCGATGGGGAAGTACCTGCACTCAGGCTTTGAGGGTCATGTCCTGATTTAGGCGGAAATCGGAAAAGTTGAATCGGCCAAACGAACTTTACCGGTAACGCGACTAATCGGGACCTAACGTCAATTTCGCCGATTCCCTCTAAGGGCTCCATGCAAGGAAATGGTATTCAATCGTTCAAATTCAAGCGAACAGGCGCAGACTGTATCTGTCGTTCGCTACATCAGGGCGGATGAAATGAACCGACGAATGATGAGTGCAACCGCGGTCATAGCTTTCATCTTGACTCTGGGAGTTTCAAGGATACTTGCTTGCAGTTGGGCCATTGGCTATTTCCATCAGGTCACAAGTCTGAGAGGGGCAGTAGTTGGAAGCAAATTCCTGGTCCTGCACTCATTCCGTTGGTTCAGGCAATCCGTCGAGCGGCCTCAAGCCAAGCTGATACTTTATGACTACTGTTGGCCGTGCGATGTATGGAGTCTTGCTCCGGCCAGAACCGTTCTCACTGACAATCATGGAAAATTTGATTTCGGCATTTTAAAGCCGAGTCATTACTATCTCAGAATCGATGACGAAAAAAGTTCACTTTCAGACTGGTTTGAAGTCGAAGTGAAGGGACCGCCAAACCCAAAAGAATCGGAAACCATCGACATCTCTCCCGTGTCCCCGGACTGCACGGGAGGACATGAGTTCACCGTAAGAGCGAATTGAATCTCTCCCTTTTGCTAAGTCCAAACGCGGTTACCGTCCATGTGGATTTCAAGTGTCCGATTAGGCGACTAACCGTCCACTTAAACTCGTGCAAGGGTTTTCGGGAAAACAAGCTTTATCAAAATCCTATAGGGAACGCCAACTTGAAGTCAGATGTGAAGACAAGCACACCCCAAGGCGCAGGAATTCGAACTTGCTTGCCAGAGGAGAGTGTTACGTTACTATAGCCCCCCGTGGGTAAATTCCCCACGTGATCGACCACAAGTTGATAATTGAAATCCTTCCAGGCAATTTCAGCCTGTTTCAGTGGTTGTTCGCTTTCTGTCATCTCCCGATGGAGACTCTCTAGTTTCTTGCGCTCCTCAGCCGTAAGCTCAATCGTGGCTGCCTGATATACCGCAGGGGTATATGCGTCCACTTGGGCGATCGCAAGCCGGAAATCATCTGAGAACTTCAGGCCACGCAGGTCCGGATGGGCGCTTTGGTAGGAT